>Ga0066652_100001213_pt1 | contig 13122 bp, 10 predicted proteins | sample GraSoiAngelo_101_FD_71413 | JGI IMG/M metagenome (GOLD analysis project Ga0066652, IMG submission 71413) | Grasslands soil microbial communities from the Angelo Coastal Reserve, California, USA - 14_0903_02_30cm | ecosystem: Environmental > Terrestrial > Soil > Grasslands | place: USA...
GAACGCGTCAGCGCGTCACGGCGACGATGATCGCCACGGTGCTGCCGATGATCTGCGCGAGGCCCGTCAGGAGCGGGAGATAATCCGTCTTCTGCTTCCCCTCGTTCGTCGGTACGGTGACGATGCTGCCCGGTCGCGGCTTCGGCATCTGATCCGGCAGGAAGAAGTGCTCTCGCACCGATTCCAGCTTGCCACTCGGCTGCGTCACGAATGCGTGGTCCTCGTCGCCCTTCGTCGTCGGACCGCCGGCCGCGTTGATGTAGTAGTCGATGCCCTTTCCGCGAATGTACGCCACCGTCGACGGCATGTTCACCTCGCCGTTGATCGTCACCACGGCGTTGTACGGCGGGATGGAGATGTTGTCGCCATCGCGGAGGATCAGGTTGTCCGCGCTCTCGTATCGGCGCAGAGCACTCGAGAGCTCGACGCCGACACGACCGATGTTGTTGTCGCGCCGGAGGAAGACGATGCCATCGGCGTACGCTTCGCTGGTCAATCCGCCGGCGCGTCTCACGACGTCGGAGAGTCGCTCGGTCTTGTTCGTGAGCGCGTAGACTCCCGGGAATTTCACCTCGCCCTGGATGCTGACCGAGCGCTGAAGCGCCCAATCGGGCTGGCGCATGATGAGTACGTTGTCGTACGGCTTGAGCGGGACATCGGGCTCGCCACCGGAGGGCACGGGCAATCCCGGCGGACCGATGTATCGTCCGTCCGGACCGCGCTCGAACAGATACGTGGAGTCGAGCGGAACGCGGATCGTCGAGGCCGTGCGACCGCCGTTCCGATCCTCCGGCATCCGGGCGATCTCGGCTTCCTTGAGGTACGCGCCCTCCTGCACGCCGTTGGCGAGCAGTACCAGATCGCGCAACGTCATCCCCTCGCGATATGGCACACGACCGCTCCGACGCACCGCACCGCCGATCGCGACGTAGCGCACCGGACGGAAGGTCGTCAGCGAGAATACCTGGATCTGGTCGTCCTCCTGGAGCGGAATGTCGTTCACCACGGCGCCGCTGGTGTCCGCGAGCGATGCACGCAGCTGGATGCGAGTGGAGTCGGGACGGAGCCGCGACACCAGTACCTCGCCGAGGTAGGTGTCCGGCTTCAGCCCCGCGTGGCGCAGCGCGTCACTCAGCCGCATGTTCGGCGAGAGTCCCTGCGCGCCGCGCTGCAGGACGTTGCCATCCACGAAGATGCGATTGCGCACCCGCTCGGCCACGGGGAAGACACGCACGACGTCGCCATCCTGGAGTGGGATGGCGGGTCCGCCCACACCACCGAGGGCCGATGACGACACGTCGATCGTCACGCGATCGCGGCCAGTCGCCGTGCGTTCAGCCGGCGGCAGGATGCGCTCGATGAGCACGCGCTGTCGCGAGGCGGTGGCCTTGAATCCGCCCGCGGCGCGCAGCAGGTCGTTGAGCGACTCGGTCGGCTTGATCTCGTAGGTCGCGGGGCGTGCGATCTCGCCGAGGATGCGCACCCGCGCGCCGTGCACGGGCACGAAGAGCAGATCGCCGGTCTGGAGCCGCACGTCGTGCGACGCGTCCCCGCCGACGAGATAGTCGTAGACGTCGAGCGTGTCCATGACCTGCCCGCCACGCCGAACCTGCACGTTGCGCAGCGAGCCGTTGATCGTGGGCCCGCCCGCGGCGTACAGCGCGGTGAGCGCCGTTCCGGCGCTCGAGACGACGTAGCTTCCCGGGCGACTCACGTCTCCCACGACATAGACCTGATTGGAGCGCAGGCGCGCGACGTGTACCGAGAACCGGGTCGAGCCGCGGTTGTCGGCGCGCACACCGGAATAGACGCGGGCGAGGCGCGCGGCGAGCACGCGCTCGAACTCGGCGAGCGTGAGGTTGGCGACGAAGACCTGACCGACCTGCGGGATCACGACGAATCCCTCACGGGTGACCGGCATGTCGTACGACGATTCCACGTCCCCCGTCAGAATGAGCACGAGTCGATCGCCGGGACCGAGCCGGTAGTTCGCATCGACTGGCCCCGAGAGGCTCGGATCGAACTGCGACGTCGCGCTCCGGAAGACGTCCAGCCCGAAGACGGCGTACCCGCTGTCGACGAGGGCAGCGTAGCGGTCCGCGCTGTCCCGGCCGATCAGCAGCGTCTCGTAGCGCGGATCGTACATCCGCGGATCGGCGCGCGCCGGGATCTGCCCGGGGGGACACGGATTCACGGCGCGCGTCGCGGCGGTGGATTGACCCGGGAGTCCTCCACGCGTCGGCTGCCCGAGCATCGAGGTGTCGATTGGTGCCGAAGGCGGAGCATAGACTTGCCCCGGAGGGGAATACTGGCCGGGCAGCTGCGTGGTCGGGCGGCGCTGTGTCCCGGTATCGGCGGATGAGCGCTGACCCGGATACGCCTGGCCGGGATTTGGCTGCCCCGGATACTGCTGGCCCGGAAACGCCTGGCCAGGATACGGCTGTCCCGAATTGGGCTGCCCCGGGTACGTCTCGCCAGGATACGTCTGGCCCGGATACAGGCGGCCGGCATACGGATCCACGATACAGACCACCCCCGCCGCCACCGTCTGCGGATACGGGATCCCATAGCCTGCACGCATCGCCTCGACGTCACTGCTGTCGACGACGCCCAGGGAACGCACCGCGGCGAACACGTCGTCCGTCAGGGCCGGCGCATCACCCGTCATCCCGGGCAGATATGCGTCCAGCAGATTCTCGGGGTATCCCTCCGCCCTCAGTCGATCGTGCACCTGCTGCCGCGTCAACCCACTCGTCGCGAAGCGCTGACGCAGCTGCGCGACGAGATCGGGGCGAGTTTGCAGGAGGGTCTGCGCCTGCTCCGGCGTCGGACGCGTCGTCGGCACTTGCGCGCCGGCGAGGCTCGGAAGCAAAAAAGAAGCGGCCACGAAGAGTGACCGCAGGACGGGAGCGTGCATGGATGTCGCCTGCGGGGCGAACGTCGGAGGGGGGCGGCCCGGACGGCGGTGAGGCAGGAACGAGTGGTCACGCACGGACTCGAACCGTGGACCTCTGCTGTGTGAAAGCAGCGCTCTAACCAGCTGAGCTACGCGACCGGTGCCCCGAGCTCGGCTCGAGGCTGAACACAAACGTTAGTCCCCGGCAAACGGCGTCGCAAGGGTATTTCGACCCGGTCAAAACACCTTCACCATGCCCTTCGTGTAGCGCCGCGGATCGCGCCGCACGTCGGCGACGACGGCGCTCAGATCGGCCACCAGCTTGTTGAGCTGATCGTACAGGGTCTGATCGGTGAGCAAGCGGCTCGCGGTGCCCTGCCCGTTCGTCAGCGTCCGCATCAACGAGTCGGCCCCGCGCGTGATGCCGACCATGTTGCGATAGAGCGTCGTGTCCCGCATCAACAGCCCCGCCGTGCCCTTGCTCGAGTTGAGCGAGATGACGAGCGAATCCGTCGACCCGATCACGCCGACGAGCCGATTGTACAGCGTCGGATCGTCGAGCATCCGCCCCACGCTGCCATTCGGGTTCTGGAAGCGGGCCAGCATGGCGTTGGCGCGACCCAGCGTGCCGTTGAGCTGATCGTACAACGTACGATTCGTCAGGAGCTGTCCGACCGTGCCCTCTCCCTTGACCAGCCCTCCGGTGATCGTGCGGAGGTCGCGCGTGAGCGCCACCATGTCCGTCACCGCGCCGCTCGCCTGCGCGATCACCGCCTCGTAGTCGAGCGCCGGGACGACCGTGATCGTGTCCCCTTCCTGGAGCGGTTGGGTGCGCGGCGTGCCGGGCGAGATGTCGAACACCTTGTCGCCGAGCAGTCCCATCGTGCGAAGCTTCCCGTGCGAATCGCGGCGGATCTGCTCGCGCACGCCAGCGTCCACCGCGAGGGTGAGGCGCAGGTTGCGCGTCGTATCCGCGTCGACCGGGAGGAACTGGATCTTCGTCACGGTGCCCGCCAGCTGTCCGGCGACCATGACCGACCCGCCCTCGCGAATCCCGTTGGCGTCGGGCAGAAAGGCGATCAGCTCGTAGCGCTTGGCGAACAGGTTGGCGGCCTGCCCGAGCTTGTAGATCGCGACGCCCAGCACGAGCACCGCGAGGGCAATGACGAGACCGACGCGGAGCTGATCCCAGGTGATGCTCGGTGAACGTCTCATGTCATGATCCGCCGAGGAAGTCGCGAAGGTACTTGTCGTCGGACGCGGCCATCTCCTCGGGAGTGCCGAAGAACGCGATGCGCCGTTCGTTGAGCACGGCGACGCGCGTCGCCATGCGGAACACCGACCGAATGTCGTGCGAGACCACGACGCTGGTAACGTCGAGCTCGCGCTGCAACTTCATGATCAGGCGGGTGATGGTGCCGGTGCTGAGCGGATCGAGGCCCGACGTCGGCTCGTCGTAGAGCATGATCTCCGGGTTGTTGGCCATGCCCCGCGCGATGCCGACGCGCTTGCGCATGCCTCCGGAAAGCTGCGACGGAAGCTGTCCCATGACCTGGTCCGGGTCGAGGTCCACGAAGGCGAGCTTCTCGCGGACCCGGTGCTCGATCTCGTCGTCGTCGAGCGCCGTGTGCTCGCGCAGTGGGTAGGCGACGTTCTCGAACACCGACATCGAGTCGAACAACGCGGCGCTCTGGAACACCATCCCCATGTGCTGGCGGGCGTCGAGCGCCTCCTCGAAGGTGAGGTTGGTGATGTCCTCGCCATGGATGCAGACGTTGCCGCGGTCGGGCACGAGCAGCCGGAGAATCAGCTTGAGCGTCGTGCTCTTCCCGGTCCCCGACTCCCCAACGAGACAGATCGTCTCGCCCTTGCGGGCCTCGATCGAGACGTCCTCGAGGATCGGTCGATCGAAGCCGAGATAGACGTGATCGAGCTCGATCACGGGGGTGACGCGATGCTCCTGCGGGTGCGTCTCCGCGTAGAACTCGTCCGTCGATTCCTCCTCGGCGAGCTCGTCGCGGATGGCGCGTCGGATCGTCGTCGGCCGGCGTTCGGACGCGCGGCGTCCGTCCTGGCGACGCTCTTCGCTCGCGCTTTGCTCCGCCGACGGCGGTCCCGCCGGCTCGACGCCACCTGTCGGCGGGAGGGGCCGGGAGCCGGCGGCGTCGCGCGTGTCGTCGCTCATACCGCCAGCACCGAGAGCAGGATCTGGGTCAGGAAATAGTCGAGCACGAGGATCAGGATGCTCGAGAGCACCACCGTCCGCGTCGTGCTCTGCCCCACCCCTTCCGTTCCGCCAGTCGTATTCAACCCGAAGTAGCACGCGGTGATCGCGATGATTCCCCCGAAGACGAACGGCTTGACGAGCCCCTGGACGAAATCGTTGGGGATGAACCGCAGGGTGAAGCCGTCGCTGGCGATCTGCTCCCACACCGTACGCCAGTACAGCCCCGTGGGCACGCCGACGAGCAACGTCGAGATGAGGTTGCCGCCCAGGATTCCGACGAAGTCGTTGATGACGGTCAGGACCGGCATCATGATGAGCGCCCCGAGAACTCTCGGTGTGACGAGCTTCTTGATCGGATCCGTCCCGAGCGTATTGAGGGCGTCGATCTGCTCGGTGACCCGCATGGAACCGAGTTGCGCGGCGATGCCGGAGCCAACGCGGCCGGCGACCATGAGACCCGCCAGCACGGGACCGAGCTCGCGGATCATCGACGCCGAGACGAGGCGGCCGATGTACATCGTGGCGCCGAAGGTCTGGAGCTGCACGCTCGATTGCAGGGCCAGGACCATGCCGGTGAAGAAGCCCGTCAGCAGCACGATGCCGAGCGACTTCACCCCGATCTCGTCCATCTGCTGGACGAGATCCTGGTGGTAGAACGGACGGACGAACGCAAAGCGCAACGCCTTGCCGGCCAGGCCAAAATAGTCCTGGACGGTGCGGAGTTTTTGCTTGGAAGCGTCAGCGAGTCGCTCGGTCAGTGCGGGCAAACGGGGCCGTGCGGGTGCGCGTCGGGTAGGAGGGGCGACACTAATCTAGGCAAGGCGTGTGCCGGGCGCAGCCATTCTGTTGACCCCTGCCGAGGGCCTCTCTAGGTTGCGCGCCATGTCGACATCGATCGCGCACGGCCGGCTGGTAGAACTCCTCGAGCGCGCGCGCGGCAAGCGGATCGCGGTCATCGGTGATGCGATGCTCGACGTGTACCTCAGCGGCGACGTCGATCGCGTCTCGCCGGAGGCACCCGTGCCGGTGGTGCGCGTGCGCGAGCGGCGACACGCCCTGGGCGGCGCCGCGAACGTGGCGCAGAACGTCGTGGCCGTGGGCGCGACGTGCGACCTCGTGGCCGCCGTGGGCGCGGATCGCGGCGCGCAGATCCTGCGCGAGCTGCTCGACGAGCTGGGAGGTGGCAGCACGTCGCTCGTCACGGTGGACCGGAGCACGACGCAGAAGACGAGGATCGTCGCGCGGTCCCAGCAGCTCCTGCGCGTGGACGAGGAGGAGGACGCCGACCTCGCCGGCGCGGACATGGCCCGGGTGCTCGACGCGGTGCGCGGAGCGGTAGCGGACGCAGACGCCGTCGTGTTGGAGGACTACAACAAGGGTGTGCTGGTGCCACCCGTGATTCGCGCCGCGATCGAGCTCGCCGTCGCACGCAAGCTCCCGATCATTGTCGATCCGAAGTTCAAGCACTTCTTCGAGTATCGCGGCGCGACAGTGTTCAAGCCCAATCGCCGCGAGCTCGAGGCTGCGCTCGGCGCCGCGGTCGACGTGGATCATCCGGACGCGGTGCCCGCTACGCTCCAGCGACTTGGGGTCGAGCACATCCTGCTCACGCTGGGCGACCGCGGGATGGCGCTGTTCTCATCGGACGGCGAGATGGCGCGCGTGCCGACCGTCGCGCGCGAGGTCTACGACGTCGTGGGCGCCGGCGACACGGTCACGGCGTATCTCGCGGGAATGCTGGCCGCCGGAGGCACGATGCTGGAGGCGGCGATCATCGCGAACATCGCGGCAGGGATCGAGGTGAGCAAACTCGGCGCCGTGAGCGTGACGGCCGCGGAAGTGCTCGACTTCGTGGACCACGCCGCGATTCCGACTGTGGTCTAGCGCGGCGTCGCGTTCGTCCGCGCTCGCCGAGAGGCATTCTAGGAGACGGCGGCCGCCGATCGCGATGCACGGCGATGGAGCCAATAGCCGACCAGAAGCGTCGACAGCGCGTACGCGACGGTCCACGGCGACGCCCCCCACGGACCCGCCGCGTGCGCCGCCAGCGCTCCGGCGAGGGCGGCAGTCGCGTAGAGGAGCGTCACCGCGGTGTGCCCCATGCCCCCGTTCGCGAGCCGTTGATAGAGATGACTGCGATGCGCCTCCGTCAGCCGCTCCCCATTCCGCCAGCGACGAAGGATCGTCCACGTCGCGTCGCCGTAGAGCGGCACGAGTGGGAGATGGGCCCGCACGATGTCCACGTCGCTGCTTCGCGCTGCGAGGAGCGCGAGCACCGGTACGAGATAGCCGAGCCCGCCCGATCCGACGTCGCCGAGGAAGATGCGAGCACGCGGGACGTTCCATGGCAGAAACCCGACGCATGCGGCGCCGAGCACGACGCCAAGCACGGGTACGGTCGCGGCGCTCGATGAAAAGAGCGCGAGCGAGAACGCGAAGATCGCGATCTGCGATGCGACCAGCCCGTTGATCCCGTCCATGAAGTTCACGAGGTTCACGGACGACACGGCCCAGAAAGTCCACCAGGTAAAGAGAAGGACACGAACGATCATCGGTGCACCCTGGGCGGCGGCCACGGCGCCGACGAACATGGCCGTCGCGACATGCACGCCGAGTCGCGTGCGCACGCCAAGCCCGCGGCGGTCGTCCACCCAGCCGACCACGGCGACCAGCGCAGTGCCCACGAGCAACAGCGTCACCGGCCAATCGGATGGGCGCACCACTCGCCAGACGGACATCGACAACGCCGCCAACAGCAGTCCCAGGCCCCCACCACGCGGCGTCGCCGACACGTGCGAGCTGCGCTCGGTGGGATGATCGAGCACGCCGTGCCGCACAGCGAGCTGGCGCACGAGGCCGACCAGCACGAACGCGAGCACGGCGCTCTCCATGCCGATCACCGCGAGCGACTCACCCATGCCCGACCTCCGCTCCGACGACGCCACCAGAGCCGACCGACCGCTGCATCGCGTGCTCGAGGGTGAATGGCGGCTCCCACTCGAGCACCTCGCGCAGGTGCCGCACATCGAGGCGGAGGCTCTCGGTCAATCGATCCATCTCGGCGGACCGACCCACGACCGCTGCCGCGGCACGCAGCAGCGAGGGCGGAAAGGGGAACAGCAGCGCGCGCGACGCGCGAGCCTTCGCGATCGCCTGCAACAGCTCCGGCGTCGACACCTCGCGTGCATCGCTCGGGAGCACGAGCTGGCCGGCCGCACGAGCGTCGAGCGCGCAGCGAGCGAGCAGGTCGACGAGATTCCCGACGAACACCACGCTCCGCCGATTCGTGATGCTCCCGAGCGGCAGCGGTACCTTCGTCGAAATTCGCGCCAGCGCCACGAGACGGGGAAAGTTTCCCTTTCCACCGGGACCGTAGACGAACGGCGGTCGCACGATGGTCCACTGGACGCCTCCGGCGCCCGCCACCTCGCGCACCACGTGCTCCGCCTCGATCTTGGATCGGGCGTAGGCGTCCGCAGGCGCGGGAGGGTCCGACCGTTCATAGGGTCGGTCGCGTCCCTCGCCGAAGACCTTGGCGCTGCTGAGATATACGACTCGTCGGGCGCCGCTCTCGGCGGCGGAGCGACAGAGCATGCGCGTCGGCTCGACATTCGAGCGGCGGTACGCCGCCTCGCTGTCGGGATCGTCATCCTTCATGACGTGTACGCGCGCGGCGAGGTGCACGATCGCGTCGCCGGGCCGGAGCAGATCGCGAATGGTCTCGACGCGCTCCATATCCCGCTCGACGTACGTGAGGTTGGAGTCCGCCGCGGACGTGGTCGGTGTCTGGCGCACGACGGCGAGCACGGGGAGTCGCTCGCGGCTGAGGCGACGCAGGAGATGCGTCCCGATGAAGCCCGTCGCGCCCGTCACCACGACCCGCGAGATGGGTTCAGGAACCACGGTCAGGCGGCACGTCGCGCTGCGGTCGGTGCCTGTGGCATCGGGGGCTTCGCCGTACTTTTCAGATCTGCCATTCGCCGTTCGTCAAAGCCCTGGTTGGCGCATGGTCACAAGATACGGAGCACCGTGCCAGTTTCCGAGTGGCTAGCCACGTGATGCAAGCTGACGTTGCCGACGCGACGGACGGCCGGTCGCCGCACGTCGTGACCTTGCTTGGCCTCGCCAACGACCTGCTGCGACGCCCGTGGGTGTTGGCAGCGCTCGTGCTGGGCAGTGCGATCGGCTCGGCGCTCGTGCGCGTAATGCAGCCGCGGACCTACACCGCGATCGCGTCGTTCGTCCCCGAGACGGCGCTACCGATCGGCGGCGGGATCAGCCTCGCCGCGCTCGCGGTGCTCGGCGGTGCGGAGCCGACCGTTGGCGCCTCGACCACCTCTTCGCGGGCAACGTCCCTCGATGCTGCACCGTCCCCCCTCCCCAGTGTGCCGCCCGTGAAGCCGCTCGACGCCGCGTACTACTGGGAGGTCCTGCACTCTCGTGCCTTGCTGCTCACAGTGGCGGGCAGCCGCTTCACGATCCAGACGCCGACGGGAGAGCGCGTCGGAACGGCAGCGGATCTCTACGATCTGCCCGCGGGGCCGGCCGCCGCGCGCATCGAGGACGCGGCGCGGAAGCTGGACCGCGAGCTCGAAGTGGATTACGACGTCAAGACCAACGTGCTCACGGTCGGCATACGTACGTTCGATCCCACCTTCGCGCGCGCCGTCACGGAGCGAGTGCTCGCCGAGGTGATGGCGACGAACCGCCGCGTGGACGACGACCGCGCTCAGGCGAAGGTCGGATTTCTCACGCGAGCAGTCGCCGACGCGCGGGGAGATCTGCTCGCGGCGCAGGACGAGCTCGCGAGGTTCCTCGCCTCGAATCGCGCCTACGTCGGCACCTCCGCCGTGGCGCTCGAGTTCCGGCGTCGCGATACCGACGTCCTCGAGAAGCGCGGACACTACGCCGAGCTCGCGCTGCAGCTGGAGCGGGCGAAGCTCGATCGTTCGCGCGCGACGCAGATCATCAGCATCATCCAGCGTCCCGAGACTCCACCGCGACCCGATTCACGCGGTCTGGTTCGCGCCACGATCGCCGGCGCGGTGGGCGGTCTCGCTGTCGCGTTGCTCTTCCTGCTGACATCGGGCCATCTCGCACGCCTGCGGGGGGCGGGGAGTGACGAGCTCAGGGCGCTGGAATCGGAATGGCGCGCGGGGCGCCGGCGTCGTGCCGCCTCCCGGGCGCGCCGGTCCACGGCTCTGCCGGTCGCCGCGAGCGAGGAGGGCTGAATGGGCGAGTTCGACGAGCTTCGATACCCCTTCAACTCGCTGCTCGAGTTCATCGGCGGTGGCTATTTCCGCGAGCGCGCGGGACTGCACCTCACGATCGCACTCATTCTGTTCGCCGTGCTCACGGCGCGCGTGATGCTCGGTCGCGGCCCGGTGGTCCAGCGGCTGATCACGGTGTTCTTCGCCGGCACCGTCTACAACAACCCGGCGTTCAGCGTTCCCGGCGGACTGCACTTCAACGAGATCGCCGGCGTGGTCGCGGCACTGTGGATCGGCGTCTCGCTGCTCGGCGGGCTCACGATGGACGTGCGTCGTGTCGGAGTGCCGATTTTCATCGGGGGATTGGTGATGCTGGCGCATGCGGCGTTCGTGTCGGTGTGGCACGTCTCCCTCCTTCCCGACAACGGCACGGCGATCATGCGCGGCGTGCTCGTCGCGCGCATCTTCGTGCTCGGCATCATCGTCGTGGGAATGGAAGCTCTGTTCCGCACCGAGGCGGACTTCGAGGCGCTCATGCAGGCGATGGTCACGTACGCCGTCGCGGCCATCCTGATCTACTTCATCCAGGTCGCGGTGTTCGCCTCCGGCACGCGCCCGTACGGCACGTACTGGGACGCCGGGTTTACGGGCATCCCGTCATTCGGCGCGGTGTCGATCGAGCGAGGGCACTTCGGGAAGTTCCTCATCGTCCTCTTCCCGTTCTTCGCCTGGGCGGCCGCAAAGCGTCGAAGCCGGATACCGATGCTCCTGTTCTTCCTCGTGACGCTCGTCAACTTCTCGGCGTCGAGCATGAGCTTCCTCGCCGGCTATCTGCTCATCACGCTGCTGCTGCTGCACCGGTTCGTGATCCGTCCCTCTGCGCTCAAGTGGGCGGTCCCGGCGGTGGCAACCGTCGTCATCCTCGCGTCACGTTTCGGCAAGCAGTATGGCGGGCTGATTGAAAAGATCGTCGAGTACGGAGTTCGGGGTGGTGCTGGTGGAGGGCGCGGCTTCTCGGTGCTCGATGCGTACCTCTCGGCCTATCCCTTCGGCATTGGGTACAGCGGCAGCACTCTTCGAAACGTCGGCATGCTTCCACAGATCAACATGGGCGCATACGCGATGGCCTCGCAGCTGTCGTTCCTCATCATCCCGATCTTCGCCGGCTTTCTCTGGCTCAACTATCGAGTCGTGCGCACGAGCCCGCGGATTGGTGACCGCATCGTCGCTGGTCTGCTCGTCGGCGGGATGCTGATGGTCGTGCTGATCGATCTCGTGGACGTGCTCTGGTTCGTTCCGACGCTCTGGGCGCCCCTGATCATCGCCGACGGCCTGGCGCACGCCCGCGAGCGAAGCGCGGTCGCCGAGCCCGTGACGGCGACGCCGGTCGTCTGGGGCTCGCCCTCGACGGTGCATTGACGTGTACCGCTGGCCATCTTTCACCGGTTCCGACGACATGGTCACGAGACCCGATCGATGACGCAAGCCATCTCGCCCACTCCGGGCGCATATCCTGCCCCGTCGCCGGGACGTACGCCGCCACCGGAGCCGTCGCTGCTCGGTGGGGGGACCATTCTGACGGCGCTCAATGCGCTGCTGCGCCAACGCGTGCTGGTGCTCGGGTGTGCCCTGCTGGTCGGAGCCCTCGCCGCCACCTGGACGTTCTCGCGCGAGCGCACGTACACCTCGTCGTCCTCGTTCATGCCCGAAGGGCGCCAGTCGTCCGTCGGTGGATTGGCAGCACAGCTCGGGCTCTCGCTGCCCGGCACGAGCGGCGCCGACTCGCCGGAGTTCTATGCCGACCTCCTGAAGTCGCACGAGATCCTTGGCGCCGCCGTCACGACGGCGTACACGATCCCGGGTGTGCTTCCTCGTCCCACGACGATGGTCGACCTGTATCGCGTCAAGGGGGAGACCCCCGCCCTGCGCCGCGACGAAGCGATCAAGCGGCTGGAGAAGGATGTCGACGTCGCCATCTCGGCGCGTACCAGCGTGGTGACCGTGAAAGTCTCGGCGTCGACGGCCGAGCTCGCGCAGCGACTCAACCAGCGCCTGCTCGAGCTGCTGAGCGACTTCAACCTGCGTCGTCGACAGTCTCGCGCGAGCGAGGAGCGCCGGTTCGCCGAGGAGCGTCTCGGAACCGTGAAGGCAGAGCTGCGAGTCGCCGAGGATCGCCTGCAGACGTTCTTGCAGTCCAACCGCGACTACCAGCACTCGCCATCGCTAGTCTTCAGCTACGAGCGGTTGCAGGCGGATGTCATGTTGCTACGACAGGTCGTCTCGACGCTTCAGCAATCCGCCGAGCAGGCCAAGATCGAGGAGGTACGTGACACGCCGACGGTGACGGCGGTCGAGCGGCCGACGCTTCCGGTTCGACCGGACTCGCGCGGCACGGTGAAGTTCGCCCTCATCGGCCTCGTGCTCGGCACGTTCCTCGGGATGGGTCTCGCATTCGTGCGCGAGACGATCTCGCGGCCAAGCCTTCGTGAGACGTCGGACTACGAAGAGTTCGTCCGACTGCGGCACGAGGCGTTCACCGATCTGATGCATCCCTGGAAGGCGCTGCGCCGACGCCGCGCCCGTCCCGCCGAGCGAGCGGCCTGACGCCCGCTGGCACGATCAGCGGACCATCGGGCACCGCACCACCGGGAACGAACGGACCGCGGAGCTTCCAGCGCAGGCGGCGAGCGAGCAGTCGTGCGAATGCGTCGATCATCTCCCGCGTGGCGATGCCGTTCTGTCGGGCGACCTGGATATGTGCACGGGTGTGGGTCAGCTCGCCGGCGAGC
>Ga0066652_100001216_pt1 | contig 13115 bp, 7 predicted proteins | sample GraSoiAngelo_101_FD_71413 | JGI IMG/M metagenome (GOLD analysis project Ga0066652, IMG submission 71413) | Grasslands soil microbial communities from the Angelo Coastal Reserve, California, USA - 14_0903_02_30cm | ecosystem: Environmental > Terrestrial > Soil > Grasslands | place: USA...
TTGATTGGTAAGGCCCTCCGTTTAATGAATACAGGTAAGGACCAGTTCCGCTCGTAGGTGTTGCTGTGATAGTTCCATTCAATGCACCCGAACACGAAGGTGGTGTGGAAGTGGCCGTACCTGTCACCGTTCCTGGTCCATCATTGACTGTAACCGGGATGAACGAAATAGTACATCCTCTTGAATCAGCCAATGAAATAAAGTAAGTGCCGGCAATCAAACCAGTGAATGTGCTACTGGACTGATAGGGGCCTCCATTGATAGAGTATACATAAGGTCCGACACCGGTAGCGCTATTTACAGTTATCGTTCCGTTAGCGGCTCCAGGACACGATGTCGGAGTCGTCGATGTGGTCATTGTGATAGACGCACCCGGGTCAACTGTTACAGGAATAAAATTGGCCTGGCAACCTGCAGCGTCATGCGTACTTATGAAATAGGTACCTGGGGCAAGACCGTTAAACACATTATTAGTTGTAAAGGGTCCGCCGTTGATAGAGTAAGTAATAGGTGGCGTGCCGTTTGGAGGATTAACGGTAATGCTTCCGTTAGTTGCCCCGACACAAGCTGTATTTGTAACCGTATAGTTCACGGAAAGTACTCCTGTTGAAGTAATCGTTATCGGGATGGTATCTCTGCAACCGGCAGCTGCGTCAGAAACGATAATAGTATAGCTGCCGGCATTCAGACCAGTGAATTGCTGAGGGCTGCCACCGGTTAATGTAGTACCCACAGGATTGAGAACAAAAGTATACGGCGCAGTCCCAATACCCGCCGGAACGGTTACAGTGGCCGTGCCTGAGCCGTTTGCACCGCAAGCTGTTTGCGTGACTGCGGCCGCAGCAGTAAGATCATTTGTTTTATTGACAGTTATAGTATCGTAGCTCACTACCTGGTTAGTAGCATTGTCGCAAGCAGCGAAAGTCGTTTTGATAACATACTGTGAAGTTGTACCCGTCGGACACAAAGTCGGGAAGGTTACATCAAGTATTCCAGGTGTGGTAGTAGTAGTATCACCGTTGGCAATAAAAGTTCCGCTTAAGGTTTGTACCTGGCAACTAACAAAACGGGATGCACCACCGGAAGGCACGAACCGGTAACCTGTATTGGTTTCATTCCAAACTGTATTATTTTTTCCGGGAGCGGCTACTGCTTTATCTCTGATCCAGTTTTGAATTCCCAAAATAGCCCTGCCAGCGCTTGTTCCTGCAACACAGGCTTTTTGTTGTATAAATATTTCAACTACACCGGTGGATTCATACAGAACGATCTGAAATGTGTTAGGAGTTGTAAGACCGCAGGTGCTGCCAAATACACCGATATGGTAATAGCTTACAATTAATTTCCGGCAAGGGGCGGAACCTTCGACCCGCCATTCTATTTTTCTATCAGAAGGACTGGCATTGGTTGGAGATGCTGTTCTGGGATCAAGATCGGAATATGCAGCCATTATGGATGCCTTGGGATAATATTGCGTAGCACTTGCACATATAGTTCCGGCGGCGGATGGTATTGTTGCGGTAATTGGCCATGCATTGTCGCAGTCTGAATTGGCAACATCAAAGGTTATAAGGCCATTGGATCCGTAAACAAAACTGGTATAAAGCGAATCATAAAAACAGAACGAAAAAGGCAAAGCCACCGCTGGGCTGTAATGATCGTCAGCATATACAGTCGCCGGCGCTTCGTTGCCGGTTGGCGTGGTATATGCAAACGGGGCATATGGTATCGTGTTGAGGATATAGTCGGACGAGGATTTCAGGTGCGGGATGCGAACCGGAACATTCACACAATTCTGGTTACATGGCAGGTTAATGACAGTTCCATTCAAGCCGGTGTTGAAACAGTTTTGTGCAGTGCCATGAGTGGAAAAATAAATAGTGCAACAGAAGGATATAAAAATCCTTAACAAAGCAGATCTCATATGAGCCAAAAGTAGTTTGGGTGATATACGGCAATCAATCTGCGACAAGTTAAGAAAAAACACCCAACCTCACCCGTAAAAAGCTGATTTTTTCACTGCTTTCTAATACGTATTATTACTATTTGTCGCGTCTTCCAAACACAACCGGGCTGAGTTCTTTGTTCAGTTTTTCATTTCCGAAATGATGCTGGTCGTGGTTTCAATGCGGGTGTTGATTCTGCGGAGTTTTGCAGCTTATGATATGCGTTACAATGTTTGGTATCAGGCCAGATCTTCCGTATCATATCTCTCTACGGATTCAATACCCGGCAGACCTTTCAATTGTACAACGAGATCTTCCAGTTCTTCCTTATCGTGCACAAACACTTTTATATTTCCCTGGAACAATCCTTCTCTTGCTTCAACACTGAGTGCGCTGATGTTTATTTTCATCTCACCGGAAATCAGGTTAGTGATCTTATGAATGACACCCACGTCATCCATACCTACGATCTTCAAACCGGTCAGGAAGGAGATCTCCTTGTTCTTTGCCCACTTGGTCTTTACTACCCTATGCCCATAATGTGCCAGTAACTTGGCTGCATTAGGACAGTTGGTGCGGTGAATGGTCAGGCCTTTACCTGTAGTGATAAACCCAAACACATCATCACCAGGAATAGGCTTACAACAGTTGGCGAGATTATATACGATCTTATCGCTGCTCTCACCAAATATGATCAGCTCCGTATCTTTTTTTGAAGTGCCTGGTTGATTGGGATTGTATTCAGGTTTGGGATCGAATATGCGGATTGGCTTCGGCGCTTCTATTTTATCCCCGATCACGGAAAACTCTTTCAGCTCTTTCAGATCAATATTCTTTACCGCCACCTGGTAAAAAAGTTCTACGTTGGACGGCAGCTTATACCATTGCACCAATTCCTCAATATTGTGTTGGTTCATCGGCACACCCATGCCTTCCAGTTTTCGCTGAACCGTATATTTACCTTCATCCCCAATCTTTTTCTTCTCTTCTTTCAGTGCATCCTTGATCCTTCCTTTTGCCTTTGCAGTAACTACAAAGCCCAGCCAGTCTTCCGAAGGCTTTTGTTTATTACTGGTAATAATTTCTACCTGGTCCCCACTACGCAGCTTATGACTGATGGGCACAAGTTTATGATTCACCTTCGCCCCTATCGTTTTCACGCCAATGGCACTATGGATTGCAAAGGCAAAATCCAGCGCAGTCGAGCCAATCGGTAACATCTTTACATCACCCTTGGGTGTATATACATAGATCTCTTCGGCAAGAAAACTTGTCTTAAAATCATGGAGAAAATCAATGCTGTCTGTTTCCTGGCTGCTGATCACTTCGCGGATCTGGTGAAACCATTTGTCAAAACGGCTTTCGTCGGAAGTTTCTTCTTTATACTTCCAGTGCGCGGCCAGTCCTTTTTCTGCGATCTCGTTCATCCGTTTGGTACGTATCTGCACTTCCACCCATTTACCCTGTGGACCCATCACCGTTGTATGCAACGCTTCGTACCCGTTTGACTTGGGGTTGCTCAGCCAATCTCTCAACCGTTCCGGTGAAGGTGTATATTCATCGGTGATCATTGAATATACTTTCCAACAATCTTCTTTTTCTTTTTCCGGGGGCGAATCAAGGATGACGCGAATAGCAAACAGGTCGTACACTTCTTCAAAGTCAACTCCTTTCTTTTTCATCTTATTGGAAATGGAGTGGATGCTTTTCGGCCGTCCATAGATCTCGAATTTAAACTGGCTCTTCTCCAGCTTATCTTTTATAGGTTTGATAAACTCGTTGATATACTTGGAGCGTTCTCTTTTTGTTTCCGCCAGTTTCTGGGCAATATCTTTATAGGTTTCCGGCTCCATATATTTCATGGCCAGGTCTTCCATTTCCGTCTTGATATTGTACAGGCCCATGCGATGAGCAAGAGGAGCATAAACATATACAGTTTCCGAAGCGATCTTTAACTGTTTTTCCCGCTTCATGCTTTCCAGTGTACGCATATTATGCAGGCGATCGGCCAGCTTGATCAGTATCACGCGGGGATCATCTGTAAGAGTCAGTAATATTTTCTTGAAGTTCTCAGCCTGCGCTGAAGCATTTACGTCTATGACGTTGGATATCTTGGTGAGACCGTCCACGATCCTCGCTATCTCGTTCCCAAATTCCCGCTCCACATCTTCCAGGGAAACATCCGTGTCCTCGACGGTATCATGCATCAGTGAGCAAATGGTGGAACGGACGCCAAGTCCGATCTCCTCCACGCAGATCTTGGCCACGGCAAGAGGATGAAGAATATAAGGCTCCCCGCTCTTGCGGCGCATAGTCTTGTGCGCTTCGGCCGACATTTCAAAAGCTCTCCGGATCAGGTCCTTGTCGCCGGGCTTTAATTTATTTTTCAGGGAACGCAATAGCGAGCGGTATTCCCGCAAGATCAGTTTTCTTTCCTGCTCTTCGTTGAGGTTATATTTGGGAGTCTGCGCTACGGTTTCCATAGAATTACGAATTTACTGAAAATTGCTAAGAGGAGGAAGTGAGAGAGCTGCTAAGAGGAAAAAAGAGAAAAGGAGAAAGGAGTTTAATTATACCTGGAGAATCGTCCAGGATTCATTCATTTGAAAGAAGAAATGACTGTGTGTAAATAGCAATTTCTTACCTCACATAAAACAAAGAAAGAGGCAATAAGTTTAGGGTCCAGGCGTCTTCTCCTATTAAAGAACATCAGGAAAGATATTTCCAAGACTGACAATCGCAGCGTCTGAAACAAAAAAAGGGAACGTTAAGCTTTGAACCCCGGTCTCCTTTTCCCTTTTAGAAAAAGAGTTTAATTATGGATGCTGGATGCCGCCTGCACTTCTCGTCCCTGCGAATGCGAGTGCCTGAATGTCGCTATCTTTCCCTTGTCATTGCGAGCGAAGTAATCGGAAGAGAGGGCCAGAAACAAAAAAAAGAAAGCAAAGTTCAAAACCTGCCTCCTTTTCTCTTTATCTCTCAACTTTGAGACTTTCGCAATTTTTCTCTTTATCTCTTAGTCTTTTTTCTTCGCGAAATCATATTTCAACAGGATCTCGTGTCCATTGGAGCCTTTATCATATACGCTCAGTGGTGTGGTGTAGATATCAAAACAGTATCCCACAGTAAATACCTTGTTTATTCGTAAGCCTGCTGAGATCATCCAGCTTTGTTTTGCCCGCAAGGCCAGGCCCCACCAGAACAATTCATTATGTTCTACCCGGGCGCCACCCTGGAATTCCAGCGGTGCGTTCGGGAGATAGATGAACATTGCATTCGGAGTGATCGTGGTATGATCATCTACGTTCCAGATATAGTAGCCATGCAGAAAATAATGACGATATAGTTGTGCTTGTTGCGTACGGCCGGGTAAAGCTGCCGAGCCGCCGCCGAGGTTGGTCTGGTAGAAATCCATTTTTGACTGGATCAACTGACTCACCGAAGCACCAACCTGGAATTTTTTAGAAGTATAGCTCATGCCAAAACCGGCGTCACCTGTTACCTTATTACTCGTGCTGCCAATCGCCGGGTCATTCCCCAAAGATGCCTGCAGTTTGGCGCGGTCAAATGAGAACTGTTGAAATCTTCCCTCAATACCGAGAGAAAACACTGCATCGTTTTTCATCGGTATATGATAAGCATATGCCATTTGCATGCCTGTACGTTTGGTTGGACCTGTTACATCGCTATACACATAGCCGCCGAGTCCCAATCTGATCGAAGGGATATATCCTGACCCAAAAACCGTAGCTGTGCGGGGACCCCCGTCAATTCCGTCCCACATCGCTCGATAAGTTGCGCCGATCACACCATGTTTTTGCACCCCGGCAACAGACGGATTATGAAATGATCCCTGCAAATCGTACATGGATGAAGTTGCAATCTGTTGAGCAGAGACCACTATAGCACTGATTGAAAAAAACAGGATGAATATATAATGTTTCATAATTACAGGGTTTTGATGATTATCGGATAATAGTCACATTTCCTTTCAGGTATTGATCCTTGCCGTTGATAAGGCGGTAAGTAATCACGAAATAATAAGTGCCATCCGGCAAAGGCTTGCCGTTGTAGGTACCGTTCCAGTTATTTTTATAATCATTGGATTCATATACTTTGGCGCCATAACGATTAAATACTTCAGCTTTGGCTTTATCGAGGCAGCCTGTACCGTTGGTAACAAGCCACAGGTCATTGATACCATCCCCGTTTGGAGAAAAGGCCTCCATGGGTTTGATGCAATAGGGAACCACGTTCACAACCATACTATCCGTTGCCACGCAACCTTGCGGAGTTGTCACCTTCAATTTATAGGTTGTCGTTTGCGAGGGGCTGGCCGACGGGTTCAATGTGTTAGTTGAATTTAAACCGGTGGGCGGTGTCCACAAATAGGATCCCGGTGAAGCTGTCGCCACGAGTGTATAAACATCACCAGTAATGATGACTGCATCAGGTCCTGCATTGGCTGTTGCACCGGGGAAGACAGTTACTTTAAATGAGCTTTGTGCAGTACAATTGCCGGTACTTGCCGTTACAGTATAAGTAGTGGTCGCCTGTGGTGTGAAAACGGGATTAGCAATTGACGAATTACTTACACCTATGGCGGGTGTCCAGCTATAAGTTGTACCAGCACTTATAGCACCGCGATTGAACGAAGCGCCGAAACAAAGTGAAGTATCGACTCCTGCACTTGCAGTAATGGCTCCCTGCAAGGCTACGACAACTGGCGGGTTCGAAAAAGTACACAAAGCAGCATCTTTCGTTGTAACGGTATAAGTGCCCGGTTGCAAATTGGGAAACGAATTAGAGCTTTGATAAGCGCCGCCATTGATGCTATACTGAAGCGGTGCAACCCCACCGGTAGCGTTTACTGTTATGTTTCCATTGACAAAACAGCTGGCGTCTGTTTTTGCAGTAGTAGCTGCCAGTGTATTTTTCTTTACAAACACCGTATCAGTAAATGAAACTTCCAGTGCAGGATTACTGCATGAACCATAAACTACCCTGACGATGTAAGCTGTACTGTCAAGAGTAGGACAAACATTGGAAAAATTAATATTCAGTACACCCGGTGCTCCGGATGATGTGTCTGTATTGTTGGTAGCCACTACCACGTTATTGACAACCAGCTCTGCTCTTTTGAACATAGGTGTGCCGCTGCTCGGAATAAAACGGAAACAGGAGTCCATGGCGGCAGCGCCCCACACCGTTGCGTTTTTACCTGTGGCAGCCACCGCAACATTTCTTGCCTGGTTTTGGACTCCAAGGATGGCCAGGCCCTCGTTCCAAAGTGTGCAATAAGGTTTGTCGTGAATATAAACTTCGATTACGCCAGTATTTTCAAACAATACCATTTCATGGGTAGCCCGAGGAGTTGTACACGAAGTCCCGAAATATGGCACTTCATTATAGCTGGCTATGAACCTTCTTTTTGGAGCCGTTCCTTCCACGCGATATTCGATCTTTTTATTAGGTGAGCTGGTCAGGCTCGGATCTATATCATGATAAGGACCGAAAATCATAGCTGGAGCATACGCGGTATTCGGAATACCTCCGCCTGATAAAGCGATAGAATACCCACTACCCATACCAGCCCTGCTCGTATCAAAGGTGATCGCTGAGTTGGATCCCATCAACAGGGAAGGATAATTTGTTCCAAAAAAACAAAACGAAAAGGCGAAAGGCAATGCAATCTTCTGGCTCCATGTATCATCGTTATAAACGCTGCTCACGACCGTACCACCCGGCGTTGTGTACGCGAAAGGCAAATAAGCGGGGTTGGTGATCACATAGTTATTTGTTTGTTTGATGTGCGGCACAGAGACATTGATGGCCGTACAATTCGTCCCGCAGGGTAATAAGATGTTCCGGTTTGGAATCGTGAAAACAGTGGCGGGATTTTGGGCGATGACTGAAATGCCAATAATGGTAATGGGAATGAGTAAAAATAGTCTTCTCATCAACAGTGTGTTTTTGGTGTGAACGATCGCTGCGGAACATTCAACTGTCCGCAATTGGGGGTTTCTCAGAGATTAAAATGGAAAGAAAACAGATCGTTAGAGGTTCTTAAAGGGATGGATATGCACAGGTCAGGTAGTTTTCAAACGTACGCATTTTTTGTTCCTGAACGAAAGAAAATTTTAACATTTTAACCGATCTATATTTTATCGGGATTTTACTTATTACCCAACTCTGGCATTCTATTAAAATGCCATACATTTGCAGCCCCAAACCTGAAATGGTTTTGGTCCCGCCAGTTGACGGGATTAGTTCTTGAAATTTTCTACCCGGATGTGGTGAAATTGGTAGACACGTCAGACTTAGGATCTGATGCCGCAAGGTGTGGGGGTTCGAGTCCCTCCATCCGGACACGTTAGTTGATTGGTTAATTGGTTTATTAGTTAATTAGTCTATACCAATTGACCAATCAACTAACCAACTAATCAACTTTAAAATCATGGCAACAATTACTAAAGAAAACATCGGCCTGCTGCATGAAAAGCTGACCGTGAAACTGGAAAAGACCGATTATCTTCCTTCTTTCGAAAAAGCATTGAAGGACTACAGTAAAAGAGCCAACATCCCTGGTTTCCGCAAAGGCATGGTGCCTGCCGGGCTCATCAAAAAAATGTATGGCCCGTCCCTGTTTACCGATGAGGTATTACGGTCGGTCGACCGCGAGCTGGTCAGCTACCTGCAAAACGACAAGCTGGACATCTTTGCACAACCGTTGCCGCTGGAAACAGATATCCGCCAACTCGACGTCAATAATCCGGCTGATTATACTTTCCATTTTGAAGTGGGAATGAAACCGGAATTTCAGTTACCTGACCTGGGCGCGGCAAAGATCACAGAATACAAAGTAGAAGTGACAGACGAAATGATCAATAATGAGATCACCCGCCTGCAAAACCGTTACGGCAATATGCAGGATGTCGGCAGCGTCACGACAGAAGAGAATGTACTGAACGTGATCTTCTCTGAGGTGGATGATAATGGGCACGACCTGCAGAATGGGATTAAAAAAGACAACTCACTACTTCTAAAATATTTTAAAGAGTCATTCCGCAGCAACCTGGTGGGAAAGGTTACCAATGATTACGTGCTAGTGCAATTGGGTGATGCCTTTGATGAAAAGGAACTTGATGTTATACTGAGTGACCTTGGACTTGATAAAAATGATCCGCAGTCTTTAACCAGGCGTTTTAAAATACAGATCACCAAGATCGGCTTGCTGGAAAAAAAACAATTGAACGAGGAATTCTTCAACCAGTTATATCCAGGGCAAGATGTAAAAACAGAAGCCGATTTCCGTAATAAGATAAAAGAAGAAATCGAAGCCTACTGGAAAAGCCAGGCAAGGAACCAGATCCATGACCAGGCATTTCACCAGCTGGTAGACAATACCGAAATAAAATTTCCTGTAGAATTTTTAAAGAAATGGCTGAAGACCCAAAATACTTCTGCTGAAAAACAGGAAGAGCCCAAATCGGATGAACAGGTTGAACAGGAGTTTCCAACCTTCCTAAACCAGTTAAAATGGACTTTGATCACCGATAAGATTGTCCAGGATAATGCTATCGAGGTGCAACCGGAAGAAATCCGCAGTTTTGCCAAACAACAACTGCTAGGCTACATGGGTAATATGGGTACAAATGCCGAGGATCAGCCCTGGGTGAACGATTATATTGAAAAAATGATGAAGGACAGGAAATACATGGAAGATGCTTATAACAGGATACAAACGCAAAAAATATTCGAGTGGGCGGAAAAACAGGTGAAACCGGCGGTAAAAGAGATCACTGCTGATGAATTTACCAAAATGGTTGAAGCCCATCAGCATCACCACCATTAAATTTACATTTGTTAAGAATTTACCGGCAGCAAGAATAAAGAGATCGGAGAAACAGAGCGTACTGGAAAGTACAATATGCTTTGATCCGTATCTCACTCTCCTCCTGTTTCTTGCTTGATATTATCACTTTACCAAGCAGTTGCATTAAGACTGTGATCGTTGACATCTCAAGTGTTTTTTATTGCAAAACCCTATCATAACAGTCATTATTTGTGTAGTGCAAATTCTACAGTCTGGATTTCCCATTTATTACATGTGAATGGGTTCCCGCACTATTTTCCACGGCGAGGTTTCGTCTTTTCTTTGTGCTGTCGATTTCAGTATGCAACCAACCAGTATATATGAAAATCGATATCCTTGAAGAACTCGATTAACCCTTTTACAACCATTTTTCCACCCGTACCCTTGAGATCACCATCCTCGACCTGAGTGGGCGAGAATCATGAAACAGAAATTGATGCAAATACAACAGGTTATTAATAGTCTTACCACGCCGAAAGATCCAACACTTCATGAATTGACCAATGATCTGATCCAGGAATCGGCAGCTCTCGCCATTCTCAATCGCAACTATATCGTCAATAATATACCGGCAGACCTGCGCGTCGCAACGAGCGGCGTGTTGGTATCATCGGTGCTTGACAAACTTCTATATACAGTCTTCCGTCACGCCCAAAACAGCGTCATACTTATTTCCGCACGGGTTTATGGCATGACAATTTTGGTACATGTCAAAAGCAAAGGCACCATCAGCCCCGGACTCCCGGAAGAATTGGGCCATGCCAGCCTGAAAGCAAAAAATAGCGGCGGTATCATTGAAATGATCCAATGTGAAAGCGGGCATGCATCAGTAGCCTACTGCTTCCTGAACGAAGCTGGGGCAGCTTGATTCCGATACTGGTCGCTGGATACTGGACACCTTATGCATTTTCATCGTCCGGCATCCCGCATCCATCTTGAGTGCCATTTCGTCTTAAATTCTTATTCTCCTGTCATTGATTTTGTGGTTTTATCAATTGGACGGATATTTGATGGCTTGAAATCCTGTCAAAGACTAAAAGATCAATTATGAGTTTTAATTCGGAATTTGAAAAGTATGCGGTAAAACACCGCGGCATCTCCAGTAATACACTTCATAGCTACGCCTCCAATCTCGTTACCGCCCTTACCCCGAACATTATCGAGGAACGCCCGATGAATGTCGCTGTAATGGACGTATACAGCCGGTTGATGATGGACCGTATCATATTTTTAGGTTACCCTATCAATGACGAAGTGGCCAATATTGTAACGGCACAGCTCCTGTTCCTTGATTCTACTGACAGGATGAGAGACATCAATATGTACATCAACAGCCCCGGAGGCAGCGTTTATTCAGGGTTGGGAGTTTATGATACTATGCAGTTTGTAAGTCCCGACGTATCCACCATTTGTATCGGAATGGCGGCCTCGATGTCCTGTGTTTTGCTCGGAGCAGGAACAAAAGGCAAAAGAGCTGCATTGAAACATGCCCGTGTCATGATGCACCAGCCCAGCGGCGCTATCGGTGGCCAGGCAAGCGATATTGAAATAACCGTAAACGAAATCCGCAAGCTCAAAACTGAGTTGTATGATATCGTTCATAACCATACAGGCAAACCTGTTTCGCAGATCGAACAGGATTTTGACCGCGATAAATGGATGACCGCCATCGAAGCCAAAGAATATGGGTTGGTTGACGAAGTTCTCCTGACCAATCCCAGGAAACAGAAAAAAGAAAGTTAACCTCCCCTCGTTAAAGAGAACAAAAAAAATTAATCAGAAACGATAAAAAGGGTATATATGAACAGCAAGAATTTTTTATACGGCGGCTGGAGATCAGATGATGATGAAGAGGAAGAAAAAGAAGAGCAGCCCAAGTCAGACCTGATGATGTTCAGCAAAAAGCTGGAAAAATATTTTTTTGATAGCCGCAGTGTTTACCTCTGGGGCGTGGTAGATGACAAAACTGCCAAGGATGTGGTCAGCAAATTCCTGTTACTGGATGCCGATAAGCCAGGCGAAGAAATCAAGTTTTATATAAACAGCCCGGGTGGAGTTGTCACCAGTGGAATGGTGATGTACGATACCATGCGAATGATGAAAAGCCCTGTCAGCACGATCTGTATGGGTCTTGCAGCGTCAATGGGAAGTATCCTTTTGAGTGGTGGTAAGAAGGGCAAACGATTTATCTATCCAAGCGGCGAAGTGATGATCCATCAACCTTCTCTGGGAGGTTATATCCGTGGCGTCAGTGCCGACCTTGAAATACAGGCGAAGCAGACAAAAAGGGTTAAAGACCTTGGCGCCAGGATCCTGGCGGAGAATTGTGGGAAGACGGTTGACCAGATCCTGAAAGACTTCGACCGGGACTATTGGATGGATGCGGGGGAAGCGATCAAATACGGAATAGTCGATAAGATAGTCGACAAGATATAAAACGCTGATTTACAGCTAGTAAATGATTAGATAGTATTTGTCCTTAATCGTAAAATAACTGTATAAAAAAAGCCGCCGTTATCGGATCGGTTTTTTACTTTTGCAATACGAATTGATTAGTAGCGTTTTCTCATATCCTTAAATTAATCATGGCGAAAAATCCTTTGCATTGTTCATTTTGTGGTCGCAACCGGGATGAGGTCAAGATCCTGATTGCCGGCCAGGAAGGCCATATTTGTGAAAACTGTGTAGAGCATGCCCGGGAGATCATAGAACAGGAACTAATGGTCCGCGATGAGAAGACGCCATCCTCCTTTAAACTCACGGTAAAGAAACCCGTGGAAATCAAAAAATTCCTAGACGAATATGTAATTGGACAGGACGAAGCAAAAAAGGTCCTGGCAGTTGCTGTTTATAATCACTACAAACGTCTCCAGCAACGTAATAACGACAACAACTCCGGCAACGATGTTGAAATTGAAAAAAGCAATATCGTAATGGTGGGTGAAACCGGTACGGGCAAAACCCTGCTGGCAAAAAGCATTGCCCGCATGCTGAATGTGCCATTCGCAATTGTCGACGCTACAGTGTTCACCGAAGCGGGTTACGTGGGCGAAGATGTGGAAAGCATCCTGACAAGACTCTTACAGGTTTGCAATTATGATGTGAGTGCTGCTGAACGTGGGATTGTATACATCGATGAAATCGACAAGATCGCCAGGAAAGGAGATAATCCTTCAATAACCCGTGACGTAAGCGGTGAAGGCGTACAGCAGGGAATGCTGAAGTTACTGGAAGGTACGGATGTACTGGTACCGCCCCAGGGTGGACGCAAGCATCCCGAGCAAAAGCTTATC
>Ga0066652_100001217_pt1 | contig 13112 bp, 14 predicted proteins | sample GraSoiAngelo_101_FD_71413 | JGI IMG/M metagenome (GOLD analysis project Ga0066652, IMG submission 71413) | Grasslands soil microbial communities from the Angelo Coastal Reserve, California, USA - 14_0903_02_30cm | ecosystem: Environmental > Terrestrial > Soil > Grasslands | place: USA...
AAAGTCAAAAGAGGTAAATCAAAAACACAAGAATCTGGTGCAAGAAGTAAGATCACTGTAAAACTGGATGGAATCAGTTTCGATTTTGAGCTAGGTATGAATGATGTGCCTATACTCGACGCTGCGTTAAAACAGGGAGCTGATTTACCCTTTGCGTGCAAGGGCGGCGTTTGTTGCACCTGTAAGGCAAGGCTCATCCAGGGTGAAGTGGATATGGAAGTACATTGGGGACTAGAAGAAGAAGAGATTGAACAAGGATATATTCTAACTTGCCAGTCCCATCCAAAAACAGAAACTGTGGTGGTGGATTTTGATATTAAATAAAATGCAGAAATCGTAAAATTGTTTCCTCATGAGATTTTTTGTTGATAACGGCTACGAAGCGTCGTCGATGCATGCCGCCGATGATCTTATCGAGAAAGTAAGGTTAGTAAAGAACCCGGTCATCTGCACCGCGTCGGGGGACAGTCCGGCCGGGTTGTATAAACAGATCGTGGAAAGGGTGCACAAAAAACGACTGGACATTTCCAATTGGCTTTTCCTGGGATTGGACGAATGGGTTGGAATGAATGGGAATGATGAAGGGAGTTGCCGTTATCACCTGGATCAGCAGTTGTTTCGGCCGTTACAAATACCCCAGGACAGAATTTGTTTTTTTGATGGACGATTAGGCGACCTGGAAGGCGAATGCCGGCGGATTGAAAATTTCATTCAAGAGCACAATGGTATTGATCTGGCGATATTGGGCCTGGGTATAAATGGTCATGTAGGCATGAATGAGCCGGGTACTCCTGCGCAAACTCGTTCGCATGTTGCCGAACTTCATAGTACGACAAAGCAAGTAGGGCAGAAGTATTTTAGCAATGAACAAACCCTTACGAAGGGCGTTACCTTAGGATTGGCAACGTTGATAGAATCAAGACATATCATGTTGCTAATTAGTGGCGGTCATAAAGCAGCGATCACTCAAAGAATTTTTGAAGAAGAAATTTCGGAGCAGCTGCCAGCAAGTTTATTGCGTAATCACCCAAGCGTTAGTGTTTATCTTGAACCGGCGTCCGCACAATTGATGAGACTCCAGTCACAAAACTCATGAGTAAAGAAATAATTCTTGGAATTGATCTCGGCGGGACCAACATACGTGGCGGACTGGTCTCGGAAAATAGTTTGTCGTCCATTCTGTCACAGCGTGTAACCTCGGATGGTTCGGTTGAACAAGTTTTACAAGAATTGTTCGCGGTCACTGATAAGCTTTTTGATAACTCCGTAAAGGCAATAGGAATCGGGGTTCCGGGATTAGTTGACACTGAAAAAGGAATTGTTTACGACGTTGTGAATATTCCTTCGTGGAAAGAAGTCCCTTTGCGGGGATTAATCCAGGATCGCTACAGTGTACCAGTGCTTATAAATAATGATGCAAACTGTTTTGCCCTCGGCGAATTTTATTTCGGAAAAGGCAAAGGGACGGATTCGATGGTGGGGTTGACTATAGGCACAGGCCTCGGAAGTGGGATTATTCTCAACAAGAAATTGTATGAGGGCAAACATGGAGGAGCTGGCGAGTTTGGAATGATTGATTATCTCGATAAATACGTGGAGTATTATGCTAGCGGCCAGTTTTTTCAAAACGTTTATCAAACTGATGGGGAGACTGTTTACTCAAGAGCCGAAAAGGGAAATAAGGCTGCCATAAAAATGTATGAAGAGATGGGTGCTCATCTGGGGCATACAATAAAGACAGTCTTGTACGCTTTGGACGTGGATTTAATTGTTCTGGGTGGATCGGTTCGCAAGGCCTGGTCTTATTTTAGTCAATCAATGTGGCAACAGATAGGCACATTCGCATTTCAGAAGGCGAAGGAGAACTTAAGGGTTGAAGTTTCAGAACTGCAAAACAGCGGAATGCTCGGCGCGGCTGCTTTGTATTATGATGTGCACAGCGGCACATAAAATCTATTCACATTCCCGGTACGCACCAATCGCGCCAACTGGTCTTCTCCGAGTTGTTTTGGAATGGGATAACAGGGTGGTTTTAGTTTATCGCAGAGTTGCATCCACAAATTTGTGCGGGTATAAGTCTGATGCACTTTCTGAAAAGGAGTCATAAAAGCAAGTCTTTAGCTTTCTCATATTCACCTTGTCGATCAACAGCTGCATTCTTCTTTCAATTACCCACTCGTCTTTCAATGCATCCACTTTGGAAAACCAGGAACTGGACCGGCGGGCACAAGCTCATGTGTTAAAATGTATTCGTCATACTTCTTACTTGCTGCTCAATTTATCACTTAATTCTTCCAATAATTTTTTGCCTTTGTCAACATCCGCCGTTATTTTTTCTGTGTCAAATTTTTTTTCATCCTTAAATACGTGCATGTGCTCGCCGAGTTCCGAAACCAGTTTTTTTACCTGGCTATTTGTCGATGTTTGCGCTTTTTGTTTCAGTATCCTGATCTTTTCGTAATCAACAATTCCTTCCCGCAATTTTTCAAACCGGATGCTGCTGTTAGCGCCAGGATACAGCAGAAAGCAATCACCTGCTGCCCAGGAACCAAAGCGCGCATCACGCAGAGGATCGGCAGGCCACGCATCATAAGCCCATCGCAGGAAACCATCGTAGTGATGCGCAAAAGTATACCAACCCAACCACCGGCCTTCAATGGGAGGTGAGAATATAAATGTATTAGGCTTCGGGGGCGTGCAGCAGATATAGAACGTAGAAGTTCGGGAGTGTGCCGAACGCTTATCGACTTCATTCAGGTTCGGTTCTTTACCAAAAACGGCAGAATAATCATTTAGCAACGTGTCAAGCTCGGTATGCCAGTCGCCAGCGTAAGTGATCCGCCATTTTGACGAATGTGCCTTGATGACCTTAATCGCAGATAAGGTTTGTTCCATTGCGTTTTCATTGACGCCGAGATAAGTTTTATTGAACCAACCCTTTTTTTCAAGATGATTTTTTAAGTCAGTGAGAAAAGCGTTCCAATTGGTTCGAAAAGTATCCGATGTTGGCTGCCACCGTTCATAAATGTAGTCTCCCGTTTTCTCGTCAAGGTATCGGAATCGTTCCCCCCACGGGATAGGCGTGTAAATGGTGATGGCCTCGTCAATACCGACGCTCATGGCAAGCTGCACATATTGATCGAAAATATTGTAGTCAAACTTCCAGGTTCCATTTTTTTGCTTTATCCATTCTATCATTCCTTCTTCAAGGCTGTACTCATTATCGCCCCAGGGTGAGTGGACACCATACGTCGTAATGAAAGTTCCTCCCGCATCGGCATACAATTGCAAATGTTTTCTCAGCAATGCTTTGTGTTCTTCACTCCATGGTTTAACATGATAATACTCTGCGATGACCCACGGATTTTGCCAAAGATCCAAGCGAAATTTCCAGTCATGTGGTTTTGGCAATGTTTGATCCTGCACCCGGATCTTTATCTTTAAGTCAGCGCTCCCCTTTTCTGACTGCATTCGAACAACGCCATTATAAATGCCTGGTTCGGCGTCTTCGGGAATATTAACAGACAACCAAACCGCCCGTACTGTTTTTCCCGGTAGATCAAAGCGATCAGTTGCGCCGGACTCGAGAGGAGCAAATCGATCGGGTAATAAGTATGCTTTGTCGGCCGGCCCTCCACCACAGCTTGCATCATCTGCATTGTAAGGATAATTGGATAACACGTAACAAATCTTATTAAGCTGGATATATTTTTTGCTTAAGAATTTTCCCTTTTCATTCTTCAAATCATTCAATACAAAGCGAAGCTGGTTAATCGTGTCTTTAGACCAAACCAATATCTCTGCATTTAATCTTTCTCCCCTCCATCCGGTTGCGGACAAGGATCCAGCTTCAGATGCTAATGACGGCAGCTCCGTTCGAAAATACAGTTGATCTGTGGACGCAAATGAAATGTGCACTCCGCTTTTCAGGGCGTTCCATGCGGCAATATTTATTGTTGAATCATACGCATATTCTTCCTGGTAATGGGGAGCCGTCACGGGAATCTTAGAAAAATCAACCTGGCCCTTATACACTTGCCCATAAGCGAGAGAAGAAAATAAACTCAACAACCGACAAACCAATACGACACGTTTCATGATCTTTTCTTTTTAATGACGCGAGTGGAGAATTGTTCTTTAATGGGCGGGTTTGCAAGTTAGGAATTTAAGGCGTTAAATGACCGCGCAGTATTGGGGGTTTGTTAAAGCAACTATCGCACTTTGTATCCGCGCGTCGCATAATAAAGAATATACAAGTAACAGGGCAACATAAGCGCGAGAAACACAAGTTGGAAATTAATCGTAGACTTTAAATAGCCAAACAATAATGGAATCACAGCGCCTCCTGCGATTCCCATGATCAAAAGTGCGGATCCCAATTCTGTAAATCTGCCCAGTCGATTGATGGCTAACGGAAAAATAGATGGCCACATTAACGCGTTTGCTAATCCCAGCGCAGCTACAAAACCGACTGAAACATATCCTTTGGTCGCAAACGCTCCAATAGTGAGCACAATCCCTACAACAGCCGAAATGCGTAAAGCTTTTTCCTGCGAGATATATTTTGGAATGGTAAATACACCGATCAAATATCCAACGAGCATAGAGGCGAGCGTGAACGACGTAAAATATTTGTACTGATCAAGCGGGATACCGAAACTTTTTCCGTAAATGCCAATCGCATCACCGGCCATGACCTCTACGCCGACATAAACAAAAATGCAAAGGACGCCCAACAACAAATGTGGGAATTGCCATATACTTGTTTTATTGCTCGTATTTTTTGCATCTGTCGAATCAGCATTAACTTCTGAAGCATCTATATCTGGCAGGGGCGACTTACGAATCATGAGCGCTAAAATGAATAAAACGACTGCCATTACGATGTAAGGGTAAATAATGCGGCCGGCCAATTCATTTAGTAAGTTTTCCTTTGCGATGGCATCCGTGGCTGCATTGATCTTATCCTGAAGCTCGTTTGCATTCTTTAAGACAATTGAGCTCAAAATAATCGGGCTCAGTATTCCCGCGCCTTTATTGCAAATCCCCATTATACTAATTCGTTTCGCCGCGCTCTCTATCGGCCCAATGATACTTATGTATGGGTTAGACGCGGTTTGCAACAAGGCGAGACCCATTCCCTGGACAAATAAACCTGTGAGGAATAATCCAAAGCTTCGCGTATTGGCAGCGGGTATAAAAATCAGCGCTCCGATAGCCATCACCATCAAACCCCAGCTCATACCCATTTTCATTCCCGTAAATTTTAAAACAGATGATGAAGGGATCGCGAGGAAAAAATAGGCCATGTAAAACGCAGTGGTTACGAAAAAGGCCTCTGCATCCGTTTTTAAATTACACGCCAGCCTCAGGAAAGGGATCAGCGTGCCATTCATCCAGGTGACAAAACCAAAAATGAAAAACAAAGCGCCGATAATTACAACCGGGTTCAAAGCAGGTTTACGACTCATAAGCGTTTTTGATTTTTGTCAATATCTGCGAAACCTCAATTCACATTAAGTCTGACGCCAAAAATACCAAGGTAGAAATTAACAAACGCATTCTTTTTAGAAAAGAAGGTATATGCAAACGATTGACTCATTCAGCTACATTCAGCGCAGATTTTTTAATTTGCTACCGTCAAATGATGGAATCTATGTTAAAAGAAGTTTTATCATCTTATAGAATTAGCCCAACGGCACTCATTCAGCCTCATGGAAGTGGTTTGATACATAATACGTGGAAGATAACAGATCGATCGAACCAATATATTCTGCAGCGTATAAATCACAGTGTTTTTAAACAACCTGAACACATAGCACACAACATCGAAGCGATTTCTTCGTGGCTAAAGAAGAACCACCCCGAGTATTTTTTTGTGACTCCAATTAAAACCGCAAACGACGAAGGCATGTTACATCTGCAAGACCATGGATATTTTCGGCTGTTCCCTTTTGTGCAAGGCTCTTCCACTTATGATATTGCTCAAGATTCGAAACAAGCTTGTGAGGCGGCTCGACAATTTGGATTGTTTACTTGTGTGCTGAACGATTTTCCCGCAAAGGATTTGAAGATTACTCTCCCTGATTTTCATAACTTATCCTACCGCTATACGCAGTTTGAGCATTCAATTGAACAGGGAAATTCCTCAAGGATACAAGAAGCCAAAGGAGAAATTGATTACTTACACGCGCAGAACCATATTCTTTCAACTTATAAAGAAATTGTTGCGTGGAAAGAATTTAAGATGCGTGTCACGCATCACGATACGAAGATCAGTAATGTGCTATTTGATAAAGACGGAAAAGGGATTTGCGTGATAGACCTTGATACCGTGATGCCGGGTTACTTCATCAGCGATGTTGGCGATATGCTGCGGACTTATTTATCACCGGTTAGCGAAGAAGAAAAGGATTTTGAAAAGATCGCGATACGTGAGGATTTTTTTGAGGCGATTGCATGTGGCTATTTAAACGAAATGGCGTTGGAATTAACTTCGGTAGAGATAGAGCATTTTGTTTATTCGGGTTTGTTTATGACCTATATGCAAGCCTTGCGTTTTTTGACTGATTATCTGAATGACGATGTGTACTATGGTTCCTCTTATGAAGGGCATAATTATGTGAGAGCAAAAAACCAGATCGTCCTTTTACAAAGACTGCTTGATAAGGAAGATGAGCTCAACAAAATAGTGACGAGGATCAGTCCTAACAGGCATTAGTTTCGTAAATTTGCGGGATAAAATGAATCATGTCTGTTCAGGACTTAGAAAAGATTTTCCAGGGTAAAATCGATGATGAGATAAAAATAGAGCCGAAGGACTGGATGCCCGAAAAGTATCGGCAAAGCCTCATTCGGCAGGTCAGTCAGCATGCACACAGCGAGATTGTGGGAATGTTGCCTGAAGGGAACTGGATAACACGAGCACCCTCATTGAAACGTAAAGCAATTCTTTTAGCTAAGGTGCAGGACGAGGCGGGTCACGGTTTGTATTTGTATTCGGCCACGGAAACGTTGGGTGTAACCCGTGAACAAACAATTAACGACCTCCATAGCGGCAAAGCAAAATATTCTTCCATTTTCAACTATCCAACTTTGACCTGGGCCGACATTGGTGCCATTGGCTGGTTAGTGGATGGAGCCGCCATATTAAACCAGGTAATGTTGACACGAACTTCTTTTGGGCCGTATGCACGAGCCATGGTAAGGATCTGCAAAGAAGAGAGTTTTCACCAACGCCAGGGTTTTGAAATTTTGCTTGTGCTGTCAACAGGCTCAAAAGAACAAAAGGAAATGTGCCAGGATGCGATCAATCGCTGGTGGTGGCCCAGCCTCATGATGTTCGGTCCTCATGACAGCGAGTCCACTCACTTCGATCAGAGCATGAAATGGAAGATCAAAAGGAAAAGTAATGATGAACTGAGGCAGAATTTTGTCGACATGATTGCGGAGCAGGTAAAAGTGTTACGAATGACTTTGCCGGATCCTGAATTGAAATGGAAGGAGAAAACAGGTCATTATGATTTCGGTGAAATAAACTGGGAAGAATTTTGGAATGTGGTCAAGGGAAATGGTCCTTGCAACCGGCAAAGATTGGAGGCCAGGAGGAAGGCATGGCAGGATGGGCAATGGGTGCGGGAGGCGGCAGGGGCTTATTCGGAGAAAAGAAAAGTGAGGTCCCAAGCCGCTTAGAATTATTAATTAATAATTGCCACAAGATGAATTTTCAGCTTAAGAAATATTATTACGGCGATATTCCTGAGGATAAGGCAGGAGATGCACCGCAAAAGACTCTTAAAGTTTCGCCGCTCGCGGGAGATTTGGCCGGGGCTTCCGACTGGCCTCTTTGGGAGATTTTTATTCGAAGCAAACAAGGCCTCGACCATAAGCACGTTGGAAGCTTACATGCAGCAGACGCTCAAATGGCAATTGAAAATGCCAGGGATGTTTATACAAGAAGAATGGAAGGGGTAAGCATTTGGGTGGTGCAATCAAAACATATTCACGCTTCTAACCCGGATGACGCTGAGAATTTTTATGAACCTGCTGAGGATAAAGTCTATCGTCATCCTACTTTTTATGATTTGCCTGATGAAGTAAAACACATGTAGTTGGTTGATTGGTTGATTAGTCGGTTAAGGGTGCTTTCATTTCTAAAGAACATTCTTATGGAAGAAAAAAATCAAAGCTTTTCAGAATTGGAGGTTTGGAAGAAAGCGAGACTCTTAAAAAATGAATTAAAAGAACTGGCAGACAGATTTCCTCCAGAAGAAAAATTTAGGTTAACCGATCAGTTAATCCGGTCTTCCCGTTCAATCAATGCAAACATTTCGGAAGGGCATGGCCGTTTTACTTATAAAGATCAAATACATTTTTGTATTCAGGCACGGGGTTCGTTATCTGAAACTCACAGTCATTTGATTGATGCGATTGATTGCAAATACATTTCACAAGAACAGTTAAACTATTTTAGGCTTATGATAGATGAGGTAGGCCGGTTATTAAATGGCTATATTACTTTTCTTAGAAAAAATCTTTAATTAGTGATGCGCAGCCAATCAACCAATCATCTAATCAACTATATTCTGCACCTTGCAGATGACTCGCTCATCTTAGGACATCGGAACAGTGAATGGTGTGGGCACGGTCCGGTGTTGGAACAGGACATTGCGATAACAAATATTTCACTTGATTTGATTGGACAAGGAAGAAATTTTTACCAGTACGCTGCGAAATTGACAAATGAGTCTACACCAGACCCTTCCTTTGCGGCCACTGAAGATACGCTTGCTTATCTAAGGGATATCCGTCAATTCAAAAACTGTTTGTTGGTTGAGCAGCCGAATGGCGACTGGGCACAAACAATCCTTCGTCAATTTTTGTTTAGTGCTTATCAGTTCTACTTATACCAGCAATTACAAAATAGCAACGATGAGACCCTTGCGGCAATTGCAGAAAAATCGTTGAAAGAAGTTACTTATCATTTACGATGGAGCAGTGAGTGGGTGATCCGCCTGGGTGATGGAACAAGCGAAAGTCATCAGCGGATGTTGAATGCAATTGACGAATTGTGGGTGTACACAGGGGAGTTACTTATAGCTGCGAGCTATGAGCTGCCAGCTATAAGTACTCAGCAGGGAGTCGATCTAACGATTCTAAAACCGAAATGGGAAGAAAAAGTGAAAGACATATTTGTCGAAGCAACCTTGCCATGGCCTGGCGAACGTTTCCAACAAATCGGCGGCAAGGAGGGCAAGCATAGCGAGCATTTAGGTTATATCCTTGCAGAGTTACAATACATGCAACGGGCATATCCCGGTTGCGAGTGGTAAAATGTTATGATAACTCGTGAGATAGATAAAAAAACGATTTATTCATACCTGGAACAAGTGCAGGATCCGGAGGTCCCGGCGTTGAATGTTATTGACATGGGCATCGTTCGCGATGTTCTGTTGCATGATGACGGTTGTCTTGAAATTATTATTACGCCTACATACTCTGGTTGTCCCGCAATGGATGTGATCAGCATGAATATTCGCATTCTGCTGTCGACCATCGGCTTTAAAAAAATAGAGATCACGCAGGTTCTGTCTCCTCCGTGGACAACTGATTGGATGAGCGAAGAGGGCAAACGAAAACTACGGAATTACGGCATTGCGCCACCGAATCCAAAACAGCAAGTGTGCAGTGACAAATTGTTTGCTCCCAACGAAGCAGTTCAATGTCCCCACTGTGATTCATGGCACACTCACCGCGTGAGTGAGTTTGGTTCTACACCATGCAAGTCCTTGTATGTTTGCGACGACTGCAGAGAGCCGTTCGATTATTTCAAATGTCATTAAGCTCATAATTCTGATTTGCCTCAAGAATTTATTTGCCCGTTTTGTTTTCATTCGCGGAAGGCCTATATTCAGAAGACATTTCTTTCTTCCACCAAAAACGACCAATATGAGAAAGTTCTTTTTTTCAGCCGTCATTGCTATGGCGACGGCAATCGCAGCTCTTTCCCAATCCAGCACAGCCACAAATCTTACGGCGAATCCAAAGGATTCGACGTCCAACCAAAAATTTTATTTCCCGGTTGCTAATTATTCGGATTCCGAGGCGCTGAATAAGGCCATGCCAAGACTTGCAGAACAGGTACTAGCCAACTACCACGAAACAAACAAAAGAACGTATTTTGACAACTGCATTAGTTATTATTTGCTTTCTGAGAATTACAGTAAGACACTTGAGATGGTAGACTCGGTTCAAAAAATTGATGACGACAAATCGTATGATGTTGAAGTCACGAGTTATGCTCTTGCGAAAATTTCTGAAAAAAGGAGCCAGGCTTCCTTTGGCGATGCGTTTAAGACAGAATTTTCAAAACGCTTCAATCAACTCTCATTCGCAAAAAAAGCCAACCTGGCAACGATAGATTCGCCTTGGTTAAGTGACAAAGACTATACATCATTACAACAAAAGTTAATTAACAGCAATAAGGATAGCCTCAATCTTGACGATGCGCGATCATTCTGCGAAAAATATTTTAATTATAGTTTCTACAAAAAGCTTATGTTCCTGATGCGTCCGCTGATCGATAATAAATACCGGCAAACGTTTCCGGCTATCAAAGCTGTGAACTGGGCGGGCGTGATTCCTGTGGAGCATATTGACGAAATCCCGGATCCTAACATGCATTACAACATGTTGTTCGAGCTAACATGGTTTGATACTGCTGCCAAAAAGGAAATCAACGGGGGGTTGGGCAATGTAGCACGCGAGTTGAATTTGCATGAGGCGAACGGCATCCCAAGAAAAAATATAGGGGCCGTGGCTGTAATTCATGCAGACGGTTTGTACATTCTCTTGTCGAATGAAAAATATAAAAGGAAATACGGGGTTGATAACCCCAACATTCCATTGATCAAAGAGCTACAGACTTATGGAGTCAGGATGATTGTTTGTGGACAAGCCATGACTTTCTACCGTTTGGAAATGGAAGACCTAGTTCCTGGAATCAAAAAAGCCCTTACTGCCCAAACCGTGCTTTCATCTTACCGGCTGAAGAATTATGTGCGCTTTTAGCTTTTCTCACTACCGCGCGGTCTAATGAGAAAAATCTTTGCGTACTTTGCCCGAAAACAGATCATGTCTTCTATTCTGTTTGAAATAAAAGATTCCATCGGTATTATCACTCTCAACCGTACTGATAAATTAAATTCTTTTAATCGGGAGATGGCATTACTGATGCAGCAGACATTAGACGAATGCAAAGGCAGCGAAGTAAGATGTGTCTTCATTACTGGTGCCGGTAAAGGCTTTTGCGCTGGCCAGGATCTGACCGAAGTAACAGGGCCTGATGCACCGGGTTTTAATGTGATCTTATCTGAACATTATAACCCGATCGTTACGCGGATTCACAAATTAGAAAAACCTGTCGTAGCAGCTGTCAACGGTGTGGCTGCGGGTGCGGGAGCGAATATTGCTTTGTGTTGTGATGTTGTTGTTGCAGCAGAGTCCGCTTCGTTTATACAGGCGTTTTCAAAGTTAGGGTTGGTACCAGACAGCAGCGGAACCTTTGTGCTCCCGCGATTGATTGGCTGGCAAAAAGCTTCAGCTATAATGATGCTGGGTACAAAAGTTTCGGCCACAGAAGCCGAAAGAATCGGCATGATCTATCAATTTTTTCCTGATGAAACTTTTGCAGAAAATTCTATGAACATTGCCAAATACCTTGCACAAATGCCAACAAAAGGACTTGCTTACACTAAGTTGCTGTTGAATAATTCGCTGTCAACGCATTTCGAAGAGCAGCTCCTGGATGAAAATATTTTTCAGCAGCGGGCCGCGGAGACAGACGATTACCGGGAAGGTGTGAAAGCGTTTATGGAAAAGAGAAAGCCGGTTTTTCGTGGTTCCTGAAACTGTTCAGTAGTCATTAGTCACAATCAATAATCAATGGTTAAGGATACAAATCAGCTTGCAACCTCCGTGGTTGAGCACATGATGGAAAATGATTTTTTTAGCCAGTGGATGGGAGTTGAAGTACTTGACGTCAAAGAGGGTTATAGCAAAATCAGAATGACTATTCGCAAGGAAATGGTAAATGGATTTGGGATTGTGCATGGCGGTCTCCCATTCTCCTTAGCCGATAGTGCATTTGCCTTTGCTTGTAATAACCGCAATAATTTATCCGTCGCTTTAGATGTTACCATCACATTTATGAAGGCGGTCAATGTGGGCGACGTACTTACCGCGGAAGCAAAGGAAATCCATAATGGAAGAAGCACAGGTGTTTATCTGATCCATGTCAGCAACCAGCGAAATGAACAAGTGGCCCTGTTCAAAGGCACGTGCTTCCGAACCGGGAAAACGTTGGTATGAGTTATTTTGCAATAAACTTTTTTAAAAATTCCCGGGCTTTGTCGGCTAAGATCTGTCTCGCATTGTTTATTGCTTCTTCCTTTGTTACGGATGAGCTTACCAGCGTCTCGACAAATCGTAAACCCAGCTTACTGGCTTGGGAATTGTTTAATTCTACTGTCCCACAAAAAGCGGCAACAGGAATGTTATAGCGCAAAGCTAACGACGCAAGCTCGCTCACGACTTTCCCCGACAGCGTTTGCTCATCAATCTTACCCTCCCCTGTTGCCAAAAGATCGGCGCCTGCAATTCTGCTTTTAATTCCGCTTGCATCGATCACCATGTGAACTCCGCTTTTTAATTGAACATTGAAAAAAGCCATCAACCCGGCGGCAATCCCCCCGGCAGCTCCCGCACCGGGAATGTCAGCGACATCATGACCCGTCTGCTGTTCTAATATCGCTGCAAAATGTTTTAATCCATCGTCGAGTAGTTTTATTGCCTCATCATTCGCGCCCTTTTGCCGTGCATAAACGTAAGCAGCGCCCTTCGGGCCATACAAACTGTTTTGTACATCACAAGCGATCGCGAATGTTATATCCGGGATTACCTGCGGGGGAATAATCGTTTCAATGTTCAAAAGATTTTCTCCGCAAGCTTTCAACGATTTATTATTCGCGTCATTGAATTGGAAACCCAGGGAGGACAGGATCCCGGTGCCTGCGTCGTTCGTTGCGCTACCCCCTAATCCCAGGATAATTTGC
>Ga0066652_100001219_pt1 | contig 13111 bp, 15 predicted proteins | sample GraSoiAngelo_101_FD_71413 | JGI IMG/M metagenome (GOLD analysis project Ga0066652, IMG submission 71413) | Grasslands soil microbial communities from the Angelo Coastal Reserve, California, USA - 14_0903_02_30cm | ecosystem: Environmental > Terrestrial > Soil > Grasslands | place: USA...
TGATCCTGAGTGCCGGCCCCATCGCCAAGGCGGTCCTCGCCGTGCTGGCGATCTTCTCCATCATCAGCTGGGCGCTGATCGTGGAGAAGTGGTGGCAGTTCCGTCGCGTGCGCCGCCAGACGCTCGCGTTCCTGCGCGTCTTCCGCGAGGGCCGCCGGCCGAGCGTCGTGGTCGCGTCGGCCAAGAAGCTCCGCGAAAGCCCGCTGGCCCAGCTCTACGTCGCGGCCTACGACGAGATGGCGGCCGGCCACGACCTCGACGCGCCCGTGGACGAGGGTGACGAGGGCAGTACCCCTCGGCTCACCGCCGCCGAGCGCGCCATGCGCAGCGCCTCGGCGCTCGAGGTTGCCAAGCTCGAGCGGTACCTGCCGTTCCTCGCGACGACGGCGAGCGCCTGTCCGTTCATCGGTCTGTTCGGCACCGTCGTCGGCGTCATGAACTCCTTCCACGGCATCGGCGCGCAGGGCTCGGCGAGTCTCGCCGTGGTTGCGCCCGGTATCTCGGAGGCGCTCGTCGCCACGGCGGCGGGGCTGGGAGCCGCCATCCCGGCCGTCATCGGCTACAACTATTTCGTCAACCGCGTGAAGCACTGGGCAACGGAGATGGAAGGATTCGCGCTGGACATGCTGAACCTCCTGAGCCGTCCGACACCCAAGCTCGCGCGGCCCGTGAAAAAAGATGGCGTTTAGCACCGGCTCGCCCGAGGGTTCGCGTCGCGTCGGGACGAGCCTCGCCGAGATCAACATCGTCCCGCTCGTCGACGTGGTGCTCGTGCTGCTGCTCATCTTCATGCTCACGGCGCCGATGATGTACCGCGGCATCGACGTGAACCTGCCGCGCGCCGCCGCCAAGCCGACGGCCGTCGAGGAGCGCATGGTCCTCACCGTGACGAAGGAGCGCGCGCTCTATCTGAACGACAAGCGTGTTCCACCCGGTGGACTCGAGAGCATGCTGCGCGACGCGTTCCGCAATCGCACCGACAAGACGGTCTACCTCAAGGCCGACGCGGGCCTTGCCTATGGCACCGTGATCGAGACCATGGACATGGTCCGGCGCGCCGGCATCGAGCGCCTCGGCATGGTGACCGAGCCCGTCCGCGAGCGCTGACCATGAGCATCGCCGCCGCCACGATCCGGATGCGTCCGGCGCGCGGCCCCGCCCTCGGGAAGGCACGGCTGCCATTCGCGGCGACGGTCGTCTCCACGATCGTGCACGTCGCGCTCGGCGTTCTGGTCGTGCTGACGGCGCGCGCATGGTCGCAGTCGCAACCCAAGACCTACGTCGTCAATCTCGTGCCGGCCGTCGCCGCCGTCGGGTCACCGCAAGGGCAGACGACGCCGACGCTGCCGCCGCGGCCGGCCGATGTCCCGCGCACCGAGCCCGCACGTCCCGCCGAGCTGCCGCAGCGCGATGCCGCGCGACCAATAGCGGCGCCGGATATGCCTCCGCGCGCGCGGGACGCGCCGTCGCTGCCCGACCGTGCGAGCAGCGCGCCCCGCCCGTCGGCGACGCCACGCGCCGGCGACAAGGAGCTGCCGTCGATGGCGGCGCCCACGCCGACATCGAAGCCCTCACCGGAACGGGTGCCCACGGAGACGGTGGCGCGCGCGACGCCGCCGCCGCAACCGATCGGCCGCGCGGACGGCTCGCCACAGGGCGCGGGCGCGTTGACCCTGAACCGCTCCGACTTCCAGTTCGCGTGGTACATCAGGACGGTGCACGCGAAGATCACCGACAAGTGGGCGGGCCGTGCGCTGCCGGGCCAACAGCCGGTGGCGGTGTTCGACATCAATCGGGATGGCCGGATCAGCGGGCTCGCGATCAAAAAATCGTCCGGCAACTCGTACTATGATCAGGCTGCGCTGCGCGCCATCACCGAGGCGGCGCCGTTCCCGCCCCTGCCGTCGGAGTACGATGGGCCGGCTCTGGGCGTCGAGCTCGGGTTTCATTTCCCCGAACGAGGCTAATCCTCCGAAGAGGGTAATCACTGTGTGTGTTCGAACGAAGCTCGTCGTCATCGCACTCCTCGTCGTTCTTCTCATACCGTGGGCCGGACTGTCGCCCTCGCGCGCCCAGAACCCGGGCCAGAAAACGACGGTCATCATCGACATCCTCGGGACGCCGGGCAAGAAGATCAACATCGCCGTGCCGGAGTTCACCGTCGTGTCCGGAACCGAGAGCACGGGCGCGGCCAAGCTGCTCGCGTCGGTCACCGGCAGCGATCTCACGTTTTCGGGATTGTTCAGCGTCGTGGCCGGCACCGGCGCGATTCCGGCGAACAATCCCGCCGCGCTCGCGCAGTCGTGGCAGGAGTTCGCCGCGGCGGGTGCGCACGCGGGCCTGCACGGGCTGCTCACCGTGCGGCCCGATCGGCTCGACGGTGAGATGCGGCTCTACGACCTGACCACGCCCGAGCAGCGGTTGATCGCGACGAAGAAGTTCGACACGCCGATCGCCCAGCCGCGACGCCTCGCGCACAAGATCGCCGACGAGGTCGTGCTGCAATTCACCGGCGAGCCCGGCATCGCCGACACGAAGCTCGCGTTCGTCCTGGGGCCGCGCGGCGCCAAAGAGATCGTGATGGCCGATTACGACGGTGCCGGAACGGCGCCCGTCACGCGCAACGGCTCGATCAACCTCACGCCGGTGTGGAGCCCGGATGCGCGCTCGCTCGCCTACACGTCGTACAAGCAGGGCTATCCCGACCTCTATCGCGCGTTTCCGTTCGAGCGCCGGCCGGAGCAGACGCTGGCCGCCTTCGTCGGCATCAACACGTCGCCTGCGTTCAGCCCCGACGGCAAGAGCCTCGCGCTGACACTCTCCAAGGACGGTAACCCCGAGATCTACGTCCTCGCGCTCGCCACAGGCACGATGCGCCGACTCACGCGCAACGCCGGCATCGACACGGAGCCGACGTGGTCGCCGAACGGCCGCCAGGTCGCGTTCATCTCAGATCGCAACGGCGCGCCCAACGTCTACGTGATGGACGAGCAGGGTACGGGTGTGCGCCAGCTCACGTCGGGAGGCTTTCACACCCAGCCGCGGTGGTCGCCGAAGGGCGACAGTCTCGTCTACACGGTGCGCCAGGGCGTGCATGACCTCTGGATCGTGAACGTCGACGGCTCGAATCCGCGACGACTGACGTCGGGCACGGGCGACAGTCAGGGCGCGACGTGGGCGCCCAACGGTCGTCATGTCGCGTTTCAGTCGAATCGCAACGGACGCTGGCAGATCTTCGCGATGTTGGCTGACGGCTCGGGCCAGGAACTCATCACAAAGGGGCCCGGCGAGGCGACAAGTCCTTCGTGGTCACCTCGACTACCGTGATAGGCTTTTGTCGTTGAAGCGGACACTCCAGCGCACGCCAAAAGGAGGCGTCATGCTTACGCGCTGTTCGCATCTTGCGTTTTCAGTCCTGCTCGTCGCCGCGGTGGCGCTCAGCGGTTGCGCCAAGCGCCCGGCGACCACGCAGGCCGCAGCGCCCGCGCCGACAGGCGCCGCGACCAGCACCGCGGCAACGCCGTCCAACGTCCAGCCGGCGCAGCCGAGCGGTGGCAGCACCACACCGAGCGGCGGCGGTACCACCACGACACCGCCGACCAGCAGCACGGCGCGTCCAGTCGTGCAGGATTTCGCAGCGACGCCCGAGCTCACGGATGTCTTCTTCGACTTCGACAAGTACGACATTCGCCCCGGCGACGCGAAGACGCTGGACTCGAACGCCAGCTGGCTCAAGTCGAATCCCACTCACCTCGTGCTCATCGAGGGCCACTGCGACCAGCGTGGCACCAACGAATACAACCTCGCGCTCGGCGAACGGCGCGCGAAGTCCACGATGAACTATCTCGTGTCCCAAGGCGTGCAGGCCAACCGCATCACGATCATCAGCTACGGTGAAGAGCGCCCGCAGTGCACCGAGCACACGGAATCGTGCTGGGCCAAGAACCGCCGCGCCCACTTCCTCGTCAAGCCACGGTAGATCGGGATTCCATGGCGAGGAGGAGGCGAGCCCTTCTCCTCGCCGGCTTGCTGCTGGGCGGCTGTGCATCGATGCAGGATGCCACCGGTGTCGCCACCCAGCAGGACCTCCTCCAGCTCCGGACCGACGTGACCGTCGCGCAGCAGCGCGCCCAGCGTGCGCTCGGCGAGGCGGAGGCGGCGCTGGCGCAGGCGCAGCGCCGCGAGCGTGAGCGCGACACGGAGACGGAGCAGCGCGTGGCCGCGCTCGCGCAGCGGGTCGAAGCGCTCACCGCCTCGCTGACGACGCTGTCGAATCAACTGGACGAGCTGAACGGCAAGCTCGACGCGGCCTCGCGACAGCCGCGCGCCGGCACGCCGCCGACGAGCGCGCCGCGAACGGCCGTCCCGGCAAACCCGACGGCGACACCGTCGACCTCCACGACGCCGTCGACGACACCCGCGCCGCAGGATTCCACGACGCCGACCGCCCCCCCCGCGCCTCCGCCGGTGGCAAGCCGACCGACCACCAACGCGCTACAGCCGCAGGACATCTATCAGGCGGCGTATCTCGACTTCAGCAAGGGCAGCTACGCGCTGGCGATCGCGGGATTCCGCGAATTCCTGCGTCGCTTCCCCGATCAGCCGTTGGCGGGCGCCGCGCAATACTGGATCGGCGAGGCGCACATCGCGCTGGCCCGCGGCTATGCCAACGCCGGGCAGGCGCCGCAGGCCACGGAAGCGCTGGAGCAGGCGGTGCAGGAATTCCGCAAGGTACTCGCGAACTATCCGCGCAGCGACAAGGCGCCCGCGTCGCTCTACAGAGAGGCGCTGGCGTTGCTCGAGCTCAAACAGACCGATGCCGCGCAGCAGCGGCTGCAGTATCTGGTGGAGACGTTCCCGCAGTCGGAAGAGAGCGTGCTGGCTCGCGAGCGCCTGGCGGCGCTGCGGTCGAACTGACGAGCGCTACTTCGCGTCGAGCCCGAGCACCCAGACGACGGCCACGTCACGCTCCGGCGGCCCGTACACCATGACGGTCGCCCTGGGATCCCCGGTAGAAGCGGAGCGAACGATGACACCATCCTGGGGGCTGCCGCTCGGTACGAATTGCCAGACGCCGATCGAGAGGAGCAGGGCCGCCGCGAGCGCGCCGCCGAGCGCCCATTGTGGGCGCCAGGTGCGGCGCAGGACCGGCGCGGGTCGAGCGGTCTTCGCTTCCTCGACTCCGCGCACGACCCCCGCCCAGAACCCCGTCCAGTCCGGATCGGCGACGGCACTGTCACGCTGCAGGAGAAGTCGGAGACGGCGCAGCCCCTCGGCCTCGCGCTGGCACACCCCACACGTCGCCAGATGGGCGGCCGTCGACCGCGCCGTCTCCTCGTCGAGGGCCCCGTCGAGGTAGGCCCCCAGCCGTCGTCGATTGAGATAGTGGCTCAGCACGTCGGTTGGACGGTCGGTCCCCTCGCCGTTATTCTCGTCACCACCAAATGATAGCCGAGCGGTCGACGACAGTCCGCGCTGGCGCCGAGACCCTCGAAGCCCGCCTCGCCGTACCGCCCGGGGCTCGGCTGGGCGTCGTCGTCAGCCATCCGCATCCTCTTTATGGGGGCGACATGGACAATCCGGTCGTCGCGCGGATCGTCGAGGTCTGCGCCGCCCGGGGGCTTGCTACGCTGCGCTTCAACTTTCGGGGTGTGGGGGCGTCGACCGGTCGACACGAGGGTGGACGGGGGGAGCAAGACGACATTCGCGCCAGTCTCGCCCTGCTCGAGGAGACGCTGGGGGGCGGAGCCCGCCTGGCGCTGGCCGGCTACTCGTTCGGAGCGGCGGTCGCGGCCGCCGTCGCCGCGACGTCGCCGGTCGCGGGCTTGGCCGTGGTGGCTCCGCCGTTGCGCATTACGGAGATGCAGCTGCCTACCGGGATCGCCGGCCCCGTGCTGGTCGTCGTCGGGGCCGAGGACCAGTACTGTCCCCCCGCCGCGCTGGAGACGATGCACGCACAGCTGCCTTCGGCGACGGTCGTCGTGGTCGAGGGGACGGATCATTTCTTCTTCGGATCGCTGGCCGCGCTGGGCGATGCCGTCGGCTCGTGGGCCGACGCCCTGCTGGCCGCCTAAATCCGCGGCAAGCGCGGAGGAGTGGCGGTGCCCGCGGACAGGATGATGCGGATGCCTTCCTCGACGCTGAGGCCGGTGTGGATCACGTCGGCGTCGGGCACCACGATGATGTCGCCGAGATAGAGATTGTTCGAGGGGACGAAGACCGTGACCATCTCCCCCTTGCCGGCGGGCGCCTCGAGCAGCAGCTGGCTCGTCACGAACCCGAAGGCGTACGTGCCCTCCCGCGGGTGTTGAACGAGCACGACGGCCTTGAAGGAGTTGCGCCGCTCGGGCGAGAAGGAGTCGATGAGCATCTTCACGGAGGGGTACAGCAGTCGGAACACGGGCACGCGGTGCAGCCACCGGTCGGCGAAGGCCAGCACGCGCCGGCCGGCGACGTTGCGGGCGACGATCCCGAACAGCAGGATCAAGACGACCGCCGTAAGGAATCCCAGCCCCCAGCCCTCGACGGGCCGGCCCAGGATGCGCTCGTAGATCGGCGCAAAGCGGCTGTCGATCCAGCTCCAGAACGCATACAGGATCCAGGCGGTGGCGATGGCGGGAACCGTGACGAAAAAGCCCGCGATCAGTCGCACCTTGAGCCAGTTCTTCATCGCACTTTGACTATGACATGACGCGCGGCCAACCCCAAACTCGCCGCCGCGCGCTCGTGACCGGCGGCGCGATCCGCCTGGGCCGCGCGATTGCGCTGGGTCTGGCCGACGCCGGCTTCGACGTCGCGATCACCTACCATCGTTCGGGCGCCGCGGCGCGCACAACCGTGCGCGATCTGCGACGGCGCGGTGTCCGCGCCGTTGCGTTGCGCGCCGATCTTCGAAGCGCCGCCGCTGCGCGAGGGCTGGTTGGCGATGCCGCGCGCGCGCTCGGCGGCCTCGACGCGCTCGTCAACAACGCAGCGGGCTTCGCGCGCACGCCGCTTGCCACGTCCGCCGCCGGTGACTGGCGGGCGCTGCTCGCTATCAATCTGATCGCGCCGCTCGTGTGCACACAGGCCGCGGTGGCGCGTATGGGCGACGGCGGCCACATCGTCAACGTCGGCGACGCGTGGGCGCGCACCGCTCCCGCCGGCTGGTCGGCGTATGCCGCGTCGAAGGCCGCGCTCGAGATACTGACGCGGGTGCTCGCCGCCGAGTTGCGGCCTCACGGGATCGCCGTGAACTGCGTCGCGCCGGGACCGGTGCTCAAGCCACCAGGTCTTGCGCCGGCGCGCTGGCGCGCAATCACGCGCGGCCACGCGACGCGCCCTCGTGATGTGGTCGCAGCGGTGGTCCGCTTCGCGACGTGCCCACCAACGACGACCGGCCGCGTGCAAACAGTAACCGCGCGCCGCCGGTGATTCGGTTCTCGAAGAGCGCCCCGGCTTCGCCAGTGCGCTGCCGAGCGTTGGGGTTTGCGGGGCCATTCGGGGCCGGCCGAGGAGCGCCACGGCTTTGCCGGGGCGCTCCCGAGCGTTGGGGGGTTTGGGGGGCCATTTCGGGGCCCCCCATTTCTATAGTCCGATGTCAGACGCCGCGAGCAGGTCAGTCAGGTTGTTGACGTTGACCCAGCCGCCGCGCGTGTAGACGACGCGTACGGCGCGGCCGTCCGCGAGAACCCGCGTGATCAGATCGGAGAGCCGAGCGCTGCGCAGCGTGCCGTCGGCGCGCGCCGCGGCGATGGCCTCGCCCAGCCACGCCGCGCCGTCGCGACCCGCGTGCAGCAGGCCGATCCACGCGCCATGACTCGGCGTCACGTCGTCACCGATGGCGACGAGCGATACCTCGTCGAACTCGAACCGGCCGCTGTCTGGCCGTGACGCCCGTACACGGTCCGCCGCCGTGCTGGCCGCGAGCGTCGAGTCCACGACCAGCGTGATCCCGTCGCCGGCGTCTTCGAGGATCGCCTGGATGAGATGTCGCTTCAGAACGATGTCGCCGAAGGCCACCAGAGTGCCGGGCACCAGCGCATCCTCGGTCAGTGCCAGCGAGAACGCTTCGCCCGTCTCCGCGAATTCGCGATTGTCGACGAAGCGCGCGCCGGCCACGTCGACGGCCGCCGCATGATGACCGCGCACGACGGTGACGCCCCGGCAGCCGAAGTGCGCGAAGTCGTCGAGCAGGCGTGCGAGGATCGGCCGACCCTGAACTCTCAGCATCGCCTTCGGCACCGCGCGCGTGAGGCCGCCGAAGTCCGTGGCGGCGCCGGCCGCGAGCACGATAGCGGAGAGCGTTGCGCCGCGGGCCACCGGCAGGTAGCGCTTCTCCGCCTCCTGCAGCTCCTCGTCGCCCTGAAGCCGGAAGACGTCTTGGAGCGGCGCCACATTCGGCTCGACGTCGATGAGCGATTCGGCCGCGCGGATGCGCGCCACCGCCGCCTGCATGGCCGAGATCGACGCGCGCAGGGCGTGGTTGGCCCAGATGACCGCACCGACCCGGCGCGCGCGAAAATCTTCGGTGGGCGTGCGCCAGTATTTCGTCGGCACCAGGACGACCGGCGCGCGATTCCCCCACTCGTCGAGGAACGCAAAGATCTCCGCCGGACTGGACTGACGGCTGTGGATCAGGATGGCGTCGGCGCCGGCGCGATGGTAGGCCTCGGCGCGCTTGATCGCCTCGGCCAGGCCCCAGCCGGCGATCAGCGCCTCGACGCGCGCGACGAGCACGAAGTCCGTGTCGGTCTGGCTGTCCTTGCCCGCCTTGATCTTGCCGCAGAATTCGTCGATGTCGGCGAGCGGCTGCAGCTCGGAGCGCAGGAAGGAGTTCGTCTTGGGGAACTGCTTGTCCTCGATGGTGACGCCCGCGACACCGACCTGCTCGAGCTTGCGCACCAGCCGACGCATGTTGTTGAAGTTGCCGTAGCCGGTGTCGCCGTCGAGCAGCAGCGGAATCGACGTCCCTTCCGCCATGAAGGCGACGTGGTCGACGACCTGCGACCAGGACAGCTCGTTGTTGTCGCGCACGCCGAACGACGCCGAGATCGTCAGGCCGCTGCCCCAGATGCCCTCGAAACCCGCCTCCTCGACGATGCGCGCCGAGAGGCCGCTGTGCGCCTCCATCAGGAAGGCGATCTCGGGCCGGGTGATCAGCCGCTTGAGCACGGTCGTCCGTCGTTCGCTCATTGGGTTTGTCCATCCTCCAGACTTGTGCGGAATCGATCGCGAATCTCCGCCGGGCTATACGGGATGCGTGGAACATCCGCCTCCTCGGCGGTCGTCTTCACGAGGACGAAATGCGGGCCGTCGGTGGCGAGGGCGGTGCGCACCGCGGCCTCCACATCGGCGGCCGTCGTCACCGCGCGTACCGCCGCATAGCCGGCGGCGGCGGCCACGCGATCCAGGCGGACGCCGCGCGAGGGCGAGATCTGATTGCCCGTCGAGCCGTAGACCTCGTTGTCGAAGACCACGTGGACGAGGCGGCGCGGCGCCAGTCCGCCGACCATCGCGAGAATGCCGAAGTTCATCAACAGATTGCCGTCGCCGTCGAACACGACGGCGGCGCGCGCGGGCTGCGCCAGCGTGAGACCGAGCCCGATGGCCGACGCCAGCCCCATCGAGCCGATCATGTAGAAGTTGCCCGGGCGATCGCCGACGGAAAACGACTCTCGGCAGATATAGCCGTTGGCGTGAACGATCGGCTCGGAGCCGATCGCCTTGCGCGCAGCTTTGATGGCGGTCAGCCGAGAGATGCTCGCGAACAGCGGCGCGTCGGCGGCATCGGCGGTCTTCGTCATTTGTCGTCGCGCCTCGGTCGGCGTGGCCGCCGCCGTCTTGGCGTGCGCGTTCCCCGTCTGCACGACTTTCGGGGGCACGACGATCGCGACCGGCTGCATCCGCGTGTCCATCTCCTTTGCCGCCCACGCGACGTCCGCGGCGGCGCTGTCGGCCGAGAGCACGCGATACGGCATCTCGAGAAGGTCGAGGATCTGCGGCGTGATGCGCCCCGTCAGGATGTGCTCCGGCGCGTCCTTGCCCTCGAAGCCGCGCCACGTCACGACGACGAGCGCGGGGAAGCCATACATCAGCGACAGCGAGGCGAGAGCATTGAGGCTCGTGCCGAGTCCCGAGTTCTGCATGAGCACGCACGGCCGACGTCCCGCGAGCCACGCACCCGCCGCGAGACCGACCGCGGCGTCCTCCCGCACGGCAGCCACGTAGGGCGCGTCGTGCTGCGTCTCGAGCACCGCGATGACGTCCTCGACCAGCGAGCAGGGCACGCCCGTGAAGAAGTCGAACCCGTGGCGCGTGAGCAGCGTGGCGACGTCGCGGCCGGAGATCACCCGGCGCTAGCCCAGGGTCACGCGGTTGCCGCCCATCACCCGCAGGAAGTCGCTGAGCGAGGCGAAGCGCATGAACGGGTTCTGCTGCTTCTCGTTGCCCAGCGTGGACGAGGGCCCGCCGTAATTGTGGCCTGGAAACAGCAGCGTGCCGTCCGGCAACGCGCCGAGGCGCTGCGTGAGCGAGTAGTACATCTCCGCCGGATCACTCCCCGGCAGATCGGTACGCCCGCACGAGCCGATGAAGAGCGTGTCGCCGGAAACCAGCCGGTCATCGACGAGGAAACACTGCGAACCGGGCGTGTGCCCGGGCGTATGCAGAAACGTCAGCGTGAACCGTCCGATGCGCAGCGTGTCGTGGTTGTCGACCTTGACGAGGTCGGAGCCGAGCCCCGGCAAGAACTCGCGCTCAGCCTTGTGGACGTAGACCTTCAACGGAACGCGCGCGAGCAGCTCCTCGACGCCGGGGATCCGGCCGGGCATACCCCATGAGGCGAGACTGCCGCCGACGTGATCCTGATGGGTGTGCGTCACCAGCGCGCCGGTGAGCCGCATGCCGTCGGCTTCCGCCGTGTCGACGATCGTGTCGACCTCCCACGCGGGGTCGACGACGACGCACTCGTGCGCCACCGGATCGCCGATGAGGTAGACGAAGTTCTGCATCGGCCCGAGCTCGAGTTGTTTGAGGTAGACGCCCTGCTCACCCACGAATTCCCATGCTACAGCGGTCGGCCGCGACAGTCCAAGCGCTTCCTACCGCCTGACCTCTTCCTGGACGATCGACCACGTGGTCCGCGACAGGTCCACAAACTTTGTAAGATGATCCGTCGCCCGCTTCCCCGCCGGACTGGCCCAAGCAGCCTCCATGCTGGCGACGTCATCCCAGTAGAGCTCGACGACGGCGTCCCAGCCTGGATGCTTCCGCGTGGGATCCGGCGCGACGTGATTCTGAACGTAGCGGCGAAGGCCGGGCAGCTGCTCGGCCATTGCCCCGTGCTCGCCCCTCAGGATGGCCTCAAAGCGCTCGGTCGGCACGTCCGGTCGTCGGTAGAGGACAACGACGAACTTCACCACGCCCTAACCGCCCTTCATTTGGGAGGCTTCGTCGGCTCCATGAGCGGCCACGGTTTCGGGCCGACGCAAAGCATCACGCGACCGGCAAGGCTATCGTCAGTGATCATCGTGACGACGGCGTCGGCGATTTCTTCGGGTTGGGTCATCACGGACGGTGCGATCGCCCGCCACTCTTCGGCCGACACCGCGGCCCGCGTCCGCTGAACCATCGGCGTATCGACCCAATCCGGGCAGATGCAGTTCACGCGGATGTTCAGCCGACGGCCGAGCGGCGCCAGCGCCGCCGTGAATCGCACCACCGCGGCCTTGCTGGCCGCGTACACCGGCGCAGGATGCGGGCCGACGCCTATCCCCGCCATCGAGGCGATATTGATGATGACGCCGCCGCCGGAGTTCCGCATCGCGGCGATCGCGTGCTGCGTTCCGAAGAGGACGCCGCGAACATTGACGTCGACCACGCGAAGCCAGCGCGCCGGCTCGAGCTCCGGAAACACCTCGCGTGGCGTGATACCGGCCTCGACGATGCCTGCGTTGTTCACCAGAATGTCGAGCCGGCCGAAGGACGCGCACACATCGTCGATAATCTTGCGCATGCCGTCGTCGTTCGCCACGTCGCCCGGCATCACACCCGCGCGCCCGCCGTCCTGTTCGATGACGCGTACGCTCTCTAGCGCCAGCCCTTCATCGATGTCGTTGACGGCCACCGTCGCGCCGTCCCGCGCCAGCCGCCGCGCCGTGGCGCGGCCGATCCCGGACCCGGAACCGGTCACCAGCGCGATCGCGTGTTTGATGTTCATCGGCCTCGTATCTCGATCCTCGGCAACCGCTCAGTTCCCATGCTGGATCCCGAGTGGCACTGACGGATGGAGTACGCGACAACACAGCCGTCGTGGCACAACAAGTGTTGGCTGCCACCGTCTTCGAGCGGCAATACGATTTCGCGCGGTTCCCCACCTTCGACGCTTTCCCTGCAGAAGCAACAGACGTATCTGAATTCTTGGCCGGCAGCCGTCATATCGTCCCTGGCTGTCTAACATTCGCGGTCAGCGGCCGCGAGGCGAGCACAGCGAGCCTGCTCCGGAACGGCTCCGGCCGAGGCAAGAAAATCTGATTGAGCCCTCCATACCAGGCCTTGCCAGGTGCCGACGCGATTACTGCAGATAGTGAAGTCGCGTGAAACATCGCGCTTTAGCTGGAGCCGCTTCATTACAGCCTGCGAACGTAGGTTGTCAGGAGCAGTGTAAGCCAGTACCTCCAGCAGCTTCACACGGCGAAAGACGTCGATGAGCGCGGCTCGTGCGGCCTCGGTCGCGTAGCCATTCCCCCAGGCTTTACGAATGAGCCGCCATCCGATCTCGTCATGCAAACCGATCGGATGATCGTCCCGGACAGGCATGACACCGCAGTATCCCAGGAATTCGCCGTCGATGGTCTCGACCAGCCAGCGGCCATAGCGGTTGCTTTTGTACGCCTCCAGGTAGCGATCAAACTTCGAGTCGCTGTCACCACGATCCAGCGGCCCGCCGAGATCCCCCATTACGATGGGATCAGCGTTGAGCGCGGCAAAGTCGTCGCGGTCGGCGTCCTCCCAAGTTCGAAGGCGTAGTCGTTCGGTTTCTATGCGCATATTCATCGACCTCCGGCTTCACATGGTCAGGGCGGAGCAACTTTCACCTGCCGCCTAACGATCGCGGTGAGCGGCCGCGGCG
>Ga0066652_100001221_pt1 | contig 13093 bp, 13 predicted proteins | sample GraSoiAngelo_101_FD_71413 | JGI IMG/M metagenome (GOLD analysis project Ga0066652, IMG submission 71413) | Grasslands soil microbial communities from the Angelo Coastal Reserve, California, USA - 14_0903_02_30cm | ecosystem: Environmental > Terrestrial > Soil > Grasslands | place: USA...
CTAGCAGCAGCCTCTGAACCGGCCCTTGCCGACGGCGTAGCGAGCTTGCTGGCGTTCGCGAAAGAACTCGACGTAGCTCATGATCGGCTCGTTGGGATGTTTCACCCGCCGGTGCGCGACATAGGTCTCGTAGTCGGGGACGCCGATCATCAAGCGCGCCGCTCGCGTGCTCCAATAGGCGGCGGCGCCCGCCGCCTTCGCCGAGCGATCGAACAGGTTCTGCAAGTCAGGCATGCCCGCCTCCCGCGACTGCCCCGGCGAAGCCGACCTCGATTGCGGTCGCCTGCGGAGTGGCCAGCGCCCTCCAGATGCTCTTCACGCCGTAGATCACCGTGGCGATAACCACCAGCACGAACACCGCCGCCAGCGCCGCATCGATGTAGTCGTTGACGACGATGCGCGTCATCTCCGCCGCCGTTTTCGCCGGCGCCAGCAGCTGACCGGCGGCGATCGCGTCGCCGTATTTGAGCGCGTGACTGACGAATCCCACGTTCGGATCCGGACTGAACACCTTCTCCAGTCCGGCCGTCACTGTGCACACCACGAGCCAAGTCGCCGGTGCAATCGTCACCAGCGCGAAGCGCTCGCGTTTCATCTTGAACAACACGACCGTGCACACCGTCAGCGCGATCGCCGCGAGCATTTGGTTGGCGGTGCCGAACAGCGGCCACAACGTCCAGATTCCGCCGAATGGATCGATCACGCCGGTATAGAGGAAGTAACCCCACAGTATCACCGAAAGTAGCGACCCGATCAGATTGTTGGTCCAGGACGAGGTCGCCTTGAAGGCGGGCACCGCATTGCCGATCAGATCCTGAATCATGAAGCGCAGCACGCGGGTTCCGGCATCGACCGTGGTCAGGATGAACAGCGCCTCGAACAGGATCGCGAAGTGATACCAAATCCCCATCAGCGTCGGCCCGCCGAGGAACGAGGAGAGGATGCTCGCCATGCCGACCGCGAGCGTCGGGGCCCCGCCGGTGCGCGACATGATCGTCGTTTCGCCGACGTCCTTGGCCATCTGGGCAAGCTCGTTCGGAGTCACCACGAACCCCCAGGACGAGATCACCTGCGCGGCCTGCTCGGCGGTGGTGCCGATCACGCCTGCGGAGCTGTTCATTGCGAAGTAGATGCCGGGATGGATGACGCTCGCCCCGATCATCGCCATGATGGCGACGAACGACTCCATCAGCATGCCGCCGTAGCCGATGAAGGCGATCTGGTTCTCGTTCTCGATCATCTTCGGCGTGGTTCCGGAGGCGATGAGCGAATGCCATCCGGACACCGCTCCGCAGGCGATGGTGATGAACAGGAACGGGAACACGCCGCCAGACCAAACCGGCCCGGTGCCGTCGATGAATTTGGTCACCGCCGGCATCTGCAGGTCGGGACGCACGATGATGATGCCGACGGCGAGCAGCGCGATGGTGCCGATCTTGAGGAAGGTCGAGAGATAATCGCGCGGCGCGAGCAGCAACCACACCGGCAGCACCGAGGCGACGAAGCCGTAGGCGATGATGATGAGGGCGAGCGTCTCGCCTTTGAAGTCGAAATAGGCGGCGAGCGCCGGCGTCTCGGCCACCGTCCTTCCATAGACCAGCGCCGCCAGCAGGAGCACGCAGCCGATGAGCGACATTTCGCCGATGTGCCCCGGCCGGATGAACTGATTGTAGATGCCCATCAGCAACGCGATCGGGATGGTGCAGAACACCGCGAACGTGCCCCACGGGCTGCCGACCAGCGCCTTGACGACGACGAGCGCGAGCACCGCAAGCACGATGACGCAGATCAGGAGGATGCCGATGCCGGTGATCGTGCCCGCGACCGGGCCCATCTCGGCGTGGACGATGTCGCCGAGCGAACGGCCGTCGCGCCGCGTCGAGAGAAACAGCACCGTCATGTCCTGGATCGCGCCGGCAAACACCGCGCCGGCGAGAATCCACAGCGTGCCCGGCAGATAGCCCATTTGCGCGGCAAGCACCGGACCGACGAGCGGGCCGGCGCCGGCGATGGCCGCAAAATGGTGGCCGTAGAGCACGTAGCGATTGGTCGGAACGTAATCGAGGCCGTCGTTGTGGCGCTGGGCGGGCGTGGGGCGCGTCGCATCGACGCCGAGCGCCCGGTTGGCGACGAATAGCCCGTAGAATCGATAGGCGATAAAGTAGACGCACACCGCTGCGACGACCAGCCAGGCGGCGTTGACTGCTTCGCCGCGATTGAGCGCAACGATTGCGAAGGAAACCGCGCCCAGCAGGGCAACCCCCGCCCACAGCAGCTTGGTCAACCACCCCCGTGTCTCGGTGAACGTGTCCATGCGTTGCCTCCCGCACTACAGCAAATTCGCGAATGGCTCGCTGGCACAAACATTATCACGCTTTGCTCCGCGCCCTGCGCGCCACCTCACTCGCCCGGCGAAGCCCAGCTATGACGATTCAGTGGCACTGGCATCGGCGCGTTGACGCGTCGTGGTCCCGCCCTTACGCGGGGTTGCTTTCGAGCCACGCCGCGATGCTGGCGGCGGCGTCGCCGTAGAACGTGCGATAGAGCTCTTCCGTGACATAACCGATGTGCGGCGTCGCCAGCACGTTGTCCAGTTTCCGGAACGGGTGATCCGCGGGCAAGGGCTCGGCATCGAACACGTCGAGCGCGGCGCCGGCGATCCTGCGCGCCTGCAGCGCCTCGATCAGCGCCGCCTGATCGACGATCGGGCCGCGCGACGTATTGATCAGCCATGCCGTCGGCTTCATGAGCGCGAGCTCGGCGGCGCCCACCAGTCCGACCGTGCGCCGACTGAGGATGAGATGGACGGTGACGATGTCGGCCTGGCGGAACAGCGCGTCCTTGTCGACGAGCGTCGCGCCAGCGGCGCCGGCGATCTCGCCGGTGAGATTCTGACTCCAGGCGATCACCGTCATGCCGAAGGCGAGGGCGATCCGGGCAACCTCCTTGCCGATATTGCCCAACCCGATCACGCCGAGGCACTTGCCCCGCAGGTTTGCGCCGATGCTCGTTTGCCAGCCGCCATCGCGGACCGAGGCGGCTTCGCGGGCGAGGTGACGCGCGCTCGCGAGGATGAGAGCCCAGGAGAACTCGATGGTCGGCGTGGATTCATAGCCGGTCGCGGTCACGACGATGCCGCGTTCCGCGGCCGCGCGCATGTCGATTGAGGCGTTTCGCAGCCCGGTGGACGCGATCAACTTGAGCCGCGGCAACTGCTGCAGGATGTCTCGCGACAGCGGCGTGCGTTCGCGCATGACGCAGACGACGTCGAAAGGACGCAGCCGCTCGACGACCGCCGCGGGATCGGCGAAGTGATCGTTGAACACGGTGATCTCCGCGCGCCGCCTAACGGCGGACCAGTCGGCCAGCCGCAGCGCGACATCCTGATAGTCGTCGAGGATTGCAACTTTCATCGGGCGCGCTCCAGCAGGGATAGTTCAGGTGTCGGCGGCCGCGCTGACGCCCCGCTTACTGTTAAGGAGCGCGCAGCAGCGCGATCCACCGCGGGGCGAAGATACATCGATCCGGACAGACTGCGGAATCGGCGATCATGGGAGATCGCCGCTTCCGGGTATTCCGCCGTTCAACAGAGGCTATTCGCTCGAGAGCGGACCAGCGATGCTTTCGAGCGAGCGCATCTCCGCGTCGATCCCGAATCCGGCCTCGGCAACGGCGGCAGCAAGCATCAGCACTGCGGCGAAGATGTATCCGCCGGCAAGCGCCCAGGGCGAGCCGATTTCGATGAGATGGCCGAACAGCGCGGGTGCAAAAGTACCGCCGATGGCCGTACCGACGGCGTAAAAGATGGCGATCGCAAGCGCGCGCGTCTCCAGCGGAAACACCTCGCTGGCGGTCAGATAGGCGGAGCTCGCAGCCGCCGACGCGAAGAAAAAGATCAGCATCCAGGCGAATGTCTGCGTCCAGGCGGTGAAGGCATCAAGGCCGAAGAGGATCGCCGTCGCAATCAGCAGCACGCCGCCGGCGGCGTAGGTGCCGGCGATCATGGCCCGCCGGCCGATCGTGTCGAACAGCGGACCGAGCAGCAGGGGCCCCAAAAAATTGCTCACCGCCAAGGTCATGAGGTAGAGGCCGGTCCCTTCCTCGGGAACGCCGTGGAATTTGCTTAAGACGAGGCCATAAGAGAAGAACACTGCGTTGAACAAGAACGCTTGCGCCACCATCAAGGCAAGCACAACCAGACTGCGGCTGCGGTATTTGCCCAGCATTGCGCGGGCGATAAGCCCAAACCCGAAGCTCCTGCGCGGATGTACGCGCAGCCGCTCATGCGGCGGGTCGAGCTCGGCGCCGGTGTCCGCGCGCACGCGCTGCTCGATGTCGGCGATGGTCGCATCGGCTTTGCGGGTCCAGCCATGGGTGATGAGCCAGCGCGGGCTTTCCGGCACGTAATGGCGCAGCAGTAGGATGCCGAGTCCGAGGATTCCGCCGATGGCGAAGCCGAGCCGCCATCCGAGATTGGGCGCGATCAAGTTCGGATCGAGAAACAGCAGCGAGGCTCCGGCTCCAGCCGCCGCTCCCAGCCAGAAACTTCCATTGATGATGAGATCGACGCGCCCGCGGAATCGCGCCGGAATGAGTTCGTCGATCGCCGAGTTGATAGCCGCGTATTCGCCGCCGATGCCCAACCCGGTGACCGCGCGAAAGAGTGCGAAGCTCCAGAAGCTCCAGGAGGTCGCGGTCAAGAGGACGCCGAGGAGATAGACGATCAAGGTGACGTAGAAAACGAGCCGCCGGCCGAAACGGTCGGTGAGCCAGCCGAACAGCAGCGCGCCAACAACCGCGCCGACTATATACGCCGAGCCGGCCGCGCCGATCTCCCCGGCAGACAGCCCCAGCGTTTGCGTGTTCTGGAGCACGGGGGCGATGGCCCCGATGATGGTGACTTCAAGCCCGTCGAGAATCCAGGTGACCCCGAGCGCGACCATCACCAGCACGTGGAAACGACTCCACGGCAGCCGGTCGAGACGCGCGGGAATGTCCGTCGTAATGGCGCCGCCCTCTGCGCTCTCGCGAGGGGCCAAGGGCGAAGCGTATTGAGCGGCAGAGGACATGCAAATTCCCGTCGCGCATATGGTCCTGCAACTTGGAGCAGCCAGTGCCAGTTCCGCGCAATTGGAAATTTGCCGCGAGGACGCCTGGAGGAAAGCGACCCCGGAGACGTTGGCGCATTTCGCTTCGTATTGAATCCGCGCTACAAATGCAGCGTCCCGCCGAGGGAGGACTGGCTATGAATATTCAGGATCAGTCGCGGTTTGACTCGCGGGCCGGCGCTCCGGGTCTCGTCCCCGGTTACATGTCCGGCTTCGGCAATTCCTTCGAAACCGAGGCGCTTGCCGGCACGCTGCCGATCGGGCGCAATTCGCCGCAAAAGGTGAGTTTCGGCCTCTATGCCGAGCAACTGTCCGGCTCGGCGTTCACCGCGCCGCAGGAGGCCAACCAGCGCTCGTGGCTTTACCGCATCCACCCCACGGTCAAGCATTCGGCCCGCTATCGCAAGGTCGACAACGGGCTCATCCGCACTGCGCCGGCGGCGCGCGAGGAGAGCGATCTGCCGATCGGGCAGGTGCGTTGGGGACCGATCCCGATTCCCGAAGAGAAGCTCACGTTCGTCGCGGGTCTTCGCACCATGACGACGGCGGGGGATGCCGAGACGCGCGCCGGCATGGCGGCGCACGTGCTGCTCGTGACCGCATCCATGCGCAACGAGTATTTCTTCGATGCCGACGGCGAGCTCCTCATCGTCGCGCAGCAGAACAAGCTCCGCTTCCGCACCGAGTTCGGCGTGATCGAGATCGAGCCCGGCGAGATCTGCGTGATCCAGCGCGGCATGATCTTCAGGGTCGAGCTCGTCAACGGGCCGGCGCGCGCCTATGTCTGCGAAAACTACGGCGGCGGGTTCACGCTGCCCTACCGCGGGCCGATCGGCGCAAATTGTCTCGCCAATCCGCGCGATTTTCTCACCCCGGTCGCTGCCTACGAGGACAAGGAGGAAGCTTCGACCCTGCTGGTCAAATGGGGCGGCGAGCTCTACGCGACCGACATCGGTCAGTCGCCGCTCGACGTGGTCGCCTGGCACGGCAATTACGCGCCCTACAAATACGATCTGCGCCGCTACTCGCCGGTGGGCGCGTTGCTGTTCGATCACCCCGATCCGTCGATCTTCACCGTCATGACCGCGCCGTCGGAGACGCCCGGCACCGCCAATGTCGACTTCGTCATCTTCCCGGAGCGCTGGCAAGTGGCGGAGAATACGTTCCGCCCCCCATGGTATCACCGCAACCTGATGTCGGAATTCATGGGGCTGATCTACGGCGTCTACGACGCCAAGCCGCAGGGCTTCGTGCCCGGCGGCATCTCGCTGCACAATTGCATGCTGCCGCACGGACCGGATGCAGACGCGTTCGAGCACGCGAGCAACAACGAGCTCAAGCCGGTGAAGCTCGCCGACACCATGGCATTCATGTTCGAGACGCGCTTCCCGCAGCGCCTGACGAAATACGCCGCCGGCCTCGAACAGCGGCAAGACGACTACATCGACTGCTGGAAGGGCCTGCGCAGGCACTTCGATCCGAAGGGCCAGCGGCCGTGAGCCGTGCGCCACCACCTCTGGTCACTTGCCATGCTGCTCAACAAGGAGCGTCAGATGTCATTTCGAATGGCGGTACTGACTGCGATCCTCGCGCTCGGCGCGGTGACCATGGTCGAGAATGCCTCCGCACAGACCTATCCAGCCCGGCCGATTCATTTGATCGTTCCGTATCCCGCGGGCGGCGGGACTGATTTCTTCGCGCGGCTCGTCGGGCAGAAGATGTCCGAACTTGCCGGCCAGCCGATCGTGGTCGAGAACAAGCCCGGCGCGGCGACCAATCTCGGCGCCGATTTCGTCGCCAAGGCGCCGCCCGACGGCTATACCGTGCTGCTTGGCGACGTCGCGACATATGCGGCCAATCCCAGCCTCTACAAGAAGCTGCCCTTCGATCCGGCCAAGGATTTCGCGCCGGTGACGCTCACCGCTCGCTTCCTGACCGTGCTGGTCACCAATCCGGCAAAGCTCAAAGTAAACTCCGTGGCCGAGCTGATCGAGCAGGCTAAGAGCCAACCCGGCAAGATCGACATTGCCCACGCCGGCGTGGGCAATCCGTTTCATCTCGCCGCCGTGCTGTTCCAGCAGGCGGCCGGGATCCACCTCAACGAGGTGCCGTACCGCGGCGCCGGCCCTGCGGTTCAGGGCCTGCTCGGCGGCGACGTGCACATGATGTTCGTCGATTACGCGACCGCGCGCTCGCATATCGCGGCCGGCACCCTCAAGGCGCTCGGGGTTGCCGCGCTCACTCCGCGACCGGAGCTGCCCGGCGTCCCGCCCGTCGCGGCCGTACCGGGGCTCGCCGGCTTTGAGGCGTGGCCCTGGCAGGGCTTCGTGGTCCCGGCAAAGACGCCCGACGCCGTCATCAACAAGCTGCGCGACACGTACGTCGCGGCCGTGGCGGACCCAGTCGTGCGTCAGAAGGTGAGCGATGCCGGCGCCGAGCAATTGCAGAGCTCACCCGCAGAGATGGCCGACTACATGCGCAAGGAAACGGCCAAGTGGGCCGAGGTGATCCGCGCCGCCAACATTCAGCTGGATTGATACCAGCTCGCAACGGCGCACAAAGTGGGAAGAAGCCGCAGCGCCGCTTCGAGGCCGCAAGTGAATGGCGATCATGACGGGCGCTGCCCGATCCGGCGGGTACTAGAAGGCGTGCGCGGGTAACAAGCGCGGCGTGTTCTGCCACGGACTCTTAAGGCACGAGCGGTAAATCGCCGCTGGTCATCATGCGTCACACGATCCGGGTCGTCGCCGTTCTTGCTCTGGTTTGGATCGGCTATCTCGCATGGCCGATCTACGATCTGTTTGCGCTGGTACGCGCCATTGAAAGCCGCGATGTGGGGGCGGTTACGGATGCTGTGTATTTCGACGCGGTGCGCATCTCGCTCACCAATCAAGTTGTCGACGTCTACCTGCGCCGCGCCGGGATCCAGATCGGTCCGCTGCGGCGAAACATGGCCGCCGCTGCCATCGCCCATCCAATTGTCGAAAGGCTCATCTCGCCGGAAGCAGTGTCGCAGCTGCTCAGCGCCGGTTGGCCCACACCTGTATTGCCTGCGCCACCAGGCACGATCGGAATAACGACGGGCACGATCGGCACCGTCTGGCAGATTTTTGCGAATTCCGAGTATGGCTTCGCCCGGTTCGAAGTCGCGGCGCCGGCGGCCTTGCCGCGGCAGCAACGCTTTCGTCTCCAGTTCCGGCTTTTGCAGTGGCGCTGGCGACTTGTCGGGATCATCGTACCCGCGCGTATCGTGAACTTGCTCGCGGACGAGCTCGTCAGGGCCGTGCAAAAATGATTGCCATGGCGGCTGCATAACCGGCCGGGTCGCCAGGGCCGGCGCGGACCGGCAGCGTTGCGGTCGCCGACTTTGGGCTTAGTCGTTTTCTTCCGCGCGATCCCGCAGTGCGGTGCGGCACTGTTCGACCAACGTGTTGAGCTCGGTTCGCATCTCCTCGCTTGCGTCGTCTTTGAGATGCTCTTGCAAGCTGCTCACGTAATCGACGCGGGCACAGATTTGCGCCAGCGGGCTGGTATCGCGTGGGCTAGACCACAAACCGGCGACGAAATATCCGGCGACAAAGCAGACCGCGAGCGCGGCCAAAATCCCTAATCTGGACATCTCGGGATCCCCCTTCCGGCCGGCCGATTGCCCCTCGAGCGTTCGGCCCGCGCCTTTCCTGTCAGAACTGTGCGGGTGCCCATGTCTTGAATTGCCTTCGGCCCGCCACTGCATTCGATCGGGGCTTCGCCGTCAACGCCGATTTGCCTTTGGCTGTCGCCCCCGTCGCGCATGATTCTACCGCGCGCTGCTCGTGTTTGCGTGGCCGGCTCCCCGCGGCCAGCCGCGAAATGGCCGACGACGGCTTCGCTAATGGGCCGCCGTGGGGCGAGCGGGAACGTTGAGGGTGGGAAAACGTTAGCCCCCGAACGCTGCTGAACCCTCCGAGAAGGAACGCAGATATGACGCCCAGCTGCCCGCACGCGCGCAGGGAAGCCGTGATGGTGACCATCGTTCCATGCGATGGTCGCCTCGGCGTGTCCTACACCTACGACAACGGGGACGCAGAAACGGGACCCATCGGTCCGGACGATTGGCCCATCATCGGGCTCCTTAGGCGGCAGGGTAAGATTGCCTTCACGAGCCAACTCGTGCGCGAGCGCTTCGAGGCCGCAAGCCAGTCGGCGATGATGAAGGGCTGCTACCCCATGCTGCAGGGGGCCCTGCGAGGGGGCTCGCCCTTTCATTGACCTTTGCACGAAAGGCGTCGCGCAGCGTTGCGGCCGCCTTCCTTCCCGCGTCCTCCCCGCCCCCGGTGGGGTTTACCGCCTCCGCCCAGGCGGATCAGAAAAGATCACTTTAGCCAGCATCGGTAGGAACATTCGCCTTTACGCGGGCGTTACGTTTTGTCCATACTTAATTACAGGCCAAAAAGGGAGGTACCGGATGAAACGCGCTCTGATCGCTATCGCAAGCGTGGGCATTTTGGCTCCAGCCGCCTGGATGATGGACGCGAATGCCCAACAGATGAATCCAGCGTCTCCGCCGTCGCAAGCCTATGCCCCCTCGCAGATGGCTCCGACGCAAGCTTATGCCCAACAACGAAAATACCGTCGCTCTGCGCGTTATGCGCGTCGGGCCGCCCCTTCGGGCGGTGGAGGGGTTGTCTATAACCCTGGGTCGGGTCCGCCTCCCTATGACATCCAGCGGTCCGCCGCCTACAGTGGAAACCAGCCATGGGAATGGCATGGCGCTCCCGGCCCAAACAGGCGCGGCAACATGTGCGTCACGCACACCGACCCGTTGCGCGGTTATGGATACCAAGCGGCGTGCCCGCCCCCCAAAAGATGAGCGACGCTCGCTCCTAAGTTTAAGCCCCGCCCTCGGCGGGGCTTTTTTTGGCCGCTCGGCACGCCGTCGCGGTAGCCCTCTTATTTTCTCCGCTTGAGGCGCAAGAGGCACCGGCTAGAGTGGTGCCAATCAAAATTGTGCACGGGGGGGAACGATGGCCAACCAACCGGAGGTCCAAGTCTCGCGCCTGCTCGACGAGCGCGGGCTAAGTTCATTCCAAATCAAGCTGCTGATCTGGTCGTTCTTCATCGTCTTGATCGACGGCTATGACATCGCTGCGATCGCCTTTGCCGCGCCGCACCTGGTCAGGGCGTGGGGGGTAGCGCCGGGCGCGCTCGGGCCGGTGTTCAGCGCGAGCCTCGTCGGCATTCTCTTCGGCTCGGCGATTTTTGGAGGGGTGGGCGACCGGTATGGCCGCAAGGCCGCGTTGATCGGTTCGAACCTGTGGTTCGGCGCGTTCACCCTTGCCGCCGCCTATGCGACCAATCTCGAGCAGATGTTCTGGCTGCGGCTGTTGGCGGGGCTCGGCATCGGCGGCGTCATTCCCAACGTGGTCGCCGTCAACGCCGAATCCGCGCCACGTCATCTGCGGGCGACGCTGGCGATCATTGCGGTCGGCTGCGTTCCGATCGGCGGCGCCATTCCCGGCTTTGTGGCGGCGGCATTCGTGCCGACATACGGTTGGCAAATCCTATTTCTACTCGGCGGCATCGCGCCGATCGTCATCGGGCTTGCCGCGATATTCGGTCTGCCGGAATCGATCAAGTACATGGCGCTGCACGAGAGTCAGCGTGGCCGGATGGAAGCGCTCATCGCCGCCATCCGTCCCGGCTTCAAGGTGCCCGCGAATGCCCGCTTCGTGATCGAAGACGAGAAGCAGTTTCCCGGCTTCAATCCGGTTTATCTGTTTCGCGAAGGATTGGCGGCGATCACGCCGCTGCTCTGGCTCCTGTTTGCCCTCAATCTGATGGGCTATTTCTTTCTCCTGAGCTGGACGCCGACGCTGCTCACGGCCGCCAAGCTGCCGCCGGCGACGGGAGCGCTCGCGGGCGCCGTCCTTCAGGTCGGCGGAACCGTCGGCGCGCTGACGCTGTGCGGCTTACTGCAACGGCATCGCTTCCTCGCCATCGCCATCATGTTCGTTATCGCGGTGCCGGTGGTCGGCTCGATCGGCTTTGCCGGGCTCACCTCGCAACCGGCGCTGCTGACGGCGACATTCTTCGCCGGCTTCCTGGTGCTCGGCATCCAGTCGGGCATCAACGTGGTCGGGGCGATGATCTATCCGACCTCGTTGCGCGCCAATGGCTCCGGATGGCAGCTGGGAATCGGGCGGATTGGCTCGATCGTCGGTCCGCTGGTCGGAGCGGTCTTCGTCGGCCTGCCGGTCCAGACGCTTTATATGTGGGCGGCGCTTCCGTTCGCGGTTGGGGCGGTGATCTGCTTCATTATCCATCGGCTCAACGCGGCGCGCCTTGCGGCGCGGCCTGAGCTGCGCGAGGCGCAGTAGCGGTCCTCGTTTGGCTGCGCGCCGGCGCGGCCAATTCGCCGCGATTGATGCTCAGCGGCGACGCTCCGCCGCATCGAACTGCCGCCGCGCGGCCTCGATCGCCGAGCGGTTCTGCCGCGCCCACAGGCTGAGACCGCTCACCGGATCCAGCAATGAATGTCCGAGCCGCGTCAGTTCGTAATCGACGCGCGGGGGAATGGTCGCAAACACGGTGCGCGTCACCAGCCCGTCGCGCTCGAGCGCCCGCAGGGTCAAGGTCAGCATTCGCTGCGAGATGCTGCCGAGCGCGCGGCGCAGCTCGTTGAAGCGTTTGGGCCCATCGCCCAGCGTGCCGACGACCAGCACCGTCCACTTGTCGCCGACGCGCGCGAGCACCTCGCTCACCGCGCGGCAATCCTCGGGCTGGTGCAGGTTACTCGGTAACAGCGATGTGCCTTCTTGCCTTCGCCGCTTGGGCATCTATGTAGCCTTGGTATCAAACCATAACCAAGGTAGTCCCGCCATGGCCAAGGTCAAGATCGCCGTCGTCGTCGGCAGTAACCGCCGCGAATCGATCAACGCCAAGCTCGGGCACGCGCTCGCGCGGCTCGGCTCCGAGCAAGCGGAGTTCAACTTCGTCTCGATCGGCGAGCTGCCGCTCTATAACCAGGACCTCGAAGGCGAGTTGCCGCGGAGCGTGGTCGGCTTCAAGGCGGAGATCGCCGCGGCCGACGGCTTGCTGTTCGTGACGCCGGAGCACAACCGCTCCATTCCCGCCGTGCTCAAGAACGCGATAGACTGGGGCGCGCGCCCCTATGGCCGGAACTCGTGGAACGGCAAGCCGGCCGCCATCACCGGAACGTCGCCGGGCGCACTCGGCGCGGCGCTGGCGCAAGTGCATCTGCGGCAGATTCTGGGAGCTTTGGGCGCCCTCGTCATCGGCGGAGAGGCCTATATCTCGCTCAAGCTCGGCGTGGTGGATGCGAACGGAACCATCACCGATGAGAACACGCGAGGATTTCTCAAGGCATTCGTCGATCAGTTCGCGGCGTTCGTCGTCCGGCTGTCCTTGGCGCATGAGGCCGCGGCTTAGCGTCGTCGATGAACAAAACGAACCCGGTCCAAGAGGTTAAATCGTCATGTCCATTCGTCCAGTGAAGCGTATCATCGAGTCCAAGCCCGCGATCGAGGGCGCCGGGGTCAAGCTGCGCCGCGCCTTCGGCTTGGGCGAGACGGGCGAGTTCGATCCCTTCCTGCTGCTCGACGACTTCCGCAACGACAATCCCGCGGACTATCTCGCCGGCTTTCCCTGGCATCCGCATCGCGGCATCGAAACGATCACTTACGTGCTGGCCGGCAACGTCGAACATGGCGACAGCCTGGGCAACCGCGGCAATCTCGGCTCGGGCGACGTGCAGTGGATGACCGCGGGGCGCGGCATCATGCACCAGGAGATGCCGAAGGGCGACGCGCACGGGCACATGCACGGATTCCAGCTCTGGGCCAACCTGCCCTCGCGCCTGAAGATGACCGAACCGCGCTACCAGGACGTCAAGGGCGTCGACATCCCGGAGGTCGTGGACGACGACGGCACGCGTGTGCGGATCGTGCTGGGCGACTTCTGGGGCAAGAAGGGGCCCGTGGAAGGCG
>Ga0066652_100001222_pt1 | contig 13092 bp, 11 predicted proteins | sample GraSoiAngelo_101_FD_71413 | JGI IMG/M metagenome (GOLD analysis project Ga0066652, IMG submission 71413) | Grasslands soil microbial communities from the Angelo Coastal Reserve, California, USA - 14_0903_02_30cm | ecosystem: Environmental > Terrestrial > Soil > Grasslands | place: USA...
ATAAATATCCTCCTTCATTACTTTACCTGTGCATGACGATCGGCCCGGGAATTTTATTTTTAGCATTTATCGAAAAAGTACAAAATGGATTTACGAAAATTATGAATGTTTATGGACGAGTACCCATGTTATATTATATCCTTCATTTTTATCTCATACACATAATTTGTGTGATCGTTTTTTATGCACAGGGTTTTGGAACAAAAGATATTGTTCCTACAGGAGGATTGCCGTTTTATTTTAAGCCAAACGGATTAGGCTTTGGGTTATTAGGTGTATATGCGATCTGGCTTTTAGTAGTTGTGCTTTTATATCCAATATGTAAAATGTATGATCGATATAAAACTGCAAATGCGAAAGCGAAATGGTGGGTAAGCTATATTTAAGAGACCACGGTCAATGGACTACTGACCACAGTAGATCTTCTTCGATTTTATGATTGATTAAATATACGCAAGAGCAGTTGTGGACTATGGTCTGTCGTCCGTCGTCATTTCAATCTACTTTTTATCTCCTGCAATTTCAACAAAGCTTCAACGGGGGTAAGGCGATTAATATCAATATCAGTAAGAAGTTTTCTTATTTCATCAAATGTTTCAGTATGTGCATCAAAAATCGAAAGCTGCATTTGTTGCGTAGTTAAATTTTTAATTTTCTTACTGAGGCTCTGTGACTCCGGACTACCGACTACTGACTCGTGGCTGTTTTCACTTACATGTTTTGTTTCCAATTGCTTTAAAATATCATTTGCTCTTTCAATCAATGATGGAGGCATGCCAGCCATTTTCGCTACATGAATTCCGAAACTATGTGTACTGCCGCCTCTTGCCAGTTTTCTTAAGAAAATAATTTTATTGCCAACTTCCTTATTAGTGATATGATAGTTTTTGATCCCGGAAAATTTTTCTTCAAGTTCGTTTAGCTCATGATAATGCGTAGCAAAAAGTGTTTTTGGTTTTTGCGGACAATTATGCAAGTGTTCGGCGATGCTCCATGCAATAGAAATACCATCATAGGTAGAAGTGCCCCGACCAATTTCATCAAGCAGTATCAGGCTTTGATTCGTTACATTATTAATAATGCTTGCCGTTTCATTCATCTCCACCATAAAAGTCGATTCACCACCACTCAAATTGTCCGATGCACCCACACGGGTAAAGATCTTATCAGTTAACGAGATCAATGCTTCATCCGCTGGCACAAAACTTCCAATATGAGCCATTAATGTTATCAATGCTGTCTGACGAAGCAATGCAGACTTACCACTCATATTGGGACCGGTAAGAATGATGATCTGTTGTTCTGTTTTATTCAGTTCAAGATCATTGGTGATATATGTTTCACCGATTGGTAAATTTCTTTCAATTACCGGGTGCCGGCCATTTTTAATGATTAATTCATCGCCGTTATGAAGTGTTGGTTTTTTATAATGAAATTGAATGGTATTGTAAGCAAAGCAAGTAATACAATCAAGAACAGCAATAATATTTCCATTTGTTTGAACAGGAGCGAGGTAGTCCATCAGTTCATTCAGCAATGCTTCATACACTTCTAATTCGATCTTTAAAATTTTTTCTTCGGCGCCGGTAATTTTTTCTTCGTATTCTTTTAATTCGGGAGTTATATAACGTTCAGCATTAGTCAGTGTTTGTTTACGTATCCATTCTGCCGGCACTTTATTTTTATGCAAATGAGTTACTTCAAGATAATAACCAAACACATTTGTAAAGCCGATCTTTAATGATGAGATGCCGGTTGCGTCAGATTCTTTTTGCTGTAGCTGTGTTAAATAAGATTTCCCATCGTAGGCTATACGTCTTAATTCATCCAGTTCATTATTTACTCCACTGTTGATCATCCCACCTTTGATCGCAAGTGCGGGTGGATTGTCGACGATCTCTTTAGAAATTTTATCAGCGATATAAACGCAGGGATTTAGGGCATCACTTAATCTTTTTAAATATTCATTGTTGGCGGTTGCGCAAATTATTTTTATGTCTGACACCTGTCTTAATCCACGAGCCATTTGCAAAAGTTCCCGTGGGTTTATCTTTTTCAATGGGATCTTGGAAACCAATCTTTCAATATCACCGCAAAGTTTTATTGCATGAGTGATTTTATTTCTCAGATCGGGATTTAGAATAAAAAATTCTACCAGTTCGAGCCTTTCATTTATTTTCTGAATATCTTTTAAAGGAAAAACGATCCAGCGTTTCAATAATCTTGCTCCCATTGGGGAAACAGTATTATCCAAAACATCAAGCAATGTGTGACCTGCTTCCGAATTCCGGATTACCAATTCCAAATTCCTTATTGTAAACCTGTCCATCCACAAAAAATCGTCGCGGTTGATGCGCTGCATATTTGTTATATGCTGCAGGTTGGGATGTTCGGTGTCTTTCAGGTAATGCATTACTGCACCGGCTGCAATAATTCCTTTTCTCAGGTCTTCGACGCCAAAACCTTTTAAAGAAATGGTTTGAAAATGTTTTAGCAAGGTTTCTTCCGCATAAGCATCTGAAAATATCCATTCATCAAGGGTGTAGGAATAAATTTTTGCGCCAAAAAATTCTTTGAACTTTTTTTGATGGTGCCTTTGAAAAATAACTTCGGCGGGTTTGAAACCCTGCAACAATTTATCCGCATATTCCCGGTCGCCTTCTGCAATAAAAAATTCACCGGTGCTTATATCAAGAAAGGATAGACCATATTGATCATTTTCCGCAAAATGAATTCCTGCGAGAAAATTATTTGAATGATGTTCAAGTAATTTATCATTTACGGTAGTACCAGGCGTTACCATTTCGGTGACACCTCTTTTAACGATCCCTTTTGCAAGTTTGGGATCTTCTAATTGATTACAGATGGCAACACGATAACCGGCTTTTACCAATTTATGTAGATAAGTATCGAGGGCATGATGTGGGAAACCCGCAAGATCTGAAGAAGCGGCAGCCCCATTGTTTCTTTTTGTAAGGGTAATACCCAAAACCTGTGAGGCAATAACAGCATCCTGTCCAAAAGTTTCATAAAAATCCCCTACACGAAAAAGTAATATTGCATCAGGATATTTTTGCTTAATAGCCTTGTGCTGCATCATTAAAGGAGTGTCTTCTGTCTTCGTTTTTGCCATAGCTCAATCCTGATTTATCGGGAGATGACAAATATAGGCAAGGGCTGTGGTTTGCTTTTCGGTGAAATATTTATGTGAATAAATACGTGTTTCCCATGACTATAAGGTTATTCAATTAAATTTACAGGCAATACAGCTTTATGAAACGATCACTTACCATCCTGTTCTTTTTATTTCTGCAAAATTTCTTGTTTTCACAAACACTTACTTCTTCAAATCTTCCGATAATTATTATCAATACAAATGGCCAGGCCATACTGGATGATCCAAAGATCACTGCGGACCTGGGAATAATATTTAATGGAGAGAATGTTCGCAATAATGTGACCGATCCATACAATCATTATAACGGAAAAATTGGTATCGAGATAAGAGGACAATCATCGCAGATGTTCCCAATGAAATCATATGGCATTGAATTGCGTGATGTATTGGGCGGATCTTTAGAGAAGTCACTATTTGGAATGCCGAAAGAAGCAGATTGGGTTTTGTATGCACCTTATACCGACAAGACTTTAATGCGGAATTTTCTTGCTTACACTATGTCTAACGAATTAGGAAGATGGGCAGCTCATTGTCGATTTGTTGAAGTGGTTGTTAATGGCGACTATAAAGGCATTTATGTTTTAATGGAAAGAATAAAACGTGGTAGTGGAAGAGTGAATATTGCGAAAATGGCAAACACTGATGTTACAGGCGATGCAGTCACCGGTGGGTATATTTTTAGTTTAGATAAAGAACCAAATGGTTGGTTTTCTTCTTATACAACGCCTGGTTCCATTAACAATGCTAAGAGACAATTTTCTTATGTTTATCCAAAGCCAGAAAATATTGTACAGGCACAAAAAGATTATATAAAAAAATATGTTGACAGTTTTGAAAATGCATTAGCAGGGCCAACTTTCCAGGATAAAACGATTGGCGTAAGAAATTTTGCTGATCTCCCATCTTTCATTGATTATTTTATTGTGAATGAAGTGAGCCGCAATGTGGACGGTTATCGTCTCAGTACTTATTTATACAAAGACCGCGACAGTAAGAACAGGAAAATATTTGCAGGACCGGCATGGGATTATGACCTGGCTTTTCGAAATGCAAACTATTGTGAGGGTAGCAACACAAACGGATGGGCTTATCAATTTAATAACGTTTGTCCCGGTGATGGGGCAGGACTTATACCATTTTGGTGGGAACGATTGATGCATGAGACTGCATTGGTCGGAGATCTGCGGTGTAAATGGAAAGCTGTACGTCAATCAACGATCAGCAATGATCATTTAGATCATATCATTGATTCAGTTGTAACACTAACCAACGAAGCAAGACAAAGACATTTTCAGCGCTGGCCGATCCTTGGCCAATTTGTTTGGCCAAATCCGAATCCCATACCGACAAGTTATAGTGGTGAAATAACTGCGTTAAAAGAATGGATCACCAACCGGCTATCCTGGATCGATAATAATATACCAAATGCAGGGGCCTGCGAAGATTTGAAGGATATTCCGAATGATAACCTGGAGGTATCAATTTATCCGAATCCAAATAATGGGATCGATGTCACGATCAAAATAAAAACAAAAGACCCGCAAACAATTTATTTAAATGTGTTTGATGGCATTGGTCATCTTGTGCACACACAAAGCATCAATGCAGTTCCGCGTTTCCAATCTCATTACTATTGAAGAAGCGAAAAAATGGCAAACAGGTATTTATTATTTTGTTTTCGTAAATAAAGACGGCGAAACGATAAGCAAGAAAGTAATGAAGTATTGAGTAATTCTTCTTTCCTCATTTAATCTCTTAGCTCATAACTTTGCGCCATGCGAAAATTGAGCATGGAAGAATTGGGCCGTAAATCAGTTGATGAATTCAAACAGTCTGATAAATTTCCCATTATTGTTGTATTGGAAAATATCCGCAGCGCCTATAATGTGGGCAGTGTATTTCGAACCAGCGATGCATTCCTGGTTGAAGCAATTTATATTATTGGTTATTCTGCAAAACCGCCTCATAAAGAAATAAAAAAGACGGCACTTGGTGCTGAAGAAACTGTGACATGGAAATATTTTAAAACCTCGGCTGAAGCGATCGAAGAATTAAAGATCAGAAAATATAAAGTGTATGCAGTGGAGCAAGCGGAAGAAAGTTATAAGCTGCATTCGGCAAACTTCAGGCAAAATGAAAAGATCGCAGTTGTTTTTGGAAATGAAGTAACAGGAGTTGAGCAAACAACTATTCATTTTTGTGATGGATGCATTGAAATTCCCCAGTTGGGTATGAAACATTCGCTGAATATTGCAACGGCTGCAGGCATTGTATTGTGGGAATTGGTCAGAACCACGATTCGTGGGATTGATAAGGATTAATAGGAAATAAAATGAGTAAAGTAAAAAGTTATTTAAGTCTTATAAAATTTTCTCATACTATTTTCGCAATGCCGTTTGCATTGATTGGATTTTTTATAGGGATATTAAATGCTGATTACGGAGTTTGGAACTTAAATAAAGCAATCGGTGGGGGTTGGGACAGACCGTTATTAAATCCTGAATTTTGGGAATTTTATTCAGCCGTATTGGTAACAAAATTTATTCTAGTAATTCTGTGTATGGTCTTTGCTCGCAGTGCAGCAATGGCTTTTAACCGCTATCTCGACAGAAGCTTTGATGCAAAGAATCCAAGAACGGCAATAAGAGAAATACCCGCAGGCATTTTAAAAGCGAACAATGTCTTGTTTTTCACAATTGTTGGCTGCTTATTATTTATTGTATGTACTTTTTTTATCAACAGGATTTGTTTTTTTCTTTCACCGGCTGCATTATTTGTTGTACTCGGTTATAGTTATACAAAAAGATTTACACCGCTATGTCATTTAATACTTGGATTAGGTTTAAGTCTTGCACCAATAGGAGCTTATTTAGCAGTAGCTGGACGATTTGATCTATTGCCAATTCTTTTTTCATTTACAGTCTTATTCTGGGTTAGCGGTTTTGATATTATTTATGCTTTGCAGGATGAAGAGTTTGATAAAACAAATAAACTTTATTCCATTCCTGCATGGTTAGGAAAAGTAAAAGCATTAAGAATATCGGAATTGCTACATGTGCTAAGTGCAGTTTGTGTATTATTTGCCGGGTGGCTCGGAAATTTTGGATGGCTTTATTGGATAGGGTCGGCCATCTTTATTGGTATGCTTGTTTACCAGCATTCAATAGTTAAGCCCAATGATTTGAAACGTGTTAATATTGCTTTTATGACCGCAAACGGGATTGCTTCAGTAGTGTTTGCGATATTTGTGATCGCCGATCTGTTTATTAATTTTTAATTCCAATTATTAATTGCCCAGGATACTTTCAATAGATTATGGTTTCAAACGAACCGGTCTCGCTGTTACCGATCCTCTACAGATCATTGCTACAGGTTTGACAACGGTAGAATCAAAACAACTTATCCCTTTTCTTAAAGGTTATTTTGCCAAAGAAGAAGTGGAACTGATCATTATTGGTGAGCCAAAGAATTGGGATGATACCGATACCCATGCAACACCATTGGTTGAAAAGATCATTAAGCAATTGGAAAAGAATTTTCCAAAGATCCCGATCAAAAGAGTGGATGAACGCTATACTTCTAAAATGGCCAAAGATGCCATGCTTGAAATGGGATTGAAAAAAATGCAAAGAAGGAATAAAAAGCTTGTTGATGAGATAGCTGCTACAATCTTATTGCAAGAATATCTTCGTCAATTTTAGATTTTAGATTCCAGATTTCGGATTGAATAGATAGCTCAATAATCTTAAATTTGCGTTTTAAATCTGAAATCTAAAATCTGCAATCCGAAATAGAAATGATCTTACCTATAGTTGCATACGGCCACCCCGTTTTACGAAAAGTAGCCCATGATATTGATCAGGACTATCCGGGTCTTCCAAAACTGATCGAAGACATGTGGGAAACGCTGTATGCGAGTGCCGGCGTTGGTTTGGCAGCCCCGCAGGTGAATAAGGATATCCGGCTTTTCGTGGTTGATTCAGAACAGATCTTTCGGCAAATTGAGGAAGACAAAGAACAACATAGTTATCCCGATGCGCCGGGAATAAAACAAGTATTTATCAATGCCCATATAAAAGAATTGGATGGTCTTGAATGGAATTATAATGAAGGCTGCCTGAGTATTCCCAAAATTCGTGAAGATATCAAGCGTTTATCAGTAGTGACCATTGAGTACCTGGATGAAAATTTTGAGCAACACATGCGAACATTCCGGGGAATTACAGCAAGAATTATTTTGCACGAATATGACCATATTGAAGGCAAGCTTTTTATTGATCATATCACTTCATTGAAAAGAAAATTGCTGAAAGGAAAACTGAATGATATATCAAAAGGAAAGGTAAAAGTTGATTATAAAATGATGTTTCCTGCCTAGATCTTTTCACACAACTCTGTAGCATGAAAAGATTTCTTTTTCTATCCTTAATGTTTTTTACGCAAACTGTTTTTTCACAAAATGAGGATTCGCTTGATAATGCCCGGCTTTCGAAAATGATACAGCTGTCAGAAGTTGTTGTTCGAAATAATATGGATGTAAATGCATTTATTCAGCGGGTAAAAAACGACACTACATTTTACAAAGCATTCAGGAACCTGAGAGTATTAAGTTTTACTTCAATGAATGACATTCGAATGAAGAATAAGAAAGGCGAAGTAACTGCTTCGTTGCAAAGTAAAACAAGGCAGCATGTAGCAAAAGGTTGTCGCACAATGGAAATATTGAATGAGTCCGCTACCGGCGACTTTTATGATAAAAACCATGATTATAATTATTATACTGCTGAGTTATATGCCAGCCTGTTTTTTACTAAAGGCCAGGTATGCGGAGAAACAAATATTGTAGCAGGAACTCAGCGGGATGTAAAGTCAAAAAAAGGGATTGAAAAAAACAAGGAGCAACTCAAGATGCTTTTTTTTGATCCCGGCAAAAAGATCCCGGGCATTCCATTGATGGGAGATAAGACAGCTATCTTTGATAAGGACCATGCGGACAGGTATGATTTTTCATTAGACTATGTTGACTACAATGGGCAAAGCTGTTATTTGTTTACAATCAAAGCCAAAAGTGGAACTGGCGTTGTGATAGATAATATGACAACATGGTTTAATAGTAAGTCAATGGAGATCGTTGCTCGTAATTATGATCTTAGTTATGATGCAGGTGTATATGATTTTAATGTTCACATGGAAGTTCAAATGACACAGTTTGGTGAACTGACTGTTCCCTCCACGCTTCGATACGTTGGCACCTGGGATGTGGCATTTAAAAAAAGAGAAAGAGGAGTTTTTACTGCTACGCTTTCTGATTTCAGTAGGCAGTGATTATTAATTAATAATTATTGATTATTGCGAGCCTTGTACTGAAGAATAACTCCTCCACTTTTCGATCACATTCTTCATATCATTTGGAAGCTCAGTATCAAAAAACATTTCCTTTTTAGTAGTAGGGTGAATGAATCCAAGTGTTTTTGCATGCAATGCCTGTCTTGGACAAATAGCAAAACAATTGTCAACAAACTGCCGGTATTTTGCGAACACAGTTCCTTTTACAATTTTATCACCTCCATAAGTATCGTCATTAAACAAAGGATGGCCAATGTATTTCATGTGTACACGTATTTGGTGAGTACGACCTGTTTCCAAAACACATTCCACTAATGTTACATAATTAAATCGTTCGAGAACTTTATAATGAGTGATCGCTTCTTTACCATGATCACCTTCGGGATAGGCTTCAAATAATTTTCTAAACCGAAGGTTACGGCCGACATGCGCCACTATTGTTCCTTTTTCATTTTTCAGATCACCCCATGCCAAAGCGATGTATTTTCTTTTTACTGAATGATCATAGAATTGTTTGGCAAGATTCGTCATCGCTTTACTGTTCTTTGCCATTAACAACAAACCGCTAGTGTTTTTGTCGATCCTGTGCACGAGTCCATATCGCGGTAATGTTGAATCAGTAATTGATGGATCTTTTTGCTGGAGATACCAGGCTATACCATTTAATAAAGTGCCGGTATAATTTCCGCTTCCCGGATGCACCACCATACCTGCTGCTTTATTTATCACAATCACATCATCATCTTCATAAAAAATATCAAGATCAATTTTCTCCGGCAGCACTTCGGTCTCTTCCGGGCTCATATCACTGTACACAATTATCTCATCAAGACCTTTTATTTTATAATTCTGCTTGACGGTGCTTTTATTCACAGTCACCATGCCGGCATTTATAGCCTGCTGAATTTTATTCCTCGTAGCACCTTCTATTCGCCTCATTAAATATTTATCAATGCGCAGCGGCTCCTGGCCCTTATCAATTTTAATAATAAATCGTTCAAACAATTCATCACTGCCGTTCTGTTGTTCCTCCTTTACCTGATCTTCTTCTGACATAATATTTATTTTACAAGCCCTGGTTCCCTGGTTGATCGTTCCTTGCGACGCTCCATTCAACTACTGTAACTCCGGTTTTGCTTGAGTGGAAATGCAAAAGTACATTTGCAGAATGGATAAACAGCAGGTCATATTCCGGGATCTTGGCCATATGGACTATAAAGAAGCCTGGGACTACCAGGAAAAACTGTTGAATGAGAATGCGCAATTAAAATCGGAATTTGTAATTAGGAATTCGGAATTAGTTCCAAATAGGAATCATTCAACCTATAAAGAACCAGTAACCAGTATCCAGTATCCAGCGACTACTCACTACTTGCTTTTCGTCGAACATCCTCCTGTTTATACCCTTGGCAAAAGCGGTAATATTGATAATGTATTGATGAGCGAAGCGCAACTCGAAGAAAATGGCATTCAATTCTTCAGAACCAACCGCGGCGGCGATATTACTTTTCATGGTGATCAACAGATCGTTGGTTATCCTATTCTTGATCTTGAAAAATTTTATACCGATATTGGTAAATACTTACGCAACCTCGAAGAAGTGATCATCTATACGCTGGCTGATTATGGATTAAAAGGAGCAAGATCTGCCGGCGAAACTGGCGTTTGGCTTGATCCTGATATTCCCGGCAAAGAAAGAAAGATCTGTGCAATGGGTGTACGAACCAGCCGCTGGATCACTATGCATGGGTTTGCTTTTAATGTTAATACTGATCTTTCCTATTTCAACAACATAATTCCTTGCGGCATTCAAAACAAACAAGTAACCTCGCTTGAAAAAGAATTAGGAAAAAAAATAGACTTTGAAGAAGCAAAGGAAAGAGTAAAGAAGAATTTTGAGAAAGTGTTTGAGGTTGAACTCGTGAATGGTGAATGGTGAGTTGTCAAAGAGAGCTCCGATCATTGTTTATTCACTATTCACCACTGACCACTCACCCTCAGAAATCCTTCGGAATAAAAAACCGGTTCTTCTCTATTAATTTATCAGTTTCATATAACTCAGATTTGAACCAGCCGGAGTGATAGAAATTGGATTTTTCCAGCATTAATGAAGCTTCCTTAATATCTTTTAATTCAAAAAGAAAAGTGTCATCATCTTCATAAAATTTGATAGAGTATTTTTTGCTGCCAAAATCCAATAATGAAATTCTTACCAGCCCGTCCTTACTTGCAGCAATGCGATATTGGGGAATTAAAACATCTGGTTTGTTTTTAGTTTTCACTATTGCATCGATCTTTCGATTTACAGAATCGGAATAGATATCCTGCTTTCCGTTCCTGTACCTTCTTAAAAGAAGTAATTCCTCAGTGGTCAAAGCGCTGTCGGGAAGATTTTGACTAATGATCTTTTCAACTAGTTTCAGGTAAATACTGTCTTTAATTGCTTTTGAGGATGAATCAGAAAGCAGTGCTATTCGTATACTGTCATTTGATGGTCTTTTCGATTTTGAAAAAATAAAATTGGCCCCATCAACTAAAATATAAAGCCTGTAAAACATTTTATCGTTCGGCGCTTTTGCATCAAGATATCCGTTTTGCTTGTTATTAGGATCGGGTACAGTGATCAGCGATTTAAAATTAGAAAGGCTATCTGCTGAACGCTGAATGCTTATTTGTTTTAACTGGGGGAATTTGTTATTCCAACTGACGACAACACGGTTGCTTCCTTTATTTACAACAGAAAAAGCAGGCAAAGAATCCTGGGCATTAGTTATAGCAGCAGCACAAATCAAAAGGGACAGAATGATTTTTCTCATGGATATAGAACGTTAAAACTAAATTTTTCTTTTGGTCTACAGCGGCAAAGATAGGCAGGCAATTCCCAAAACTTAAAAGATTAACGAACCTTTTTGCAGTGAGACATTCCCTTGTAAACCTCCGCTATGGATCATAAGAATTTTACTGCCTGGTGGAAAGTGATCCTTTTTTAGGAGATCGAACAATGCGTAAGCCAATTTACCTGTGTATACAAAATCGGTGGGAATATTGGTGAGCCTGAAAAAATCATTCATGAAATCAAGAAGAGGTTGATCAAATTTTGCATACCCGCCAAAATGATAATTTGGGAACATTGCTATATTATCAGATTCATTTTCCACTTTCCATCCTTTTAAAACTATAATGCCAAGAATATTTTGATCTGATGAAGCAGCTTCTTTGATACCATTAAACATTGTTCCTGTACCGACTGCACATGCTATATGAGTATAATTCTTCTCATCTGCATATTGTAGTATTTCACCTGCGCCTTTTTCTCCTTTTTTTCCTGCGCCACCTTCAGGAATAATATAATGTTCTGGAAACTCTTTTTTGATCGATCCAAGAAATTCATAACTATTTCTTTGAGCATACTTGTCTCTGGAAATAAATCTCAGATCCATTTCATAGTTAGCTGCTTCAAGTAAAGTAGGGGAGAACTGTTTAAGTCTTTCGCCACGAATTATGCCGATGCATCTTATTTTTTTCAAATAACAGGTACAGGCAGTTGCCACAATATGATTTGACCATGCACCGCCGAATGCAATAATGCCCTTATAATTACCGGCATTAAAATTGTCAAGATGATATTTTAATTTAAACCATTTATTGCCTGAAATGACCGGATGGATTTTATCAAGGCGAAGAACATCAAACTGAATATTTTTATTTTGTAAAAAAGGATCCTGAATTTCATCAGTTGTTATTTTATTAAGATCAGGAAGTTCCATGCAATAAATATAAGACGAGTAGCTTATTTATTTAATTTCGCAGGTCTTTGGACTTTAAAATTAAAAGATGAAACCAACATTAGTGATATTGGCGGCCGGAATGGCATCACGGTATGGAAGTATGAAACAAGTGGAGGGTTTTGGACCATCGGGTGAAACGATCATGGATTACTCAATTTATGATGCAATTCGTTCCGGTTTTGGAAAAGTAGTGTTTATTATTCGTAAAGAATTTGAAAAGAACTTTCGTGAGATCGTTGGAAAAGATATTGAAGGCAGGATAGAGGTGGAGTATGTTTTCCAGGAATTGAATAAATACACCGAAGGTGTTGAGATACCAAAGGAAAGAACTAAGCCATGGGGGACAGCCCATGCAGTGCTTTGTGCTGATGAAAAAGTAAAAGAGCCATTTGCAGTTATCAATGCAGATGATTTTTATGGTAAAGATGGTTTTGTGAAGGCATTTAATTTTCTTGTGAATGATTGCAATGAAAAAACATTTTCCATCATCGGCTATGAATTATTAAAAACACTTTCAGAACATGGTACGGTGAACCGTGGTGTTTGTGAAGTTGACAATAAAGGCAATCTTGTTTCTGTGGTTGAAAGGTTAAATGTTTCAAAAGTTGGGGATAAGATAGTTTGTAATGATGAGCATTTACCTAAGGAATTACCATTAAATACTCATGTCTCCATGAACTTTTGGTGTTTTCATCCATCTGTTTTTGATTACACAAAAAAAGTATTTAAAGAATTTCTTACGGAAAATGCTTCTAACCCCAAAGCTGAGTTCTTTATACC
>Ga0066652_100001223_pt1 | contig 13088 bp, 9 predicted proteins | sample GraSoiAngelo_101_FD_71413 | JGI IMG/M metagenome (GOLD analysis project Ga0066652, IMG submission 71413) | Grasslands soil microbial communities from the Angelo Coastal Reserve, California, USA - 14_0903_02_30cm | ecosystem: Environmental > Terrestrial > Soil > Grasslands | place: USA...
AGCCCGACGATCTGACGCACGGTCAGCGCGTCGACGGCGACGCGCTCTGTCAGCACGACGCCAAGACGGCGGGCGAGCTCGGCATGCGAGACCGCGCGGAGATCGGCGCCGCCCAGCTCCACGCTGCCCCGGAGCGGCGGCTGCATCCTGGCGATCGTACGCAGCAACGTCGACTTGCCGATCCCGTTTGCGCCGAGCAGGCAGACGAGCTCGCCGGAATCGACCGCGAGGTTGACGTGCTCGAGCACGGCGCGGCGCGTTCGCCGCGTGCGATAGCCGACGGCCAGGTCGCGTGTGCGGAGGGCGGCAGCGGACGCCATCATCCCGCCAACGCTCCACGCCGGCCGCGCAGCAGGACGGCGACGACGACCGGCGCGCCCATGAGCGAGGTCACCGCGTTGAGCGGCAGCACGCCGGCCTCGCCAGGCAGCAGCGAGACAATCTGCGCCGTCAACGCGGCGGCGCTCCCCATCAGCACGACCGCCGGCACCAGCACGCGATGATCCGAGGTGCCGAGCAGGCCTCGGCACAAATGCGGCACGGCGATGCCGAGGAACGAGATCGGCCCGCAGAAAGCCGTCACCACCGCGCCCAGCACCGACGCACCCAGCATGGTCAACAGCCGCGCGCGTCCGACCGCGAGCCCCATCGATCGGGCGTAGTTCTCGCCGAGCAGCAACGCATTCAGCTGCTTCGTGGTCGTCGATGCGATCAGCACACCGAAGACGGTCAATGGTCCGAACAGGCGAAGCCGCTGCCAGGTCACGCCCGAGAACGATCCGAAGCCCCACTGCGCCCATTGAAGGAGGCGCTCGGGCTGACTGGCGCCCACGAGTACCGTCACAACGGCCGACACGGCGTAGCCACACATCAGTCCGAGAATCAGGACCGTCGTCGGATTGGCGATGCGGCTCGACACGATCAGCACGAGGCCGAGCACCAGGGCCGCTCCGACGATCGCCGCCATCGTGATCAGCGCGTCGCCGCGCATCCCCATCGCGGTGCCGAACGCCGCCGCCGGCCCAGAGCCGGAGCCGAGGACGACGAGCGCGACGCCAAGGCTCGCGCCGGACGAGATGCCGAGGGCGAAAGGATCGGCGAGCGGATTCCTGAACAGCGTCTGCATCTGCAGGCCCGCGATGCCAAGCGACGCGCCGGCGAGCATGGCCGTCATCGAGCGCGGCAACCGGATGATGCTCACGACCGCCGATGCGAAGTCGCCGTCCCGCGTTCGGCCGAGCAGCGCGGCCGCCACTCGCCGCCATGGCAGCGGCGTCGAGCCGAGCGCGAGCGACAACAGGAAGACGACGCTCGTCAGCAGCGCCAGCCCCAGGAGGATCGTCGCGTCACGCCTGCTCATACGGCTACCGCGCCGGCACGGTCATGTACCATTCGAACGCATGATCAGCCGCCAGCGCCGGATGAAAGATCTTCACCAGGTCGGCCAGCACGATGTCCGGACGGGTTACGCTGCGCGACCAGTAGTCGTTGCCGCCTGCCGGCGTCTGCCGGCGTTCGTACGTCCACACCTGTCCCCTGCGATAAGCCTTGAACGCCGCGTACCTCGGCTCGTCGTCCAGCATGGCTGCGAGATTCTTCCAGCCGCCGCCATTGATCCAGGCGTCGGCGTTGGCCGCGCGCCGTATTTGCGCTTCGAGATCGACCGACGTCGACGCGACCGACGGGTCGTCCGCCCAGGCGTAGCGTCCGCCCGCATCTTTGATGAGCGCGGCCACGTAGGATCGGCCTCCGGCGATTGTGAACTGACCTCGCGTGCTGCGGCCGGTCATCACGAGCGGCCGTTCGGACTCCGGCATCGCTGTGGCTCTCCGGCTCAACGACCGATAGCGCTCTTTCACCGCGCCATAGAGCGTCTGCGCCTTGCGTTCTTCGTTCAGGAAGATCGCCATGCACTTGAGCCACTCGGCACGTCCGAGCGCGGTGGGCTCGAGCCACTCGGTGTTCGCGACCACCGGCACGCCGGCACTTTGGATGACGCCCAGCGTGGCGCTCGACGTCCCGCCGGCCATCACCATCGCGGGCCTGGCGGTAACGACCCGTTCGACGTCTATGACCAGGCCGACCTTCGCGAACTCGACGACGTTGCCGGCCTTGATCCGCGCTTCAGCCTCCGGATCCATCATCATGTCGTTCTCTGCGACGCCGGTGAGCACGTCGAAGCGGTTGAGAGCCGCGAGCAAGGAGAGATGTGTCGGCGAAAGGACGAACAGCGAGGTAATCGGAATGGTGACGACGTGCGCGGTCGCCAGATCGCCGGTGAGCTTCGGCGCCGGAGCGCCGCACTGGACGAGGACGTAACGCTCGGCCGGTCCGCCCGGATACCCTTCCTTGACGGTAACGACCTTGTACGATCGTCGATACTCGACGGAGAATGTGGCGGCATCCTCAATCGACGCCTTCTCGGGAAAGTAATCGGCGGCCGCGTCGAACCGTTCGACGCAACCCTTCATGACGTTGCTGGCCGCCGCCGAGGGCCGCTGCGCGGCCGCCGTGATGGCGGACGCAACGAACACGCCGATCAGTGCCTGCATGGTTGCTCCTTCGCCCGCGAGGTGCGCGCCGATCAGCGGCCGCCGAGCGTGACCGCGACGCCTGTTCGCGCGCCGCGCGGCAGCGCCGGGAATCCAAACGCCGCGTCGTAGGTCTGATTCAGGAGGTTTTCGATGCTGAGGTACCAGCGCACGCGCGGCACGATGCGGTACGCCACGCTGAGATCGAGTTTTTGATAGGCGGCGTCGAGGTGGTGGTTCGGCAGCAGCATCGTGTTGTCGAAAGAGCCGTCGAGGAGGAAGGTGCTGTCGTCGGCCTTGCCGGCGAAGTAGCCCGCGAGCGCGACCTGCGCCGGACCCTTTGCCACCGTGACCAGAAGGCTGCCCAGATTCGACGGACGCCGGAACGGCGCGGCGCCCACGAGCGGCCCGTATGCGCCGATGGCGATGGTCGGGAACGCCGGATTGAACGCCGGGGCCAGGGCACTGCTCGCGAACGATTGCGTCACAACGGCGTGCAGGTACGTATACGAACCGACGACGCGGACCATCGGGCCGAACTTTGCTTCCATCGACGTCTCGAGACCGCGCGCGGAGTACGACGATGAGTTGACGTAGGCGCCGAACTGGCTCGGCGTCAACGTGCTCGCGGGAATGCCGAGCCGCGGGAGCACGCCCTTGCCGACGTACTCGATCAGATCCGAAAACTGATTGTCGAAGTACGACGCGCGGGCGCGGGCGCGGCCGCCCCAGAAGCCCTGCTCGAGGCCGGCGTCGAAGCTGCGATTGCGCTCGGGGCCGATGGGCGAAAGCCCCGGCACGACAGCCTGCGATCCGGACATCCGCGCCAGCGTGTACAGCGACGACAGTTCCTGTGAAATGCTCGGCGCCTTGACGCCGCTCCCGGCGTTCAGCGTCAGTTTGGTGTCGCCGAATGCCTGCGTGGACGACGGATCGCGCAGATAGGCCGCAACCGAGAGGCGCGGCGTCACCGCGGACTTGAACACGGCGTTGTGGTCGTAGGCGATGCCGGTGTTGACGAACACCCGATGCAGCGTGGCGCGCGCTTCCGCAAACACACCGCCGTTCGTCCGCGTCGTCGCCGACGGCGCGCCCCCCGCGAAGACCGTCGCTCCGTCTTCATGCTCGAGGCGCGCGCCCCCGGACAGATCCAGCACGTTCGACAGGTGGGCCGTCGTCTGTCCGTACACGCCGCGGCGCGTCGTGCTGGCATCGAAGGGCTGCGGATAGGTGCCGCTGTAGTCGAGAATCGCCTGCCCCGTCGCGCAGTAGCCGTTCGCGCCGCAGAGCGTGACAACGCTGCCGAGATAGTTCGCGAAGCCCGAATCGAACGGATCGAACGGCTGCCCGGTCGGCGAAGGATTGATCGTGTGATACCCCTGATCCATCGACGCGAAGCGCAGTGTCGTCTGCCAGCGATCGCTCATCTGCGATTGCAGCGAGGCGCTGACATGGGTGGCGTCCCCCGTCTGGGACGAATCGTCGGAGATGCCGTACAGCTCCACGCCGTTCGGGATGCCGGAGCTGCCGCTCATGTGCCGCGCGGTCGCGCTCAGTTCGGTGCCGCGTCCGAATGCCCAGCCGGCGCGGCTCGCGAAGGTGTTGTTCCGATACGCGTTGTTCGCGACGCTGTTGTCGGTATTGAAGTGCGAGAAGTCGGCGAAGTAGTCGAACCGATCGACCGCGCCGCCGGCACTGACGTCCTCGCGTCCGGTGGCGAAGGATCCGCCGTCGACCGACAGCGACACTTCGGGAATCTGCGTGCGGCCTTTCCGCGTCGTCAGGCTGACGACGCCGGTCAGGGCGTCGCTGCCGTAGAGGACGCTGTTGGCGTCGCGCAGCATCTCCACCTGCTCGACCCCGGTCGTCGTCACCTCGGAGAAGTCGAACGCGCCGCCGATGTCGTTTGCGGGCACGCCGTCGATCAGCACCTTGTTGAAATTCGACGCGCCGCCGCGGACGAAGAGGGACGTCATGCCGCCCCTGGCGCCAGTCTGCACCACGTCCGCGCCCGGCATGATACGCAGCGCCTCGAGCACGTCGGGCTTGGCAAGCGCGTCGAGCGTCTCGCGATCGATGACCGTGACCGACGCGCCGACCTGCGATTCGGGAGCGGCGTTCGCCGAGGCGGTCACGACGACGTCCTGTCTGAGCTGCCCGATCTGCAGCGATATGTCCATGGTCGTACGGCCGGCGCCGACAAAGAATGGCGCGGTCGACTGCGGCTCGAACCCGGTGGCCGTCACCACGATCTGATAGCGATCGGAGGCGACCGCATTGAACGCGAACTCGCCTTGCGCGCCGGTGACGGTTTCCGCCGCCGGCACGCTATCGCGGGTCAGAGTCACTGTGGCGCCGGCCACGCGGGCGCTCAGCGGATCGGTGACGACACCGGACACGGCGCCTGAGTTGTGTTGCGCCGATGCCGATGCCGCGACCACGAGCAGCATGATGAGAATCGAAGGAATCCGAACAGGTACAAACCGCCGGGTGAACGTGCGAGCCATGACCGCGCCTCCGCGAGCAGGCGGCGGCTGCTGCCGAAAACAAACAGTGCGGGGAAGAACGGCAGGCGCCGAAAGTTCCAGTGCACACTCTCTGTCGTCGCAGAAAGCCGACCGCAGAACGTTTGGGTAGGTCTCCTGGCTCGGAGGTGCAGAGCCTGGCTCTGCGGCTGCTTCACCTTCCCCGGCTCATGCCGAGTGGTCGTTCGAAGCAGCGTCCTCACTCACAGTGGCGGGACCGCGCCGGATTTACACCGGACTTCCCTGTTATGCCCCTCGCGGGCACCCAAACAAGACGTTGGTTATATCACGAGCGCGGCCAGATCGTCGACCGTCCACGTATGAGGATCCCGATTCACCGTCGACCGAGTACAACAGCGTGTACGAGAAGTGAAGTGTAGGGGTACGCCAAGGGTGCTCGTGAGATACGGCGCCCCTCCGGCGTCGGGGAATCCGCGACCGTAACCGGTCGCATCGAAGCCGCCCGCGTTGGTGTTGCCGCCGCCCTGGACGATCGCGTTGGTCTTGTCGGTGTTCATCAATCGCTCCATACGCCGGGGGTTGACAAGCGACACTCAGATGATCGGCGACGCAGGCGGCGCCGAGCCGTCGCACCGCTACTGTCGCTTGCGGCCGATTCAATCCGGCAAAACGACCGGCGTGACGAAACGAGCGACCCTCGATCAGGCCGGCCGCGAACGTCTGCGGCTGCGGCATCCGCCGCCCGGCCCGATGTCGAATAGACTGGCCTGCGGTGTCTCGATCCCGGCGCCTCGTCGACCGATCGTCTTGCGACCGCCGCACAGTCGAATCCGCATTGACGGAGCACGCATGACCTGGGAAGTCCTCGCTCGTTTGCGCACCGCGACCATTCGACGGAGCGGCCGCTTCGTCGTCGCCGACTTGCTCGAGCCGCATCGGACCATCACGACCTCCGTCAAAAACGGTGGACAATCTGAGGGAGTCCGGTATCTGGTCAACCACCAGAGTTGTGAAGGCGCCGGGCACGACGCGCGCTTTCACGTCATGACCGGTCGCGGCCAGGACGCCTATCACGATCAGGTGTGCGACGAGCTCGACCTCCCGTCATCTGAAACGGCGGTCATGGGGACCGCCGCCAGCATGAACTACGTCGCGATTTCCACGGAAGCAGACGCCGACGTCGAGATTTCCGCCGTCGTCACGGCGGGCGTGCAGACGAATGCCGTCTGCGCCGGCGATCCCGCGACGTGGAGGGAAACATCGGCGGGACTCGCCAGAGTCGCGGCGGCGGCCGGGACCATCAACACGATGCTGATTGTCGGTCGGGCAATGGCGGCGCCGGCCCTCGCGCGAGCAATCGTGACGATGACCGAGGGCAAGAGCGCGGCACTGCAGCGCCTCGCGGCACCAAGCTGCTACTCGAAGGATCTCGCGACCGGTACCGGCACCGATCAGTTCTGCGTCGCGGCCCCATTGGCCGGAGACCGTCCGCTGACGTCGGCGAGCCCGCACATGAAGGTGGGCGAGCTGATTGGCCTGACCGTCAGGCGCGCGACCGGCGAAGCACTGCGGTGGCAGAACGGATTGGAAGCCAGCCTCACGCGCGGACTCTTTCATTCGCTCGGTCGATACGGCCTCAAGGAATCGACGGTGTTCGACGACATCGCACCGTTCCTCGACGGTGGCGATCTCGATCTGCTGAAGAAGAACACGAAGGCCGCGTTCTTCGAACCGCTCGTCGGCGCCGCCGGTCACGCGCTGGCCGCGGTCCTTGATCGGGTGCGTCACGGCACGATTCCGGACTCGACCGCTCGAGACGCCACGATCCAGCAGGCGGCGACCATGGCCGCATGCCTCGCCGCGCGTCCCGACGCGTGGCCGACATTCCGCCAGCAGCTCCATGCCACCGCAGCCGACGATCCCAAAACGCTCGTGCTCGCGGCGATCGCGCTCGGCTGGAAGGCAAAGTGGAGCGCGTCCTGATCGATCTCTGCCGACCGCATCCGGTCGTACTGATCGCGGCGGTGGGCGTCGATCTGATCGCGGGCGATCCGGTCTATGCGTTCCATCCGATCCGGATCATCGGCAGGCTTTCGAGCCGCCTGGAGACGATGCTCAGGCGCGCCGGCGCGGACGGGTACGGCGGAGGGATCGCACTGTTTGCGCTGCTGACGGCCGCGGCACTCGCTGGTGTGCTGTTCTGTCTTGTCGTGGCGGCAGCGCTCAGCGCCGCCCTTGTTTGGCTCGTCCAGGTGTTCTTCGCGTATAGCTTTCTGGCGCTCGGCGACCTGCTCCGACATGTCTGGCGCGTCGAGCAGGCGTTAAGTGCCGGCGATCTCGGAGGTGCGCGGGAACGGATCAGCGCGCTGGTCGGCCGCGACGTCGATCGAATGGATGTCGCCGCGTGCCGGCGCGCCGCGATCGAGAGCCTCGGCGAGAACCTCACCGACGGCTTCACGAGCCCGATCGCCTGGTACGCGGTCGGCGGCCTTCCTGCTCTGGTCGTCTTCAAGGTCGTCAGCACCATGGACTCGATGGTGGGTTATAAAACGCCGCGGTACTTGCGCTTCGGCTGGTGCGGCGCGCGGCTCGACGACCTGATGAACTACCCCACCGCTCGCGCGACCTGGCTCCTGATCGCGGCGGCAGCGGCAATCCTTCCATCCTGTTCCGCAGCAAAGGCGCTTCGCGCGGGACTACGGCAGCACGCGATCCTGCCCGGTCCCAATTCCGGATGGAGCGAAGCGGCGACGGCCGGCGGCATCCAGCGGCGACTCGTCGGGCCGATCTGGATGAACGGACAGTTGGTGACTGATGTGTGGATCGGGGATCCTCGCGACCCGCCGGCACAGACACGATCGGATGTCGTCCGCGGCCTGTGGCTCGTGACCACGAGCGGACTGGCGGCGACTGGCCTGGCGCTGGCTGCACTGATGCTCTCGCGCTGACTGTGGGAACACGGTCGGGCGCCTCTGCCAGTCGGCGGGGCCGCTCACGCCCCACTGTCTGTGTCCACTCTATAACGACTTCTCGATGATGGCCCGGATGCACTTCATCACGCGCCGAACCGATCCGCTTGAGCGCATCGCTCGAGAGCTGGCCGAGACGCCGCTCATTCTCCCGTTCGATGGCGCGCATCCGAGCGCGGTGACGCGTCGACTGTTGGACGCAGATTGAAACAGTTCGTGACCGAGGACTGCCGTCGCTCCGGTCGAAGATCTTGCGCGGATCGGCAATGACCGGAGCGCCGCTTGGCTCTCGCCCAAATCACCACTGTGACGCTTCCTCGCCGAGGATGTGGCGTGCGGATGCCGAAGCGATCCGCTCACCAGTAAACAGGACAATGCCCTTCGAGCGCTCGGAAGGGAAGCCGGCGAACGTGCCTCCGTAGGCCCCGGGCAGTCCTTGGCGACCGGCGATCCACCGTGCCGCCCGACCGCGTTCAACAGCCGCGAGCGTGCGGCCGTCGAAGCGTGCCTGATTGATGGCGTCAAGCGTTTTCGACAGACTGGCTCTGTTGATCAGCATGCGAGATCCGTTTGTCGAGGTGGCGGGTCATCCAGTCGGCGCCGGCCAGAGAGACTACTATCCTCCGGCCTTCGATTTCTATGATTGGGCAGTCTGAAAAGCGTAAGGATGTCGTATGATTCCCCGCCAGTTAGAAGCGCGGTGATCACACTATGCGCAACGCCTCGGCGTTGCTCGCGCGTCCGGACATCTTCGTCGGCACATTCGCGGAGAAGTTGATGACCTACGCGCTCGGACGCGGCGTCGAGTACTGCGACGCGCCGACCATCCGCGCGATCGTGCGCGACGCGCGCGCGCACGACTTCCGCGTCTCCTCACTCATCCTCGGCACGTCAAGAGTGCGCCATTTCACATGAGGATGGCACGATGATCATCACGAAGGATGAAGGGGGTCGTCATCGCCAAGACCCAGCAGATCCATTGAGGAAGGAACACGCACGCCGGACGATCGATTCGAGCCGTCGTCGTTCAGGCTGACATCCATCCAACTGGAGGTCCGTATGACGCGTTGCCGGCACTTTTCCGCCATGGCGCTCTTGTTCGCCGCCGCGCTCGCGGGTTCGTCGTGGCCCGCCCGCGCGCAGGTGATTACCGCGACCTTGTACGGCGTCGTGCATGACAGCACCGGAGCCATCCTGCCGGGCGCGACGGTCGTCGTCACGCACCAGGGGACCAATCTCGTGCGCGAAACGGTGTCGGACGAGCGCGGCGAGTTCGCGCTGCCGGCGCTGCCCGCGGGTCCCTACGCGATCAAGATCGAGCTCTCCGGATTCAAGGCCTACAGCAGTCAAGGCCTCGCGCTCGGCGCCGGCCAGACGGTGAGGCAGACCTACGTGCTCGAGGTCGGCAGCCTCCAGGAAACGGTGACGGTCACCGAGTCGACCCCGCTCGTGCAGACGTCGTCGACGGCCCAGATGCAGACGATCGGAACGGAAGTGCGCGACATCCCGGTGTCGCGGCGGAATCTGCAGAACGTCGTCCTGCTCGCGCCGGGCGTGAATTCGCCGGACACCGCAGTCGGAGGCGGGCGGGCGTTTCGCGTGAACGGCGTCGGCGACGGTGGCAGCGCCATCACCGTCGATGGCAGCAGCGCCCAGACCAACCCGGAAAACCGCGGCTTCGGCAACTACGGCGGCCAGAACCAGATCGAGATCATGAGCGTCGAGTCAGTTGCCGAGGTGCAGGTCGTCAAAGGTGTCCTGGCGGCGGAGTATGGTGGCTCGATCGGCGGCCAGGTCAACATGATCACGCGATCGGGGACCAATCAGTTCCACGGATCGCTGCTGGAAAACTTCCAGAGCGACGCGTTCTCGTCGCGCGATCCGTTCCTGCCGGCGACTACGCCCAAGGCCAAAATCAGATTCAACCAGTTCGGCGGATCGCTCGGCGGGCCTATCCTCCGGAACCGCGTCCTGTTCTTCACGACCTATGAAGGCTATCGCGAGGAGTCGGGCCGGACGGTGTCGGACAATGTGGCGACGCCGGCGACGCGCAATCGTATTCTGGCCGCGCTGCCGTATCCCGAGACCAAACTCGTGCTCGACAACATGCCGCCGCCGAACCAGCCAATAAACGACGTCATCGGCCGGTACACGGACGCGAAGAATGTGATCCGGCACGACGACACGTTCCTGGGGAAAGTGGATTTCGAGGCTGGCGCCGGCAGATTGTCGGTGACTGCCTCCCGGATGCGGCCGTTTGCCTCCGTTCCGCGAATCCAGTTCGACAACGATCAGCAGTACACGAATGGCTCGAAGCGCATCGCGACCAACTACGTGCTGACGGCCAAATCGTGGCTCTCTGAGAGCCGGTTCGGCTGGAACCGCAATACGCTCGATCGCTTCGACGGGTTCTGGCTCGCGGAATCGCCGACGCGAGGGGCCCAGGAGGACCTCTACAACGTGCGCAAGCGGATTGGAAGTATCAATGTGTCAGGCCTCTTCGGTACCGGGGATACCGAAATCCTCGCGTTGACCTACGATGCGTACAACCTGGATCAGAAGGTGACCCGGCTGATGGGAGCCCACACGGTGAAGTTCGGGTTCCGCTGGGCGCGCGAGATTGGCTACAAGTCGAATCCGCAGTCGAACCGGTTTACCTTCCCCAACCTCGACGACCTGCTGGCGAACAAGCCGAGCGACTTCCTGCTCGCGATGGGCAACCCACCCCATCGCGCGTGGGTCGATCAGTTCGGCGGCTTCATCCAGGACGACTGGCGCGCCGGCGATCGGTTCGTGCTCAACATGGGGCTGCGCTACGACTACTATCCCGGGTTTGGCTACAGGTCCCTGGATCCGAACGAACCGGCAGAGGTCAACAATCTGAACAATCCGACCGACATCCGCAAGATGGATTTCGGCGCGCCGCGCCCTCTGGACAAGCCTCTTGACGACGACAAGGTGAACTTCGCCCCGCGCGCCGCATTTGCCTGGACCGTCGATCACGCGGGCGTGACCGTCGTTCGCGGCGGTGTCGGCGTGTTCACCACCGGCCACCTCATGGCGTTGTTCCAGAACGCGGTGGCGCGCCCCTTCACCCCGGTGCGCCAGGGCTGGAACCGCACGGAGCTGGAGGCACGCGGCATCGGCTGGCCGGCCTATCCGGAGGATGCCAATGAGATCGCGATCCGCGACTCGGGCGGCCAGAAGAACCTCTACTACATGTTTCAGACCGACATGAAGAGTCCCGAAACCGTGCAAGCCACCTTCGACGTGCAGCGACAAATTGGAAGACTGGCGTCCGTCTCGGCTGGCTACGTCCACACCAGCGGGAAAAACCTTCCGATCCTGCTGAACTTTGCGCTCGCGTACGATCGGTTGACCGGCGCGCGGCCCAACCCGGCCATCAATCCGGGTGGGTGGTACATTACCAGCGGGCAGACGATGAAATACAACTCGTTCGAAGGGAACGCCAGGCTCAACCGGTTCCATCGCGTGGACCTGGCGCTGCACTACACGTTGTCGAAAGGCTGGTCGCAGCAGGGGGCCAACCTGATTGGCAACTTCAACAGCTCAATCGGTGATACCACCTACAACAACACGCAGGATTTCTTCAATCCCTTCCTCGACGTCGACTACTCGCCGCTGATCGGCGAGGTGCGTCATCGCGTCACCGGCACGGTGGTGTACGACATCCCGTGGCTGGCTGACCGCAAGGACGTGGTCGGCGGCGTGCTGGGCGGGTGGCAGCTTTCCAGCGTGCTCAACTTCCGAACGGGCGAACCGCTGCGCATCACCCAGGCGTCGGGCATTGGCAACAGCCGGCCGGATTACAACGGCGGGAACCAGGTGTTCGACAACTGGCGCGACACGCTGCAGTACCTCGACCGCAGCGCCTACACGCTGGTCCCGACTTCCCCGATTACGCGGGCGACGATCCGGCCGGGCAACCAGAACTCTTCTCAGGTGCAGGGGCCGGGCCGCCAGCGTGTGGACCTGACGGTTGCGAAGGCGTTCACCGTGCACGGGCACACGCAGTTTCAGATCCGCTTTGAGTCGTTCAATGTTTTCAACTGGCCGCAATACAACAACCCGGTCCTGAACGTCGTGGCGCCCAACTTCGGCCAGATTACGAGCGTGTCGTCGACGCGAACGGGTCAAATCGGACTGCGGCTGACGTTCTGATGCCTGACTGGCGCAGCTGAACACGCGCGGTCGCGCGCGGACAACGCCGGCATACACCCGCTGGCCCGCCGCACGCCCCGCGATGTGAACTCCGAGAAACGCGCACCGGCTACGGAACCTGGTCAAAATTATCTTGCCATGTTGAAAGAACCATGATGGCAGTTGGCCCCTGCGCGAGGATTGCAGCGGACGCCGCCGCGATCGCAGCCAGGACGAGAAGTTTCGCTCGGTGCATCGGTCCCTCCGGCGAGGGCAACTTTCGTCCAAGCGGCGGTTGGGGCGGAAGAGTTCAATTACCGAACGGTTTCGACAGCGTGATGCTTCGGAACATCCCGCCGAACCCGGCAGGCTCGTTGCGGTCAACGAGCAGTCCGGTTCCGTGAACAAGCGGGCCCAGGCGACGATTGATGTCGGAGAACAGGGTTCCCGTTACCAGGTTCAAAAGCCGTCTCGCATTCGAGGGCTGTTCCTGATCGCGAAGGAACTTGTCGAATATCGCGATGTGTCCGCCTGACTTCAATACACGTGCGGCCTCCTTCAGTCCCAGCTCCGGCTGCGGCATCACCGCAAGAATCAGGTGCATGATGACGGCGTCGAACGACGCGTCGGGGAATGTCAGATTCCTGGCATCCATGATATGCGCTGAGACCTGCCTGCCGGCGTGAGCCGCTCGGCGTGTGAGCCGTCTCAACATCGCGGGCGTGACGTCGATAGCGGTGATCGCCGTGTTTGGCGGCACGAAGTCGAGGTCGAGGCCGGTTCCCGCACCAACGATGAGCACGCGATCACCGTCTTTCAAGCCAAGCCGTTCAATCGAGTGACGCCTGGCATTCGCAAATCCGACCGCGCCGACGAGGGCGTCGTAGAGGGGAGCCCAGAGGGTATAGCGGAGGCGATTCCACATTGTTGAGACGTAGCGC
>Ga0066652_100001224_pt1 | contig 13086 bp, 11 predicted proteins | sample GraSoiAngelo_101_FD_71413 | JGI IMG/M metagenome (GOLD analysis project Ga0066652, IMG submission 71413) | Grasslands soil microbial communities from the Angelo Coastal Reserve, California, USA - 14_0903_02_30cm | ecosystem: Environmental > Terrestrial > Soil > Grasslands | place: USA...
CAGCCGCTTGCCGCAGGCCGAGCGCGCACCGCTGAACCCGACCGAGCCGACGCCGGATTCGAGGAGAACCCGTATCTGCCCGCTCGCCTCGCCGATCCGAGTGTGGCGGTAGTAGTGAGTGAGGATCGAGCGGTAGCCGCGGCCGTGCTTCGCGTAGCCGTAGGCGCCGTACTGGCTCATGCCCACGCCGTGCCCGAATCCGCGCCCCTTGATCACCCAGCCAGCGGCGCCCGCGCTGCCCGCGAACGCACACGACACGAGCGCCGCGCACACGGCGGCGGCGGTCGCAATTCCATTTGCTCGCCGGAATCTCATCTGCCTGCGTGGCCCGCCCTGAAACCAGGCCCACCGGATCGCGCTTCGACCCCGCCGACGGGTTCCCTGCCTAGTGCTCCCCGCCGAAAGTACGGTCGCATTTGGCGGCCCGGATCGACGCCTGGCGGCGTCATCCGGCTTGACTTTGCCGCCAGCAAAGCCTACGCCGTCTTCCTTGCCAACCGCCGATCCGGCCTCGCCAAGCCACGACCGTACGACCGGCGAGAAGCACTCATGATCGTAGGGAGTTGCGTCGGGTAGTTTGGGAGCGATGACTTCGATGGAGGTGTGGGATGGCAATCGCGACTAAGGAGCAGAGCGTCGTCGACCGGGTCGCCAAGCAGCTCTACATCGGCGGCGAATGGCGCGACGCGAGCGGCGGCGAGACCCTCGCCGTCGAGGATCCGGCGACCGGCGAAGCGTTGTGCGAGATCGCCGACGGCACAGCTGAGGACGCGAAGGCGGCGCTCGACGCCGCGGTCGCAAAGCAGGCGGAGTGGGCCGCCACCCCACCCAACCAGCGCTCGGAGATCCTATGGCGCGTCTTCGAGGCCCTGAACGAGCACGCCGACGACCTCGCCCTGCTGATGACGCTCGAGATGGGCAAGACGATCGCGGAGTCGAAGGCGGAGATCGCGTACTCCGCCGAGTTCTTCCGCTGGTTCTCGGGCGAGGCGCTGCGGATCGACGGCTATTACAAGGTGGCCGGCAACGGCGCCTCCCGCGTCCTCGTGATGCGCCAACCGGTCGGCCCGTGCTTCTTCATCACCCCGTGGAACTTCCCGATGGCGATGGGCACCCGCAAGCTCGGCCCGGCGATCGCGGCCGGCTGCACGATGGTCTGGAAGCCACCGCAGCAGACGCCGCTGTCGGCCTTCGCCCTCGCCCAGCTCCTCGAGGAGGCCGGCCTCCCGGGCGGCGTCCTCAATGTCATCACGAGCTCGTCGTCGAGCTCGGTCGCCGAGCCGATCATCTCGGACACGAGGTTGCGAAAGCTCTCGTTCACCGGCTCCACCGAGGTCGGGCGAAAGCTGATCGCGCGGTCCGCCGACAACGTGCTGAAGGTGTCCATGGAGCTCGGCGGCAACGCCCCCTTCCTGATCTTCGACGACGCGGATCTCGACGCCGCGGTCGAGGGGGCGATGATCGCCAAGATGCGAAACATCGGCGAGGCCTGCACGGCAGCCAACCGCTTCCACGTCGCGGATTCTGTCGCCGGTGACTTCGCCGAGAAGCTCGCCGAGCGGATGCGGAAGCTGCGCGTCGGCCGCGGCACCGAGGATGAGGTCGACGTCGGGCCGCTGATCGACGATGACCAGCGCGGCAAGGTCGCGGACCTCGTGCAGGACGCGGTCGGCAAGGGCGCGAAGGCGCTGGTCGGCGGGAGCACGATCGGCGGCGCGGGCTACTTCTACGAGCCGACGGTCCTGGCCGACGTCCCCCCCGAGGCCCGCCTGCTGAAGGAGGAGATCTTCGGGCCCGTGGCACCGGTCGCCTCGTTCGAGTCGACCGAGGACGCGATCGCCGCGGCGAACGACACGGAATACGGCCTCGTCGCCTATGTGTTCACCCGAGACCTGAAACGCGCCCTCACGGTCTGCGAGGGGCTCGAGACCGGCATGATCGGCCTCAATCAGGGCATGGTGTCGAACGCCGGCGCGCCGTTCGGTGGCGTCAAGCAGTCCGGGATCGGACGCGAGGGCGGCAACGAGGGCATCGAGGAGTACCTCGAGACGAAGTACGTCGCCGTCAACCTCTGACGCGGCGCCTCGCCTCAGGCTCGCCCTAAGTGCCCCCGGGGTCCTTCGGTGGGTGCTCGAAGACCCACCGCTGGTGCGGCGTGAGCTTCGAATGCGTCATCGGGACTGGCGACCTGTCCGGGCCGTCGCCCGCGAATCCGTCAGTGGTCGTGGAGACGAGCTCGATGTGGGCGCCGTAGCTCGGGACGCTGTCCAGCTGGAACGTCCGGTCAGACATCGCGAACGACGTGGCGAGGTTCCAGAGGTTCGGGATCGCGCCCTGGGTGAACTGGGTGAAGCAGCCCGCGACTCTAAATATTGGAGTCGGCTTCTAGGGCCAGTCGTCCTAGCGCCCGAGCAGCGTTCCCAGCAAGCCGCCGTGTGAGCCGCGCTTCTCGAGGTAGCACTGGTGGTACTCCTCGGCGCGCCAGAACGGAGCGGAGGGCTCGACCTCGGTCACGATCTGGTTCCGGAACCGCGGCTGGGCGCGCTCGATCACCTGTCTCGCGATCTCGGCCTGGTCGTCGCCGTCGGCGAAGATCACCGAGCGGTACTGCCAGCCGACGTCGGGGCCTTGGCGGTTCAACTGGGTCGGGTCATGGATGTCGAGGTACTTCTCCACGAGCTGCTCGTAGTCGATCTTCGCGGGGTCGAAGGTGACCTGGCAGACCTCGACGTGGCCTGTGTTACCGGTGCAGACCTGCTCGTAGGTGGGGTTATCGACGTGGCCGCCCTCGTAGCCGACCGCAGTATCGATCACGCCATCCAGGCCCCGGAATGCCTCCTCGACCTGCCAGAAGCAGCCGGCTCCGAAGGTGGCCTTCTCGGTAATGGTCGTAGTGGCGCTCTCGGTGGTCATGGGGCTCCTCTCAAATCAAGCTCTAAGCCAATGATGGCATCTACTCATTAGTCGCCAGAGCGGGCGCGGCGTTACGGCTTGTCCACCGGCCGACCAGTCGCTAGTCGTGCGGGTGGGCCATCCGCCGGTGGTCGAGCGCCTCGTCGAGGATCTCCTCCGACACGCCCTTCTCGCGGGCCACTTCGCGCAAGGGGCGGCCCGACTCATGCGCCTCCTTGACGATCTCGGCGGCGGCGTCGTAGCCGATGTGGGGGTTGAGGGCCGTCGCGGTCGCGAGCGTCGCTTCCGCGTGGCGGTTCGTCATCTCCTCGTCGGCCTCGATCCCGGTAACGCACTTCGTGTCCAGCAGGCGACAGGCGGAGGCGAGGAGCTTGATCGAGTCCAGCAGGTTGCGCGCGATCAGCGGCACCCGCACATTCAGCTCGAACTGCCCCTGCGAGCCGGCCATCGTGATCGCCGCGTCATTGCCGACCACCTGGTCGGCGACCTGGATCGTCACCTCCGGGATCACAGGGTTGACCTTGCCGGGCATGATCGATGAGCCCTTCTGAAGCGCCGGCAGCTTGATCTCGGCGAGTCCGGCGCGCGGCCCGGATCCCATCAGCGCGAGGTCGTTCGCGATCTTGTTGAGGGAGGCGGCCACGACCTTGAGCGCGCCTGAGAGCTCGACCAGCGCGTCGCGGTTTCCCTGCGCCTCGAAGGGATCGGCGGGCTCTGAGATCTCGAGCCCGGTCGCCTCGCTGAGCTTCGTGCGAACGCGCTGCGCGAATTCCGAGTGCGTGTTGAGCCCCGTGCCCGTGGCCGTCCCGCCCAGCGGGATCTGCCCAACCCGGGCAAGCGTGCCGCGAACGCGCTCGGTCCCCAGCCGGACCTGCGCCGCGTACCCGCCGAACTCCTGCCCAAGCGTCACCGGGACCGCGTCCATCAGGTGCGTGCGCCCGGCCTTGACGACGTCGGCGAACTCCTCAGCCTTTCGCTCGAGTGCGGACGCGAGCTCGTCCATCGCGGGCAGCAGGTCGCGCGTGGTCTCGTCGAGGGCGGCCAGATGGACGGCGGACGGGAAGACATCGTTCGACGATTGGCCCATGTTCACGTGGTCATTGGGGTGGGTGCCGTCGCCCGCGAGGTTCGCGATCACCTCGTTGGCGTTCATGTTCGAGGAGGTGCCGGAGCCCGTCTGGAAGACGTCCACCGGGAACTGGTCGTCGTGATCGCCCTCCGCGATCGCATCGCCCGCGCTGGCAATGCGCTCGGCGATGTCCGCATCCAAGAGCCCGAGCTCGGCGTTGACCCGCGCCGCCGCCGCCTTGATCCGACCCAGCCAGTGCACCACCGGGGCCGGGATCGGCTGCCCGGACACTGGGAAGTTCTCTACGGCTTTCGCGGTCTCCCCTCCCCACAGCTGCTCGCGCTCGGTGTCCGTCGCGGCCATCGTTTTCCTCCGTTATCGCTTATCCGGTCGCCTCTCCGGCAGCGTATCCCTTCCCGAACGCCCGCTCGAACGCCGGGCCCGGCGATCCGCCGCCGGGCGCATACCGGGCTGCGGCGTCGATGCGGCGCACAAGATCGGCATCGCTGGGCACATGGGCGGTGCCCTCGTGGACCGCGCCGGCCAGGTACCCGAGCTGCACCGTCGCCGCGCCGCGTGGGTCGCGCCGCGACTGGGCGTTGAGGCGCGCGGCCGCCTGGATCACCGACTGAGTGACGTCGGGACCCTCCGCGCCCGTGAAGCAGTCGCTGATCGGCGTCTCCCCGGCGAGCCGCACGGCGCCCGGCGCGGCCTGAAGGGCCTTGAGGTAGTCATTGGCGGTGCCGCCGCAGGCGGCGGGCGTGGATGTCGAGGCCTTCGAGCCGCAACCTCCGGCGGCCACGACGGCGAGGGCGAGAGCGGCGACGATCGAGGTCGCTCGGAGCACCAGAGCCATGCTAGGGCCGGAGCCTCGGCGCGCGGTTGTCAGAATCAGCTGCTCATGGCGTTCCGCCCCGTGGATCCCAAGCAGTCGTTTTCCGCGCTCGAGGAGGGCATCCTCGAGCGCTGGCGCGAGCGCGACGTGTTCCATCGCTCGGTCGCGCAGCGGGAGGGAGCGGAGACCTGGAGCTTCTACGAGGGACCGCCCACGGCGAACGGACGGCCCGGCTCGCATCACGTTCTCTCGCGGGTCTTCAAGGACATCTACCCGCGCTACCGGACGATGCGCGGCTATCGCGTGCCGCGGAAGGCCGGCTGGGACTGCCACGGACTGCCGGTCGAGCTCGAGATCGAGCGCGAGCTCGGGATCAGCTCGAAGGCGGAGATCGAGGCGTACGGGATCGCCGAGTTCAACGAGCGGTGCCGGGAGTCGGTCTTCCGCTACGTCGACGAATGGGCGCGGCTTACCGAGCGGATCGGATTCTGGATCGACCTGGACGACGCGTACGTGACGCTGCGCGACTCATACATCGAGTCGGTCTGGTGGTCCCTGCGCAAGATCTGGGACGACGGGCGCCTGTATCAGGGACACAAGGTCGTCCCCTACTGCCCGCGCTGCGGCACGGCGCTCTCCTCCCACGAGGTCGCGCAGGGATATCAGGACGTCGAGGACCCGTCGGTCTACGTGAAGCTGCCGCTCCGCGAGCCGATCCCGAGCGACGAGATCCCCGAATCGCCGCTGGAGCCCGGAGATCAGCTGGTCGTCTGGACGACGACGCCATGGACGCTCATTTCGAACGCGGCCGTGGCGGTCGGCCCCGACATCGAGTACGTGCGGGTGCGCCCCACGGGCGCCGAGGAGGTCTTCGTGGTGGCGTCCTCGCTGGTGGAGCGGGTGTTCGACGAGGAGGCGGCAGTCCTCGCCACCTTTCCGGGAAGCGCGCTCGCCGGAACCGCATACGAGCCGCCCTTCGGCTACATCACCGACTACGGGCCGCGCGGGCACACGGTGCTCGAGGGCGACTTCGTCTCCACCGAGGACGGGACGGGGCTCGTTCACACCGCGATCGCGTTCGGCGAGGACGACTTCCGCCTCGGCGAGCAGTACGGGATCACGCTCCAGAATCCGGTGCTCCCGGACGGCACCTTCGACGAGCGCATCACCGACTTCGCCGGGCGCAACGTCAAGGAGGCGGACCCGGACATCATCGAGGCGCTGCGACGAGAGGGCCGCCTGCTGCGGGCCGAGACCTACGAGCACGCGTACCCGCACTGCTGGCGCTGCGGCACGCCGCTGCTGTACTACGCGAAGTCGAGTTGGTACATCCGTACGACCGACGTGCGCGATCGGATGCTCGTCGAGAACCAGAAGATCGGCTGGCACCCCGAGCACATCAAGCGCGGACGCTTCGGCAAGTGGCTCGAGGGAAACCAGGACTGGGCGCTGTCGCGCGAGCGCTACTGGGGCACGCCGCTCCCCATCTGGGAGTGCACCTCGGACGATTGCGACGAGCGGTTCTGCGCCGGCTCGATCGATGACCTGCGCGCGCGCGGCGGCGAGGTTCCGGACGACCTTCACCGGCCCTACATCGACGAGGTCACGCTGCGCTGCGAGGCGTGCGGCGGCGACATGCGGCGCGTCGAGGAGACCATCGACGCCTGGTACGACTCGGGCTCGATGTCCTTCGCCCAGTGGCATTACCCCTTCGAGGGCGAGGACACGTTCAAGGAGCGGTTTCCCGCCGACTTCATCAGCGAGGGCATCGACCAGACCCGCGGCTGGTTCTACTCGCTGCTCGCCATCTCGACATTGCTGTTCGACCAGACGAGCTACCGCAACTGCGTTTGCTTCGGCCTGATCCTCGACCCGGAGGGGCAGAAGATGTCCAAGAGCCGCGGCAACGTGGTCAACCCGTGGGACGTCATCGAGCGTCACGGCGCCGATGCCTTCCGCTGGTACTACTTCACCGCTCAGCAGCCCTGGGCGGGCTACCGGTTCTCGACCGAGACCCTCGGCGAGACCGTCTACCGGTTCTTCACCACGCTGTGGAACACGTACTCGTTCTGGGTGCTCTACGCGAACGCCGAGGGGATTTCGCCGGCCGACTTCGGTGAGCCCGAGAGCGCAACAAACGATCTCGATCGCTGGGCGCTCTCGCGACTCCAGCGGGTCGTGGCCGAGGTCATCGAGCGCATGGACGACTTCGACTGCACGACGGCGGGCCGCGTCATCTCCGAGTACGTCGACGAGCTCTCCAACTGGTACGTGCGCCTTTCGCGCCGGCGCTTCTGGGAGGGCGACCGTGCCGCCTTCGCCACCCTCCGCCACTGCCTGCTGACCGTGGGGTCGCTGCTCGCCCCCTTCGTCCCGTTCCTCGCCGACGAGCTCTACACGAACCTCGTCGCCGGCGGAGACGACGACTTTGCCGGCGCGCCCGACTCGGTCCACCTCGCGAACTACCCCGAGGCCAACGAGGCACTCGCGGATCCCGAGCTCGAGGCGGGTGTCGAGGCGGCGCTTCGCGCGATCGAGCTGGGCCGCGCCGCCAGGGCGGCGGCGCAGGTCAAGGTCCGCCAGCCGCTTCGCAAGGCCGTGATCGTCGCGCGCGGCGCCGAGCGCGCCGAGATCGAGCGGCTGCAGGACCTGGTCATCGGCGAGCTGAATATCAAGGAGCTCGAGTTCGTCTCCGAGGAGGCGGAGCTCGTCTCCTACGACGTCAAGCCCAACTATCGCTCTCTGGGTCCGCGGTTCGGCAAGTTGATGCCGAAGGCGGCCGCGGCCGTCGAGTCGCTGGATCCCGCCTCGGTTTCCGGTGCCCTCGCCGGGGAGCGCAGGATCGGGATCAACGTCGACGGAACCGAACACGAGCTCCAGGCCGAGGACATGAGCCTCGTGATGAAGCCGCTCGACGGCTACCGTGTGGAGGCGGAGGCCGGCCGCGCGGTCGCGCTCTCACTCGAGCTCGACGACGAGTTGCGCCGCGAGGGCCTCGCGCGCGAGATCGTGCACGCGGTGCAGAACGCGCGCCGCGACGCCGGCCTCGAGGTGACCGACCGGATCGAGCTCGTCCTGGGCGGCGACGCCGAGCTGCTCGAGGCTGCCCAGGCTCACGAGAGCTACCTCGCGGGCGAGACGCTCGCGACCGCCGTCAGCTACGACGGCGAGGGCACCGGCGCGACCGCGCAAATCGAGGGGCGAGACCTGCGCATCGCCCTCGAACGAGCGGCCTAGCCGCCCGCCGGCGGCGGGACCGACACGCTGACGACGCAATCGGCGCCGGAACAGCTCTGTAGCCCGGCGAGCACGCCGGCGAGCTTGCTGCGAGGCGCCTTGTACGTGCTCGAGTCGGCCTGGTTCTCGAGCTCGTATGGATCGACGTCGGTGTCGTAGAGCTCCCTGCCGACCACGGGGCCGGCTCCGATCGGGGTATCGGCTGCCGCCTGCGACGACGACCGCACCGCTCGGTGCCACTCGACGTACAGGTACCGCGACGTGCGAACCCCGTCGTAGGAGAGGGACTCGAACGACCCGGAGCGCCCTCGCGGCGCCGCGTCGTCACGCCCCTCGATCAGGATCGCGCGGTAGGGGTCCTCTTGGCCGCGGAGGAGCGACGTTCCGTCGGTGGGCCGTCGCTCGCTTGCCTGCTCGTGCGTGCCGGTGGCCGCGAGGATCGTCGGGGCCAGGTCGACGTTCGCGGTGGGCGCCGAGACCGACTTGTCCTCCGGGATCCCTGGCCCGCGGATGATGAGCGGCACGCGGATCGCCTCCTCATAGGGCAGGTTCTTGCCCACGGCCTCCCGGTGCTGGCCCAGCATGAAGCCGTTGTCCGAGGTGAAGATGATGACCGTGCGGTCGAGCTCGCCGGTGCGGCGAAGCGTGCCAACGAGCTCCGCCACGCTGCGATCCACCCCGAGCAGCGAGGCCAGGCGGCATTGGTAATCGGTCCGCATCTCCTTGAGGTCTGAAGCCGTGAGCGGCTTACGCCGCAGGAACGGCGGCTTGTCGCTCATGTCTGGCTCGTCGAACGAGGGCGGTCGGGGGAGCCGGGCGTGCGCGAACGCGTTCGCATCGGCGGGCGCCGGAACGGCGGTCTGTCCGGCTGGCTGGCCTTCGGGCACGCTCCCGCAGCGCCGGCTCGCGGCGTCGTTGCGGCCGAAGCCGAAATGCGGCGCCGTGTACGGCACCCACAGGAAGAACCGCTTTTGACGGTCGGCGCTGCGCTCGACCAGCCGCTTGGCCAGGCGCGTCAAAACGTTCGTGTTGTAGTCGCCCGCGTGCGAGCCGAAGTCGCGTGTGCTCCCGTCCCCCGAGTTGAGGCTGAAGTCGTAGTAGTGCGCGATCGTGGACTCGGTCGTGGTCCACCAGTGACTCCATCCGGGCGGGATACCCGCGGGAGGGAACTCCGGCCACTTGCCCACCACCGACGTCTCGTAGCCCGCGGATCGAAGCCATACCGGCAAGGTCTTACCGGGATCGACCAGGTTCAGATACCCGCCGCCGTCGGTGTCGGGGAAGTTCCCCTGTACGCCGGTGTTGTGCGCGTACTGGCCGGTGAGGAACGTCGTGCGGGAGGGGCAGCAGAGCGGATACGAGGTGTAGAACCGCGTGAAGCTGGTTCCCTTGGAGGCGAGAAGGCGCTGCGTCTTCGGCATGACGCGGAGATCCGATGTCGTCTGATCGTCCGTCATCAGCACCAGGACGTTCGGCCCGTGTGTAACTGGCCTCGGAGGCTTCGGCGATTCGCCGCCGCCGCAGCCGGTCACGAGTCCCACGGCGATTGCCAGCCCCACCACGAGTGCCGGTCCGGCGACGTTCTTCCGTAGCAATATCTTCTGCGGGTTCATGAGCCGCCGCGGGCTCTACGCCCTTATCGGGATCACGGCTGTCGGAGCGCTCGTCAGGTTCGCCACCTTAGGGGTCCAGAGCTACGACCACGACGAGGCGGTGACGGCGGCCCGGATCCTGCACCCCAGCCTGTTCACGACCATGAACGAGGTCGTCGACAGCGAGCGCAGCCCGCCCCTGTACTACATCTTCGCGTGGCTCTGGTCGCGGCCGTTCGGGACGGGCGAGGTCGGTTTGCGCTCGCTCTCGGCGCTGTTCGGGACGCTCACGATCCCGCTTGCCTACTTGGCCGCCGCGGAGCTCAGCCGCCGCCGGCTGGTCGCGCTGCTCGCGGCCACGTTCGTCGCGCTGAATCCGTACCTCGTCTGGTACTCGCAGGAGGCGCGCTCCTACGCCCTGATGGTCCTGTTCATGACCGCCGCGCTCTACTTCTTCGCGCAATCACTGAGGGATCCAACCCCCCGTACGCTTGCGATGTGGGCCGTGGCGTCGGCGCTCGCGATCTGCTCGCACTACTTCGCAGCGTTCCTCGTGCTTCCCCAAGCTGTCTGGTTACTCTCCCGCTCGACCGCACGGCGCCGAGCTGCGATCGCAGTCGGGGCCGTCGTCCTCGCCGGGCTAGCACTCGTGCCGCTCGCCGTCGCCCAGGAGGGCAGCGGACGGCGCAACGGCTTCACCGACATTCCGCTCATCTCCCGAGTCGGAGAGCTGTGCCTCAACTTCGTGGCCGGCCAGGAACCCTCGCCGTTCGCGGGCAGCCACGCGGTGGACGTCCTCCAGCTCCTCGCCCTCTTCGGCGGCGGACTGTTGACAGCGGGGGCCATCTGCCTCGTCGTCCAGCGGGGTCTTCGCCGCGACCGCCGCGCCGCCGTCGTCGCCGGGGTCCTCGGGGGCGGCGCGATTGGGGTGCCGCTGGTCCTCGCGGTGGTCGGGATCGACTTCATCAACCCGCGGAACCTGATTGCGGCGCTGGTACCGCTGCTGATCCTGGTCGCGATCGGTTTCGGCATGCCGCGGAGCGGCCGGCTCGGGCTGGCCGGCGGCGGAGCGCTCTGCGCGATGTTCGCGGTCGTGGTGGTGGCGATCAACGTGAGCGCCCAGATGCAGCGCCCCGACTGGCGTGGTGCGGCGGATGCCATCGACGCCTCGGCGCCGGGAGCGCAGGTCTTCGTGGTGCCGCGCAGCGGCGACGACCCGCTCGCGTACTACCTCGGGGCCGAGGTTGTGCACCACGGCGGGCCCAGCCACGTGCGAACCGACGTGATCCCCGTTCTGAGCACGAACTTCAAGGTGCGCCGACCGCCGGGGCCGTTCCATCTGGCCGATGAACAGGGGCTCGCGCCCTACTTCGTTCTGTGGCGCTTCGAGGCGATGCATGCCGTTCGCGTCCGTCTGCGCGACCTCAAAGGGAACAGGGTGCTGAGCGAGCGCTCGGCGCTGCTGTTACGGGCCGGCCAGTGATCGCCGCCGTCATCTTCGACCTCGACGGCGTGCTCGTCGACTCCGAGTCCGTGTGGGACTCGGTACGCGAGCAGCTCACCCGCGAGTCGGGCGGGCGCTGGCACGACCACGCGCAGCGGGACATGATGGGCATGAGCTCGCTCGAATGGTCGCGATACATGCACGAGACGATGGGCGTGCCGATGCCGCCGGATGAGATCTCCCGCCTCGTCGTGGCGCGGCTCGAGGATCGCTACCGGCGTGACCTTCCGCTCCTGCCGGGCGCGGTGGAGACCGTGCGCGACCTGGCCGGCGCCTGGCCCCTCGGGCTCGCGTCGTCGTCGAACCGGCCGATCATCGATCTGGTTCTCGATCTCACGAGCCTGACCGACTGCTTCGCAGCCACCGTGTCATCGGAGGAGGTGGAGCGCGGAAAGCCCGCGCCCGACGTCTACCTCGAGGCGGCGCGCAGGCTCGACGTCGAGCCCGCGGCCTGCGCCGCGATCGAGGACTCGACCAACGGCATCAGAGCAGGCAAGGCGGCGGGGATGCTCGTTGCGGTCGTGCCGCGACCGGACTTCCCGCCCGCGCACGACGCCCTCGAGCTCGCCGACGTCGTGCTCGACTCGCTGGTCGAGCTGCCGGCAGCGCTCGACCGCCTGCGGTAGAGCGGTGGGCTTACGCCAGCGCCGGCTCGAGCTCGGACTCGAGGCGCCGCTTCGGCATGGCGCCGATCACGCGCTTTGCCTCGGCGCCGTCCTTGAACAGGATCAGCGTCGGAATCGAGAGAACCTCGTACTTCGCCGCCGTTTGCTGGTTCTCGTCGGTGTTCAGGCTGACGATCCGCAGGTCATCGCGCTCGGCCGCCATCTCCTCGAGAATCGGATGGACGACGCGGCACGGACCGCACCAGGGGGCCCAGAAGTCGACCAGCACGGGATGCTCGGAGTCGAGCACCTCGGACTGGAAGGTTCCATCGGTCACGTCGGGAAGCTTCCCAGTCACCTTGTCTCTCCTGATCGATCGCCGTTCATCTCGGTCACCGGCGGCGGTTGGTCCGCCAATGCTTTACAAAATATAGTACCTCCCGGCCACGGGCGGCCGGGCCGCGGAAGCATATGTAGATCGGTGCCGAGCAGGTCGCACCTCAGCGGCCCCGCAGCCGCATCGCCGGGACGCGCCACGCGGCCTCGAGGACGATCCCGCCGCTCATCTTCGACTCGCCTACTCGCCGGTCGTGAAAGACAATCGGGACCTCGATGACGCGGAACCCGGCCTTGATGGCCCGGAACGTGGTCTCGACCTGAAACGCGTACCCCAGCGAGGCGAGCGATTCCAGGTCGATCGCCTCCAGGACCGTCCGGCGAAAGACCTTGAAGCCGCCGGTGAGGTCATGGACGTCGATGCCGAGCGCTGCCCTGGCATAGGCGCTGCCCCAGCGGCTTACCGCGCGGCGGGTCGGGCCCCAGTCGCTCACCCTGCCGCCGTTGACGTAGCGCGAGCCCAGCACCAGGTCGGCGTCCTCGGCCGCTTCTAGCAGGCGCGGAAGGTCGTGCGGGTCATGCGAGAAGTCGGCGTCCATCTGCGCAACGATCTCGGCGCCGCCGCCCAGCGCCTCGTGAAATCCGGCGACGTAGGCGGGGCCCAACCCCTCCTTGCTGGCGCGGTGCAGGACCGCGACGTCGTCGTGCGCCGCCGTGAGCCGGTCCGCGATCTCCCCCGTCCCGTCGGGCGAGCCGTCATCGACGATCAGCAGCCGGCGCGATGGCGGCAGGGCGTCGAGCGCAGCGTCGACGATTGCCTCCAAGTTCGCCGATTCGTTGTAGGTCGGGATGACGAGCCAGACCCGGGCACCCATCACCAACGACACCAGCCAGTTTCGGGGCTAAGGCCCCTCACCTCTAACCACCAACGACACCAGCCAGTTTCGGGGCTAAGGCCCCTCACCTCTAACCACCAACGACACCAGCCAGTTTCG
>Ga0066652_100001226_pt1 | contig 13082 bp, 24 predicted proteins | sample GraSoiAngelo_101_FD_71413 | JGI IMG/M metagenome (GOLD analysis project Ga0066652, IMG submission 71413) | Grasslands soil microbial communities from the Angelo Coastal Reserve, California, USA - 14_0903_02_30cm | ecosystem: Environmental > Terrestrial > Soil > Grasslands | place: USA...
ATCGTCATTGAGCGCCGAGCCTCCGATACCGATTCAAAATCTGCTTTACGTCAGGCAATAATGGCTCGTCGGAATAATTCACTTGCCGTTCGCCCGTCGATTCCGACGCGACCCCGTACCGCCGCTGGCTGTAATCTTGGAAATACTTCCACGCCGCGAGCTTTTTACAGGCCAGTTTCAGGTCATACGGCACGTTCGAGTTATGCGTGTAGCCAGCCGTGTAGATCACACGGACATTCCCGACCCCTTGCCCGTACAGGCTTTGGTTGTTCCATAACGTCAAAATCCCCGACTCCAAATCCGTTTGAACGTCCGCCGTTAAATCAATAGCCGTGTCCGCCGTCCACGCCCGCAGATAATCCATGTAGAGCGAGGTCACAGTAATGATGGGCCAATTTTTCAAAAACAATTGGCTGGTTCCGTTCCCGTCGTAGTACTCCGTGTACGGCACGGCCGGGTAAATCAATTTCCGTCCGCAATAGGTGTTGATCCACACCGAGCATTCGTTTATCAGGTCCCCAACAATCGAATCCTCGGACGTAGTGGTGATCTTGAGGAAGGATTTCGCCTCCGCCAACGTAATCAACGCAATCGTGGTGTCAACAGCCATTCGAAGCTCCTACCGAGGAAGGCGTCCGGGTTTCGCGTATTTCTCACGTCCCGCGACGCCCCGTGCCATCTTGTCCTCGACGATTTTTCCCTTGGGCGATTTCTTTTTTCGCGCCACGACGCGAGACTTATTTTTTGCGGCGTTTAACTTTTCTCTTGTTGCCATGTTCGTCTTCCTCCTCGACTTCCTCCGACAGTTCCTCACCCTTCAACGGAAGTTCGCCGGAAAACTGCTTCGCGGCCATTTCCTCATTGGTGATGCCGGGGTTTTGGGTTTCGTCGGCCACTTTACGGGGCGCGCGGCGAACGCCGTCCGGACCTTCAGGCCATCCGGAGTCATCCGTGCGCGGCTGCCCGCCATGATCCAACGGCGAATCCGACTGCTCGTTTACTTCTTCGCGGCTCTTTTTCGTGTCCATGCTGATTCCTCTCCTTTGGTGTCTGCGGTTTGGGCTGGTTCTGGCTCAGGCTCCGCGGTCGCGTCCGCAGGCTCAGGCGCGGAAGTGACGGGACTCGCCCCAATCACTTCCCAATCTTGCGGGTAATCCCGTTGCAGTTGCTTCACTTTGGCCTCTGGTAGATCGACGATGGCCCCGCGTGTGACCTGTAACGTCCTCACGGGTGGCTTGTCCGCTACCGTTCGATACGACTCCTGGGTAATTCCTAGGAACTTCACTTTCATTTTTTTCCTCCTCGTCAAAAAGGAACCAGGCGGGATGCGGGCCTCGCGAACCAGCAGAGCCCGCCTGGAATACTTATCCGTCGGTTTATTCGCTGAACGTCGTTCCGATGTTCTGCCCGGTCAGCAGCGTCTTATTCGCGCTGAGTGAGTAGATGGGCGAGAACGTCACGCGCTCGCGAACCTTCAAGGCGTCCTGGTCAAACTCCGCGTATTTTTCAACGAGGAGTTGGATATTCGCCTCGCGGCGAACGCCAGTCACAAAACCCTTCCGGTTAATCAAGTGCGCTACGGTCCTTGTCTGACCGCTCTGGTACACGCCCGAACTGTTCAGGTCTTCCCGAATCCATTCGCTAACGATCACTGGGCTACCGTCGAGCTTCGCGAGCTCGCCGTTCAAGATCGTCGCGCTTGTTCCGTACTTATCCACCGTGGTCAATTCCGGAAGGTTCACTAACTGCATGAACCCCGTCATGCTCACGATCCAAACGAGGTCCGAAGGCTTCAAGCCATACTTCCCCATCAATGCGCGGCCGCCGCGAATGGTGGTCAGGCTGAGATTCCCCAGGTCCGCCGTCAGGCTGCTGTCATGCGATAGACGCCGTAGACCCTTCCACATTTTTCGGCGCGATGTGGCCGACGTGGTATCAGAGTCTTCGTGCGTCGCCGTCGTGTCTCCGTTGAGCACGCAATCCTCGCGACCTTCCGCAAGAGCCTTGACGAGTTCAGAGCGAAGGAACGGCAACATCGGCACAATGGCATCCTCTTCCAAGTCCTTCGAGATCAGCACATACGCCGCATGGCCAACAGCCGTGAGCGTAATGTTTCCGCTGATATCGTTTCCGTCGGAGTAAGGAATCGCCGTCTGTGACGTATCCGCCGTTTGTTCCGGGTGCTTGAACGTGTTGATACGTCCCACCTGGATCGGCAGTTTGTACGGATTGGTAGGCATAACGATCTGGTCAAACAAAGACCAAACCTTGGTTTCTAGTCGGACCAATTCATAGAGGGTAGACGAAAAATCCGTCGGCACCCACTCGGACGCCCCGCCGCTTGTCGCGGTATCGAGCGCCTTTTTGAAATCGCCCATCTCGCGCTTAAACCCATTCCACGCCTTTAACTGCGTGGGATGCTTTTTCAGCGCCATAGACAGAATCAGGATGTCGTCCTGTTTCTGTTGAAGCTCTTTAGGAAGTGACTCCTCTAACGCGCGGACCCCATGGCTTCCCTCGGGGAAAACCATTTTCCGCTCGCCGCCGCCCGCGAATCCTGGGTGGTCTTTGAGTACGTCGGTGAGGATTCGTTTAACTGAATCTTCATGCTCCGCCGACTTCTTTTCTGCCAACTCTTTCAGCGTTTTAACTTGCTGACAAAGTTCTGTGACTTGTTCCGATGTTGCTTGTCCCATGTATTCCTCTGCTTCGAGGAAGCCGGGGGGCTCGTTAATTCCCAAACCCGGCGCGAGGATCTTCCTGAAATCGGTCTAGTACCTCTGTAACTCCGTTACGATCCGACGAACCTGCTTCCGCACCTGTTCATCGGTATATTGGGCCATGATCGCCTGAGACAATCCCTTGGCGTTTTCAATCAGCCCTGCAATGATCGACTCATCCACGCCTTCCTCATTCTCGACGAGGATTTCAGAAAATAGCGCCGAGACGCTTTTCAGCAGGCTCAGTTGGTTTCCAGGGAGGCGATTTCGCCGCGCGTCACGCGCCAATTCCAGGCAGGATTTCAAACTCGACTCAAAATCCGGAGCCTCGGGCGTCCCAAGCGTCGGGTCCATGACAAGGAACTTGGCTTCCCCGTCTACCTCGATCTCTCGTACAGCGTTAGGCATCATTTTCTGCGCGATCACGCCGATATCCCGCCCGATGAGAGCGCCGGGGTTCGCTGGAATCCCAACAGCGGAATACTCCAATAGCTCGGCGTCCGTATAAACGACGCCTTTGCGCTCCGGGTTAATGGGCTCCATGGTCCATTTCCGAGGAGCAAAACCGACGCTGAACGCGGAAAGAAACCCGCCCTTGAATAACTCAAAGGTCATTTTTCCGTCTTCCGTGTCAGCGAACTGCGTTTCGGCAAGAAGCCCATTGTCGTCTTCCTCGATGCGAACAGCTTTCCCGACCGGTGGCCGGGAATAGTCGTGTCCCCACATGACGACGGGGTTTTTCTTGAAATTGTCGAGACGCCACGACCCCTTAGAGAATCGTTCATCCGTCCTGTCCCAGTCGTAGGTCGAGACGTAGGCGGTAACCGTTTTTTTCTCCGCGTCGATCCCCTTGGCATAGGCGACCTTGAGGCCCTTTTGTTCTTTGTCCATGATGTGATCCTCCCTCATTGTTGGTGTGCCTCTGCCATTTGGCGTTTTTGGTATTGCGAATAATCCTTATCGCAAAGATAAACTTCCCCGCGATCCGTCATCACTCGATGCAATCCAAACCGAGTCGGGCAGGCCGCACAGTGAAGGAGATGCTGCTGGTCCAGATACGCCATGACCGTTTTACGGGCCACGTCCGGAACAATCCGATCCACGTGCGACTTGATACGGCGGTGCATTTCATCGGGCTGGTGTTGATCCAGCCATTCGAAAACTTTCGTTGCGAGCCAAACCTGTAATCGTCTCACCTAATCCTCCAATCGCCGGACGGGCCGAATCGTGCAACGACAGTTGCAGATTTCGCCTGGCCCGCCCGCTGGGTCGCCGGGGCCGTCCATATGAATTCCGTCGTGGCCCATGTCAAACTTTTCCTCTACGGGGATGGTCATTCCGTCCAGCGTGTCTTCGTGGTACTCGCGCGAGAACTTCCCGCCTCGCGCGTGAAGCCACCGTTTCCCCTCCGCGCCCGCCTGTTTCATCCCGGCCAACGTGCCCATGTTTGAGGCTGATAGCGTTTCCGTCCGGGCAATAAGCTCCGACCGGCTCTCGCGGGCAAGCTGGTACACGTCATCGATCCTGGCGGCAATCTCTTTGATCGTGTCGCCCTGACTCAGTCCCTCTTCCAGCGCCTCTTGAATCGAATCTACCGTGGCCTTCGAGATCCGCTCCATGGTGTAATCCGTCACGTCTCGCGTTAACTCCAATTCGCGCGTATGGAGCCAATCCAAAACGTGCGGATCAATCAGTTTGAAGTTAAACGCCGGGTTGATGTACTTCCCCGCCGCCGTCGCAAAATCCACATACGGCCCCACAATGTGATCGTGAACCGCCTCGCGCATTTTCTTGCGCTCTTTGGCGTGATCAAAAAAGACTGACACATCGATGATGGGTTTATTCCCCGATGACGCCTTGTATTCCTTCCCGACGCCGTACCGCTGCAACAGCGCCGGGGCGTGAGCTTCGAAGGAGGCTAGAATCCGCCGCTGCTGCGCTTTAAAAAAGAATCGGAGGTCGGTAGCGAATCGGTCTTCGAGGGGCTGTAACTTGAGGTCAAAAGCTTTCCATTCGGCATCCATGACCGCCTTGTCAGGCAGGGCCTTCGGTTTCGGCAGGGCTTTGGCCGCGGCTTTGGGTTCCGGAACTTCGATCCCAGTCGCCGCGGCCGCCCCGAAACCGCCGCCCACGGTAGGCATCGATTCGTCTCCGCCTTCGACCGGCTCAAAGGGTAAATCGAATTTGTCGATCAATTGGTTCAGTGGAACGCCCATCTGCCAATAGACCTTGGCGGTATCCGCGCGTTGTTTCTCGTCTACGCGCAGGGCTTCCACGTTCCCTGTGTCCGACTCAATGCTGATACTGGGGTCTAAGAAAAGCTGGCGCGCCCGTTTCGACAGCTTGTCTTGGATGGCTTTGATCCGGGGGATCATCGTGTGCTTCCAGAAAATCGAAGTCTGTTCCTTGGCATTGGCGTAATTCGCGTATTCGAGAACGCCGCACATAATCGGAGGGACGCCAAACGCCGCTAGGATTTCTTCCCGCATCTGCTTACGGAGTTCCACGAACTCCATGTCGGCGTGTTTCCAGCCCATCTCTCGCAGCTTGAGTCCACCTTCCAACAGCGCCGTCTTCCCCCTCTTATCTGACCCCCGGTGCATCGCATACCATCCCGCGAGAACGCGCTTGCGAACGTCTTCCCCTAGAACCTCTTCCGATTCAAAGACGGCATCCGGACGTGCCGCATTTTTAAAGAAGCCCTTGTTCCATACCGACGCATAGATGTCAGTGATCACGGATTGCTTGACGGCTTCGAGAGATCCCTGGCCGTAGAGAAAATTGACAGGGTTCATGTGTTCGTGGTGAATTACTTCGTTGAAGCCGTATTTAATCGTGACCCCATTCACCTTGTAGAGGTAATGGTCGATCATGGCGGTCGCGCTCGCGACGGGCTGCATATAGGACGTGGGGATGGGCCAAATCTCTTGCGGTTCATCCTTCCCGTTAAATTCCAATGCCCAATAAGCGTTTCCCGTGAGATCCATGCTCATGGACGTGAATTCCCGCAGGTTGTACCCGGACATATACGGGTTCGGGTTGTGCAAGAGTTTCACCATCGGGTGATCAATGATTTCCTCGTATTGGTCGTCATCGTCACGCCGATAGGCTTTCCAATCCAGCCCCGCATAGTTGCTGGCGATAGCGCGCGTGGCCGCATACACCCAAACATGCGTGTTGTACGCCTCGGCCAAGCTCGAATAGTCTTCCGGTTGAGGAACGCCGTCCAGAAATTGGAGGTCTGAGTTATACGCCTGTCCGCGAAACTCTTTTTTTTCTGGCGCGAGGGCTTGGTATTTCTCCGGCAAAATCAGCCTGGACTCACTCATCGCCGTAGCCCTCCTCGGTCATCACATGTAAACCCGCCGCCGCGCTCGAAGACTTCCCGCTCAGGATCATCAGCGCAATAACAATGGCGTCTACAACGTCAGCGTGTTCGCCGCTCGGGAACGCCGCCGCCTCATCGATAAGAGCCGGGGTCATCGGATCGTCTTCCGGTAACTCGACTAACCCCGCCTCGACGAGAGGGCTTACGATATTGACGCGCGTCGGTTTATCCTTCGTCGAGATAAAATCCACCACGGGTAAATCGGTTGACCGCCTGAAATCTTGAAGGACCGCCTGCCCGTTGCTGGTCTTTTCGATCCGGATCGAATCCGCTGGCGCGGCTTGGTATTCCATGACAACGCGCCGTTTCATTTCCGGGTATTCGAGCTTCTTGCGAACAATGTGTGTGACGCGATACCGCTTGTTGATCTTTTCCATGCGGACGCCAGCGGTGTAATCGTTTTCTTTCCCCGTCTCCGCCGCCGTATCCCAAGCCCAAACGCTGGCGTCCGCCGTAGGCCGCACGTCCACGGGAATGGCGTTGAACGCCGCGCGGTTGTAGAACTTCCACCACTCGTATTTGAGAAGCCCGCCGTCTTTAGCAATGGGATCCTGCTGGTACTGCGCTTTATAGGTGCGCGACCCCAGGCGGATTTTTAACTCGTCGATCCGTTCCTGGGTGTCGCGCAGGGGATGGAGCAATTCCCCCGCCGTTCGTTCGTAGACCCGTCCTGACGGGAAGACGAACGTTGCGGGCGCCGTGGTTTCCATGGGGAGTTTCAGGTGGGTCCAGCCGCCTTCTTTTAAGGCGACGGCGGTGAGGTCGTGGATATTCAATCGCTGTTCGACGATGACCATCGCCCCTGTCTTCTTATCGTCGAGGCGTGTCGCAAGCGTTTGTCTATAAAACTCGATCCCGGCTTCCCGCTTGGTCACAGATTCCGCGTCTTCCGGGTTAATGAGGTCGTCCATAACCTCGATGTCACAGCCTTTTCCCGTGATCGACCCGCCGACCGATGTCGCCGTCATCGATCCCCGCGCGGTGTTTTCGTAAACCATTTTCTGGTTCTGGTCATCGGCCATTTTCGCCGTGAGTCCCCATTGGCTCTGATACCAGGGCGACTCGATCACGGTCCGCCGATCCGTGGAATGTTTGACTGACAAAGACGCCGCGTAACTCGCGAAAATCCAACGGGTCCACGGTTTGAACGTCCAAGACCACGCAGGCCACGCCACCGAGACGAGGTTCGATTTAAGTGACCTGGGTGGGACATTGATAATCAGCCGCCTGATTTGTCCAAGCGTGACGGCTTCCAAATGCTCCACCAAATAATCGATGTGCCAATTCCCGACGAGTGAACGATTCGGTTCCAATACGCTCCATGCCCGTTGCAGGAATTTCCCGAGGGGCATCGGCTTCCGGGTCAATTCCGATTTGAGTCCTTTCAAAAACAAAGCGGATACCGCCTGGTGATCCGCCTGTAGCTGGGGCACGACTGCTAGGTGGGACGGAATCATGCGATCATTTCGAGCGCCTGTTTCCGTGTATCTAGGGTATTGATCGCCGCATCGAACTCGGGCATTAACTCTTCAATTTGGTCCTGCGTAAGTCGCCGCTTTAATATGGAGGTCACCAGCCCGATAAGCCTCCCGAGTTGTTCGTTCTGAACCTCGTGTCGGAACCTCTCCATATACTTCTCAGGAGCGCGCGACTTAAGCAGGAAAATCAGCATCGTGTTGTCGCCCCGCATCGCCTTGTCGATGGCAATGTCTTCGAGACGTTCCGTCACTTCGTTATTGACGGCATTGAAAGCGTTTTGAAACTCTTCGTCGGCTTTCAGCCATTCATAGACGGTAGACGGATCAATCCGCACGGCTTCCGCAGCACGGATGATCGTTCCAATACGCGAGAACGCTTGGAGGAAGGGTTTCTTCTTGGCTTGTTTGTAGGCGCGAGGCATCCCCTAGAGGATGTCAGGGAACCCCCTGTAGGGTCACGCGACTTGTTTGGACAAATGGCCTATGCCACTAGGAGATGTCGCCTTATGGTTCGTGGGTGGTTGCAGCGGATTAAGAATGACTCATCGTACGCCGCGCGAACGTCATCGAATCGCTGAATCAATTTATGGACCGCGGCTTCTGTTCTGTGAATGAGAAACGCAATTTCTTTGGGCGATTTTCCCGCCCGTAGGTAGAGTCGAACTTCGCGAATCAATCGCTCCGTTTGCGGCAGTGTTCCGTATGGCAGGCGAGCCCCCCTCGCTTTATTGAACGCGCCTGATTTTAGAACGCCCTGGGCCTTTTGGCAACCCTCGGTAAAATCCCCTATAGGCCCAGACACCGCCGAGGATTTATTGCTATCTTTAATTCGCCGTCTAACCTCACTCGCGGGAGGCCCCATTGGAGATCAAACGTGTCGGGATTTACTGTCGGGTTTCAACGAAGGATCAATCTGTGGAGACGCAGATGCTCGAACTGCGGCGCTACAGCGGACTCCGTGGCTGGCAAATCACCAGTGAACATTCAGACGAAGGCTGGTCGGGGACCAAAGATGTTCGCCCAGGCTTGGACGCGATCATGCAAATGGCGCGTCAAGGAGAGTTCGACGCCCTGCTTGTTTGGAAGCAAGATCGACTCGCCCGCTCACTGCCCCATTTTTTCCAAGTCTTCAACGAATTAAAAGCCGTCGGCATCGCCTTCGTTTCCTACAAAGAGGGCGTCAATACCGCCGACGAGGATAACCCCTACTCGCGCTTTTACATGAAAATGATGGCGTCGTTCGCGGAACTTGAACGCGAAATGATCTTGGAACGAACTCAATCCGGACGGCAACGCGTCATCGATGTGTTTGAGCAGACCGGGAAGATCGATACCAAGTCCGGTGTTTGGTTTGGCCGTCCACGTCTCGCGGTCGATGATGTGATCCAGGAATACGCCGAGCGTTTCAGAAACGGTCAGGTGAAGCTGGCAGAAGTCGCCGCCGCCGCAGGATGTAGCAAACCTACCGCTTGCCGTCGTTTGAAGGCGTTTCATAAATCCCCCCAAACTATGGGATTGTTCCCCGACGAAGCGGGTGTTGGAATTTAGCCATTTCAAAAAGACTAATTTTTGAAATCCTATAACGGCGCTCTTAATAAGGAAGGAGAAAAGGATGCGAGACTTTCTACGGACGCTCTTGGCAAAGTGGCGCAGTAGGACAGGATCCGATCCGCAACGTTACTACCGCGTCATCCCGATATTTGGCGGAAACTATCCCCGCCCCAACGAATGCGAGCACCAATGGTCCGCGCCGTTCAGCGATGAATACCAGGACGAAGGCCAGCCCGTCTATAAAAAGCGTTTCACCGTCCGCTGCCCAAAGTGCAGGCACGACGCCTCGGTTGTTGAGAACGAACGAGGTCATCCCATATCATGGTGGCGCGCGCGGCGCGAAGCCTATCAGCGATGGGCCGACGCTCATCCCGAGACTGAACGTTCAAGCGTCCGGGTCCGCCGCGTCAACAAGCCGCCGCTCGAAATAGCAAACCAACAGGAGGACGTTGAATGACTGACAAAGCGTTTAGCAACATGACGGCCCTGGAATTCCTAGAGGCCCTTCCAGAAAACATGCGCCGCGAAATTCTCGAATGGCTATGGATCGCGCGGCAAGATTACTACGCGAAGCGCGAAATAGGTATCAACGCCGCGATTCAAAAAACCCTTTACAAAGACCCGATAGGCGAGACGGTCACGAGCGCCCATCCTGTCGATGAGCTAACCAAGCTCAACTTCGTTCCCATAACTGGCGTCAAACCGGGGCCGTGGCAAACATTGGACTTCGATCCACCGGCTGAAACGCCAAAGGTAAAAGTGGAGCACAAGCCCTACGGCACGGGCGTCAAGATCGCAGGGAAGCGCCCGTATAAGAAGCGCTCGAAGTTCTGGAACTCCAAAAAGAAATGAAGGATGAATGGATCTTGGGTCTGACGATTGAGCAGGCGACGCGGAAGCTGCAAGCGGAGGGGCTGAAACTTCGTGTGACTTTCACTGACGGGGCCGCGGTTATCGTCACGCGCGACGTTAGACCAGAACGCGTGAACGTCGCAACAATCGATGGTGTGGTGGCGGAAATCCTGGGACGGGGTTAACGAGGCGGGCTTAGTTACTTTGGCTTAGCGTGACGGGTGAACCACTCTTCGATTCTTGCCACGGCTTTTTCCCCACATTGCAGAATGTGAGATCGCATTGGTCGGGCTGACTTCCTTCGCTCATTTCCCAGCTTTCTTTTTTCCTCTCGGGCGCTGTACGGCATCCACTCAAGAGTGAAAGGGTAAGGGCTGCGACGATCCACCTCACTGCGAGTCTTCCATGCCAACTGTCCGCTTAAGCGCATTAAGGTTATGAGAACGGATGGAGTCAGATTGTGCCCGTAAGCCATAGGCATCGATATCCCTGAATAAATCGAAAAGGTGCTTGAGGACTCGCCGCTGGGTACGGATGGTGGTAATAAGTTTCCTCACCTGCCACGGCTCCATTTGGCCGCGCTCTAAGTTAAAGACGATTTGGTGGATTTCGTCTTCTGTCAGTGCCGTTTCTTCGCTCATCCCCGCCCCACTCGTTAAACTCGGACGCTCCGTGTTTAGCCGGGTCGTATGGCTCGTACACCGCGAGGAAGCGATTTTCCTGCACCGGGAATCGAATCTGGTTTCCTATCTCAATGAGCCAGTCGCCGCGCTGACCTTCCAGCCATTTCCCGAGCCACGTTTCCACCACAAACGGCTCTGGCATTCTCACCGCAAAGACGCACTTTTGTTGGCGGACATACCGCGCGGCCTTCGCCGGAAGCGGTTGGCCCATCTTGATAATTGCCACGAATCCCTCGCGGGATTTTATCGACTCGGGACAGGATGGGTACAGGACTGCTTTGGACTTCTTAGGAGAGCCGTTCGATCTCGGAGCCGTCTACGATTCGCGGATCAACGCCCTTGGTTTCGTCTTCAGGAAGGATGATGTACGTCGTGGCTTGATTCCACACGGGGAGCACTTGTCGGATAACCCAACGCTCACCCTGGTATTTAACGATGGTGCCTACAGATACGCTCTCGTCATTCATTCGCCGCGGCCATCATAATTGACCCTCGGCCAGGTCGTCAATCCGTTTGATCTCGGATCGCCCATCCGGAAATTCCAGAATCATAAACCCTTCCGCCGTGTACTTGTTGATCCGGATCTCGATCCCCTGAAACGTCCCGAGGCTTTCATAGACTTTCAGCCGATCCGTTGGATTGACGTGAACCACTTTCGGCCACTGGTTGAATCTCGATTTCGATTCGTGGATTTTCCGGGTCAGGGTTAGGGAATTCGTGCGTGATCTCTCGGACCCATTTACGGCTGTCATCAGGAATTCGTCGTGTTTGTACGAGGGCGTCCAGAATAAACTTCGTACCGGCAGATACGTTATCAATGTCGCGACGAGCGTTAGGCTCCACCCATGTAATACGGAGTGCCACAGGAACGTCAAAGCTACCGCAAAGACCAGCCACAATCCATTCGCCAACCATTCGCGTGGTCTTTTTCCGAAGAGCACCGCCGCGACCCCAATGAGATCGATCCGCCCTGGTAATCTCATTCGTTCCCGGCAACGTTCCAGGGATGGTGAATGTCCAAATCATTCATGGCTCCAATAAGACGGACGCCCTGTGCCACACGTCGAGCCCGCGCTTGGACGCTAGACCTAACACATTCGCAATGATTTGACGCCGCGCCGTCATCGCATCTTTGTTGTAATCCCTCTCGTAACGCTGCACTTCCACCATAAGCCACACTCTCGCGGCTTCCTTGTCGGGACACGCGAGGAGATTGTTTAGCTGTTCGTCGTAGGTCATTCGTCACGGCTCACCTTGCTGCCTTTTTCCCTTCGTCGTAGACCTCGCGCATTAACGCGGCCATTTTAAACCGGAGGATGATCACCCATGGATCCTCGGGCATCTCCCCCATATAACACTCGCGGAGCACTTGCGTCACGCGCTCCTCGAATTCATTCATTAGTGCTGAAGCATTTCGAAATTCTCGATTTGTCGGCGCGCTCCCCGATCCGTATCCAAAATTTGGATGAAGTAAAAGGTTGCGGCAAGAACGGCAAGAGCAATCAGAATGTCGCGTGGTTTCATTTGATCCCCCGTGATTCAAGATCCTCTCGGATTAGGTGCCTGATCGTTAGAACGGCGAGTACAAACCCTGCTCCTACTCCGAGGATGAATGCGAATACCATCATTGGTTTTCCTTCGGTTTCCTTCCCGCCTTGCGAACGTTATTGATCACGAATTTGTAATGCCCGCCGCGCCTCGACGAATCCCAGCACATAGACCAAAACAAAAAGTTTTCCTGCATGGCGTTGATCAATGATTCATTCCCCGACCAGCCGCCTGTTGAGATCCAATAGGCGTTTCCCTTCCGTTTCCAGCCCCAGTCCGCCGCCCACCATAACGCGCGAACCTCCGCCATGAAGTCGTGCCAATCCGCAGGGCCGTTATCCACCGTGACGGCGGGCCACTTGGCGATGTGCTCTAACTCAAGGTCGGTTGGGTACTCGTCAAGGCTCATTGGCCTGCCGCCTCCGGCTGTTGACTTCCTCCGCAATATCGTGCCCCAGGAAGGCGTCCGACCGCGTGACTTGCTGGTGAACCTTCCAGATGCGGGTACACGTTCGGCAAAACACTTCGAAGTTTAACGTCCCGTCTTTTACCGCCGTCCAGCCCTGATTCACTTCCCCGCCACACTCGCAGACAAAAGCGAATCGGATTTTGGCGTGTTTCACCGCTGGCCCCGCATCGCCGCCGACATGTTCCCCGCCACATGCGCCGCTATGAGTTGGACCGCGTCCGCCTGAGCCGTCCCGTCCGGGTAAATGATTTCCGCCTCGCGTAACCGCGAAAACACATCGATAGCCGACCCGTATGGAACGCCCGATAACCGCGACAGCTTCGCGAAGTCAATCCTGGGCCACATCGTTTGAGCCGCCGCGCTTGGATCTTCCCCGTCTACTAATTCCCGATC
>Ga0066652_100001228_pt1 | contig 13075 bp, 12 predicted proteins | sample GraSoiAngelo_101_FD_71413 | JGI IMG/M metagenome (GOLD analysis project Ga0066652, IMG submission 71413) | Grasslands soil microbial communities from the Angelo Coastal Reserve, California, USA - 14_0903_02_30cm | ecosystem: Environmental > Terrestrial > Soil > Grasslands | place: USA...
GCGCCGGTATTCGTGAGCCACTACCGGACGAAGCATCTGCACGATCCGGTGGTCGTCGCGCCGGACGTCGGATCGGCGAAGATGGCGCGCGGGTTCGCGAAGCGGCTCGACGCGTCGCTCGCGATCATCGACAAGCGGCGACCGTCGGCGAACATCGCCGAGGTCGTCAACGTCGTGGGCGAGGTGGAGAACAAGGACTGCCTCATCCCCGACGACATGATCGACACCGCGGGGACGATTTCGGAGGCGGCCGCGGCGCTGAAACGGCTGGGCGCCCGGCGCATCTTTGCCTTCGCGACGCACGCGCTGCTCTCGGGCCCGGCGGTGGAGCGGCTCAGAGCCGCGCCGATCGAAGAAGTGACGGTGACGAACACGATCCGCATTCCGGACGAGCGGATCTTCGAGAAATTGAAAGTGTTGTCGATCGCGAGCCTGATGGCGAAGGCGATCGGCTACGAGCATTCGAATCAATCGGTGAGTTCGCTGTTCGACTGACGAACGACGCACGACGCACGATAGAGGACTGACGTATGGCACAGACGGTGACGCTCACCGCGACGACGCGGGAGAAAACGGGCAAAGGCGCGGCGCGGCAGGCGCGCTTCCAAAAGCAGGTTCCGGCGGTGATCTACGGCCACGGCCGGGCCACGCAGCCGCTGATGGTGGATGCGCTGGCGCTCGAGAAAGCGCTCACGGGCATCGAGCCCGAGAGCACCCTCATCGAGCTCACTGTCGACGGCAAGAAGGCGCGGACGCTGATTCGGGAGATCCAGCGCCATCCGCTGCGCCCCGACATCATCCACGTCGATTTCTACGAGATTCAGGCGCACGAGAAGGTCACGCTCAAGGTTCCCGTGCACCTCGTGGGCACCCCCGATGGCGTGCGCAACGCCGGCGGCGTGCTCGATCAGGTAACGCGCGAAGTCGAAATCGAAGTGCTTCCCGAGCACATTCCCGATCGTGTCGAGCTCGACGTCAGCGCCCTGAAGATCGGTGACTCGCTGCACACGCGTGACCTGACGATTGCGAACGCCGTGATCCTGACAGGTGCCGACCTGACGATCGCGACGGTGGTCCCGCCGCGCGCCGAGGAAGTTGCGGCGCCGACGCCGGAGGCCGCGACCGAGGTCGCCGAGCCCGAGCTCATCCGCAAGGTCCGCGAGGGCGAGGAAGGCGAGGCAGTCGAAGGGGCCCCGGCACCCGACGCCAAGGCCGCGCCTAAGCCTGAGGAGAAGCCCAAAGGCAAGAAGGAAGAGTAGTCCCTGCGCGCGCTCGTCGGCCTGGGGAATCCCGGTCCGGAATACGCGGCGACGCGCCACAATGCCGGCTTTCTCCTGGCCGACGCCGTCGCCTCGCAGTGGCAGTTTCCTCCCTTCCGTCGCGCCGAGCGCGCGCGCGCGACGGAAGGCACGGCCCTCGGCGTTCCGGTGCGCATTCTCAAGCCCACGACGTTCATGAACCGCAGCGGGACCGCGCTCGCGTCATTGCGTGCCGACCCCGCGTTCACCCCGACGCGCGATCTGCTCATCCTCGTCGACGATTTCCAGATCCCGCTCGGCACATTCCGATTTCGCACGGAAGGATCGGCCGGCGGGCACAACGGGCTCAAGAGCATCGAGAGCGCGCTGCAATCCCAGCAGTACGCCCGGCTCCGCGTCGGCGTGGGACCACTACCGGAAGGCGCGGGAGACTGGTCGGAGTACGTGCTCGCCCCGTTTGAGCCGGCGGAGCTCGAACAGGTCGAGTCGTTGATGCCCCAGATGATCGAGGCCATCGAAAAGTGGCTGAAATCATGACGTGCGTCGTGCGTCGTGCGTGGTGCGTGGTATGCTCCGCTTAGGGATTGTCGGGCTCCCCAACGTGGGGAAGTCGACGCTGTTCAACGCGCTGACGTCGTCAAAGGCGGCGGCCGCGGAGAACTACCCGTTCTGCACCGTGGAGCCGAACGTCGGGGTGGTCGAGGTCCCCGATCCGCGGCTCGAGAAGTTGAACGAGGTCGTCAAACCCAAACGCAAAATCCCCGCCGTCGTGGAGTTCGTGGACATCGCCGGCCTCGTGAAGGGTGCCTCGCAGGGCGAAGGGCTCGGCAACCAGTTCCTCTCGCACATTCGCGAAGTCGACGCCGTGGTACATGTGATTCGCTGCTTCGAGGATCCCGACGTGGTCCACGTGATGGGACCGGTCGATCCCGTGCGCGATCACGACGTGATCACCAGTGAGCTGGCGCTGGCCGATCTGGCGGTGGTCGAGCGCCGGCTCGACAAGACGCGCAAATCAGCGCGGGCGGGCGACAAGGAGGCGCAGCAGGAGCTCGTCTTGCTCGAGCGTGTCGTGCAGGAGTTGAACGCAGGCCGCGGGGCGCGCGAAGCGGGCGAGAACACCGACGCGATCAAGTTCTTGCGCACGCTCGGGCTGCTCACCGCCAAGCCGATCCTCTACGCCGCCAACGTGAACGAGGACGATCTCGCCACGGGGGGGAGCGGCGGCAAATGGATCGAGAAGCTCCGCGTGGCGGTGCAGAGCCACCACGAAGAAGCGGAGATCGTCTCCTTCTCCGCCAAGTTCGAAGCCGAGCTCGGCGAGCTGACCGGTGAGGAGCGCCGCGAGTATCTCGCCAGCGCGGGCGTCTCAGAGCCGGGACTCGACCGCCTGATTCACGCGGGCTACCGGCTGCTTGGCCTTCAAACGTTTTTTACCGTCGGCGAAAACGAGGTGCGCGCGTGGACGATGCACCGCGGCGACACGGCGTTTGCCGCGGCCGGCGAGATCCACTCCGATTTCCAGCGTGGATTCATCCGGGCGGAAACGGTGGGCTACAACGAGTTTGTGAAGGCGGGCAGCTACAAGGTCGCCCGCGAACAAGGCCTGGTACGCAGTGAAGGACGCGACTACGTGGTGAAAGACGGCGACATCCTACTGTTCCGCTTCAACGTCTAGCGCGTCCAGATCTCCACGAGCCCGCATGAGCCTGCGGCGGGAAGCCCCGTGCCCATCCAGGTCGAGGAACCCGGTCGCGACTGGATCGACCGGCTCAGATCGGCCGGCGGCACCCCGCGATAGACTTCGACCCCGGCGACATCGGACACCGTGATCTGATCGTAATCCATCTCACGCTGGGCAACTCCGTCCACGCTGATCGGCACCGCGCAGAGGATGCCACGCGCAAATCGCGTCGGAATACACTCTAGATGCCGGAAGCAGCGGGTCACGATGCCTTCCATCGTCAGGAGCCCACTGAGCTTCGCGAGCCGCGCCCGGGCGAGGTCCTCGCGGGTGAAAAAGTGTGCAAAGCCGCGGTAGGTCCGCCGCCGCTCGTAGAACCCGGCCAGATCGCGCCAGAGGTTGGGTTGCCGCGCTTCCACCACGATCGGATCGAGATCGACGGCATCGACATCGAGGACCACCGCGATCCGTTTGGTGTGATCGGCATCCAGCGTGAAAACGAAGTCCTGGGTCTCGCGCCCTTCGTAGGAGACGCGGATGGCGTGCCGTCCGGTGGGGAGGCCGGCGAGCTCAAACCCGCCGGTCGAGTCGGTGACCACGAACTTGTGCACTTCCGGCGCCGAGATCATCACGCCGGCAATCGGCAGCCCATTGAAGGAAGAGATCGCCGAGCCGTGAATCCGGCCGGTGGTGTCCGCCTGCAGCTGCAGTAACGAGGCAATGATCGCGGCGGTGACCAGCTGCATATCGGTCTACAATACCACGCCGTGGCACACCTTTCCACGCCTTTACACGCCGTTTAGCTTTAGGCGCACAATTCCCCTACTCGGTGCCTTCCACCGCACCGGGTCACCTATGACCAAAGGGAGGTGGCATGAATCGTCGGTACGAGACGGTCTACATCTTTGATAGTGCCCTGGACGAGCCGGCAATCACCGAAAAACTCAACCGCTTTCACGCCCTCCTGACGAAGGACGGCAAGGGCACGCTGTCGAACGTGTCCCATTGGGGCAAGCGGACGATGGCGTACAAGATCAAGAAGAAAGACACGGGCTACTACGTGGTCGCCGAGTTCCAGGCGACCGGCGATCTGTTGCCCGAGTATGAGCGCGCCGTGAAGCTCGATGAAGGCGTGCTGCGCTACATGTGCGTCGAGGCGTCGCGCGAGCAGCCGAAGCCGGTGGTGGCGGCGGTGGTCGCGCCGGAGGAAGACGAGCTGGAAGAGGAGGAAGCGTGAGACGTCCCGCCAAGACCTGCCCCGTGTGCGAATCCGGCGCGCGCGTGCTCGACTACAAAGACGACCGGACATTGAGCCGCTTTCTCACTGAACGCGGCAAGATTCTGCCCAGCCGTTTGTCGGGTATGTGTGCGCGGCACCAGCGGCAGCTCGCGACGGCGATCAAGCGCGCGCGGCAGCTCGCCTTGATTCCGTACATCAAGGGTCACACCGCATAAACACGAAACCGTCGTGGTGGCGCCTGCTCCTGGCGCTGGTCGCGTTCGTGCTCTGGGCGCCCCCGAGTCTGGTCGGTCTGCCCTGCGCGGCGTTGTTGATCCTCACGCCCGCGTCCGACCAGCCGTCCGGATGGTCGCAGCCGATCGCGGGCGCGATCGGCGCCGTGAGTGTCGCGCTGCTGGTCATCGGCGGCGGGAGCGGCGGTCGCCTGGGGGCCGTGACGAGCGCGTACATCGTGCTCACGACCGCGGCGTTCGTGTCGTTGGTGTTGCTCCGTCCCGACGCCCCGCTCCGCCAGGCGTTGCGATCGGTGGTGGCCGCTGGTCTCGCGTGCGCGCTGCTGATCGCGGTGATGTGGGGATCGGAGGCGTGGGGCGGTCTCGCCTGGGAAGCGACGCGCCAGGCGAGCAGCGCGATGCGGGCGATTGTGGAAGTCGCGCCCGACGCGTTCCCCATCTACGAGCCGGTGGTGCGGTTCATCAGTCTCACCTGGCCTGGGATGCTGGCGCTGCAAACGCTCGCTGGGCTTACGCTCGCGTGGCAGCTGCATGTGCGAATCGCAACGACCGGGAGCGGAGCCGGGGCAGCGGACGGGGCGGGGGCCGCGGGGGCGGCTGGGGCGGGGTTGGCGCGCGCGCCACTCACGCGGTTCAAGGACTTCAACCTCGGCGACGGCTGGGTGTGGGGCATCATCGCCTGGTTGGGCGTGCTGATCCTGCCGGTCTCGAGCTCGCTGCACATCGCGGGGACGAATGTGGGGCTCGTCGCGGGCACGCTCTACGTGCTCCGCGGCGCGGCGATCGTCGCGACCTTCGCCGAGGCGTTCGGCGTCTCGGCGGTCGCGCTGGTCCTCATGGCCGCCGCGGCGGCGGCGCTGGCCGTCCCGCTGTTGTTCGTGCTCCCGGGGCTGTGCACGCTCGGCATTACCGATACGTGGTACCAATACCGGCGCCGCCTCGCGGAAGCCCGCGAGCGGCAGCGGTCCAATACAACTTGAGGGCTCAAGCGATGGAGATCATTCTGCGGGCCGACGTGCAGCATCTGGGCAAGCTGGGTGAGGTCGTGAAGGTGAAGGACGGCTACGCCCGGAATTACTTGCTGCCCAAGGGGCTCGCGTATCCGGCGACCGAAGCCAACAAGAAAAAGATCGCCTACGAGGGCGAGCGTCTCGCCAAACAGCGCGCCGCCGAGAAGACCGCCGCCGAGACGGAGGCGACGCGGCTCGCGGACGTGCATCTCAGCTTCGAGGTGAAAGTGGGCGAGGAAGAAAAGCTCTACGGCTCCGTGACCGCCAGCGACATCCAGCGCAAGCTCGAGGAGCTGGGCATCAAGGTGGACAAGCGCAAGATCGACTTGCCCGAGCCGATTCGCGAGCTGGGTGAATTCAAGGTCGGGATCAAGATTCATCCCGAGGTGCGGCCCGAGGTCCGGGTGACGGTGGTGAAGGAGTAACCTCGGCAGTGCCTCGTGACGCCCATCACACCGGTGTGGCCGCGCACGCCGGGATCGGCGCGTGGGGTGTGTTCTATCAGAATGAAGACTAATCTCGCAGAATGAAGACTGAGCTCGCCCAGGTTGTCGGCGCGCTCGTGGACCGCAAGGCCGTCGACCCGGTAGTATTGGATCTACGCGGCTTGTGCGAGGCGACCGACTATTTCGTCATCGTCTCGGGGACCTCGGACGCGCACGTGCGCGGGATGGCGGAGCACTTGCTCGCGACACTCGCGCCCCGGGGCTTGGAGCCCCATCATGTGGAGGGGTTGGCGCAGGGACGCTGGGTCCTACTCGACTACTTCGACTTCGTCGTGCACGTTTTCCATCCGGAGCTGCGGGACTTCTACCAGCTCGAGCGGCTGTGGGGCGATGCGCCCGTCGTCGCCGCAGGGGACGTCGGAGAACCAGGTTCGAAGGGATAGCAGGATGCGTGGATTTCGTTGGCTGACACTATGCGGGATTGTGCTCGTCGCCACACCGGTGTGCGGCGGGGCGCAGTATTTCGGTCAGAACAAGGTGCAGTACCGGAGCTTCAACTTCCAAACCATTCAGACCGAACACTTCGACATCTACTACTATCCGGACGAGCGGCCTGGCGCGCTCGATGCCGCTCGCATGGCGGAACGTGCCTACGCCCGCCTGTCGCGCATCCTCCACCATCAGTTCCAGAGCCGCAAGCCGATCATTTTGTACGCATCACAGTCCGACTTTCAGCAGACGAACGTCGTCGACGCATCGGGCGAAGGACTGGGCGGCGTGACGGAGTTCTTTAAGCACCGCGCGGTGCTGCCCTTCACGGGCTCGTACGCCGATTTCGAGCACGTGCTTCAGCACGAGATGGTGCACCAGTTCCAGTACGATGTGTACAGCCGCGGGCATCCCGGCGCGGGCGTGCAGACACTGGTGACCGTCAACCCGCCGCTCTGGTTCATGGAGGGCATGGCCGAGTATCTGTCGCTCGGTCCGATCAACCCCGAGACCGCGATGTGGCTGCGCGACGCCGCGCTCGAGGGTCACCTGCCCTCGATCGAGGAGATGACCGCCGACCCATACATCTTCCCGTACCGATACGGGCACGCGCTGTGGGCGTACATCGGCGAAAAGTGGGGGGATGAAGTCATCGGCGAGATCCTGCAGGCGTCTGCGACGTCGGGGCTCGACGCGGCATTCAAACGCGCGACGGGACGGACGCTCGAGGACCTTTCCGCCGACTGGCGCGACGCGATCCAGACGACGTTCTTGCCGCAGCTGGGCGATCATTATCGCGCCCGCCGCATCGCGCAGCCGACGCTCACGCAGCGGCGCTCGCGCGGCCGCCTGTTCCTCGCACCGGCGCTGACGCCGGACGGCAAAGCGATCGCGTTCTTCGGCGATCAAGGCGGGTTCTTCGTCAATCTCTGGCTGGCCGATGCCGAGACTGGTCGCGTCAAGCGCCGTCTCGTCAAATCGACGCAGAACAACAATTACGAAAGTCTGCGGTTCATCAATTCGGCCGGCGCGTTTTCGCCCGATGGGCGCTATTTCGCCATCGCCGCCAAGCGCAAGGACCGCGATGACCTGGTCATTCTCGACGTCGAGCGCGGGCGCGAAGCGCGCCGCATTCATGTCGGCCTGAACGGGCTGCAGACCCCGCAATGGTCGCCGGACGGACAGCAGCTCGTGTTCACCGGCTTCAGCAACGGCTTCACCGATCTGTTCATCATCAATCGCGACGGCACGGGGCTGCGGCGCCTGACCAACGACAAATACGCGGATCTCCATCCGTCGTGGTCACCCGACGGGAAGACGATCGCGTTCGTGACCGACAGCGGCGGCGAAACCGATTTCGATCTGCTGCGCTTCGGCAATCTGCGGATCGCGCTGCTCCATCTCGACACCGGCGTGACGGAGCTGCTGCGCAACATGGAGATCGGGAAGAACATCAATCCGGTGTGGGCGCCCGACGGCCGTTCCCTCGCCTTCGTATCCGATCGGACGGGCATCGCCAACATTTTTCTGTACGACCTGGGCGGTGGCCAGATTTACCAGCTGACCAACATGTTCACCGGCGTGCAGGGCATCACGCCGCTGTCGCCGGTCCTTTCGTGGGCGCCCCTCGCTGACCGCATGGCGTTTGTGTATTACGAAGACGGCCAGTACAGCGTCTATTCCGTGGAAAACCCGCGCTCGCTGCGCCGCGCGCCTTACCGTGGGCCGTCCACCATGCCGGTCGTGGCGCTGCTCCAGGCCGAGCAACGCGACAGCGGGGGTTCACCGGCACCGCCGATGATTCCCATACCGGTCCCCCCCCCCTCCACGCTCGGCGGTGGCTCACCGGCCGGCCCCAACACCATGACGCGGCCGGCGCGACCCGGTCAAGGCGCGTCGATCTATCGCACGTCCGGCGGCTTCCGCCCGTCGGGAGAGCCGCAGGCCGCAGAGTCGTCCGCCGCATTTCCGGCCGTGACCGTGCGGGCCTTGCTCGACTCGGCGACGTTGGCACTCCCCGACACGAACGAGTTCACGTTCCACCCCTATAGGGTGCGGTTTACCGCCGACTACATCGCGCGCCCCACAGTCGGTTACGCCCGGGACAACTTTGGGCGCGGCATCTTCGGAGGAACCGCGATCGCGCTCTCGGATATCCTGGGTAATCATTCCGTCGTCCTCGCCGGTTCCATCAACGGCCGCATCAGCGAGGCGCAGTTCCTCGGTCTCTACGCGAACCAGTCGCACCGCTTGAATTGGGCCGGCGGCTTTTCGCAAGATCCGATGTACTTCTACGGCGGGAGCGACTGGAGCCGGATCGAAGACCCCCGCAAGGCCGGGGACAGCCTGGACGTGTTCACGACCCGGATCCGGCGTTTCGTGGTTCGGGATCTATTCACCGCGTCCGCGTACCCGTTCAGCCGCTTCAATCGCCTCGAGCTGGGCCTGCACGCCGTGAACATCTCGGAAGCGACGCTCGCGTTGCAGACATCGTACAACGCGAGCACGCGTGACTTCGTGGATCAAAATCTCATCCAGGGTGGTGGACCGTCGGCGACGTTCGTGCAACCGTCCATCGCACACGTGCATGACAATACGCTGTTCGGCTATGTCGGCCCGTTTGCGGGCGCGCGCTCACGCTTCTCGATCTCGCCGGCCATCGGCACGTGGCGCTTCACGGCCGGGCTGATCGACTACCGGCGCTACATCTTCTTCCGGCCGTTCACGATCGCGGTGCGTGGCCTCATGTTCGGCCGGTTCGGGCACGACGCCGATCGCTTCCCCGTCTTCCTCGGCAGCACGGAGCTGATTCGCGGCTATACGTCGGGATCGTTCCGCCATCACGAATGCGCGGCCGATCCCCGCTCGAACTCGCCGACCAACTGCGCCGAGTTGGATCAACTGATCGGGTCCAAGATCGCGGTCGGGAATATCGAGCTGCGCTTCCCGCTCACGCGCACCCTCGTGCTGGGCTTTCTGCCGGTGGGCTTCCCACCGATCGAGGGCGCGCTGTTCTATGACATCGGCATGGCGTGGGATGACGCCAGCACGGTCAAATGGAATCGCGCTCCGAGCGAGGACCCCCTCCTCGTGCGCACGCCACTGCGGAGTTGGGGCGGCTCCATTCGTGCCAACGTCTTTGGGTTGATGATCATGCGGCTCGACTACACGAAGCCGCTGGACCGGCCGTGGACGCGGTCGTATTGGACCATCAGTTTAGGTCCGACCTTCTAACTCCGCTTCGCTGAAATAGTTGCAATGGCATAGCCGGTTGTCTATTTTGTCCGGCGAGGCCATTTGCGCATCTCCCGTTTCCTTCTGATCGCGTCTGTTACGCTCTGGGGTTGTGGACCCCGGGCGCCGACGGCTGAGTCGTCGCAATCACAAGCGCCGCAAGTAGTTGGCAAGCCACAGGCGCTGGCACGCGCGCCCGGTGTGGCAATCCGGCTGCCCGCCAAGGGTGGTGTCCCCCAGCTCTATAAGCTGCCTCGCCTCACGTCGGTCGACGGCGTGTTAAAAGGCCGGCTACCCCCGGTCGACCGCGTCGTCGGCCTGGATCCCGAATCGGAGTTCCTCTTTGTCACGACCGCCAAGCACGAGCTCTTGGGGCTCGATCTCGGCAGCGGGCGGGCGGACACGGTCGCGACGAATGTCAGACAAGCGGCCCTCGGCCCCGATGGCACGCTCTACGCGATCGACTCATCGCGGCATGTGGTCTCGCTTTCGCGCCGGACGCGCTTCGCCTGGCCGAAGGCGCTCACCGCGCTCCCACGCGACCTCTTCGGCTCGACCGACCAGCATCTGGTCGGCGTCGTCCCACAGGACCAGCTGCTCGTCGCCGCCGCCGATCAGCCCCCGACACTTCGGCCGATCGCCGCAGGCGGTGATGTCGCGGCCACGCGCTGGGGCGATCTCGTCGCCGTCGCCAGCGATTCGGGCGTGACGTTTTACGATCCCCTCGGCCGGCGCGATCCCGCGTTCGTGAGACTCGCCGATTCCCCGCGAGCCCTCGCCTTCTCGCCATCCGGTCATCGCATCTACGTCGCCCGCCGCAACGTGCCGGGCCTGGCAGTGGTGGATCGCTACGAGCGCAAGGAGCTCGACGGTGTCGCGCTCCCGGGACCGGTCGCGGCCCTGCGCCTCGATCCACTCGGCCGCTGGCTCCTCGCGCGGCCAACGGTCGGCGATTCGGCGTGGATTGTCGACCTGCCGATCAAGCGACACACCGGCATCGTGCCGACCCAGTGGCAGGCCGATTTGCCGGCAATTTCTCCGGACGGAATGCTGATCTACCGGCGCGGCCACGACGTCGTCTCGGCGCGGCCGGACTCGTTGAATGACGTCGGCAAGGTCACGAACGGGGCGGCGGACTTGTGGGTGCTCACCTCCTGGCTGCCCCGGGGCGTCGCGGCGAGCCCGGTGAGCACCGCGGCCGCCGAGAGCGGCGCCGCCGGCGCGGCGGGGGCCGAAGGCCCGCTCTATGTCCAGGTGTCCACGTCGCAAAACCCGGAATGGTCAGGTCACCTGGCCGATGATCTCACTCGCGCCGGGCTGGCAGCGCGCGTCTTGCCGCCGCAACATACCGATGACGGGTATCGCGTCGTGCTCGGCCCCTACGCGACGCGCGAGCAAGCCGAGGCCATCGGCCGCCGCCTCGGGCGCCCGTTCTGGATTTACCAGCCGGGCCAATGAACACGGTTCCTCCTCCGCTCCCTCCGCGCCAGCTGCCGCTTTCGCGGCTCGGGCATCTCGTTCCGCCGCTCGTAAACGATGCGGCGTTGGTTGCGCTCGTGACGCTCACCGACGATATGCCGTGGGCGGCAAAAGCGGCCTGGGACATTGCCCGCATTGCCGCCCGCGACGGACGCCGCGTCGCTCTCGTGGATCTCTGTCTCGAGCATCCGGCGCTCCACGAAGTCGTCGGGCTGAGCACCACCGAAGGAATCGTGGACGCGTTCGAGTATGGCGTTTCGCTGAACAAGGCGGCGCACGAAGTCACCGGCGTCTTCATCATCCCCGCGGGTTCGGACACAGCCCACCCGGCGGAGGTCTACGGGCACGCCCGGTGGCCAAAGTTGCAAGCCGGCTTCCGTTCCGAAGGAGCGTTGCTGATCCTGTTGCTTCCGCTCGCGGGCCTCGCGCAGCTCTCGGCGACGCCAGACGGCGTCTTCGCGCTCGCCCCTGAGGGTCTCGCGCCAAGCTTTGCATTGCCGCGCGATGTGCCGTTGCTCGGCGTCGTTCGCGATCGGTGGCTGCCGTCGAATCCTCGCCTGTCGCCGCCGGCGATGCCGGTACCGATTGCGGAGCAGCCGCGGCGTGGACTCCGCGTCGCCGTGGGGGCGCTCGTGGTTGCGGGACTGGCGGTCGGAGGTTGGGCATTGCTCGCGCGAGCGCGTGAGTCAGCGGCGGTTCCGCGACCCCCCGCTGCCACCGTCCCACCTGCTCCGGCCACGTCGACACCCTCCACCAACCTCCACCACCCTCCACCTCCTCCCGTCAGGCTGGATACGCTTGGGTGGACCGTCCAGCTCGCCGCGTATGCGTCGCTCGACAAAGCCCTCGCGCATGCGGACCGTCTGGCGGCGGATGCGGGCGTGCCGGCACTCGTCACGCCCGTGCCGCAGGGCGGGAAGGGACCGATGTGGTACCGCGTCCTGGCCGGCTCGTACGCCACGCGCGCGGCCGCCGGCACCGCGCGCGCGAGCCTCTGGCGTCGCGGCCTCGCCGCCGAAGGTGTCGGCGACTTGGTGCTCGCGCCCTATTCCTATCACGCGCCGGCGGGCGCGTCACTCGAGCAGCTGCGCCGCCGTGGGCTGCCCGCGATGCGGTGGTCGAACGGCGTCATTTTGCTCGGCGCGTTTGTAGGCCCCGACCAGGCGGCCTACACGCAGGCCGCACTCAAGCGCGCCGGTGTGCGCGCGAACCTACTCCCTCGCATGGGGACACCATGAGACTGAGCAGGCTCGAGCTGTCCGGATTCAAATCGTTCGCCGGATCGGTGGAGTTGCCCTTCGAGCAAGGCGTGACCGCAATCGTGGGACCAAACGGCTGCGGCAAGTCGAACATCTCCGACGCGGTGCGCTGGGTGCTGGGCGAACAGTCGCCGCGCCTCTTGCGCGGTGGCAAAATGGAAGACGTCATCTTCCAGGGTTCGACGGGACGCCGGCCCGTGAACGTGGCGGAGGTGTCGCTGGTCTTCGACAACTCTGACGGCAGCCTCCCGATCGCCTATCAGGAGGTCGTCGTCACGCGCCGTCTCTCGCGCTCCGGGCAAAGCGACTATCAGCTGAACCGCTCGCCCGTGCGGTTGCGCGACATCCAGGACATGTTGCGCGGGACCGGTCTCGGCGCCGATGCCGCGGTCGTGATGGAAGCGAAGATGATCGACGCGCTGTTGTCGGAGAAGGCGGAAGAGCGCCGCGCCCTGTTCGAAGAAGCAGCGGGCATCGGCCTGTATCGCGATCGCAAGAAGAGCACGGAGCGGCGGCTCGAGGAAACCGCTGCCGATCTCGCCCGGCTCGAGGACCTGATCGGAGAAGTGCAGACGCAGGTGCGTAGTCTCGCGCGTCAGCGGGGCCGTGCCGAGCGCTATGGCAAGATGATCGAAGAGCGGTTCGGCATCGCGCTGACGCTCGTGCGGCGCGAGCTCGAGGACTTCGATCTGTCGCTCGGGGCGCTCGGCGTACGGGCCCGCGAGCTGGCCGAAGCGCTGCC
>Ga0066652_100001229_pt1 | contig 13073 bp, 13 predicted proteins | sample GraSoiAngelo_101_FD_71413 | JGI IMG/M metagenome (GOLD analysis project Ga0066652, IMG submission 71413) | Grasslands soil microbial communities from the Angelo Coastal Reserve, California, USA - 14_0903_02_30cm | ecosystem: Environmental > Terrestrial > Soil > Grasslands | place: USA...
CCAGTCGTCGGGCCTCGTCGCGGCCATGCACATCCGCGGGCCCGAAAAGATCCTCGGCGCGGCCGTCGTCATCTTATTGTTGATCGCGATCGTCATGTTTGCGGGGATGCTGCGCCAGGTGTACGGCGGCCCGCGCACGCCGCGGCGCTGACCGCGCCAGACGTCGTCGCCGCCGTGCACCGCGCGCCGTCGCCCGAGTCTCCGCCCGCCCGCCCGTGAATACGGTTCGCCTCGCCGTCGACGGCCCGCTCGCCCGCATCACGCTCGATCGCCCCCGCGTGCTGAACGCGGGCAACGCCCAATGGGTACGCGAGCTCGGCGACGTCGTCGCGCGCATCGAGCGCGCGCCGGACGTGCGCGTCGTCGTCCTCCGCGGCGCGGGCCGCGCGTTCTGCACGGGCGTCGATCTCGACGCGCTGGCCTCCGGGGCGTTCGGTCTCGACGACTTCGTGGCGTGGGAAGACGCGATGGTCGCCATCGAGCGCATGGACCGGCTCTTCGTCGCCGGCCTCAACGGCCACTGCCTGGGCGGTGGACTGCAGCTGGCGCTGGTCTGCGACTATCGCCTGGCTTCGGCCGACGCTCGCCTGGGGCTGCCGGCGGTGAAGGAGTGCCTGATCCCCTCGATGGCCCTGTACCGGCTGCCGCGCCTCATCGGCGCCGCGCGGGCACGCGAGCTGATCCTGCTCGGCGAGCCGATCGACGCGAGCACTGCGGAGCGCTACGGGCTGGTGAACCGCGTCGTGGCGGCCGCCGACTTCGAGCGTGAGCTGGACGCCACGGTGGAGAAGTTCCTCGCGTTGCCGCCGGCGAGCGTGCGCGCCAGCAAGCGGCTCAGCGCGCGCGCCTTCGACCTCGACTTCGACGCCTTCCGACGCGAGATGCAGGCGCACTTCAAGATCTGTCTCGACTCCGACGAGCACCGCGCGGCGATGCAGGCGATTCGGAGCAAGCGGTCGTCCGCGCGGCCGCCGAGCGCGTAAGCGCGTCGTCAGCGCGCCGGCGTCGGCCGCCGCACGCCCGCCGCCCCGGTTACCGCACGATGAGGACGATCGACAGCGCGAGCAGCAGCCCCATCGCGATGTTGAAGATCCGCAGCCGGCGCCGATCGTGAAGGACGTGCTGGACGGCGGCCCCGAACGCCAGCCATACGAAGCAGCTCGGCAAGGCGGCCAGCACGAATAGGGCGCCGAGCCACGCGGCCTGAGCGACCGGATGTCCGGCGTCGGCGCGGAGAAAGGTGCCCGCCGCGCTCGCCGTGACCAGCCACGATTTCGGATTGACCCACTGAAAGATCGCCGCGCCCATGTAGCCGACCGGATCCTGCTTCGGCGCCGAGTCGACGCGGCTCGTCGACGTCGCGATCTTCCACGACAGCCAGAGCAGAACCGCCGCGCCGCCCCAGTGAAGCGCGGTGAGTATCACGGGATGCCGAAGCACGAGCGTGCCGAGGCCGAGCGGCACGATGAACATCATGACGCCCATGCCGGTGGTGACGCCGAGCAGGCAGGGCAGGCCTCTGACGACGCCGGCCTGCGCGCCCGCCGCCGTCAGCATGATGTTACTCGGACCCGGCGTGACTGCGGCCACGACGGCGAAGACGACAAACGCCACGATCTGATCGGTCGTCGTACGCTAGCCCTCCACGATGAACGAAGCCAGATCGGCCGGCGAGGGTCTTGAACGATCGTGCCAGGGCAGGATTGCGGGCTGGCTCGGCAGCTCGAGACCCGCCGAGGGCGTCGAGCTTCTGCGCGCCTGGTTCGCCGGCACCGCCTATCAGAAGCATCGTCACGCCACCTACGCGATCGGTGTCACGGACTGCGGCGTGCAGGTGTTCGATTATCGCGGTGCCGTCCGTGCGAGTACGCCGGGGCAAGTCGTCGTGCTCTATCCGGACGAGCTGCACGATGGGCGCGCGGGCACCGACGCGGGATTCGGCTATCGCATCGTGTACGTCGAGCCGTTCCTTCTCACGGACGCGCTTCGGAGCCTGCGTGGAAAACCCGGCCCGCTGCCGTTCCTGCGCGAGCCGGTCTCGACCGATCCTCGGCTGTCGCGCGCGATCGACGCGGCGTTTCGCGCGCCCCTGGACTCGCTCGCCGTGGACGGCCTCGTCGTCGACCTCGCCCACGCGTTGCTCGCGAACGAGCGCGGCGTGGGCGTGGTGTCACGACGTGTCGACGTGCGAGCGGTCGAACGCGCGCGGCAGTTCCTCGACGCCGAGCGGACCCGCGCCGTACACTCGCGCGAGCTGGAGGCGATCACGGGACTGTCCCGCTACGACCTCGCGCGTCAGTTCAGGCTCGTGCTCGGGACGAGCCCCTATCGCTATCTGCTCATACGTCGTCTCGAGCTCGCCCGCGAGCAGATGCATCGCGGACGCCCGCTCGCCGACGTCGCCCTCGAGGCGGGGTTCGCCGACCAGGCGCATTTCACCCGCGTGTTTCGGTCGGCGGTCGGATTGACGCCCGGGCGGTACCGCGCGTTGAGCGCGCCGGCGGCCGGCGTGGCCGCGGGCGTCACCTCACGCCGTTGATATAGGTCCAGCAGCAGCGGAACGCCGGCCGGCCGCCGAAGAGCAGCTCCATCGCGTGGCGGATCAGCGCGAGCCGATCGCGCACCGCCTGCGCGCCCGCCGGCGTGCCGTCGACCTTGGCCGAGCCGCCGACCCAGCCGAGCACCGCCTCGTGGTACGCGCTGAGGAACTCGAACCAGTCGTCGACGCTGGCGTCGATCGTGCGCGCAGTGACCGACTCGATGGCGAACCCCGCGGCCTCGAGCTCGCGCACGTAATAGTCGAGCGGGCGCACCGGCAGGAAGACGCGATCGCGATATGCCAGGTGCGCCCGCATGCGCGCCTCGTCGTCGAGTGCTCCACGATAGGCCGCGTACTTCGGGTCGTTGCGGACGAGCCCCGTGGCCACCTCGTGAATCGTCCATACGGTCTCGTCCAGGATCCACTCGCTCGGGCGTGCGCTGGGATTGCGGATGTTGCCCGACTGCACGAACGCCCGCCCGCCGGGCCGCAGCACCCGCGCCCACGACGCGAGCGTCTGCGGCAGCTCGAGATAGAGATGGATCGCGTTGGTGGAGGCGATCGCGTCCACGCCGCGGGTGCTGAGCTCGGGGCCGAGTGCCTCGTGCAGGAGCTCCAGGCGCCTGTCCTCCTTCAGCCAGCGCAAGAGCCGGACGGCGACGCGCTCGTCGTCGCGGAACTTGTCGAGACCCACGCGGAGGAACTTCGGCGAGGAATCCGCGATGAGCATGCCCACCTGCCGGTCGAAGATGCGCAGCAGCAGGCGATCGAGCAGGATGCCCGTGCCTCCCGAGTAGTCGACGAGGATCTGTCCCTCGTCCAGGTGCCGCGCGAGGTCCTCGACGGTCGGATCGAGATTGCGGTACCAGCCGTGCTGCTCGACGGTGTCGTACTGCAGGCCAAACGTATCAAGGGGCTGTCGCGTCCAGTCCTCGTCGGGCACGCGTTCGAATCCGGCGGGCCAGCGAAACACACGCCGCGTCGCGGGCACGTCGACGACGCCGCGGCTGAGCTCACGATGGGTACGCAGGAGCGCGGGGACCGTCGCGGGCGCGCGGCGACCCCAGCCGCACTCGGTGGCGATACCGAAGTCGCCGACGAAGCGCCGCGCCACCGCCAGGCGGCGCGCCGAGCCCTCGATGCCGTCCGTCGCATGCACGAGGCCGAGATAGAGCTCGGTCTCGGGTCGCAGCCGCAGCGTCGCGAGCGGCGCGTAATAGGCCTCGTCGGCGCGGTCGCGCGGCACCGGCATGTGGATCCAGTGCAGCGGCCGTCCGAGGCTGGCGGCGAGCGCGTTGGCGATCTCCACGAGCTTGCCCGCGTCGCGCGGCTCCTTGTAGTGGCGATGCTGCACGTCGCCGTAGCAGAAGTGGTAACCGAGCTCGACGTCGGCGGGCACCTGGCGCGACAGGCGAAGCAGCCGCTCGAGGATGCCGCCCTTGACGTCGTCGAACCACACCGGGAACACGCCCTCGAGCATGCCGAACTCGAAGTTCGTGTCCCACTGGACCGCGAGCTGATCGTGCGGCACCTCGTGCAGCACCAGGCGCAGCTCCGCCAGCAGGCGCGTCTCGTACGCCGGCTCGAGCGCGCCTTGATGCTCGGGGACGACGAACGCGCTGATCGGCGCCAGCGGCGTCGGCAGGCAGACCTGAAAGCGACAGCCGACGGGCACGCGGCCATCGCGCTTGAGCCGCGCGAACACGCGATACGACGCGATCGCCGCGTCCGCGTAGCCGAGGGCCTCGAAGCGCACATCCTCGGCGCGCGCGCCGTCTTCCAGACGCACGCGCGGCAGCGGCCGCCAGCCGTCGGGCGCCGGCGGCACCACCTCGAGCCGTGGCTGCGAGGTGAACACGGGCAGCTGCCACACGATCCAGTCGGAGCGCGGGCCGGTTTCACCGTCGGGAATCCGCCGCAGTCGATCGCCGAGCTCGCTCGCGAGCGTCGTGAACACCGCTTCCGCGTTGGCGAGGGGAACACTGCCGACGAGGTGCGCGCCGCGCGCCGTCATGGGTGGCCTCGCATTGTTGCGCGTGTCACTATATCGCTCCCATGACCCAGCCGCTGCCGATGCTCCCGACGTCCGTGGTAGGCAGCCACGGTCTGCCCGGCTGGGTGTGGCTCGCGCGCGAGGCCATGGAGGCCGGACGCCTCGGCGTCATCGACCTGCGCGAGGTGATGGAGGACGCCACGCAGATCGCGCTGCTCGACCAGGAGCACGCGGGCGTGGACGTCGTCACCACCGGCGAGATGATGCGCGTGCGGTTCATCATCGGCTTCTACGAGGCGATCCACGGCATCAAGACGCTGCCCGCGCCGCGCAAGCTCGGGCAGCCGCTCTGGGACACCAACACGCCGTTCGAGGTCGTCGACAAGCTCAGCGCGCCGCGGGGGCTCGGCATCGTGGAGGAATTCAAGCTCGCGCGCGAGCTCACCGGCAAGCGGCTGAAGGCCACCGTGCCGGGCCCCTACACGCTGCTGGTGCCGCTCAAGCTCGGCGGCGGCTATCACGACAAGGACACGCTGCTCGCCGACCTCGTGAAGATCGTCAACGCCGAGTGCAAGGCGCTGGTCGCGGTCGGCGCCGATTTCGTCCAGATCGACGAGCCGCACCACGGCATGTACCACGGCTCGCCGCACGACGTGTCGAAGGGCATCAACCTCGCCGTCGACGGCGTGGACGCGAAGATCGCCGTGCACGTCTGCTTCGGCAATCTCTACGGGCGGCCGTTCAGCGCGGTGCGCGACTACGCGAACGTGTTTTCCACGCTGCACGAGATCGAGGCCTCGCAGATCGTCCTCGAGTTCGCCAACCGCGGTCTCGACGACGCCGCGCGCTGGAAGGAGTTTCCGCGCGACAAGGAGCTGGGCGCCGGCGTCATCGACGTGAAGGCGTTCAAGGCCGAGACGCCGCAGGACGTCGCCGCGCGCATCCGCGCGCTGCTGCGCCACATCGCGCCCGACAAGCTCTGGCTCAACCCCGACTGCGGCTTCTGGGAGACGCCGCGCTGGGTGGTGAAGCTCAAGCTGCACGCGCTCGTCGAGGGCGCGCGGCTGGTGCGGAAAGAGCTCGGCTAGCCCTTGTGCTGCGCGGCCGCGCGCTGGCGGACCTCCTCCATCGAGAGGTCTTCCTTGTGCGTGGCCACGTGCCAGACGTGGCCATACGGATCGACGACGCTGCCCGATCGATCGCCGTAGAACTGGTCCTGCACGGGCCGGAGCGCCTTCGCGCCGGCGGCGAGGGCGCGGCCGATCACCGCGTCCGCGTCCTCGACGTAGAGGTGCAGCATCACCGGCGTGCCGCCGATCGCGCGCGGGCTGCGAAAGTCCATCTCCGGATGCTCGTCGGCGAGCATGAATCGAGAGTCGCCGATCTGGAGCTCGGCGTGGCCGATCCGCCCGTCGGGCTGCGCCATGCGCATCACTTCTTTGGCGCCGAAGGCTTTCTTGTAGAACTCGATGGCGTCACTGGCCCCTTTGATGCTGAGGTATGGGGTGATCGTGTGATACCCGTCGGGAATCGCCTTCACCGTGCCTGCCATGTCTTCACCTCCAGCGGTTGCCTCCTCACAGCGTAGACGACGCGGCAAGCACGACGCTCACGGCGTCTCGATCGGCGTCACGTCGACCTGACGGCGCTCGGCGCCGCGCACGATCGTGAGCGCCAGCGCCTCGCCGATCGGCCAGACGACGAGGCGCCGAGGTGGCTCATCGCGTAGGGCATGCGGCGCCGGAGTCGGCCCAGGCCTTCACCAGGCTGCCGAACGCCGCCTGCGTTCCGGGCGCCGGCTCGCGGCCCACCCCGGGCGTCCACGCCCAGCCGACGAGCTCGTCCTTGGCCATGTGCTCGACGATCTCCGCGAGGCTATGGCCGCCGTTGCGCGCCGGGTCCTTCACCTGCTCGCAGATCTGTCCGAGCGTGCGCTTCTGCCACGCCATCGCGACCGGCGCCAGCTGCCATTTCGGATTGCCCGGCACATGACCGGCATCGAAGTTGGCGGCCTGATGGCAGGTCGCACAACGCATCGTCGTGACGCCGAGGCCGTCGGCGCCGCGCTGAACGGCGGGTTGATGCGGATAGCCGTCACCCTGCGTCGGCCGGTCGCCGTCGGGATGGCAGTTCAGGCATCGCGGGTGCTGCAGCACCTTGCCGGCCTCGGTGAACATCGCCGCCGACCGCGCCGCCGGGTCGCGAATCCCGGCGAACGCGCTCGGTGCGCTCAGCGTGCGGCCCGCCTGCGCTCGCGCCATCATCGGAGCGAGCGCCGTCGCGGTCGCGACGAGCGTCGCCGCCGCAGCGATGAGCGGCACGACACGCGCGCTCACGATGTCCGCGTGCCGGCGGCGGCGAGCCGCGCGAACGGCAGGCGTCGCACACGCTGGCCGGTCAGCTGGAAGAAGGCGTTGGCCACCGCGGGCGCGATCGGCGGCACGCCGGGCTCGCCGACGCCCGTCGGAGCGGCGCCGGACGGGACGATGTGCACCTCGACGGCGGGCATCTCGCCGATCCGCAGCGGCCGATAGGTGTCGAAGTTGCGCTGCTGCACGCGGCCGCGCACGAGCGTGACCTCGTTCCAGAGCGCGGCGGCCAGCCCGTAGCCGATGCCGCCCTCCATCTGCGCACGTACCACGTCGGGATTGATCGCGGTGCCGCAGTCGACGGCGCAGACGACACGCTCGACCTTCGGCAGGCCGTCGGGGCGGCGCGAGACCTCGACCACCTGCGCGACGACGCTGTTGAAGGACTCGTGTACGGCCACGCCGCGCGCGCGCCCGCTCGGCAGCGTCTGGCCCCAGCCCGCTCGATCGGCTGCAAGGTTCAGCGCCGCGAGATGCCGCGGGTGCTTGGCGAGCAGCGCGCGGCGCAGGTCGACGGGATCGCGTCCCACCGCGTGCGCAAGCTCGTCGAGGAACGTTTCCGTCGAGTACGCGGTGTGCGTACTACCGACCGAGCGCCACCAGAGCACCGGCACGCCGATCCTCGTCGTGTGGAGATCCACGGCGATGTTCGCAATGGCGTACGGAAGATTCGCGGCGCCCTCGACCGACGTCCGGTCGACGCCGTCTTTCACCATCGCCGACTCGAAGGGCGTGCCGCTCGCGATCGACTGGCCGACGATGCGATGCTCCCAGCCGACGATATTGCCCGCGGCGTCGAGACCACCGCGCAGGCGATGCACGTAGAGTGGCCGATACCGGCCGCCCTGGATGTCGTCTTCGCGTGTCCACACGAGCTTGACGGCGCGATCACCGCCGATGGCCTTCGCGATGGACGCCGCTTCGCCGGCAACGTCGCCGTTGGGCGTGGCGCGGCGGCCGAAGCTGCCCCCTCCGAGCAGCGTGTGCACACGCACCGTGTTGGCCGGTACGCCGACGATTTGCGCGACGACCTGCTGATCGATCGTCGGAGCCTGCGAGCCTGCCCAGAGGTCGCAGCCGTCGGCGCCGACGCGGATGACCGCGTCCAGCGGCTCCATCGGCGCGTGCGCCAGATACGGGAACTCGTACACCGCCTCCAGGACTCTCGCCGCGCCGCGCAGGGCGCCGTCGGCGTCGCCTTCGCGCCGTGCGCGGGTGCCCGGCCTACCAGCCAGCACGCGATACGCCGCGTAGAGCTCGTCCGTGCCGCGCTTCTCCGCACGGCTCTCGTCCCACGCCACGCGCAGCGCCTCGCGGCCTTTGCGGGCCGCCCAGAAGCTCTCCGCCACCACGGCCACACCCGCCGGCACCGGCACGACGTGCGTCACGCCCTTCACCCGGCGCGCGGCCGTCGCGTCGAACGACTTCACGGTGGCGCCGAAGCGCGGCGGTCGCGCGATCAGCGCCGTCAGCATCCCCGGCACGGCGAAGTCCATCGTGTACTGCGCCGAGCCGTCGGTCTTGGCCCTGCTGTCCACGCGCGGCGGCTGCTTGCCGACGAGCTTGAAGTCCTTCGGATCCTTGAGCGTCACCTGCGCGGGCGGCGCGATCGCGGCAGCCTTCGACGCCAGCTCACCGAACGTCGCGCGGCGGCCCGATGGCGCATGGGACACGACGCCACGATCCACGGTGATCTCCGAGGCGGGGACGCTCCATTCACGTGCGGCGGCCTCGACGAGCATGGCGCGCGCCGTGGCGCCGGCGCGCCGCATCTGGTTCCAGGAATCGGCCATCGCCGTGCTGCCGCCCGTGACCTGAGCTCCGCCCAGCAGCCGGTTACCGTAGCGCGCGGCGTCCGAGGGAGCCGACTCGACGCGAATCTGGGACCAGTCGGCGTCGAGCTCTTCGGCCAGGATCGTGGCGACCCCACTGTAGCTGCCCTGGCCGAGCTCGATGTGCTTGCTGATGATCGTGACCGTGTTGTCGGGAGCGATGCGGACGAAAGCATCGGGCGCAAGCCCCTCGACGGCGGCCGCCGGGCGGCTGTCGAAACGGACGCCGACGACGAGCGCGGCGCCGGCGAGCGCCGTGGTCTCGAGGAAGCGACGACGAGTGAACATGCTCAAGCTCCGAGCGTCGTGGCCGCCTCGTGGATCGCGGCGCGAATGCGGACGTAGGTGGCGCAGCGGCACACGTTGCCGGTCATCGCGGCATCGATGTCCGCGTCGGACGGCCGGCGGATCTCCGAGAGCAGCGCGATGGCGGACATGATCTGTCCCGACTGGCAGTAGCCGCACTGCGCGACGTCGAGCCGCCGCCACGTCTCCTGAACCGCGCGCGCGACGTCGCCCGACACGCCCTCGATGGTGACGACCTCGCGGCCCTGCAGCACGGCCGCGGGCGTGACGCACGCGCGGGCGGCGCGGCCGTCGATGTGCACCGTGCAAGCGCCGCACTGGGCGATGCCGCAGCCGTACTTGGTGCCGGTCATCTCTAATTGCTCGCGCAGCACCCAGAGCAGCGGAATGTCGTCGTCAGCGGCCACGGTGCGGGCGGCGCCGTTGATTCGCAGATTGGCCATCGGATCCTCCAGGCGGTCAGGCGACCGCGCGCCTGACCTCGGCGAGCCGCGCGAAGGAGGCGAGGACCTTCGCGTGGTCCGTCGTGAGGTGGCGCACGATGACGTCCGTGAAGCCCAGCGCGCCGAGCTCGCGGAATCGCGCGGTCACCTGCGCGACGCTGCCAGCCACCAGCGCCTTGGGGTCGAAGCCGCGATAGCCCTTCGCCACCGCCGCCTCGAGCGTCGCCTTCGCCTCGGCCTCGGATTCGCCCACGTACACGTCGCGACGGATCGCGGTCGCGCTGGGCGTCCGGCCGTGCGCCTTGCAACGCTCGCGGTAATACGCGAGCTTCTCGCGCGCGACGTCGAACATGAGCCCGGGTGAGGCGAGCCACGCGTCGCCCAGGCGCGCCGCGCGATCGATCGCCGGCGGCGCGGTGGCGCCGATCCAGACCTCGACCGGCTCGGCGGGTCTGAGCGCGACGCGTGCGGAGTCGAACGAGAAGATGCCCGACGCGGTGACGGTCTCTCCGGCGAACAGGCGCCGCAGCGCCGACAACGACTCCTCGAACGCGGGCACGCGGCTCTTGAGCGAGGTGCCCATCGCGCGGAACTGCGCGTCGTCCTCGCCGAGCCCGCACTGGAAGATGAAGCGCCCGCGCATGATCGCGGCCAGCGTGCCGACCTGCTCGGCGATCAGCACGGGATTCCAGAGCGGCAGCAGGAAGAGGCACCCGGCCGGTTTGTCGCTCCACTCCGCGAGCAGACGCCCGAGCATCGGCACGTTCTGGTAGTACTTGCCCGGCGTCGCGTGATGGTCGCCGACGAACAGCGAGTCGAGGTCGGCCTTCCGCGCGGCGGCCGCGCGCTCGATCATGACGCGCGCGCCCTGACGCGGATCCTCGACGGTGTAGGCGCTGGTGAGCGAGACGCCGACTCTCAGTGCCGGACCTCCAGCTCGCTGCCGAGTGCCTCGTTGAAGCGGTTGGTGAAGTTCGCCGCCGCGATGCTGAGCGTGAGCTGCACGAGCTGCGCCGGGCTCAGCTGCTTGCCGAGCTGCTCGACCAGCGCCGGCTCGACCTGCACGCGCGTCGTCATCTGCTCGGCGTAGCGGATCACGAGGCGCTCGAGCTCGTCGAAGAGCGGGCTCGTTTCGTACTGCGGCAAGGCGTCGAACTTTTCCTTTGGCACACCCGCTCTCTGACCGAGAGCCGTGTTGTGGACGGTTCAGTACTCGCAGCGGTTGAGCTGCGACGTCTTGACGTAGGCGAGCTGGCGCAGCTTCAGATCGAGCGGTCCCTCGCGCGTGGTGCGATACCACGCCTGGAACGGCGCCACCGTCGGCGGGTGGTGGGCCATCAGCTTGGTGATGTTGAGCACGCGGCCGGTGGCCTTCTTCATCTCGTCGTAGACGGAGGCGAGCTCGGGCGGCGGTGTCTCGACGTAGGGCAGTCGCGCGCTCATGGCAGCATCTCCAGCAGTGGCTCGAGGTTCGCCGGGTCGGGCGACAAGCGCGAGCCGCGCGCACGGTAGAGGGTGACGATCTGCTCGTTGAACGGTGTCTTGACGCCGAGCCGGCGTCCCTCCTCGACGACGAAGCCGTTCAGATGGTCGATCTCGGTGCGGCGCCCGCGCATCACGTCCTGCAGCATCGACGGCCGGCCGCCCGCTCGCGATGTCGCGTCGCGGCCGAGGTCGGCCTCGACCTCCTCGAGCCCGCGGCCTTCCGCCGCATCGACGTAGCGCTGTGCGGCGATGCCCATCGGCGGCTCGACCTCGAAGCCGCTGGCCCGGCCGACCCCGATCACCTCCGCGCCGAGGTGAATGGCGATGCGCCGCGCGCCGGGCTCGGTGCGGCACTCGGCCGTGCCGAGGCCGCTGAGGCCCGCGAGCGGGTTCAGCATGCAGTTGACGGCGAGCTTGGACCAGCGCTCGCCCCAGAGATTGGTGGTGACCTTCGCACCGGCGACAGCGGTGAGCAGCTCGGCGATGCGCCGCGCGCGCTCGGTGTCGCGGCCGTCGTGCTCGCCGACCTTGAAGCCGAGCCGCCCGGAGTCCGTGCGCATGGCTACGCCCGGCTCGTACATGCCGGCGCCGATGGTGATGACGCAGCCGAGCGTGCGATGCGCGCCGGCGATCGCAGCCACGCGGTAGTCGTTGATGCCGTTCTGGAAGTCGACGACGAGGCCATCGTCGTTGAGGTATTGCACGCCGAGCCGCGTGGCCCACTCGGTGTCGTACGACTTCACGGCGATGAACAGGAGCTCGAACGGCTCGACGATCGACTGCGCCTCGTGCAGGTGCAGCGCGCTGACGGCGATCGTGTGGTCGCCGCACGTGCCGGTCAGGCGCAGCCCGCGCCGCCGCATGGTCTCCACGTGCTCGGGCCACTGATCGATCAGCGTCACGTCGTGCCCCGCCTTCGTGAGCAGTCCACCGACCACACATCCGATCGCGCCCGCTCCGACGATGCCGAGCCTGGCTTTCATGGTCGGCTAGGGTACACTCGTTCGCTGGTGTCCGGGATCCTGTTCGATCACATTGCGATTGCGACGCGGCGCATCGCCGACGCGCCGCCGTACCTGGTGGGTGTCCTCGGCGGCGTGCCGTATTTCGGGATGTCGGCGGACGTCTTCCGCTTCGGCCAGTGGGAGTTCGACGGCGGCGGCCGCATCGAGGTGCTCGAGCCGCGCGGTGACGACGGCTTCTTGCATCGCTTCCTCGCCACGCGCGGACCCGGCGTCCACCACGTCACGTTCAAGGTGCCGGACCTCGCCGAGACACGCGCGCGCGCGAAGGCGCTCGGCTACGGCGTCGTCGGCTACAACGCGAGTGTGCCGCGATGGAAGGAGGCGTTTCTGCACCCCAAGGAGGCGCTGGGCATCGTCGTGCAGATCGTCGAAGCTCCCGACGAGCCGCCACGCGGCCACTGGCGCAAGCCGCCGCCGATGCCCGCGGACCCGCCGCCGCCGGTGCGACTGCTCGGCCTGCGGCTGCGCGCGCACTCCGCCGAGGCGGCCCGTCGCCTGTGGGCCACGCTGCTCGGCGGCGATGCATCGGTCGAGGGCGGCCTGCACGTTTTCCGCTGGGCGAGCTCGCCGCTGCGGATCGCGGTCGAGATCGATGCAACCGGCGAGGACGGTCCCACGGGCATCGAGGTGGTGCCGTCGGCGCGCCCGCTGCGCGACCTCGGGGCGCCGGTTCCCGATCTGGGCACGGTCTTCATGGACGCGCGAGCGGATGGTCGGCCGTGAGCGAGGACATCAACGCGCGCGTTCGCGTCTCGCTCGACGCGCTCGGCGTCCCCTACGAGGTCATGTCGATCGATCCGGACTTCGCCGACACCGCGCAGTTCTGCGCGAAGTACGGGATCCCGCTCGATCACTCCGCCAACACGATCATCGTCGCGAGCAAGAAGGAGCCCAAGCAGTACTGCGCCTGCGTCGTGCTGGCCACGACGCGGCTCGACGTCAATCACTCGGTGAAGAAGCTGATGGGCGTCTCGCGGGTCTCGTTCGCCTCCGCGGAGGAGACGATGGCGTTGACCGGCATGCGCATCGGCGGCGTCACCGTGTTCGCGCTTCCGCCCGACGTGCCGCTGTACGTGGACGA
>Ga0066652_100001232_pt1 | contig 13070 bp, 15 predicted proteins | sample GraSoiAngelo_101_FD_71413 | JGI IMG/M metagenome (GOLD analysis project Ga0066652, IMG submission 71413) | Grasslands soil microbial communities from the Angelo Coastal Reserve, California, USA - 14_0903_02_30cm | ecosystem: Environmental > Terrestrial > Soil > Grasslands | place: USA...
TGGCTGTGGTGCAGTGCGCTCAAGCGTAAATGAAAGCTGAGAAATTGACGGATAAACAGACGAAATCTATTTCGCCGGCTCTGAAACGCATTGTGATCGTTGACGATCACCCCCTGTTCCGAAAAGGGCTGCAGGAATTGATCCATTCCGACGGAGATTTTTTAGTCTGCGCCGAAGCCAGCGACGCGGCGGAGGCGATGGGCGTTATTCGCAAAGAGACCCCGGACCTGGCGATTGTCGACCTGAGCTTGCCCGGAGCAAACGGCATCGAGCTTATAAAGAATGTCCGCGCAGAATTTCCGAAGCTGCCAATTTTGGTGCTTTCGATGCACGATGAGTCGCTCTACGCACTGCGCGCGCTGCGCGCCGGGGCAGAAGGCTACGTCATGAAACATGAAGCCATGGCCAACGTCATACAGGCAATTCGCGAAGTCTTTAATGGGCGCCCCTACCTCAGCCCGGCAATGGCAGCACAGGTGATCACAAAATTCGCGCATCGCCAAGCTGAAGGCGAGGCCGACGCAGTCGAGAGGCTTAGTGATCGCGAACTTGAAATTCTGGAATTGATCGGCAAAGGCAATGACGTGCGGCAAATCGCCAAGGTATTGCATCTCAGCCCGAAGACGGTGGAGACCCATCGCTCCCACATAAAGGACAAGCTTGATCTGAAAAATTCGCGCGAAGTAGCGCGTTTCGCCCTGCAATGGCTAAGCGCACGGGGCGCGTAGGCGTATCTTCCGTTATTATAAGCCGTTGAAACGGCTCATGCCTATCCTTCCATAACATCAACGGCTTAATAGCCGGTGTTAATGAGAGACTTTTAATGGGTGCTTTTCGTATTAACGGAGACCGTGGTCTGTTTGTCATCAACACCAGCCTTCAGGCCAGTGATTCGAAGTCGGGAACCCACAGCCGTTTCAAAAGCTTTCTCGTTTCCTCCAGCAGCGTCCGCCAGATCCATTCCGGTCGCCACAGAAACGCCGGCACCAATCGAAACATCTCCGCGTCTCCATTACAAAAGGGATTGCGGCCGCCAGCCGGATTTCGGATGATGGGGTCGACATGATGCAGTCCGCACTCGACCTTACTATCGCCGAGCTGGAAAAGATTCGAGAGACAAGCGATCACCTCCCACGGGCATCGAAAAACGCGCTGGCGCAGTTGCAATCCACATATTCAGCAGTCGCTTCCGCGACAGTCACGCCGGCGCTGCGCCAGGGCCGGCGAGATGCGGACATGCTGCCCGGAAAGTCCCGGCTACGACACACTGAATCAAACAAGGCACACATGCTCGGCTTGGTTCGGGAACGCGTTTGCGCTTGCATGAATTGTGCGCATCTCGTTCGGTCGCGCATTCAAACGGTTTTTGGTGTTGGCAATCCTGATGCCGAAATCATGTTCATCGGCGAAGCGCCCGGCGCGGATGAGGATCAGCAGGGCGAACCATTTGTCGGCCGTGCCGGACAATTATTGACGAAAATTATCAAAGCGATGGGCTTTGCCCGCGAGGATGTGTACATCGCCAATATCTTGAAATGCCGACCAGACATGCCGCCACGCTCGCTCGGGAATCGTGCGCCCACATCGGCGGAGATGCAGACATGTCGTCCTTATCTCGTCGAACAGATCGAAATTATTCAGCCCAAGGTTCTGGTCGCACTGGGCGCAGTCGCGGTCGAAGGCCTTCTGGGAACACGCGGGGCGATGCGGGAACTGCGCGGGCGCTGGCATTCATACAGCGGCACTCCATTAATGATCACCTATCATCCAGCTTATCTATTACGGAACCAGTCGCCATCGGAGAAACGGAAAGTTTGGGAAGACATGATGCAGGTGCTCGACCGACTCGGAAAACCCATCAGCGAAAAGCAGCGCAATTATTTTTTGTAAGTGCGTCGAAGGGCGCGGCTGTGTTTTAGCGTCATAGCTGCTTTGTCAATCTCAACCTGAAGGCATCGGTAGGAAAAAGTTCCTTACGAAACAGTAGCGCTGGCAGCGCAAATCAATTGCGGCTGTCGCGCCAAACGCGACCACGGTGACTCTCATCTACAACGGGATCACCGATCGCGGCTACAGCGTTGACGTATGTTTGTTTGACAAACAACTGGGGCATTCCCCCACCTTCGTAGTGAATGATGCGTTATTGGTGGCAACAAACTGGCGCTATTTCAGCATCGCATGCGATCGACGTTTGCGATCGCAAACCGTTGCTGCTCTTTCGCTCGGTTGAAGATTGCATCGATCCTTTGCCGCGATGCAAGCGTAAGGCCCAACGACAAAATCATCGCGCGCACTTCGCGGCGGGGTATTTTAATTGTGTGATGCAATGCTCTGGTACCAGCTGTATGCAGAAGAGCCAGCGTACGTGCTCCGATCAATGCCGGTAAAACCGTTGCGCCACGCACTCGCCGGTTTCGGATCGCCCGCGAATATTGCATCCCACACTCCAAGCCATCCTGCGCTTTATCCAACCATTTTTGGTAGACCGGTCGGAAACGATCGGAATCGGATAAAATCTGTGCCGCACTCAGACCGACGGCGCGGAGCTCGTCCTCAGGAAAGTAACACCGACCGGCCCGCAGATCGCTGCCGGCATCGCGCAAGACATTGGTCAACTGAAGTCCCATGCCGTACCCGCGGCCGAGCGCGAGCATTTGGTCGGGCATTAAGCTGGCAAAATCGTGAAAATGCCGAAAACATAATCGCGTCCAGAATTCTCCTACACAGCCCGCGACAAGGTATGTGTATTCGTCCAGATCGGCGGCGGTTTGGAGCGCACGCATTTGCGCGGGGGCATCGAAGCGATGCAAATCAAGCATTTGGCCGTGGGCGATCCTCTCAAGTACAGCGCGAATGTCATCGCGATCTGCCTGCGCCGTTTGATCGAGCCATTGCAAACAATCCGGGAATGACTCCAGAAGCATTCCTTCAGCCGCATTCTGTTGTAACGGCACAAACGAAGCGACATGATTGACAACCACTTCTCGCGAAGCTTTGCCTTGGATTGCGTCCGAGAGCGTTCTTAACGCCTCGACTCGCACGGGTACCAACATTCCGGTCGTGTCGGCGACAGTGTCCGTTGTCCGCGCCAGCAGATAGGCGAGCGCAATCGGTTCACGCAACTGCTCGGGCAGGAACCGAATTGAAAGATAAAACGAGCGAGAGACTGAACGGAGGATAGTTGTCGCTAGCTGAGTAGAAGAACGTGATCGCGCGCTCATCGTCCGTAGCCGGCATTGCTGATGGCGGCCGAGAAAATACGATCACGGCAGGTGATCATCATTTATGCCCGGGATCACCGGTCGCAGCTGCAGCACGAAACTTCATCTTCCGATATTTTTTACCTCGATCTGATTCATGGCGGAATTTCCCAGACCGATCTGGCTGGCATAAGTGACATAGGCAGCCAGTGGGCCGATGGCAGGGAGACTGCCGCGTGCCCGCCATTGTTCGAAATACTTCAAAGCAACAGCATCCAACGCGACCGGATCCTTGCTTGCATAGAGTGTGGCATGATGAATGGCATAGTTCGGTTGCGGCTGCGGGCCGCCGGCATATTGCGCGATCAGGCCATCCATTAAATTGAAAACCACTTTTTTTGCGATGACTGGGTTAGCATAGATTTCGGCGAGGCTTTCCGCGCCAAAACGAGAGCCTTGAGCAAAGCGGCGCCAGTTATCGATGTTAGGAATCGTCATGTTGTAAATGCAACCGGCAATCCCGTTCGTCTCACTGATACTCATCACTGGAACATTGATAACCTTGTCCACTTCGGTGGAAATGATTCTGGAGAAATGGCTCACGTTACTCGTGTTCTCGGTATCGGATAGCATTGGCATTTTTCCTATATCACCAAAGTACTCTAAGTCGCCCCAAACGAGTTTCCCAAGTAACGGAGCCGAGACGACTGTTTTTGGATCGTATCCGTCGTGTGGTGTAATTGCCTTTAACTGATACCCGTCAGCTGTCGGTCGATAGCCGGCGTCCTTGATCCCGCCAAGGGACCGGTCCCAAACAATAATACTGCCACGCGGATGTCCCGCCGCCGTCAACCCATCCACGATGGCATTCACAATGTCGTGATGCGTCGTGAAAAGTTCGCCGCCGGCTGCACTGATTTTGATCCCCACCCTGTCCCCGGGAGAAACGAGCGATGCCCATGCCTTGCCTATGTCAGCCTGACCAGTCGCGGCGAGAACGAGCCGATTCACCATCTCACGCACTATCCGTGAGTTCGTTCTGTAGTCTTTGATCGAGCCAGAATCGTGGACAGAATAGACGATCGATGGAGTGGGCGCAGGTTGCGGCGTTTGCGTATGCCCGGAGGTGATAGCGCAAAACAGAATGAGGGCTAGGTTCCGGAGTTCTATCATGCTAGCAAAGACAAGCGATTCTATGAGCAACCCTGCGAATCACAACTCCGACGCGATGGTTGCAATCGCGCCAGCTACCGGACCCCTCGTAGATACAGGCGGCACCCCTGCCGCCCCAGTCTGTCATCTCTACGTTCATATCCCGTTTTGCGCTCGAATTTGTCCTTACTGCGCGTTTTACAAAGATTTACTCGATCGATCACAGACCTGGCGATTTTGTGAAGCAATATTGCGCGACCTCGAGCAGCAATCCGCGCGTTTTGCACTTACACCTGAAACCATCTATTTCGGTGGCGGCACGCCAACGGCCCTCACAATTTCACAGTTGGAATTCTTGCTCGGAGGTTTTCATGACCGGCTTAATCTGTTATCGCTTGCAGAATGGACGATCGAGGCGAATCCGGGGAGCGTCTCTGCGCGGAAGGCTGCGCTTCTTCGTAAACTAGGAGTGAATCGAGTAAGCCTTGGAGTGCAGTCGTGGGACGACGATCTGCTGAAAGTCCTGGGACGGGAGCACAACTCACAGCAGGCAGAGCAATCCTTTCGCATTCTGCGGGACGCTGGATTCTTGAACATGAATGTCGATCTCATGTTTGGATTGCCAGGCCAGACGGTTGAACAATGGAGGTCCACATTGGAGAAAACAATACATCTCCACCCCGATCACATCTCCGCCTACTGCCTCACGTACGAAGAGGACACTGAATTCTTTCTCCGCCACGCTCGCGGCGATTTTCTGCAAGAAACAGACGCAGACGTCGCGTTTTTTGAAATGACCATGTCGATCCTCGAAGCCGCCGGCTATGAGCATTACGAGATTTCCAATTATGCGCAGCCTGGGTTTTCATCAATTCACAATCGCGCCTATTGGCTCGGAAACGATTATCTCGGCCTTGGTCCAAGCGGGTTTTCGACCGTCGGCATGAACCGCTGGCAGAATGTCTGTGACTATCGGAATTATGCAGAGCGCGTGCTTTCCGGTAAATCACCGACTGGATTTACAGAAAATCTGACAAACGAGATGAAACGCACGGAGCGAATCGCGTTGTCGCTACGCACGCGCGAAGGAATTGCTGCATCGGAATTGAAGCACTTTGCGCAGCAAACGGAGGAGTTCATTTTGCTTGGCCTGCTTCGACAATCGAATGGTAAATTCCTGCTGACTCAAAAAGGTAAAAGCGTCGCTGATTCCGTTGCAGAAGCATTTCTGTAGTCGTTGCAACGTCTGTTAGTAGGTTGGACAACCACAAATCAACAGTTCGTCTGAAAATTCGGGAACTTTGCTTCAGAAATTCCGGACAACTTATTAGGGGAAACGTAAAAAACGCGCAGCGGAGCATCTTAACCTTTACATCCAGCCTTATGAAACCAACACGTCCATTACTTCTCGTAACACTGCTGATTGTGTGTCTTGCATCATCGCACCACCTGAGCGCTGTCAGTCCGCCGCCAGATGGAGGCTATCGCAACGGAAACACCGCAGAGGGCGAAAATGCGCTTTTTAGTCTCATAGGTGGCGCTTACAACACGGCAGTTGGCCTCCTCTCACTCAACGGAAATACCGGAGGTAACTTTAATACAGCCATCGGTGCCGGAGCGCTAGTCCGCAACAAGGATGCAGGGGAAAACACCGCCGTTGGGGCTGGAGCGCTTTTCGTTGCCGACGGCCTGCTCAATAACGGCAACCGAAACACCGCCGTCGGAGCGTTCACGCTCTTTCACGACACCAGTGGCAATCGCAACACGGGAATGGGCGATAGATCGCTGTTTAACAATACTGTTGGTAGCGACAATATAGCGGTGGGTGAGGACGCAGGCGGTGGTGTCACAACCGCTGAACATGTGATTTGTATCGGTGCCGATGGTGCGGACGTGAGTAATAGCTGCTACATAGGGCAGATCTTTGGGGCGACTTCTCCTGCTGGTGCTGCCGTTTTCGTTAATTCAAGTGGCAAACTCGGCACCATTACTTCTTCCCAACGGTTTAAGGAAGAAATCAGACCAATGGAGCATGCGAGCGAAAAGCTGTTTGAGCTGAAGCCAGTCACGTTCCGCTATAAAAAGGAAAACGATCCACAGCGGCTTCAGCAGTTTGGGTTGGTAGCCGAGGATGTAGAACAGGTCAGCCCTGACTTGGTGGTACGCGACGGAGAGGGCAAGGCTTACAGCGTCCGTTACGAGCAAATCAATTCGATGATGCTCAATGAGTTTCTCAAGGAGCATCGTAAGGTCCAACAGCTCGAGGCCGCGCTCGCCGCAATGAATCAACGCCTACAAGCACAGGATGCCAGGATTCAAAAGGTGACCGAGCAGATACAACTTCAGAATGCTGCGCCGCAGGTCGTGACGAATGAGTAATCTGCACATCTGCTCCGATAGATAAACGTCTGGCTCATTCCGTTACGGCAGCATTTCGATAGCCGGTCTACAGTCACGTTCTCTCGGCTGCGAGCAGGAGTCTGATCGCGAATTTCCGAGCTTCTACGTCTGCGGCTAATAGATATCCGTATCGGACGTATAACCGGAGTCGCCACGAATGGAACGCAAACGGGCGCGACTCCCCCACTTTGATTCCGGTCGATTGATCTGACCCAATGTGAGTTTCACGAGCCATGGCGCCGCTGCCAATGCTCCAATTGCAACGAGCGCAATGGCCGCTCCCTGTCGAATTGAGGGTTTGATCTTCTCGGCCATCATAATCCCTAAACCGAAGCCAATGGCAGCGCGTGTGACGACAAGTAACGGGTCAAGCGGAAGCTGCTCGGCAGTTTTTGAAATGGATATCGGGAACGACATCGCCTATCATATACGTCGCGTTTGGGAAAAAGAAACGGCAATTTTCGAGACCCGGAAGATCCTCCCACTTTTTTCAGAACATGCCCAATCCGATATACGCGCTCATCCTCGCTGGAGGCAGCGGGGAACGTTTTTGGCCATTGAGCAGGCGTGCCCGGCCCAAACAATTGCTGAGCCTCGTTTCCGACAAGACTCTGCTGGAACAAACCTTGGCGCGGCTTAAAGGCCTTGTTGCCCCCGACTGCACCCTCATCCTGACAAACACAGAACAGGAGAGCGCAGTTCGCAAACTGCTTGGGAATTTTCCAAAAGAGAACATCATCGCCGAGCCTGCCAAACGCGACACTGCTGCTGCTGTCGCGCTCGGGACGGGTTGGGTCGTTGCTCGCGATCACGCCGCCACGATGCTCGTTCTTCCGGCTGATCATGTCATTGCCAATCAAGCGGCCTTTCAGGAAACACTGACTTTGGCTGCCGACGCGGCGGAGGAGACAGGCGAGCTTGTCACGATCGGGATCAAACCAACGTGGGCTTGTCCTGGCTACGGTTATATCGAGCAAGGCAAATCACTGGCTTTGCGCAAGTCCCCCGAACGTGACGCCGTTCATCGAGTCCTGCGCTTTCGCGAGAAACCAAACCGCGATCTCGCCGAATCATTTTTGCGGAAGGGAAATTTTCGCTGGAACGCAGGCATGTTCGCCTGGTCAGTGCCGACGGTGCTGCGTGAATTCAATCGTCACGCGCCGGAGCTGGCGGATTTTATTTCACAACTTCGCGCTCCGAAAAACTTCGAGAACGCTTTACGTGACCGCTTCGGCAAACTGCCCCGCATCTCCTTCGATTACGCGATTATGGAGAAGGCGGACCGGGTCCTTGTGGTAGAGGCAAGCTTCGACTGGGACGACATCGGAAGCTGGAGGGCGGTCGCAAATTATTTCAAGAACGACACGCAAGGTAACGCGGCGAATTGCGCCATCACTGCGCTCGATTCCAGCAACAATATCGTTTTCGAAGAGGATGGAACAACCATCGCGCTTCTTGGAGTTCATGATCTCATTGTTGTGCGAACCAGGGACGCGCTTTTGATCTGTCACCGTCACGAAGCAGAAAAGATCAAGAATTTGATCGGTCAGCTTCCACCTGAGCTGCAATGAAAGGGGCCAAAAAGGTGACGCAGCAAATCCCAGCTTGTGAGGATTGCGTAGCTGGAGATCTCTCACCCAGCACGCCCGGCGCTCGCCGCCTATCAAAAGAATGAATCCAATTTTGGCTCTCGATTTTGGCCGGGCCCGCATTGGAACAGCGATTTCCGATGAGTTACGGTTGCTAGCGCATCCACTTGAGACCATTCCAGCAAATGAGAAAGCACCGTTGCGCCTTGCGGAAATCGTGCGCGAAAGAAACATCGATCACGTCGTAGCCGGCGTTCCCCGTCAGATGAACGGCGAACTCGGGACAGCCGCAACTGAAGTCCTTCAATTTGTAGAAAAGTTACGTGCCATTTTGCCGTGCCGGATTGTCACCTGGGACGAGCGCCTAACGACCGTCGCAGCCCAGCGGGCATTGCGTGAGGCGGGCAAGAAGACCCGAGACACCCGGCGCTATATCGACCAGGTAGCAGCTCAGATGATTTTGCAGAGCTACCTGGACCGGCAAGCCGGAGACCGGGAAGGCAAGCGACCAGTGGTCTGTGATTCGTGAACAGCAAAGTTTTGCTAACGATCACCGTTCACGGATCACCAAGTGACCAGGCCCGAAAAACTAAAGCTCATTGTGGCGTACGACGGTACACCATTCGCCGGTTGGCAGAGTCAATCTCATCACAATACCATCCAGGATCACCTGGAGGGGGCGTTCGAGCGCATTCTTGGTAAACAGGTGCGCGTTCACGGCGCCGGAAGAACGGACGCGGGTGTCCACGCACTAGGCCAATGCGCTCATGTAGATCTTCCCGACGATCGTTTATCAGCCGCACGTTGGACCAAAGCCCTTAACGGTTTGTTGCCCGCAACTATTCGCGTTCTTCGCTGCCAATACGTGTCGTATGATTTTCACGCGCGGCTTTCGGCAAAAGGAAAAATTTATCGTTACAAGATTTGGTTAGCTCCGGTTTTGCCTCCATTCGAACATCGTCGTGCCTGGCACATTGCGCGCCGAATCGATATCCAAATTCTGAAGCGCGCGGCCAAACATTTTGTCGGCACTCATGATTTCGCCGGGTTCGCTGCAAACCGCGGCAAACCAGAAAAAAGCACGATCCGTACAATTCATTCAGTGCGCGTCCGGGAAAAAGGTCCGTGTTTGACGATCGAGTTCGACGGCGACGGGTTTCTGTACAAAATGGTTCGACTAATCGTTGGGTCCCTTGTGAAATGCGCTCTCGGCACAATACGTCTCGACGAGGTGAATGCGCGGCTCGACTCCGGCCAGATGGTCTCAGCTCGTTTTGCCGCTCCGGCCGAAGGACTACTTCTCGTTCGGGTCCGCTATTGACCCGAACAAATAGAGTAAGAAGACTCGTGGCGAGTCGTCTTCATTGCAGCGCGTATGTTTGTGCCGACTCAAACAATAGGTTCTGCCAGTTTCCAGCTTGCGAAACGGTAACGCAGCGCCGTCACCAGGCAACCCAAACCGTAGCGCACGCTTCTGCGGAAATTGATCGATGAAGCTTCAGGCATGTAGCGCGCGGGACAGGTTACTTCACCGATCGCGCAGCCGAGTGCGATGATTTGTGCAAGGACCTGGTTATCAAAAACGAAATCGTCAGAGTTTCGGTCCAATGGAAGACGCTCCAGCAATTGGCGCGAATAAGCGCGGTACCCAGTGTGATACTCCGAGAGCTTTGCGCCGATAAGAATATTTTCTACGAGCGTCAAAAATCGGTTCGAAATGTATTTCCACAAAGGCATGCCACCCCGCAATGCGCCTCCGCCAAGAATTCGCGAAGCAAGAACGCAAGGATACAGTCCACTCGCCACCAGGGCCGCCATCGCCGGGATAAGCGCCGGTGTGTACTGATAGTCGGGATGAATCATGATGATAATGTCCGCACCTGCAGCCAGCGCGAGGCGGTAACAGGTCTTTTGATTTGCGCCGTAACCACGATTTTCCGCATGGACCTCCACCTGCACCCGCTCAAGCGTTCGGGCGATCGCAACCGTATCATCGTGGCTTGCGTCGTCCACGACGATCACAAGGTCGACAATCCCCTGCGCCATTACTTCATCGTAGGTACGTTGCAAAGTGCGGGCGGCATTATAAGCGGGCATTACCACCACAATTTTGTGGTCGTTCAGCATGGTGGTACAAGCCGTCTCATAAATGTCGTTCTGAGCAAAGCGAAGAATCTCCGATTGCTTTTGAGCATTTTCCTGGAAATAGACAGAGATGTTTCGGTTCTCAACATGACAGACCAGTTATAGACCGTCGTAGCCGAATATCCGCTGAACGTTCACCTTGCAAACATCATGATTATTTTTCACGACGAATCCTGCCTGGAATATTCGGCGCCCAATCATCCTGAGCGGCCAGCTAGAATCGCGCGCAGCGTTCCGTTGCTAAAGGAGCGGCACCCTGATTGGGAATGGCGCATTCCTGAGTCTGCCAGCGAAGGGGCATTGTTGCGGGCGCATTCGCGCGATCACGTGGAAAGAATCAGAAACGCAAGGCGCGATTTCGACGCCGACACGCCTGTTTACCCAAACATTTACGCACACGCCTCGCGTTCTGCCGGCGCAGCAATCGCAGCCGCGCAGGCAGCGCTGATGGGCGAGCGTGCATTCACTCTCATGCGGCCACCTGGGCACCACGCGAGTCAAGATCGCGCAATGGGGTTTTGCTACTTCAACAACATCGCCATCGCAGCCCTTGATGCGCTAGGCAACTCCGCGCAGCGCGTCGCCATTTGGGATTTCGATGCGCACCACGGCAACGGAACCGAAGCGATTGTCGCCAACAACTTGCAGATCGCCTTTGCGTCTATCCATCAATTCCCCGGTTACCCCGGAACGGGCACAGAATCCTTTGCGAATGTGACGAATTATCCACTCGGCCCTGGGACGCCGCGGAATCATCATCTCGAAGTTGCGGAGCGGGCACTGGAAAAGTTGGCGGCGTTTGAACCCAATCTGCTTCTCGTGTCGGCAGGCTTCGACGCCTATGCGGGGGATCCGCTGGTGCAGATGACGCTCGACCGCGAGGATTTCGGTACGCTCGGAGAATTTTTGCGCGAGATCGAAACTCCGGCAGCTGTAATCCTCGAAGGCGGTTACAGCGAGGATTTGCCAGAGATGATCGATGCATTTTTAACAGCGTGGAGCGGTTAACTGTGGCGGCGCTTTTGTGAGCGCCGTTCTAATGGAAATGCCTATGAACCATGCGAAAATGGATATTTTAAAACCGGCGGCCACAGATCGCCACTACAGCCACCGTCCTTGTCTCGAAGCGACCATCTCAAGTAGCTGAGCTGCCGCGTTTTCAATTTCACTGTGGTTGTACTGGCGTGCTCGCGCTTGAACAGCAAGCAGTCCACAGCGATGCACGTTTTTGAAGTCGCCGTAGGGAAACTTGTATCTCCGCTTGGTGTTCTCGGGATACCGATCGTCAACTCCGGGATGCCATCTCGCGTCTTCACCGAAGCCATGCTGACGGATGAACTCATTCTCGAGCTTGGTCGAAGGACGGTCTTTGGCCCAGGCGCCTTTTCGATCGACCTCAACATGTCCTTCGCCGATGAGTTCTTTGGCGTAGACCAAAGCAGCAGTGTTTAGCTTGACCTGCGCAAATGTATTATCATCCCTGTCCGTAGGCAGCGCTGTCGCACACTGAAAAATCAAGGCTGCAGCGAGAAGCGTCGTAGATCGCTTTGTAGTGTTCAATCTTGCAGGAGAACGCCGTTGATTTACAAATCGGGCCGCCGGGATTTGAACCCGGGACCTCTTGAACCCCATTCAAGCGCACTACCAAGCTGTGCTACGGCCCGTTTGAATGCGAACTATTCACCAAATCCGATGATTTCGCCAGAAACGGACTTACCTTAGCTACTCGCGGACCCGCTTTCAAAGATTGGCTGGATGACCGCGCATTTGCAGCGGCCACAGACCGCCGCTACAGAGAAACTCATGCTCAGCGCCGGAATTGTTGGTCTTCCAAACGTCGGGAAATCGACGCTTTTTAATGCGGTTACGCGGACCCATAAGGCACCGGCGGAAAATTATCCGTTTTGTACCATCGATCCAAACGTCGGCGTAGTGACGGTGCCTGATCCGCGTTTGGAAAAAATCGCGCAGATTTCCCATTCTAAAAAAATGGTACCGGCTGCCATCGAGTTCGTCGATATCGCAGGCCTGGTCAAAGGCGCCAGCGCAGGTGAAGGACTCGGCAACCAATTCCTTCACCACATTCGAGAAGTGGACGCGATTGTTCAGGTCGTGCGTTGTTTCGAAGACAGCAACATCCATCACGTCAGCGCGACCATCGATCCGGTTCGAGATATTGAAGTGATTAACACCGAGCTGGTCCTGGCGGATTTGGCATCGCTTCAAAAAAAACATGATCGATTACAAAAGGACGTCCGAGCCGGCGATAAAACTGCAAGGAACGAGAGCGCGATTATCGAGAAGCTATTGCCCCATCTCGACGCGGGTAAACCGGTTGTCACTGCGCCATTGACACCAGAGGAAAGCGTCGCCGCTCGCAATTTTTTTCTGCTCACGTCAAAGCCGACAATCTTCGCGTGCAATATCGCGGAATCAGAATTGGCGTCTGTAACAGCGGGCGCGGACAGCGACTACAGCGCCGCGAAGCATGTCGCAGCGGTTCAGGAATACGCGCGCCATCATTTCGCCACGGAGGCGATCGTGATCAGCGCACAACTGGAAAGTGAATTGGTGGACCTCAATG
>Ga0066652_100001233_pt1 | contig 13067 bp, 17 predicted proteins | sample GraSoiAngelo_101_FD_71413 | JGI IMG/M metagenome (GOLD analysis project Ga0066652, IMG submission 71413) | Grasslands soil microbial communities from the Angelo Coastal Reserve, California, USA - 14_0903_02_30cm | ecosystem: Environmental > Terrestrial > Soil > Grasslands | place: USA...
CTCAACGAATGCTTTTCCCGCTTTGATTGCATCTCCGGACGCAGCCACACACTACCCCCTCTGTGCTACCATCATGGCTAATCCTTGCTTCAACGCAGCCATACCCTCTTTCGTGTCTGCTTTCTTCTGTTCATCCGTTCGGGTGTCATTTATCCATATCATTTGTTTGTAAGGATTGCAGGTATTCGGGTCCAATCCTTGCTTAGTAAATAGACTTTTCTTGACAAACACAGCTAGTGAGATTGCAACATCAAAATCATGTTCTCGCTTGCCATCCGCTAGCCGCTTCAACTGTCTAATGGTGGAACTACGGGTATCGGTTGGATTTAACCCAATGACTCCGGCGAGTCTGTATCCGTATTCGACAATACCTTTTCGACACTCTTGGTAGCTTCCGCCTCTATTCTCTGGTCCATCTTCGCCAGAATCTCCGGTAGTTTCTTCCGCAGAGCGTTCCCGGCTGACGCTCGCGGGTAGAAACTGATAATCGCTTCAATGATTGCGTCGGTTGCCCTATCCAAGATTTCCCGTTCAAACAATTTCCCGAAGTCTCGCGGGCTTACTTCATACGTCTTTGCTTGATCCTCGCAAATTACCCACAGCATTTCCACTAGCTTACGTGGGGATTTACGTAGGAAGTTCGCAAACTCTTCTGAGTTTTCCAACATTAAGTCTAGATTGGTGGAAGTCTTTTCCTCAATATCTTCTACCAATCCAACATTCAAGTTAACCGCCCATTCTCTATCTAGCTTATCCTTGAATACCGCCACGTTCTTACCCCTATTTGAATTTGACTAAGTCAAACTTGTCCGCCTGCATAGAACTTACCCCCGAACAACGGGGCAATCTTCGGAATGTTTTCATCTAACGCAGGCTTCATAAACGGGTGTTTACCATAATGCAGTTGCTCGCGTTTGTGATGAATCACTACAGCCTTAACACCCCCCTCTTCCATTAAGAGGGGAATCGGGATAGGCTCATTCTTAGATTCTTGCGATAACGCCGGACCAACTACCGTAGCTTTCTCTTGGGCATCATAGCTGAAAAACAGCAGCCTCTTGATTGTCTTTTCGTGTGCGTATGGTGGACTACCTTCCGGAGCAATACCCTTTCGAGACTTCATAGAAAAGATAGCCGTTCTCCGGATGATTGCTCCACCCTTCATTAACGCTCTACGTTCTTTAGCCGCTAAAGCCTTTACAACTTTAGGCTTATCAAAAAACGATTCTTTGATTGTTGCTACAGGTATCATGGTGCGGGTACAGGTGGGTCAATGTCGGTAAAGTCCGGGGCACCTGCATTAACAATTACAGATTGCGGTTTGCGGTCTGTGATACATGGCACCAATGTAAAATCTTTAAACACCACATTCTGCAAAGCTTGATCCTCGCTGAATACCGATACTTTGAATTCATTCCGGATACCATCCACCCCGTTAAGAGTCATTGGTCCGTCAAGGATCATAATATCCACAATAGCAGTAGTCAGGAACGCAGCCCGTAGAGCGAGAAAAGGGGTATTGTTCATGTTCTTTCGGATACGTCCAGTAATTTCCATTGTCATATTGGTAGGTTCCTGTTGCACTACCCGAATTATTCTACAGGAACCATCCCCGAGATTCCACGATGGATTGTATGATAGGTCACCTATCAATTGAATCGGAGTAAAAGTCGGTACGTCATAGGAACCGAGATTGACGTACGCTACTGACGTGATTCCAAGAGGCATAGTAAATACTCCTAAGTTTGACTGAGTCAAAGTTACGTCTTGATTCTTCGGGCTGTAACCTGCACTTCACTCCAAAAAACCTTATGCTCTCTTAGAAACTCAACGTCACACAGCGTAGTTACCTTAACATCGGTGAACCGAAACCCAATAATACTCTCTTGTGGAATCGCTTCTATCGGTTCAAACACTCGCCTTTGTACGATATCCACCCGATCATCTACCCACCCGTCCGGCGTTGCTCCCGCAGGTAGATACCTGTCCGCAATCACTATGATAATGATGGCTTCCAGTTCATATTCTTCTCTAGTGATATCTCCGGCATCCCGATAAGGGATTGCCCAAATGTCCACCCGTAACCCTTCAAACGTTTCAACCTCAAATTCATTCTTCCAAACCCTTTGTATGCTGGCTGTCACTGGTGGAGCAACGGCAAACCCCGCCACAATTGCAGCCTTGATACCTTCCGCTAGTTCTACAACGTCAGCAGCCATTAGGCATTTACCTTTACCCGCTTACTGTGAATCCGGTAAATCTTTTCCTGTGGATCGGAGTAACGCCAAATTGGTTCATCGTTAGGGGCCATAAACTCGTATCGTTGCTTCGCCTGTACATTGTCAAATGTTATCTCTATCCAGTCCCCTTCCTGTGGAGTAATCATTACCCCATTCAATACCAAATCCCGACAGGGGATGAGAAAGTCTTTCGCTGAGAAAATCAACCGGCTGTTTCCCCGATCCATTACCCGGAATGGTGTTCTACCTGTCCATACCTTTTTCACAAGCGTAACCGAATCATTGCCCCTATGGTAGACAACGCTTTCTAATGCTGGTCCGCTAGCGGATTGCATAGTCGAAATCAATTGCTCTACTGCGTCTTCAAACAATGCCATGTTTGACTCAGTCAAATTCCAATATTCGTTTTAACATCCGGTAGCAGACGGCGGAACTACTTTAGACTTTCCAACAGCCCCCCACCCACCACTCCCCGAACACGCCGCCCGCCGACTAGACAAGTGTTTATCTAGTGCGATGATGTCAGCAAGCGAGCGTTGCTCTGTAACCTGTCCGTCTACTTCTACTTTTGCTGCTGTATTCACCAATGCAAGTAAATCCGCCTCTGGAATTACCCCGATATCGCAATCTGCTGTATCTGCTGGTGGACTATTTGGGTATGATCCCGATGGACCCCCAACATTCGGGTTAACGTTGAAATCACTCATAGTGGCACCCGTATTAGGCTTAGTCTGTTGGCTGCAAAATCCACTGTCATATCAATACAATTCCGACCGTTATTGATATCCCGGAAAACAATGTGTGACGTTCCACCACCTGTAGTCAATCCGAACATGAACGATAGAATGAATTGCATTGCATCCTTTAACGTCACAGCGGGTAGACTTCCGTTCGCATCTTCCACGATTCCCGCTAGTGGATCACCGCCACCACCACCAGCGGGAGCATTCGACAGAGCGTATGTTGTATACCTATGGGCACCTGTTTCAATGTTTATCTCTAGCATTGTCACAAGTTGATCTGTGACAGCCGTGATCGGGGTAAGATCAACCGGGGGAACCTGTGACAAAGCATCCGACGTATACCGATAGTTACCCCCACTGATTTCTAGCATCGTCGCAAGTTCTTCTGTTACAAGCCTGATTGCCCCTATCTCTCCTGACATCCCGCCAACATTGGCAATGATTGAATTAAGATCGGTGGAATTACTATCCATCTCAATTCTGATTTCGGCTGCTGTTGGTGGACTAACTCCCACTTGAAGGTATCTTTCCGTTACCCCGGTTACTCCACCCACAATTCCGGCTATCCTAATCGTATAGCTCTTGCCGTTCTCGAATCCGTTAGCAGCCGATAACGTTAACTGTTCTGAGTAGAAACCTACTGTGTTCGCATCATCTAACTTCGCCATTGATCCGGTTAGGATTGGTACGGCGGTTTCATCCTCATACACCCGATACGTAGGATCGGCGTCGGCATCAGCTATCGCACCCGTTGCGGGGTTATGCGTGCTAGCTGAGAAGGTTACTAGATCGTCAATTTTCCACAATCCGAGAAACATGTAGCTGCCTCTATCGGATAACACCACTGGCAAACATTCCAACTCCCCCAAATACCCCCTTAGCTATCCCGATTCCCCCTGTGACTGTTGGATCATATGTCGTTAGCGTTAGGCTAGCTACCCCCGGATATACAGTCTGTGGAAGCAATACCGTAGGGTTTGACTCAGTCAAAGTTAAGGCTAGCGTTCCCGGAACTACTGTCTTCGGAGTCTGCACTACCGGAGCAAAACCTAACAGACTCAACGATAGCTTTCCTGGAACTACTGTCTTAGGAGTCTGCACTACCGGAGCAAACTTCGTTAAGGCTAATGCTTTCGTTCCGGGTACAACAGTCCGTGGAACCTGTACAGTAGGGGCAAACTTCGTTGTAACTAACGCTTTTGTTCCAGGTGTAACAATCTTCCCTAGTTGCACTACCGGAGCAAACTTTGTAGTAACTAACGCTTTCGTTCCGGGAGTTACAGTCTTAGGAAACTGGATTGTCGGAGCAAACTTTGTAGTAACTAACGCTTTCGTTCCGGGGGTTACAGTCCGTGGAACCTGTACAGTAGGGGCAAAGGTAATTAACGATAGACTAAGTTTCCCCGGAGTTACAACTACACTCTCCCCAATCTCTGCCCATGCAATACACAAATCACCCGGAATGCTGAATGTGGGGTTGTATGTCTGCGTTCCGGTTGCTGTTACTATTTTCCTCTGTGAAGTAAGGTACATTCCTGTTGATGTGGACCCAACTGCAAAATCCTGTTTTGTACTCCAGTTACCATTAGTAGTGTCAGAATCCCCTGTCGCTACTTCTGTAGTTCCCGCTTCAATTCCGACAGCAGCCACTACAGCATGAGTATTCAGAATCGACGTAGTGGTGATAGTCGGAGATAATGACGATGCCGTAGCTTGATTACCCCCCTTGTATATTGCGGTTCCGATGCTACTGGTGAATTCGTGATAAGCCCATGCCTTAGATACAACGGTAACCGCACCAAATGAAACCGTTATTGTCGTTGTGGTCTGTAACGGTCCCACATCTTGCGGGGTAGTGAATATCCTTAGACACACTCCGGCCGATGCCGCACCTGGATCATTCAGTGAGACTATTTGACTAGTCCACGTATTCCCTATTGAATCACTGATGCTTACAAATGGATCAGCACCATTAGTACCAGCATTGTCATAGGCCAGACATAGGACAATCAATGCTCCCGCTGTGCAATTGGAACTAACCGTACAGTTAAAGGAAGTGGCAACCGTTCCACTGGAATTCCCGCCTCTATCTGTTCCGGTTAGTGCCATGTCATTCCTTTGACTCAGTCAAGGATTCCAATTCCTGTTCCTCTTTCATTGCAGCGTAGATAGCTTGCAACATTGCATCTTGCACATCATGACTATAGGCACGGGCCACCAGTTCTTTACCCTTCCACACTTTCACCCATGCCCCTACGGGTGCATCCCCTTCCGCTGCACTATCTTTCGGGCCACTATAGTATTTAACCTCATACCCTGCGGATTCCAATTCATCCAATAGGATGCTAGGAACTACAACACCCACTTCCACAGCCTTAGCTGTAATGTTCGCAAACGGACCAGTAGCTAGGTTAGCTAGCTCTATCATATGTTTGACACAGGCTGCACGCATACCCTAATCCTTATGCTAGCGTGAAGACACCACTTGCATTGATTGCAACAGTTAGCGGGTTACCATCCGTTGCCGTAACATCTGCGGGAGCGGAGTCAAGTAGACAGTAACACAGAACACTACCCGCCACTTCATAGATAACAGCAAACCTAGCTATGATACTCCCACCGGCTGCTGTCCAAACGGGATCGGTGGAGATATCTACGGTTACTGTCGTTGTACCCGCTAACGTCAAGGTAACAGCTATCCCACCAGTTGTATAGCCGTTTGCGTTAGCATGTTCGTTTGTTACTCCGGCATATGTAGTGGAAGCAGCCCCAATGTTGCTAGTGGACAGAAACAAAGCCATCTTCCATGAATCCGTATCAATGTCGAACGTACCATTTAGTAAATTGGTACGTCCGGCATTTGTGAATGTCCATGCTCCCGCAGCCATTGTAGTCTACCCCTAACAAGTGGACAAACGTACAATTAGCTTCCAAGTTCTGCAATGTTGCTAGGAATGTGTGCAACGTCACAGATTCCCATATCTCCGGAACAAGCACTAATGGTAACCCCGATATGTTTATTCAACCCCCGCGTTTCAGTTACCTTCTTATTCGTATTATCCCAATACACATCTTTACCCGCCGCAATTGCGGCATCCCCTACACATTCGTAAACCCCACCCTGAATGTTCAACGCCCCTAGAATCCCATCCGGGATAAGATGGGTAGCAATACCGATTAGGTTGTTAATCAACACAACCTGTCCGGATGCTACTGCTGCCCCGGATGGAATGTATGGAATCGTAACCACTACGTTCCCGTAGCGAAAGATTGCTTGGATTCCAGTGTAAACCGCCATTGTAGAAACCTCTTGTGGATATTGGTAAAAGTTTGACTCAGTCAAATTCTAACTATCAAACACCCGTGCTACGGACGCCCCCCTTCGGGTCTTGTTTCCGCACGCCCCAATCCCAATATCCTCGCATCTGTACGCCCAACTGGTTAAAGTCTACGTCAGCGGATTCGACAATCGGCGTTTGCTGGTTATCCAAGAAAGCAACCTCAATAGTCGCTACATCGTTCGGATCGGCAAGCAAGTAGTATGCTGTAGTGCTGTTACCTGTGATTGTGGAATCCGACAGGTACGGGGTAGTAAGTGGGAGATACTTACCCGCCGCATTGTTGCCAGACGGGGCGGGAGTGGTGTTTCCACTCACCACTTGAGTATCCTTATACAACTGTTCAGCAGTAGGGAATATTGCAGTAGGAACCAACAGGTATCGGGGAGTAGACAGTAGGTATTCCCCATCCGTACCTTTCAAACCCCGGAATACTGCTTCCGCTGCCCCTAGTCCAGCAATAGACAATGCACCTGTGGATACGTTCCCGTTACCCGCAACGAAGAACGCCGCATTATTCATGAACTCAACCCAAAACGCTCGCACAAGCCCCAATGCTCCCCCGCGTCCTAGCAATCGGGGAATGGAATCAAACACATTCAGATTGTCGTTATAGAAATCCTGACGGGTAATCGCATACATCTTCGCATAGGTTTCAACCTTGTTGCCAAACCCGTTTTCATCTAGCGTACCATGCCGAATCATTCCATCGGGAGCTAGCTTTTCAAACGTCATTCCACCCGTAACAACGAAGGATGAAAATTCCTTGAAGTCTACTGCTGTAGTGATTCTGGCAATCTGTCGCCAAGTCTGGTCAATCGCGTTGTAACCTTCCAGCAACTTGTTAGTTGCTGTATTGGTGAACACATTAACCAAATCCATAGTGGAAAATGCAGCTTGAAGAATTATCTTCAAGTTCGCTTTAACATTCGCACTACCCGTATACCCATTGATACGGGCTGCTTCATAGATCAATTGTTGCAAGGAGGATCTACCCCGATACTCCCGATGAGCGGCATCCAAGATTTGCGGGGTATGATGGGTTTCAATCCGTGGAAGCCTTACCGTTTGGGACAATCCCGCATGGAGAACTTGCCACGGGGTTACCCCATCTTGCCTTGCTGGTCCGGATTGAATGATTGGCCGTGCAGCCCGAAGCATTGCGATATGAGTCTGATCGGCTGTCCATCCATCCCGGATAGCTGTAGCTGCGATATTGACCCCGTTAGGTACGGTTCCAATACCATTAATGTTCAGGTTTCCACTACTGATGGGATTGTTAAATTCACGAGCATAAGCATTAATGGTATCTGTGCGGATATGCTCAGCAGCAATGCGACTACGGATCAACAAAACGGGATCATCCACGGGTACGGGTGGAACTGTCGGTGGGGGGATTGGCGGTGTGGGGGGCGTTGGGGTCCATGTTGCCCTTAGAGCAATTGCTTTTGCCCTTGCTTCCGCTTTCACTTGCTCAGTTGCTCCCGCTGTCATCATGGTATCGTAGATACCCTGCAACGCGGTTTTCTGTGCAGCGGTTAAAGTGGAAACATCAAAACCCAATTCTTTAACCCATGCTTCAAAATTCATTGTAGGATTCCCCAAGTTAGCGGAAAAAGAAACGCTAGTGTCCGAATCGGCACCAATCGTGAGAATCGAAACTTCCCTTAGAACATTTTCCCTAGCAATGTAAATCGGGCCATTGAAGACTTGCCCGTTTACTGTTGCGGTTTCCCCTTCCGCTAGGTAGCTGATGTTATCGGATTGGATGCCTACCGACGCTTGCCACGGATACCCATTCTTTGCTGCTGCCTTTACTTCTCTTGACTTATCATTGTCGATAGAGATTGGACCCTCTACCCGAATCTCAGTCTTTGTGATAGTAACTACTTCCCAATGCCCGATTGGTTGCTCGCGGTCATGGTTATACAACATCACTACAGATGATGCAGCCTTTGTAGAGGATAGGTCAAAAACTACGGGTAAAGGTAGCGACGATAAAGCAACCATCCCACCTGTGTACGCAACAGACCTAACCCGGATAGGTTTGTCTACGGATTCTGCCGTAACAAACTGTGCCGGGTTTGACTGAGTCAAAGAAAGCCACTGACTCAGTTTCGCATTAAGCCACTGTCGCGGGAGTACCATTGACCCCATCCACGGGAACAGGTGGAACGTCGTTAGGATTAGTCGCCACAGGCTTTTTCGCCTCATACAATATCGTCATCATCTGCTTAACTAGTTCAATGTTCACTGTCGGGAATGCCAGTTGCACTAAGATAACGGCTGCTTCTACCGGGTATTCTTGCCCCATTGCTTTATCTGCAATGGCTATCAAGGATGTGATCTGTGCCCCATTCAAGGCAGTAGATTGAACATCATTAGCTGCCCCACCAACAGGGGTAGATAGCTTTTTCTTCTCATCTTCAATCTTCTGATTCTGAGCTAAGACATCCTGCCAATTGTTTCCGTCCGCTGCACATTCCATAGCAAGATTAGACGTACCGTTAGAAAGCCTAGTCTTAGCTGCGTTGGCATCCTTTTCCGGATCAATAGAGGGACGCTTCGCAAATTGCCAGTTACGTTTGATCTTTTTGTTTCGCAAGTATGTAGATACCTGCGGGTACAGCGAAGCTAGTTCCTCTAACCATTCGTCAAATAGTGGGTCCAGAATGCGAATGATTAGTTGCTTGCGGAAAAATCGCAACTGTTCGTCATACCATCCATAGTCTAACCGTGCAGACGAATAGTTGTATCGGCTACTATCTCCAAGCACTACCCCTACCGGAACGTTCATAGCCCGCCCGATTTCACGAGCAAGGCAGTAGATGAACATTTCAAACGATGCTACAGGTTGCTCCGGCCGGAACTGTGTTGCATCCCATCCATCCGGAAGGGATAACAACGTTCCCCGTTCTAACTCTGTCTTTGTCCATTCCGTTACTGCTGTCGGTTCCGCAATTGGGGAATTAGTCTTCATTATCCCCGCAAGCATTGCAGCCGTTTCCGCTGCTGTCAATGTTGCGAGAACATACCTACGCATTTGGGCGAATAATGGAAGGCTAGGGCTTAGCTCACTTACCCCCCGGAACTGTCCGGAACGCTTCGGCGTGAACCAGTGGAGAACATAACGCGAGTCTACTAGGGAATTGTTTGACTGAGTCAAAGAAGGCAGCGACAAAACATCATCATACGCATTCGTCACATTGTACGCTTTAGCCCGCCCGGTTGCAGGATCAACCCAAACCCCATCATCATTGTATAGCCTTGCCCCATTCAGGTTAGCTAATCCGTACCCGTAGGATGGATCACATACCCGATTCGCGGATAGGGTAGTTATCCCTAATTCAAACCCCGTCTTGTCAAATGCTTCTAAATCCCGATTCAACGCTAGGAATTGCTCGCCTTCTACTTGCTTTCCCTCATCCAAAATCTTTAGCTTACTGTGGACGTTAACATAAGGATGATTGCTCCACGCTTCCCATTCATCTTGAATGAGTTTATTTAGCTTTGTATCTTCTGTCAATACCTGCGGTGTCGGGGCAGTATACCCGATAATGTCTGTGCTTCTGGTGGAAATCATTCCACTACAGATGCAATTGTTCTCCCACTCATATCTAGCCCGTATCCGTATCCGCTGACGGATTGCTGGTGTGTTAGACTGAGTGGGATTCCTGTCATCTGCATTCGACCAATGCTTACGATTCTCTGTCGTTATCTGTGCTGAATCGTATCGGGCTTCTAACTTCTTACCTAGCCGTGCAGCCTGTAACTTCTCTAATGGAGTCTGTTGCTTTTTAGTGGACGATTTCCCCCGTAAAGCGGGCTTCCGCTTCTCACCAGCTACCCAATTCTTGAGCGTTTTAGTGCTCATGTTTGACTGAGTCAAACCCTTCTAGGTGGGGGAGGGGGAGCAACTTTCCTTTGCCGTTCCGGTAACGCAACTGCCTTTACCAATAGTGGAACGTCTGCGTTGCCCGTCTGTTCATCTGTAGTCACTTCTAGCAACTGCATTCCGCATTTGCTAGCCGCTACTCCCGCCATGACCAAACAATCCCACCAGTGGTTTTCAGTAGTGCTAGCCCGCGTTCTCCATTCGTCTACATCTCTACCCCGCCCGTGGGTACGGATCGGCAGTTCACTAGACAAATGATCGGCTAGTAACTGATGCCGCAAGAGGGAATCACCATATAGTTTCAACGCATTGATTGTACCCATTGGGGCAATCAATCGTTCCCCGATGCGAGACTTCCAGAAATTTGTATCATACATGATATGACGGCCACGGTTTGCCCCAAGTGTGGCAACACGGGTACGCCAGTTAGCCTTATTGACTACTTCACCCGTCTTCTTACTCCATTGATCCATTGGGAGCATTGCAGCCCCAATACCCCGCCCATGTGCCGGGTGGAATACTTGGGAGTTAGCTTTACAGAATGAGTAGACGGCATCCGTTACAAGATTCCAGTTAGCATCAACTACAACACATTCTACCGGGATAGCATCTGTGGATTCATCCCGCATGAATTCCACTTTGCATACGGTATCTCGAATGTGTTCTAGTGCTTTGTATGCCAGTGGAGATTGCAGCAACCCCGGCCACACATCCGACAATGTGTTTTGGATGTTATGACTATCGAAATACTGTAAGGCTTGATCCGGACAGCTACCATAGGCACAGATTACCCCACCAAAATTTTCCGTCCATGCGGTGAACAGCCAGTAGACAATATCCTTCTGAATGTCAATCCCACCAGTGATACAGATTGTATCCCGTGGAACTATTCCGAGTGGAATACCTGACAAGCGTTTTACAATGTCCCCGGATTTCAGTTCAATTGTCGGACGATTATCATTATTTGACTGAGTCAAAGGTTCATTCTGATACTCACTTGCAAACGCTACCGGGTCACGGAAATATAAATCCATTGCATATTGAACTGCCGATAATTGGAATGGTGGATCGTATCGTTCTAACCACGTTGCCACAGCCCCCTTGTCCATCGCTGCCCGATTGCAGGAATAGAATTCTCTAGCTTCCTCACCCATTCTACCCGCACGGTAGGATTCGTTTTTGATTTCCTGATACTGACTCCACAGTTCCATATTATCCGGAAACCTGTCCAGTAGCTTTGTACGCTGTCCCCGCCATTCCGGTTTACGCTGCCGATCTAGGAATCTATCCGCTAAATCATCCTTCTGAATGACCGTGCAAGGCATGATTACGGTAAGTGGATTACCGGGGCCAGCAAGCCCCATGATAGCCCCCTGGATAATCCGTTCCCGTTGCTCTGTAGCAGCCCGCGACTTCGCAGACTTATCGGTCTGTGGATCATCTACAATGACTAGATCGGGCCGAAGATTCTCTCCTGATGCAACAGTACGCTTCAACCCCCGCAAGCCTGACGTAATGCCGGTACATAGTATGTAACTTCCCGCTGCTTTGCTTCCCGCAATCTCCGGTAGAGACATACTGTTACTGGTGGAAGTAACCCGCGTCGGTTCCCCATCGTGAGTCTGTACCTTAAACTTAAACGGGTTATTCTCTACGGCAAAGAACGGATGACAGATTTCCGGGAAGTCTTCAAGCAGTAGCGGGTTGTATTCAATCTCTGTTTTGATGGAGTGATAGAGAGATTTACCTAGTTCCCCCTTCGCTCCAAGCAGCAATACAAACCGTTTGTGACCGTAGAACAATGCCCAAATAGCTGCCCCTTCTACAATGCTCGTCTTACCACTGCCTCTAGGCATTGCCGTTGCTTTAGTCCCGCCATGCTCAAGAATCAATTGCTGCAAATCGTGGATTAGTTCGGTGTGTCCAGTAGACCAGCTAAGGTAGAATTTCGCGGGGAAGTATGTGGAAAGGAAGAGGGTTAAATCCCGTTCCCCCGATTCCCGCCGTGCGGGGTTCACTACGTCCGGTAGCGGGAAGATATCGTTAGCAAGAACACGGATTAACTTATCCCGTGCCTTACTAACTACATCCTCTTTGAAACGCTTCGCAATTCTATCAGCATCAAAACGACCATGCCGACCACTCACATTCTTGAATTGGTTTTCAAGTAGTGATGTAGCTTGCTCAGTATCAATTCCGAACAGTCCGGCAGGCATTACTTAACTTTCTCTAGTTCCTTTTCCACTTCCCCCGCACAGTTATCTAGCACGTTCGCTTGCGTGGCGTGTTTGTAGTAATCCCGCTGTTGATCGGGTGGAAGTGTGTCAGGATCAAGCCTAATATTATTGTGCCTAATCTCTGCTGCTTGTTTCCGCCACTTCTGAGCTAGCTTTCCGATAGCATCAACTACCTTCGTTGCGTCATCCTTTGCCATTCTAATCCCCTTTAGAATTTGACTCAGTCAAGGACTCTGTTCCCGTTCCCATCGCTTCCGAGTTATCCACTCCCCAAACATATCGTCTTTACGTAATGGGGTGGAATTCCGTCTAGCCCGCATTTTAACTAACCATTCCGGAAAGCAGCCCGCATCTCCCCAATAGGTTTCCATCCCGCCTGTCAAGTAATCCCAAACTAGCCCCATTTCTACGGCATCATCATATAGCTGGTATCTAAGCCATGTCGGGCAAATGTCCAGTAGCTTAAATTCCCAATCGTTCGGATTCTCTATCGGACCAGACAGCAGAAAAAGTAAGAGGATTTTAGACATTCTTTGACTCAGTCAAATTCTAATTATCATTTGTACATCGCACCTGTACATCCTTACATCATATGAAATTGAAACTTTTCCGAC
>Ga0066652_100001235_pt1 | contig 13058 bp, 15 predicted proteins | sample GraSoiAngelo_101_FD_71413 | JGI IMG/M metagenome (GOLD analysis project Ga0066652, IMG submission 71413) | Grasslands soil microbial communities from the Angelo Coastal Reserve, California, USA - 14_0903_02_30cm | ecosystem: Environmental > Terrestrial > Soil > Grasslands | place: USA...
GGCCCCGGCAACGATCGGTTGCACGCGCTCGCCGCGGACGGTCAGGTCGACTACGTCGACTGCGGACCCGGGAACGACGTCGCGATCGAGAACGCCGCAGAGCACGACCGGTTCGTGAACTGCGAGACGGTGATCCGAAAAGTGCCGACGCCGCAGGAGCAGGCGGACGACAACGGGTGATCGCACTGAGCGGGCCCGGCCCCTTCGGGCCCGCTTCATTTCACAGAAGCCTTACGCAATCCGAACGCGGGTGGGCCTAACGGGACGTCAGGCTCTGCGTCGTACGGAGTGGCAACGCAAGGGGGATTCGTGAGAGGCAGGCACGCGATCGGACTCGTCTCCGCCGCCGTGACGCTGGCCTTCACCGGCGCGGTCGCGACGACGGGCTCACACGGCCGGGCACAGGCCGCCGCCCCGAAGCAGCCGAACATCCTCGTCCTCGAGACCGACGACCAGACGCTCGCCGAGATCGCCGTCCTGCCGAACGTCCGTCGCCTGATCGGCGACCAGGGCGTGACGTTCGACAACAACTTCGACTCGTTCTCGCTTTGCTGCCCGTCGCGGGCGAGCCTGCTCACGGGCCAGTACTCGCACAACAACGGCGTCCGCGGGAACGCGCCTCCGAACGGCGGCTACTACAAGCTCGACTCGACGAACACGCTCGCGGTCTGGCTCAAGAACGCCGGCTACTACACGGCACACGTGGGGAAGTACCTGAACGGCTACGGGACTCGGAGCAAGACCGAGATTCCTCCGGGCTGGTCGGAATGGCACGGCTCCGTCGATCCGAGCACGTACCGCTACTACGGCTACACGCTGAACGAGAACGGAACGCTGCACACGTACTGCGCGACGCCCGACCCGTCCTGCTACCAGACGGACGTCTATCGCGAGAAGGCCGACGCGATCATCCGCGAGCGCGCCGGCAAGGGCCCGCTTTTCATGTGGGTCGCGTTCCTCGCAAACCACTCGGGCGGGCCACGCGATCCCGACGACCCGCCGAACCTCGCGACGCCGGTGCCCGCACCGCGATACAAGGATCGCTTCCAGACAACACCGCTCCCGCGGCCGCCGAGCTTCAACGAGGCCGACGTGTCCGACAAGCCTGCGGCCATGCGCAGGCGGCCGCTCCTGACGCCGCGGAGGATCGCCGCGATCCAGGAGAACTGGCAGCAGCGCCGAGAGACGCTACTCGCGGTCGACGACGCCGTGGCCTCGATCGTCGACACGCTCCGCACTACGGGCCAGCTCGACGACACGCTGATCCTCTTCACGTCCGACAACGGGTTCTTCCACGGCGAGCATCGCGTCGCGAACGGCAAGGTGCTGCTGTACGAGCCGTCGATCCGCGTGCCGCTGCTGATGCGCTGGACGGGGAACAAGTCCCTGCCGCGCGGCGTCCACCGCAAGCAGCTGACGATGAACGTCGACTACACGGAGACGATGCTCGGCGCGGCTGGAGACACGGCGCGGCCGATGCGGATCGAGGACGGCGTCAATCTCCTGCGGCTCTGGCGCGACGGCGGAAAGGAGCTCGGCCGCGACCTCCTGATCGACAACACACCGGGCGCCGGACACTTCGACGCGATCCGGACGAACCACTACCTCTACGCGGAGTACGCGAACGGCGAGCGCGAGCTGTATGACCTGCGCCGGGACCCCAACGAGCTACAGAGCGAGCACGCAAACCCGGCCTACACGCAGCTGCGGCTCGCGCTCGCGGTCCGGCTGCACAGGCTGGTGTCCTGCGCGGGCGGATCCTGCCGGACGCCGCCAGCCGTGAACCTGACCATGCGACGACGCGGGTGTTCGTTGACGGCGTCGGTCAGCGCGCTGGACGTGCACAGCGTCGGTTTCTCCGTCAACCGCGGCGCGGTGCGGAACGACACGCGGCGTCCGTTCCGCCGGACCTTCCGCGTGCGCGGACGCGTGACGGTGCGGGCGCGCGTGTCGCTGGGGTACGACCGCCTCGTCACGGTCGACCGCAGCGCGCGGGGCTGCTGAACCGCGCCAAGAGCGTGAAATTCGCTCCACACCTGTCGCTTCGGGGGCACCGTGAAGGGACAGTCCCTTGTGGAAGCTTCGTCACAGTTCCGGCGCTGAGCGCCGCCGAGCCTCAGGCGCGCGCGACGAGCTCGTGCCACAGAAGCCCGCCGGTCGCCGTCGGCTCCACGCGCGGCCGCTCGCCTTTCTTGCCCGCGTCGTAGGTCGCGACCTCGGCGAACGGCGACGCGGCGATCGTGCGTCCCCACGTGTCGGGCGTCCAGGCGGTCATCTCGTGCTTCTCCTCGATCACCTCGCCTGCGCGCGGCCCCGCGAGCACCTCGATCCGGGAGCGTTGACGCGAGACGCCGTGCTCCCAGTCGATGCTCTCGTCCTCCCAGTCGATCCGGAGCGTCGTCTCGCCGCGGCTCTCTTCCCAGTGTGATCCGGCGAAGGGATCGTACGACGCCGCTTCGATCAGGCCGACCTGCAGGAGGTAGCGCGCACCGGGCTCGAGGTGTCGCGCCATGCAGTCGAGGTGCGCGGTCAGCTCAACCGGCGTCAGGTGGAGCAGCGTGTTGATCGGCGAGATCGCACCGCCGAACCGCCGGCCCAGGTCGAAGTCCGTCATGTCCGCGGCGAGAACCACGGCGGTCGACCCGAGACGGCGCCGCGCGAGCTCGACCATTGCGGGCGAGAGATCGATGCCCACGGCCTCGACGCCGCGCCGCGCGAACGCGTCGAGCATCCGCCCGCTCCCGCACCCGGGCTCGAGAACGCTGCTCGGCTGGCCGAGGTGCTCGACGAGCCAGTCGACTTCCTCCTCGACATCCCAGTCGAACGCGATGTCGTAGAGCTCGGCGTCTTCGCGGTAGAGCCTGGTCAACCCGTGTAGTTGAGGGGCACCTCGTAGAACTGGACGGACGACCGGCGCCCCTCGCCCTGCTCCGGGTTCATGGCGTTGAGGGCCGCGTCGCCGCGCTGCATCCCCTCTTCGCTGCCGAACACCGTGATCGCCATGCTCCTTCCGTTCTCACGGTCGAGCAGCAGGAGCACTCCCTTCACGTCTTCCAGTCCCTCCGGCCGGCGTGCCTCGCCCTCGATCATGCTCCGGATCGCCTTCGCCTCCTGCTCGACGCGCTCCGGTTCCACGTCTTCGAACGTCGCGATTCGCGCGTGCACAGCTGTCCTCCCTTCCCTGCTGAGAGCCGACCTTACCCCGCGGCTAGGCTCCGATCGTGGCCGAGGGCAGGCAGCACTACAACGTCACGCTCGCGATCCTGACCCTCGCCGGAACGGCCTTCGCGCTCCAGCAGACGATGGTCATACCTGCGTTGGCCGCGTTGGAGCGCGACCTGCACACGACGACCACCTGGGTGACGTGGGTGCTCACGATCTTCCTGCTCGTCGCCTCGGTCGCGACGCCCGTGATCGGCAAGCTCGGCGACCAGTACGGCAAGGAGAAGCTGCTCGTCATCGCGCTCGCGATCTTCCTCGTCGGCTGCGTCGGCGCGGCGGCTGCCTGGAACATCTGGGTGCTGATCGCCTTCCGCGCGGTGCAGGGCGCCGGCGGGGCGGTGTTCCCGCTCAGCTTCGGGATCATCCGCGACGAGTTCCCGCCCGAGAAGGTCGGCCTGGGCATCGGGCTGATCTCGGCCGTGTTCGGCGTCGGCGGCGGCTTTGGGACCGTGCTCTCGGGCCTGATCGTCGACCACGCATCGTGGCGCTGGCTGTTCATCGTCGGCGCGGTCCCGGTCGCGCTCTCCGTCTTCCTGGTGCACCGCTTCGTGCCCGAGTCGCCGATCAAGACGCCGTCGCGGGTCGACGTGCTCGGCGCAGCGCTGATGTCCGGCGGGTTGATCGCGATGCTGCTCGCGCTGACCGAAGGCGAGAGTTGGGGCTGGACGTCGGCGCGCACCCTCGGTCTCGCGGCCGTGGCGGCCGCGCTCCTCGTCGCATGGGGCTTCGCGGAGCTCGTCGTCCCGGAGCCGATGGTGGACATGCGGATGCTGGCGCACCGGCCGGTCCTGCTCACGAACCTGACCGCGATCATCGCCGGCTTCGCGATGTTCGGGTCGTTCGTCCTCGTCCCGATCTTCGTCCAGACGCCGCACGGGCTTTCGGGCCCCGTGCAGCGTCTCGTCGACTACGGATTCGACGCGAGCGCGACGAAGGCCGGCCTGTACCTGCTGCCTAGCTCTTTCGCATTGCTGTTCGCGGGACCGCTCGCCGGTCTGGTCGCCCGCCGGACTGGCGCGAAGTGGCCGCTCTCGCTCGGGATGCTGCTCGTCGCGGTCGCCGCCGGGTCGCTCGCGCTCTGGAACGACCAGCCGTGGCAGGTTCTCGCCGCGATGCCGGTCCTCGGCGCCGGCGTCGGGTTCGCGTACGCCGCGATGGCGACGCTGATCACCCAAGCCGTGCGTCCGACGGAGACGGGCATCGCCACGGGGATGAACACCGTGATGCGGACGGTCGGCGGCGTGATCGGAGGCCAGGTCGGCGCCGCGCTCCTCAGCGCGCACACGATCCCGGCGACGAACGGGGTGCCTTCCGTGACGGGATTCACGATCGCGTTCGGAATCAGCGCCGTCGCCGCGGTCGTCGGCGCCGGCGTCGCGGTCTTCGTGACGCCGCCGCGCCTCCGCCGCCGCGAGCGGCTCGTGATCGCAACGCAGGAGGCTGGGGACTAGCTACCGCCGTCCCAACCTCCTAGCGAACTCTCATCCGGCGTTCATCTCCGTCTTAGGTCGGCGCGGTTCCATGGGAAACGCAACCGACGAGAAAGGAGGTAACGCGTGTTCCGACCAAGTCGCACCGCCGCCCTCGTGACCGCCGCGACGGCCGTCACTCTCGGCGGGGGCGGCGCTGCGCTCGCCGCCACACACGGCAGCTCGACGTCGAGGAGCACCGGCACGACACAAAGCACGACGACGACGCAGTCGCACTCGGGGAACTGTCCTCACTCGGGTGCGGACACGTAACGCGAGCTGAGCAGGCGCCGCTGATGCAAGACAAGGGTCTGGCCCGAGGGCCGGACCCTTGCCTCGGCGGTCAGTGGTCCCGGAAGTCGACCACGAGCCGGGCGGGCGCCGACAACGTGCGTACGCGGAAGTCGACCTTGGCGCCGAGCCCGACGACCCACGTCAGAACGGACTCGAAGTCGCCGGTGCGAACCACCTCCGCGACCATCGACGTCCCGGAGTCCTTGCCCTCGATCCGCGGAGAACCCTTGTAGACGAGCTGACCTTCGCCGGCGTTGAGGTCGTAGCCCGATGCCGGCTCCATGCGCACGACGACGAACGCGTGGCCGTTGAGGGAGACCGGCCGTCCGGAGCCGTCCTCGGAGAACGGGCCGGGCCGGTACTCGATGCGATAGCCGGGAACGACGTTCGTGAACTGGAAGACGACGCGGTCGTAGCCCTCGTGGCCCGCAACGCCGACCCGGTCGAGCAGTGCGGTTTCCGAACCTGTCGCAGCCGCTTCGACCGGCGTCGTTCCCGCGCCTGCGAGCGTGTCGACCGGGGTCGTGGTCGTCTCGGCGGTGGTCGTCGTCGCTGCGCTCGTCGTGGTCGCACTCGTCGCCGGAGCCGCGCCCGTCGAGGATTCGCCCGAGCTTCCGCACGCGGCGGCGACGGCCGCAAGGACCGCGCTCAGGACGACGAGCAACGCGAGCGGTCGGATCGCGTCAACGTACTCGGCCCGGCGGAGGTCGCAGCCAGTCACGATCCCGACCTGATCGCGGCCGCGGACGAACGGCTCGCGCTCGCCTGAGCGAAATCGTTGTAGGCTCGCGCACGAGGGGATACGGAACGGAACGCTTGGACGAACAGAAGCTCGGGATGCTGCGGCGCTGGGGGGAAGGCCTCACGCTCGACGAGCGGGAGGAAGTGCGTGCGGCGGGCCGCGCGATCCTGCTCCTCGCCGACGAGGTCGAGCAGCTCCACGTCGACCTGTGGCACTCGCGCGACCACAACCCCGAGCCGGCACCCGAGCCCGTGGAGGAAAACCTCGGCGTGACGCTCCGCGACCGGCTGCGGGGCCTTCGGCTGAGCAAGAGCGAGTAACGGCGAATCCACAGGCTTTCCACAGCTCGCGGCCGTTATGACACGCCCAGTCCCGCCATGCCTGTGGAAGGCGCGGGGTCGGGCGACCGGCGTATCGTCAACAGCGTGGCCGACGGGCTGAATCCGGCACTCAAGGCGGTGAGCGACGCCGTTTTGGCGGTCGGGACGCAGCAGTCCACCGAGGACGTGCTCCAGCAGCTCGTCCACAGCGCGCGGACGCTCGTCGGCGCCCGCTACGCGGCACTGGGCGTTCCCGACGAGGAGGAGGGGTTCAGCGCATTCCTGACCTCCGGCATGAGCGAAAAGCTGATCGCGTCCCTCGGTCCGCTGCCACGCTCCCACGGGATGCTCGGCGCGATTCTCGAGGCGCCCACCTCCTTCCGCACGGCAGACATTCACGAGGACCCGCGCTTCAACGGGTTCTGGCCCCGCGGTCATCCGGACATGCGCTCGTTCCTCGGCGTCCCGATCGTGTCGCCCGAGGGCGTGATCGGCGCGTTCTACCTGACGGAGAAGGAGAACGAGCCCGAGTTCACGCCGGCCGACCAGGATCTGATCGAACTGCTGGCCGCGCACGCCGCGATCGCGATCACGAACGCGCGCCTGCACGAACGCAGCCGCGAGCTGACCGTGCTCGAGGAGCGCAATCGACTCGCGCTCGAGCTCCATGACGCGGTGAGCCAGAAGCTGTTCGGGCTCGTGCTGAACGCGGAAGCGGCGGTGACGCTGCTCGACCGCGACGCGGACGCCGCGCGCAGGCACGTCCTCAGGCTGCAGGACATCTCCAAGGAGGCGCTCGACGAGCTGCGCTCGCTCATCTTCGAGCTGCGACCGCCGGATCTCGTCCGCGACGGCCTCTGCGGCGCGCTGCGCAAGCACGTTGAGGTGCTCCGGCGCGTCCAGAACGTCGCCGTCGAGATGGACGGCGACCTGGAGCTCGAGGCAGATCCACGACGGGATGCGGAGATCTTCCGGATCGCGCAGGAGGCGACGCAGAACGCGCTTCGGCACGCGCAGGCGACGCGCGTCGTCATCAGCCTCAGCGGCGAGAGCGGGCACGTCCGGCTCGACGTCGCGGACGACGGCGTCGGCTTCGACCCGCAGGCTGCCAAGGTCCGTGCCCGCCGGCTCGGGCTGACGTCGATGGAGGAACGCGCCCAGCGGATCGGCGCCCGCCTCGAGATCCGCTCGCGCGCCGGCGAAGGGACGACAGTGCACCTCGATGTCTGACCCCATCCGCGTCCTCATCGCCGACGACCATGCGGTCCTCCGCGAAGGGCTGCGCAGCTTCCTCGAGCTGCAGGACGGGATCGAGGTGGTCGGCGACGCAGCGGACGGCGCGGAGGCGGTCGAGCTCGCGCAACGGCTGCACCCCGCGGTCGTCCTGATGGATCTCGTGATGCCGAACCTCGACGGCGTCGAGGCGATGCGATCGCTGCGCGATCGCGTGCCGGACGCGCGCGTGATCATCCTCACCAGCTTCATCGACGACGACCGGCTGCTGCCCGCGATCCGGGCCGGTGCCGCCGGCTACCTGCTCAAGAACGCCGAGCCGCAGGAGATCGCGCGCGCCATCCGTGCGGCGGATTCCGGGGAGACGCTGATCGACCCGTCCGTCGCAGCGCGGCTGGTCGAGCGCCTCACGGAGGTCGGGCGCGACGACGACGCCTTCGAGCGGCTGACTCCCCGCGAGCGTGAGGTGCTCGAGCTCCTCGGACGGGGCTTCTCGAACAAGCGGATCGCGAACGAGCTCGGCGTCGCCGAGAAGACAGTGAAGACGCACGTCGGCAACCTGCTCGGCAAGCTCGGCGTCGCCGATCGGACGCAGGCCGCGCTCTACGCGACGCGCAGACGGTCCTAGGTCCAATTGCCGATGGCGCTTGGGTCCACGAGCACCGTACGGTGGAGCCATGCCAACTGGAATCGTCACCGGAGCGTCGCGCGGCCTCGGCCTGGCGCTGACGCGAGCGCTCGTCGAGCGCGGCTGGCGGATCGTCGCCGACGCCCGCGGACGCTCTGATCTCGAGCGCGCCTGGGCCGGCGTCGCCGGTGTGGTCACCGTCGGCGGCGACGTCGCCGATCCCGATCATCGCCGTGCGCTCGTCGAAGCCGCCGGCGACCCGATCGAACTGCTCGTGAACAACGCAAGCCTGCTCGGCCCGAGCCCACTCCCTCCGCTCGCCGAGTACCCGCTGGACGAGCTACGCCGCGTCATCGACGTGAACGTCACGGCGCCGCTCGCGCTCGTCCAGCTCGCCTTGCCGCGCCTCGCTCGCGGCGCGCGGATCGTCAACGTCACCTCGGACGCTGCCGTCGAGGCGTACGAGGGGTGGGGCGGGTACGGCTCCTCGAAGGCTGCGCTCGAGCAGATGACGTCCATCCTCGCCGCGGAGCAGCCGGAGCTTCGCGTCTACACCGTCGATCCCGGCGACATGCGCACGCAGATGCACCAGGAGGCCTTCCCGGGCGAAGACATCTCCGACCGTCCGCCGCCGGAGGACAGCGTCCCAGGCCTGCTCGAGCTGATCGAAGGCGACCTGCCGAGCGGACGCTACAAGGCCCACGAGCTGGCCCCGGTGCGGGCGTGAGCGCGCTCCAGTTCGAGCTGCCGCACCGTCTCGAGGCGCACGAACCGCCGGAGGCGCGCGGTCTGGCACGCGACGAGGTGCGGCTGCTCGTGGCGAGGAAGCGCACCGGCCACGTCGCGCACGCGCAGTTCAGGGACCTCCCAGCGTTCCTCGCCCCGGGCGATCTGGTGGTCGTTAACGCGTCGGCAACACTGCCGGCGGCACTGCCGGGACGGCTTGCGGACGGCTCCGACGTCGAGCTTCGCCTCTCGACAGCCGTGCCGCACAGGGCCCCGGAGCGCTGGCGGATCGTCGAGCTCCGCGACGGCGAGCGGCCCTTTCTCGGCGCCCGCACGGGCGACGTCGTCTCGCTTCCGGACGACGCTCGCGCAGAGCTGGTCGCGCCCTACGCGGGCAGCCGGCGACTCTGGCTGGCGCGCCTCGAGCTGTCGCAGCCGTTCTCCTCGTATCTCGAGCAGCACGGCCACCCGATCCGCTACGGGTACGTCCCGACCGAGTGGCCGCTCGCGCTCTACCAGAACGTCTACGCCGACGAGCCCGGCAGTGCGGAGATGGCGAGCGCCGGGCGACCGTTTACGACGGACCTGATCACGAGACTCGTCGCGCACGGCATCCACGTCGCGCCGATCGTCCTGCACACGGGTGTCTCGTCACCCGAGCGTAACGAGCCGCCATACGCCGAGACGTACCGGGTCCCGGAGGGAACGGCGCGCCTCGTCAACGCCGTGCACGGTTGGGGCGGACGCGTGATCGCGGTCGGGACGACCGTCGTCCGGGCGCTGGAGACCGTCGCGCAGCAGGACGGCACCGTGGTCGCCGGCGAAGGCTGGACGAACCTCGTCGTCTGCGCCGAGTGCGGCGTGCGTACCGTGGACGGGCTCATCACCGGCTGGCACGAGCCGGAGGCGTCACATCTGCAGATGCTGCAGGCGCTCGCGCAGGAGGAGATCCTCGAGAAGAGCTACCGCGCGGCGCTCGACCACGGGTACCTCTGGCACGAGTTCGGCGACAGCCATCTGATCCTGCCCTGACCTTTCGCGCCAGGGACTGCGCGCCGGATCGCACGGGTTCCGCGAACAGCCACTGGACGGCCGGGATCCCACGTCATTCGGAGACGCGCGGGACACGCACGAGCGTGAGTTCTCGGTTACCGGCCGCGACCCCAGCTGGGATCGCCCGCGTCGAGAGCGGGAGCGTGCGTCAACCGGCGGAGTCCCTTGCCGTTGGCGTTGATCGTGTAGACGTCGCCAGTCGGGCCGACGCGGGCATTCCAGACGAAGACGATCTTCTTCCCGTCGGGCGACCAGCAGCCCCGCTCGACATTCCCGGCGAGATGCGTCAGCGCACGAAGACCACCACCTGTCGCGTTGACCGTGTAGAGCTGAGCCCCTGTTCGAGGCTGGCCGCAGTCGCCGAACCAACAGGCGTTGGTGTAGAGAATCTTCTTGCCGTCTGGAGACCACGTCGGCGCGCCTCCGGCCCGCCACTGGTGCGGAATGGTGCGCACAACGAACGCGTGCGTGCCGTTCGCGTTCATGACATAGATGACCGACGCGCCGGCAGGTTTCGTAGTCGTGTTCTCCCGCATGAAAGCGATCCGACTGCCGTCCGGAGACCAGGCTGGAGCGTGATCCTCGGTGCCCGTCGGCCTGCGCTGCGTGAGCTGACGGACATGGCTTCCGTCGGCGTGCACGACGAAAATTCCCACGACCTGTCGGGATTTACCGGCAGACGACACGCCGCCGATCGTCCGGCTGAACGCGATCCGCTTGCCGTCGGGCGACCACGCGGGCTCCTCGCTCGCTGGGCAGGAGCCGGTACAGCGAGCTCGCGTCAGGTTACGCAGACCGGTCCCGTTCTCGTTGACAACGTAGAGATCGACGCGCTCGTGCGCGCCGCCGACGTTAGAGAGCCGTCGGAACGCGACTCGGCGCCCGTCAGGCGACCAACTGGCCTGCGAGTCGATGCGGTCTGGCGCGCCGGCCGTCATGATCGCACGCACGTCCGCGCCGTCCCCTGCAATCGTGTACAGACGCAGCCTCCCGAGCTTTGGATCGAGCCGCTCGAAGACGATGCGACCGTTCTTCACCGCGGCGGGCGCGGCCTTTGGCGAGCCAACCGAAAGAGGGAGCGCCAGCAGGCAGATCGCACTGACGACGATCGTCGACGAGCCGCGCACACCGCTGGCGTACCCGAGGCGATGGCTCTCGAAGCCACAGCCGACTGCCACCGCGGCGCTAGATTCGACGATACGTGGCCGAATCAAACCGACTCCTGAAGCGCGCAGAAGGGGCCAGGCGCAGCTCGAAGCGTGTCGAGCTAAAGGACGAAGTCGATCCGATCGAGCTCGTCCGGGACGTCGCCGCGCTCGCGAATTCGGGCGGTGGCGTCATCGTCGTCGAGACGGGCGACGTGGACGAGGAGACGATTCACGAGCACCTGGCCCAGTATGCCGAGCCCGAGTTCGAGGCATTCGATCTCCGCGAGATCATGCGCGGAGACAGTCCGGCGACGGCGATCGTGGTCGAGGATGTCGCTGACACGCCGCTCGTCTTCACGAAGCAGGGGATCGCCAACGGCCGTGTCCTCTTCGCGCGAGGCGGTCTGTACTTCCGCCACGGCGCTCGGAGCGAGCCGGCAAGCGGCGCCGACGTCCGCGACTTCATCAAGCGCCAGCTCGAGGCGACGCGGCGTCAGTGGCTCGCGAACATCCGCGAGGTCATGCATGCGCCGGACCGCGCGGAGGTCGCGATCGTCGAGACCGCCGAGCGTGACGACGAGGGACGACCGACGCTGATCCGCCTCACGACCGACCCGCACGCGCCGCTGTACGGCCAGGTCGACCCCGACCGCTCGCACCCGTACCGTCAGAAGGAGGTCATCCGCGAAGTGAACGCACGCCTCGACGGTCGCAACGTCAACGCGTTCGACGTCCTCAGCGTGCGCCGCGTCCACGGGATCACGGAAGAGACGCGGCCCGAGTTCGTCCACGTGCCGAAGTTCGGCTCGCCGCAGTACAGCGACGCGTTCGTCGACTGGCTGCTCGAGCAGGACGAGCGCGATCCCGCGTTCTTCGAGCGCGCGAAGGAGCGCTACCTCGCGACGCGGAAACGGCGCGAGCGAACGTGAGCCCGGCCGCTGCCTAGCCGGGTGGCTCTTCGCCGCTCGCGGCGACTGCCAACGCGGGCGCGTAGGCGAACGGGTGCCGGTAGACCTCGGCTGCGTTGTCGCCGTCGACCGGAATCCGGACTCGCTCTCCCGTCAGGGCGTCATGCGCGACGACGACGAGGTCGCCCTTGTCACGATCCCAAAACAGCGCGACGTTGATCGAGCCGGAATACCGCGTCGCGATGTCGATGTAACCCTCGTTCATGCCTCACAGGATGACCCAGCGATGCCGTTCATACACCCGACGAAGGTCTAGATCGCGCCGCGGGAGGGCAGGACCGAGACGTGGATACCACGATCACGCCCATGCTCTCGGTTCAGGACGTCACCGCAGCCGTCGACTTCTACCAGCGGGCATTCGGCGCGGACCTCGTCGCCCGGCACGGCCCGGTCGTGGAGCTGGCGATCGAGGGGAGCCGGTTCTACGCCGTCGCGGAAGATCCGGAGCGGGGCAATGTGTCGCCGCGCTCCGACGGCGGCAAGACGACGGTGCGGATCGACCTGATCGTGGCCGACCCGGACGGAGTGGCCAGGCGTGCGCTCGACGCAGGCGCGCGGGAGATGTTCCCGGTCGAGGATCGCGACTACGGCTTCCGGCAGGGACGCGTCGTCGACCCCGAGGGCCACCATTGGCTGATCGGGAAGCCACTCGACACGAAGCCGGGCTGAGAGCGTTCGCATTCCTCGCCGCCGGTTTGATCCTGGCGGGCTGCGGCAGCGGACGACCGCGCGTCGTTCGGGAGGGCGGGAGCGTCGGTTCCTTCCGCATCGACGCGACGACGGAGCGGGAGGTTCGGGCCGAGCTCGGCTCGCCCGACCGTCTCGACACGAAGCTCGACCGAGCCGTGACGGCTCCGCATGGCGGACGGATGCTGCATTACCGCTGCGGCCGCGGCTGCGACACCGTCTACTCGTTCAACAACGACACGGGCGCGCTCTCCGACTTCGAGACACAGTCATCCGACTTCGTGACAGCGCGCGGCTCGCGTGTCGGAATGAGCGCGGCCAAGGCCGCGGAGCTCGAGCGGCGTCGCGTGCATGCCGGCTGCGGCGGCGACCAGATCGCGATCCGCCTCGACGCGCATCACGCGTATGTTTTGGGCGTCGACGCGGGCAAGGTGGTCGGGATCACCTACCTCGGCCCACACTCCGTGTACTACGACGGGCTCTGCTGAGCGTCCGGCTCGAGTAGCGCCTTGAGCCGCGCGAGGTCCTTGCGGTTCGCACGTCGCATTGCAGCGGACATGGCGGGTGC
>Ga0066652_100001237_pt1 | contig 13050 bp, 16 predicted proteins | sample GraSoiAngelo_101_FD_71413 | JGI IMG/M metagenome (GOLD analysis project Ga0066652, IMG submission 71413) | Grasslands soil microbial communities from the Angelo Coastal Reserve, California, USA - 14_0903_02_30cm | ecosystem: Environmental > Terrestrial > Soil > Grasslands | place: USA...
TCGGGCCGAATCGCGGAGATGTTCACGCCGGACTTCTACCTGTCCGAGCACGACCAGTACGTCGAGCTGACGACGATGAAGCAGTCGCTCGTCACGCCGAAGAACCGCAAGGTGCGGCTTCTGAGGGAGCTGTATCCCGACGTCAATGTGCGCCTGCTCTACCGCAAGGACTATCACCAGCTGCTTGGGCAGGCGGGCTACGGCGCGCTGGGCGTGCAGCACCTGAGCAAGGAGGACGTGGGCGAGATCCTCATCTCGCCTGTCGAGCTCGAGACGCGAGTGCGCGCGCTGGGCAAGCGGATCTCGCGCGACTATCGCGGGCGATCGATCGTCCTGGTCGGAGTCCTCAAGGGCATCACGTTCTTCATGGCCGACCTGGCTCGGAACATCAAGGTGCCGTTCGTTATCGACTACCTGGACCTGAAGCGTTTTGCGAGCTCGCAACCCAGCGAGCGCGTGCGCGTCGCGCGCGACATCGACTACCCCATCGAAGGCCACCACGTTCTGCTGGTCGAGGACATCGTCAACACTGGCCTGACCCTCGACTACATGCTGTCCGGGTTGAAGCAGCGCTCGCCCGCGTCGATCGAGGTGGTGACGCTGCTGGACCGGCCGATGCGCCGGCTGGTGCCTGTGCCCCTGCGCTACGCGGGCTTCCAGATCCCCAACGAGTACGTCGTCGGCTACGGGCTGGACTACCGCGAGCTGTACCGCCATCTGCCGTTCATCGCGGTGCTGAAGCCGCGGGTCTACGAGCTGGTCCCGACCGCCAAGGCTTCCCCGTAGAGGCGGCCGACCGGCTGTCCCGGCTCCTGGCCTGGATGGCCACGAGGCCCTTCTCGGAGGTCGCCGCCGGGGATCCGGGCCTCCTCGAGGAGGTCGAGGGAATAGTGCTCGACAGCCACCGCCGTCACTATGAAAGCCAGGGAAAACGATGGTCTCGCCCGATGGCCTACCGGTGGCTCCACTACGAGGATCCGATGCCCGTAGAGCGCCTGGCGGAGGGGGTTGAGAGGCTCGCGGGCGAGGGCGCTACGTTCGACGCCGCCGCTGTGGACAAAGCCTGCGCGAAGGCCTCCGGGAGGGGCTTTTCGAATTGAGGCTCGGGTGTGGAGCCTCTGTGGAAAAGTAATGCCCCAAGAGACCTTCCTGTTTACCCTGAAGTCCCCTATGCGTTTTTCGGTTTCCACCCCGGCTCACGCCGGACCTTCCACCTACTCGACGTTCGGTATCCTCAGGTTTACCGTACTCAGCCGCTTGGGGCGTCGCGAAAGTTATCAGGGCACTAAGAACCCGTCAACAAATAAAAACGTCCGCACGCCTGGCAAGAAATTGTGGGCTTGACACGCATGGCGGCGACCAGTAGTGGGCCGCCCGTAAGATGTCGGCACAAGTACCGATGAGGAGTGATTGAGATGCGCGAAGCCGTGATCGTCGAGGCCGTGAGGACTCCCATCGGCAAGCGCAACGGCAAGCTCAAGGACATTCATCCGGTCGTCCTCGGCTCGCTCGTTTTGAGAGAGCTCGTGAAGCGCGCAGGCATCAAGCCCGAGGAGGTCGACGACGTCGTCTTCGGATGCGTGGGCCAGGCCGGCGAGCAGAGCCTGAACATCGCGCGCAACGCGTGGCTCACCACCGGCTTTCCCGTGACCACACCGGCCACGACCGTCGACAGGCAGTGCGGCTCGAGCCAGCAGGCACTGCATTTCGCGGCCAACCTCATCCAGTCGGGCGTTTGCGACGTGACCATCGCCGCCGGCGTCGAATCGATGAGCCGCGTGCCGATGGGGTCGAACGCGATGCAGCCCGGCACCCCATTTCCGCCCGAGCTCACCGAGCTGTACGACCTGGTGCCGCAGGGCATCAGCGCCGAGCTGATCGCTCGCAAGTACGGGATCTCGCGCAAGGCGATGGACGAGTTCGGCGTGCGCAGCCACCAGCGAGCGCATGAGGCGACCGACAGGGGCTACATGCAGTCGCAGATCATGCCGGTCGACGTTCCAGTCGAAGGCAACGGGCACACCGACCTGTTCACCAAGGACGAGGGCATCCGGGCCAACGCAAGCTACGAGGCGACCGCAGCGTTGCAGCCGGCGTTCAACCCGGAGCATTCCATCACCGCGGGCAACTCGAGCCAGATCTCGGACGGCGCCGCCGCCGTGCTGCTCATGTCGCTCGAGAAGGCGAAGAGCCTCGGGCTCAAGCCTCGCGCTCGCATCCGCGCGCAGGCGGTGGTAGGAACCGACCCGGTGCTGATGCTCGAGGGGCCGATCCCGGGCACGGCGGCCGTACTCAAGAAGGCGGGCCTCCAGCTGTCGAGCATCGACCTGTTCGAGGTCAACGAGGCGTTCGCGTCGGTGGTGCTGGCGTGGCAGAAGGAGACCGGCGCCGACATGGACAGGACCAACGTCAACGGCGGCGCGATCGCGGTGGGCCACCCGCTCGGTGCGTCGGGCGTGATCCTGATGAACCGGCTGCTGTACGAGCTCGAGCGGCGCGACTTGCGCTACGGACTCGAGACGATGTGCTGCGGTGGGGGAATCGGCACCGCGACGATCATCGACCGCGTCATCGAATGAGCGCCTTCGAGCAGCTCGCGAAGCTTCAGCCGATCGTTCTCGCTGACGGCATCAGGGCCCGGGCCGTCAAGGGCGAGCGCATGACGATGGCCGTCGTCGACCTCGCGCCCAACGCGATATCGCCGGAGCACCAGCACGAGAACGAGCAGCTGGGGTTCGTGATCCGCGGATCGATGACCATGCGCATCGGCGAGGAGCTGCTCGAGCTCCACGCCGGCGACACGTACGTCATCCCTAGCCACGTCGAGCACGGCGCGGCCGCGGGCCCGGACGGCGCCACGGTGACCGACGTGTTCGCCCCGATCCGCGGGGACTGGGATTCCCGAGAGCGCCTGGAACCCTCGCCGGGCGACTGGCCATAAAGGCGCGGGGAAGGACAGATGTCCTCCCCCGCGGAACCCCCACCTCTCCCGCACCACGATGGGCAGCCCAAAGGCAAGTGTGGAGACGGCCGGAATGAATCCGGCCTGGGCGCCACGCAGGGGAACTCGGCGGCCCTAGTCGACCGCTCGGAAAGCGCGCGGCAGCGGCCGCGACAGGTGGGGCGAGTCCCAGCAGAATCGCAGCGGCTTGTGCTCCCAGTCGCCGGTGCCGTGCACGCCGACGCGCGGCGTCTCGTAGATGCGGCGCGGCGGTTCGCCGTCGTCGATGATGTAGAGGTTCGGCGGCGCCAGCGGCTCGCCATTGAGGTTGCGGTCGATCTCGAGCGCGCGGCATAGCAGGCCGGGACCGCTGCAGCGTCCGACGCCAGGACCTGGTTCCAGGGCCCGGGCCAGCACCGCCTGCGGCACACCGGGCTCGCGGGTCACGAAGTTCAAGCAGTGGTGCATGCCGTAGGTGAAGTAGACGTAGGCATGTCCCGCGTGCCCGAACATCGACTCGTTGCGCGGGCTGCGGTGCCCGCCGAACGAGTGGGCCGCCTGGTCGTCTGGCCCCATGTAGGCCTCGACTTCGACGATGCGACCCCATCGCTCGTGCCCTCGCACTCCGCGCACGAGCACCTTGCCCAGGAGGTCGCGAGCGACCTCGATGGTTTCGCGATCGAAGAACTCCTGGTTGAGGACCAGGCCGGATGGCATGGCGCCGTTCTGGTTGCTAGCTCCTGGCATCGCTGACTTTCTTGCGCGCCGCGTGGCGGCTGCGCTTGTCGATGTACAGCTCCTTGTCGGCCTCCTGGTACATCGCCTGCCAGTCCATGCCCGGCTTCCACGCGGCGATGCCGATGCTGAAGTCGACGCGCACGGGCAGCTTGGCCGCGCGGTTCAAATACTCGAGCGAATGGCGCACGCGCGCGGCCACGTCAGATGCGTGGTGCTCGTCCGCGTCGGGCATCGCGACCCCGAACTCGTCACCGCCGAGGCGTCCGCATGTGTCAGTCGCGCGGACTGCACGCTGCAGCTCATGGGCGAGCACGCGGATCGCCTCGTCACCCACGTGGTGGCCGTGCTCGTCGTTGATCTGCTTCAGGTTGTCGAGGTCGATCATCATCAGCGCGAGGCGCCGCTTGTGCCGCTCCGACGCGGCGACCGCGCGGTCGATGGCGCGCTCGAACTCGGGCCGGTTGGCCAGACCCGTGAGGTAATCGGTGCGAGCCTCTTTCGTGTGCTGCCGGGCGCGATCGAGCGCGACCGCGATCTGGTCGGCGACCGCGGCCACGAACTGCAGGTCGCTGGGCTCGAACGTGCGAGGCAGCCGCGTGGCCACCGTCATCGCGCCGAGCAGAACCCCCTTGGTGCGCAGCTCGGCGCGGATCGCGCTCCACTCGCCGGCGATGCGATCGACGCGCGACTCGGCGGGGCCGGTCGCGATCTCCATCACCTTCAACGGTCCGGGCCGTCCGCTGACCGAGAACTCGCTCTCCTGGCCCGGCTCGAGTCCTAGCGTCTTGGCCAGCTTGAGCCGTGCGCCTTCGCGGACCCACGCCGCGCCGGCCTGGAGGTTGAGCACCTGGAGGGTCTCCGACAGCCCGACCTCCGCGATCTCAGTCACGTCGAGCGAGCGGCCGAGAGCGCTGGCGATGTGGTACAGGCCGTGCAGCTCCGTCTGCCTTGCCTGGTGCCGGGCCTCGGTGTAGTCGAGGTAGCCGCGGATGAAGCTCGAGTTCAGGTGCTCGAGGACGTCCCCGAGCCTGCTCTGGGCCAGCAGCACCACCTCGTCCGCGTAGGGGCTGCCTGCCACCTCCCCGGTGATGCCGGAGATGACGGCCCGCCGGAAGATCGCCATCGCCTCCATCAGCGACTCCAGCGGCACGCCCTTCTCCGCGTACCGGTGCGAGGCCTCGCGGGCCAGGACGTAGTACTCGGCCCAGGGCACGCTGGAGTCGATGCGGAGGGTGCGGTAAAGCGCCTCCAGGAACTGGGACGAGCTTCGGATGGGCATCTCGCTGAAGCTCTCTGGCACGGTCAGGACCAGCTCCGGCATCGACGTCCGGATCGCCTCCGAGGCGGTCGCTCCGGCCTCCTGGAGGTCGGCGGTCAGGCGGACTGACAGCTCGCTGAGGAGGTCACTGGCCCGCTCCGTCATGTCGATGCACTATAGAGTGACGCGTGCCGTAGTCTGATCCTGCGAGGCACTCTAATTAAATGTGTAAGAGGGACTGATGGCTACTGTGACCCGGGGGACCACCGCCAAGCTCGAGGAGCTGCTCGGCCAGGACGCGTCCAACCTGCTCGAGCACAAGTGCGGGACGGTGCCCAAGAGCCAGCTGCACCTGCCCGGCCCGGACTTCGTGAGCCGCGTCTGGAAGGACAGCGACCGATCCATCCAGGTGCTGCGCAACCTGCAGACTCTCTTCGATCACGGCCGGCTGGCCGGCTCCGGCTACCTTTCGATCCTTCCCGTCGACCAGGGCATCGAGCACACCGCCGGCGCGTCGTTTGCGCCCAACCCGATCTACTTCGACGGCGAGAAGATCGTCGAGCTCGCGATCGAGGGCGGCTGCAACGCGGTCGCATCCACGTTCGGCGTGCTCGGCTCGGTCGCGCGCAAGTACGCGCACCTCATTCCTTTCATCTGCAAGCTCAACCACAACGAGCTCCTCACGTACCCCAACAAGTACGACCAGGTTCTCTTCGGAACGGTACGTGAAGCTTGGCAGCTCGGCGCCGCCGCGGTCGGCGCGACCATTTATTGGGGATCCGACGAGTCAGACCGCCAGCTGGTCGAGATCGCGAACGCGTTCCAGCACGCCCACGAGCTCGGCATGGCCACCGTGCTGTGGTGCTACGTGCGCAACCCGGCCTTCAAGAAGGACGGGGTCAACTACGAGACCGCCGCCGACCTCACAGGGCAGGCCAACCACCTCGGCGTGACCATCCAGGCGGACATCATCAAGCAGAAGCTCCCCGACACAAATCGTGGTTTCGAGGTCATCGGCTTTGGCAAGACCGCACCAGCGGTCTACGACAAGCTATCGAGCAACCACCCGATCGACCTGTGCCGTTACCAGGTGGTCAACTGCTTCATGGGTCGGTCGGGCTTGATCAACTCGGGCGGAGAGTCGCACGGAGCCGCCGACCTTGTGGAGGCTGTGCGCACCTCGGTCATCAACAAGCGCGCGGGCGGGATGGGGTTGATTTCGGGACGGAAGTCGTTCCAGCGTCCGATGAAAGAGGGGATCGAGCTGTTGAACGCGATCCAGGACGTGTACCTCAATCCCGCGGTGACCGTCGCCTGAAACTCGCATTTCTCGGCACGGGGTCCGCGTTCTCCCCAGAGCGTTATAACGGCGCCATCGTAGTCGAGGGTCGCGTGATGCTCGACGCCGGCGCGCCCCTGCTGCCGCACATGCATCGCCTCGGCATCCAGCCCATCGACATCGACGTCGTATTCCTGACGCACTTTCACGGCGATCACACGCTCGGGCTGCCGCCATTCGTCCTGCACCGCATCTTTGTCGACAAGCCGCGAGCGATCACCTTTGTCGGGCCGGACGGCATCGACAAGAGGCTTGAAGCGTTGTTCGAGCTCAGCTGGGGCGTGGACTGGAAGCCAGTGATGCTGCCGCGCTTCAAGGCCCGTTACGTCACCGCCCGCAAGCGGGGCCGTGTGGCAGGTCACGAGTACGAGACCGTCAGGCTCGACCACGGTTCGACCGGCTGCAATGGCTACCGCATCAAGTTCGGCGACCGGGTCCTCGCCTACTCGGGTGACACCGAGCCGACTGCGCCGCTTGACGCATTGGTGGACGGCGCCGATGTCGCGATCGTCGAGGCGACCGGTCCCGGCGACGTTTTCAGTCACATGAGCTGGGAGGCCGCCGCCGCCCTGAAGAAGCGCCACCCGAAGACGCGGTTCGTGTTCAACCATCTGTTCTCGGGCACCGTGACCGGGGCGGCGAAAGACCTGCAGGTGCTCGAAGTCTGAAGCCGAGCCCACCGGCGATCACCGGGCGGGCGCTCGCGGCGGCCGCGGTCGGCGGCATCACGGGGGCGCTCGTTCTGGGCGGCTTCATCGGCCTCGGACTCATCCTCGACGACCGCGTCGCCAGCATCGTGCCGGTGATCGTCTTGAGCGCGGCCGGCGCCTACGCTGCGTGGCTGGTAGGTGTCATCGTTTTCGGAGCAGTGCGCGGTGGAGCCAACGGCCAGGAAGGCGAGGCGTGAGCCCCGAGTTCGTGTCCACGCGCTCTCGGATCGACAAGCTGGGCGTCAAGCCAGGAGCCAAGGTGGCGATCGTCGGCGTCGACGACCCCGACTTCTTGAAGGAGCTGCGTCAGCGCACGTCCGACATCACGCGCGGACGGCCTAGAGGTCAGTGCGACCTCGTGTTCCTGTCCGCTGACACGCGGACCGACCTGCGCCGCATCAACCAGGTGAAGTCGTGGATCGAGCCGAACGGAGCCGTGTGGGTCGTGCGTCCCAAAGGTGGCCGCAGCGAGCTGCGCGACACTGACGTCATCCAGGCCGGGCTCGACGCGGGCCTCGTCGACAACAAGATCGCGAGCTTTTCCGACACGCACGGCGCGATGCGACTGGTGTATCGCTTGAAGGACCGACCGCGATGACGATCTCGATCCGGCCCGCGACGCCGAACGACGTGCCGACGGTTGCGTTTCTCATCCGCGCGCTGTCCCAGTACGAGAAGCTTGAGCACGAGGTCACGATGACCGAGGACAGGCTGCGCGCCACCATGTTCGGACCGCGTCCATATGCGGAGGCGCTGCTCGCCGAAGACGACGGAAAGCCTGTCGGGTTCGCGCTCTTCTTTCACAACTACTCGACGTTCCTGGCCCAGCCCGGGCTGTACCTCGAGGACCTCTACGTGCCGGAGTCGCACCGCGGCAAGGGCATCGGCAAATCGCTGCTGGTCCAGCTCGCGAAGATCGCGGTGGAGCGCAACTGCGGCCGCCTGGAGTGGGCGGTGCTCGACTGGAACGTCGACGCGATCGGCTTCTACGAGAAGCTCGGCGCCAAGCCGAACTCCGAGTGGACCGTGTACCGGCTCACCGGTGATTCGCTCAACAGTCTTGCCGGACAATAAACGCAGGATGGAAGTGCTCAAGCCCAAGCCGCTCGAGACGCATCCTGGCGATGAGATCGTCAGGTGGGCGCGCGGCCAGCTCGAGATCGCCGGCTCGATTCTCGACAACCCGGGCGGCGGCCTGGTCTTTGCGACCCAGACCATGGGCCAGGTGAGGGCGGGACTGCACGAGCGCGACGCCGAGCGCTGGGAGTCGGTGGTCGAGCTGCTCGATCAGGCCGAGGATGCGGCGGTCCGTCGCGAGTTCGTCGAAGCGCGCAAGCTCATCGACTCCGCGACCGGCCGGCTGGGTTAAGCCTCCCGCGCCGCTTCCAGCGTCTGCACGTATCCGGCCGCGCCATCGTGGCTGCCGATGGGAAGCACGCAGGGCAGCGTCACCCCCGCATCGCGGAAGCGGCCGAGCGATTCCTTGATCTGCGCCTCGTCGCCCAGAGCGGACAGGTCGTCGATCAGCGTGTCGCTAACATTTCCCGCGGCCAGCTCCTCCGCATACCCGCTGGTGTCCATCACCTTGCGGTAGAAGGGCAGGTTCGAATATCGCTCGACCACCTGGCGAAACACCGAACGCGCGCCATCCAGGTTGGTGGTGAGGCTGGTCTGGACCGACGCCACGATCTCAAAGCCCTCCATCGACTTGCCGGCCTTCTCTCGGCCTGCGCGCACGTGCGGCACCACGACCTCGCGGATGTACGACGGACCGCACATCCACAGCACCACCCCATCGGCAAGCTCGCCCGCGAGCTCCAGCATGCGCGGGCTCAGCGCCGAGATCATGATCGGCAGGGTGCTCCGCCGCGGCCCGGAGTAGGACCAGCGCGCGCTGAAGAATTTCCCGTCGGCAGAGGCGGAGCCGTCGGCCAGGCTGGCGCGGACGATCGACAGGTACTCACGCATCGCGTCCGCGGGATGCTCCAGCTTCAAGCCCCACATCGCTTCCACTGTGACCTTGTGGCTCACCCCGATGCCGAGGATGAAGCGACCCGCCGAAAGCTCGTCCAGCGTCGCAGCCATCTGCGCCATGGCGGTCGGATGCCGCGTGTATATCGGCAGAACGCCTGTGCCGAGTCGCACCCACTGCGTCGCCGCGGCGTAAGCGGCCAGCAGGACTGCGGCGTCCCGAGCGTCCGGCATCTGCGTGACCCAGACCGATTCGTAGCCGAGCCGCTCGGCCTCCTGCGCGCGCGAAACCGACTCGTCGAGGGTGCGCACCGCGTTGGTCAGCGCTGCGAGGCGGGCCATATCTCTAGGAATATATCCACGTGACGCTCCTGCAGGCGCTGTTCATGGGCCTGCTCCAGGGCGCCACCGAGCTGTTCCCGGTCTCGTCGCTGGGGCATGCGGTGCTCTTGCCGAGCCTCCTGCATTGGAGCTTCAAGCAGTCCGATTCGTCGTTTCTCCCATTTCTTGTGCTCCTGCACATCGGGACGGCGATCGCGCTGCTCATCCTCTACCGAGCGCAGTGGGTGTCGATCATTCGCGGCTTCTTCACCGCCGCGGTTCGCGGCAGCATCACCTCCGACTCGGAGCGCCTTGCGATGCTCCTGATGACCGGGACGCTGCCGGCGGCCGTGCTCGGAGTCTTTCTCGAGAGCCGAATCAAGGCGCTGTTCGCCAGCCCCTACGCCGCCGCCGCGTTCCTCATCGTCAACGGCGGCGTGATGCTGGCGGCGGAGCTGCTACGCCGGCGCGCCGAACGGCGCGCCTCGCTGGATGGCCGCCCCCGCGAACAGCAGGAAGAGCGATTCACCGACGCAGCCCACATCAGCTTCACGGCCGCCGCCATCGTGGGAGCGTGCCAGGCGCTCGCATTCATTCCCGGCATTTCGCGCTCGGGGGTGACCATCGCCGGCGGGCTGGTGGGAGGTCTTCGCCACACAGAAGCCGCGCGCTTCTCGTTCCTGCTCGCGACCCCGACGATCCTCGGCGCCGGCCTCCTCGAGGTGCCGCTGCTGTTTGCTCGCGGTGTGCCCCTGGCCGAGTACGTCCTGGCCGCCGTCCTGTCCGGGGTGGCCGCATACGGAAGCGCGAGATTCCTCTTGCGCTACTTCCGGTCGGGCCGGCTCGATCCGTACGGCTGGTACTGCATCGGCGCCGGGTTGATCGCCCTTGCTTTGCTAACGTTCAACCTGTGAGGTCCATGCCGCTGGCCGCGCTATTCGTGGTGCTCGCGATCGTGTTCGTCGTGGTCGGCGTTCTGTACGCGTTCGGGGTGCTGCAGATCGCAGTCAGCGATCCGGGCTCGCCACATCACTACACGCACGCGATCCTTTTCGCAGTCCTCGCGGTGGCGAGCCTGATCGCCGCCAACTTCACGAGACCGAAAACGGTCTAACTAGCGCGACACCCCCGCCAGGCGCTCGGGAACCTGTCGACCGCTGAGGTCTTTCTCGCCGACCCTGATGTCCTCGTGGTAAACCGCGTCCGCGTTGACCTTCCATGGATCCAGTGCCGAGCCGGTGGCGATCGCCCTGGCCACCAGCAGCGCGGTCATCATCGAGTGGTCCTGGTTGTTGTACTTGTGCATGCCGTTGCGGCCGGCCACGTGCAGGTTCGGCAGGCTCTTCGCCAGGTAATCCCTGATCACCTGTACGCGCGCCTGGTACACGTCGTCATAGACGGGGTAGGCCTTCTGCTGGCGCACGACCACTCCGTCGAAGACCGCTTCCGGCGGGCACATCCCAAGCTGCGCCAGCTCCTTGCGCGCAACGTCGATGAGGGCGGCGTCGTCCATCGTCCACAGGCCGTCGCCCTCGAAACAGAAGTACTCGAGCCCCAGGCACGTCTTGGTCTGGTCCGGCACCATGTCCGGGCTCCAGTTCTTGAAGTTCTGAATCCGTCCGACCTTGACCGACGGGTCGTGAATGTAGATCCAGTTGTCGGGGAAGAGGTCGGGCCGGTCGATCATGAGCGCGATCGAGATGAAGTCGCGGTAGCCCAGCTTGTTGGCGGCATCCAGCACCGGCGCCGGTGGCGCCGGCTCCAGCAGGCGCACGAGCTCACGCATCGGGATGCTCGACACGAACTGCGACCCCGCGTATTCCTCCACGGCCCCGTCGTCGTTGCGGGCCACAACGGTTCGCACCATGCCGCCGCGGTGCTCGATCCGCAGGATCGTCCGGCCCATCAGCACCGGCCGGCCGCGTGATTCGAGGATGGACGTGACCCGTTCCCACATCTGCCCCGGCCCCAGCCTCGGGTAGCGGAAGCGATCGATGAGCGTGGTCACGATCTCGCCTCGGTCGCGCGGCTTCCGCTTCGGCAGCAGCGCGCTGCGAATCACGAGCCCCAGGTCGAGGCTTTTGATCCTCTGCGCAGCCCAGTCGGCGGACAGCTCTTTGGTGCTGATGCCCCACACCTTTTCCGTGTAGGTCTTGAAGAAGATGCTGTACAGCCGCCAACCGAACTGGTTGCGGACCCAGTCCTCGAGGCTGCGCGGATTCTTGATCGGCCGGACCTTGGCGTAGGCGTAGCTGACCAGGCAGCGGACCGCCTCGACAGGGCCCAGGTTCCAGAGGGCGTTGAAGGCCTTGATCGGATAGGCGTAGAACCGTCCGCGGTAGTAGATGCGCGAGAGCCGGCCCCGGGTGAGCATCTCGTCCTGCATCACCTCGGTCCACAGGTCCTCGATCTCCTGGTTCTTGGAGAAGAAGCGGTGACCACCGATGTCGAAGCGGTAGCCGTTGTGCTCGACCGTGCGCGCCAGGCCGCCCACGTAGCTTGGATCCTTCTCGATCACCGTGACCGGGACGTCGTGCTTGGTCAGCTCGTAGGCGGCGGTCAGACCCGCTGGCCCAGCGCCCAGAACGACGACCTCATCCCGCTCTGCCGTCGCCACAGGGCCCACAGCGTATCAACGGGTGGGCCGGGCTTCGCGATCTTGGCCAGCTTTGCCGACGCCGGCGCGAGGCGCAGGGCACGTTTCTAGTTCAGCGGTCCCTTGCCCCGAGCCTCGTCGACCTTGACCAGCGCGTCGCGCAGGCCCTTGATCCAGTCCTTCTGGTGCATCCCGACAAGCCGGACGCACCAGGCCAGGGCGTCACTGCGGCTGCGGGCGACGCCGCCCGCGACCAGCGTGTCCAGGATGGACCGCTCGGGCATGCGCAGGCGCGTCATCACGGGGACGCTGGCGGTCGTGAACAGCTTCATCTGGTCGCCGCACCGCGCACCCCATCCGACCTTGCGCCGGAAGTGACGCTCCCCCTCTCGGGCGATGCGGACGCGGTCGTCCCGGGTCTCCTCGCGGAACCGGTCGATCCGGGCGTCCTGCGCGGCCGCCCTGGCCGCGGCGCTCGTGCCGCCGGCCAGCTCCACATCTGGCAGGTTGCCCACGACCAGGATCTCCTCGCCGTCGGACATGATCTCGAGCCCGCCGGTGAACCAGTCCTTGGGCACGCGAGACGCGAACCAGGTCTGAAGCTCGTCCGGCACAGCGATTACAACATTACTTCACCTCCTCACCACTCAGGCCGCGGCTTCCTGCGACTGCTGCTTCGGCCCCAGGAACTTGAATGCCTCGACCACGACCTCAGTCCTGTAGCGCTTCTGGCCCGTGGCGGCGTCGTCCCACGAGCTGTTGCGCAGCTGCCCCTCGATATAGAGCAGCTGGCCCTTGTGGAGGTACGTGCCTGCCGTCTCGGCGGTCTTGCCGAAGAACACCAGGTTGTGGAAGTCGGTGTGCTCTTTGACCGTGCCGTCGTCTGACTTGCCGGCGTAGACGTTGGTCGCGATGCGCACCTTGGTGACGAACGTGCCGCCCTGCGACGCGCGCACGTCTGGATCCGATGCCACGTTCCCGACGAGGATCACCTTGTTGACCATTGCTGTAACTCCTTTTCTTGCGAACTGGGATGAGCGTAGGCGCCGAACTGCGGCGCGCCAATCCAGCCTGTTAAGGGCCGGCGGTCAGCCACTGGCCTGGGTCGACCGACCGTCCGTCGACCTGGATCTCGAAGTGGAGATGCGGTCCTGTCGCGAGCCCGCTCGAGCCGAC
>Ga0066652_100001241_pt1 | contig 13048 bp, 12 predicted proteins | sample GraSoiAngelo_101_FD_71413 | JGI IMG/M metagenome (GOLD analysis project Ga0066652, IMG submission 71413) | Grasslands soil microbial communities from the Angelo Coastal Reserve, California, USA - 14_0903_02_30cm | ecosystem: Environmental > Terrestrial > Soil > Grasslands | place: USA...
CCGCGTGTCGAGTTCCGCCGTCACCGAGGGACGGACGAACGCTTCGGAGACCTGCTGCCGCTCGATGAGCACGGTGGCCGTCGATCGGTACAGGTTCGGCAGCGCCTGCGCGACCGCGATGGTGACGCCGGCGACGGCGGCGAAGGCGAGCAGGGCGAGCCATTTGCGGCGGCCCCACACGTCGAGCGCGACATCCAGATGTTGAGGTGAATGTTGCACGGTCTTTTGCTGTGCCGGTGGTGATCGAGGTTTCGAGTTGCGACGTTCTACGGAACGACGATGATGTCGCCCGGCAGGACGCAGAGATTGTCCTGACCGGCTTTCGATCCCGCGCGCGTGATTTTCTCGAAGTCGTACGGCAGCTCGCGGACGGCGTCGCCCTGACGGCGAAGAATCGTGATCCGGTTGCGCGCGGCGTACTGACTGAAGCCGCCTGCGAGCGCGAGCACGTCCAGCACGGTCGTCCGGCTGTGCAGCTCGTACCGCCCCGGCGTTTTCACCTCGCCGATGACCGTCACCTTGAAGCTGTGAACCTCGCGAACGATCACCGAGACCATCGGCGTCGCGATGTAGCGCTCGAGCCCGGCGGCGATGACGCCGCCCAGCTGCATCGGCGTCAGCCCCGCGGCCTGCACGTCGTTCAGGAGCGGCAGCGAGATTTTGCCGTCGGGGCGCACCGGCATCGTGCGGCTGACGTCCGTGTTGCCCCAGACCGCGACGTCGAGCACGTCCTCGGGGCCGATGACGTACGCGGCTTCGAGGGGCTCCGGCGGCGCCTGCTGCGCGCGCGCGGCGACGGCTGCGGCGAGCAGCATGGTGAGGAGTGCCATGGACCGGATGATCATCGCGCCTGCCCCGCCGCAGTCGTCGCAACGAGCGAGACGAGCAGTCGGTTGCGCCCGATCGTCTCGACCGACTGCGCGCCGTAGATGTTGCCGCTCTGCACGTTGACGTCGTAGTCGCCGCGGATGACGAACCGCTTCGCGATCGGCCAGTCGCAACCCGCCGTCAGCCGGTAGACCGCCGACGACAGCGGGCCCTGTGTGGTGTGCAGCAGCGCCGGACCGGCGTGGATGCGCAGTCCGCGCCGCGGCTCGGCGGCGACGAGCGCCGACACGCTGTGCATGTCCGCCAGCGCCAGCGTCCCAAGCAGCGTCGTCGTCGTGTGCAGGTATGTGATGACCGCTTCGCCCGCGCGCAGCTGGCGATGGACGGTCGCGGCCACATCGGGCGAGACCGCGCCGTTGGTGACGCGCGGCCCGAGCCGCAGGCTGAGAGCCGTGGCGCGGTTGAGCGATCGCTGCCACTCCGCAGTCCACGCCTGCGAGATGCTGCCCGCGTCGAGATTCGCGAAGCGGAAATGCTCGAACGAATACTCGAAGCGGAAATCGGTCCGCGGTGAGCGGTGGTGGGTCACGGTCATCGACGCGCCGGCGGTCGTCACGCCGACGCCGTCGGCGAGCGAGTCGTCGGCGGCGGTGTAGCGCATCGTCGCTTCGGTGCGGGCGCCGACCGCATAGGTCGCCGACGGCTGGACGCTCAGGCGACGCGCGCGTACCCGGCCGGGCGCGGGCGTCGCCTCGAGATTGATCTCGAGCGGCGTCTCGCTCTCGATGAAGGCGGTCGTCGCCGAGAGCGACAGGCGGCGCGTCGCGCTGTAGGACACGTCGACGCCGGCGTCCTGCCTGGCGTGCGCCGTCGACAGCTGCGGATGGCGATCGAACTGATCGGCGTCGAGCTGATAGCGGCCCGTCCACCGGAGGCGTCCGTCGTCGTACGAGGCGTCGACGCGCGGGCTGACCCGCGTCGCGAAATCGGATTCCGGGACAGGACGGTAGAACACGTTGTCGTCGTAGATGCGTGCGATCGTGAACGACGGCACGAGCGAGACTCCCTGCGCCGCGGCCGGCGCCGCGGCGAGCAGACTCACAGCCGCCGGCAGTGTGCGTGACATCAGGCGCACGCGGTGACCTGTGTGCAGTCCACTTCCACCGCCACGCTCCGTTGCAGGAGCTCGATGGAGACGACGAGCAGACCCTTCTGCGGCCTGGTGGCGACCAGAATGCCTTGGACGCCGTCGAGCGGACCCGCGCCGATGCGGACGCGCTGTCCCTCGCGCAGGAACGTATGCGGCATGACGGGCACGGACGATCCGGCCATCAGCCTGATCGCGTCGACTTCGCGATCGGGCACCGCAGCGAGTTGATCCCAGCGCGCGCCCAGCATGCGCACGATGCCGCGCGTCTTCAGAATCTCCACGTGGCTGCGCTTGTCGATTGCGTGGCGGACGAACACGTAGCCGGGGAACATCGGCACGTCGATCATCGACCGCGTTCCGCGACGGCGGGACCACGTCTTCAGCGTCGGCAGGAACGCGTCGAACCCGCGGCCCGCGAGCTGATCGTGCACGAGCCGTTCGCTGTTGCTGTGCGTCCACGCAACGAACCACTGCGCGGCCGAAACTGCCAAGGCTTCGCCCCCTTCGGTTCGTTCCACCTGATCCATAACGGTGGAACCCGCATCTGAAACACCGTGCTCGGTCCGTCCTCGCGTGCGAGCACGAACCTCGTGACGTGAAGATACTTCGCGGCGGGAGACCGCAAAATCACCCGGAGGTCACCATCCGCGGTGGCACTCCTGGTGGATCCGGGATGACAGTCGCGTGACGCGCGGGCTCGGCTCTCAGCGGGAGGTCAGCGGCGGTGCGCGAGGCGGAATCGGCGGACGGCGACGACGAACTGCGCGGTGTCCGGTACCGGCGTGGATCGACCGCCGACGAGGCGCGCGCGGCCGATCAGGCGGCCGCCGCCGGCGGGCAGATCGATGGCGACGACGAGCGGCGACGAGGCGGGAGCCGCGTCACCCTCGATGACGGCGCCGGATGCGCTGATGCTCATCGTGACGCCCCGGTGCCATCGCTCCTCGCGTCGCTCCCGGTAACGGACCGGCAGGCGCAGCGGAAATCGCCGTGGTCGAGCCATCGCTCGCACGGAGGACAAAGGGGCAAGACGAGTGCCCGCGAGACGGATGCGAAAATGCTGGCGGAATGGTGGACGAGCTGCCGCAAAAACCGTGAACGGTTCACGAAATCCGTCACGTGAAAAAACGGAATCAGTCGATGAGTCCGTTGCTGCGCGCGGTCATGGCAAGCTCGAGCCGGTTGGTCGCGCCGACCTTGTCGAACATGCGCGTGAGGTGATGTTTGATCGTTTCTTCGCTGACCGCGCACCGCTGCGCGATCTCCTTGTTCGCGCACCCTTCGACGACGAGCGCCAGGACCTCGCGCTCGCGCGGCGTCAGTCCGAACGGACGGCCTCGAGTGCCCTGCTCCCGCTCCGCCAGCTCGCGCACCATCTCCACGAGGTCGGACACGAGTCCGGGCGCGATCCACGACTGGCCCGCGAGGACGCGCACCATCGCGTCGAAGAGCACTTCGGTCGGCGCGTCCTTCTGCACGACAGCGCGGGCACCGAGCCGAATCGCCGTGAGCAGATCGGGCTGCTCGACGGCGGCCGACAGCACGACCGCGCGCGGCGCGCCGGATCCGGGTGTTGCCGCGCTCCGCGCGGCCAGGCTCGGCCGCAGCTCTCGCAGCGCCTCGAGCCCGTTCATCCGCGGCATCGAAATGTCGAGCAGCACGAGATCCGGATCGAGCCGCCGCACGACGTCGACGGCCTCCTGACCCGTCGCCGCCTCGCCGACGACTTCGAAACCGCTGCCGATCGCGACGCCGTAGACCTCGGTGACGACCGTCGGCGGCACCGCGAGCAGCTGACGCAGGCTCGCCCGGAACATGCACTCATCGTCGGCGATGACGACGCGCGCCGGGCGGCTGGAAGTGGCGGATGCGTGGGGAGCGTGGGGATGTATCGTCATGGCATTCGAAGGCGTAACAGGCCGTCGCGGGAGCAATCCGCTCGCCACGTATGGACAAACCGGGACCAACTCCATCGGTCAACGGCAGATTGCTTCGACCGGCACGATCGGGCGCAGGCCCGTCCGGCGGATGATCCGCGAACACGGCCGTGGGCCGCGACGCACCGATTTCCGACGCTCATGATTTCAGCTGACATCGAGCAACCGGTGATGCGCCGCGAACAGCGCGAGCTCGACGCGCGTCGACGCGCCGACCTTGTTGAAGATATGCATCAGATGCCGTTTGACGGTGTTCTGGCTGATCGCCAGGTGCGCTGCGATTTCACGGTTGGTGTCGCCGTTCACCACGGCACGCACGATGTCGAGCTCCCGCCGCGTGAGGCCGAAGCTCTGGGACTGTCTCCGCGCGTAGTCGAACCGCCGTATCGACGCGCCGACGTCGTCGCCGCTGACGACCGGATGATCCCCGACCCAGCACTCGCCGGCAGCGACCGTTTCGATGCTGGTGAACAGGCGATCGGCCGTGGAATCCTTCGCGACGACGCCCCAGGCGCCGATCTCGAGCGCGCGCGTCATCGCGTCCGCGTCGGTCGACTGCGTCAACAGTATCGTGCGCGTCTCGGGACGCGCCTCGGCGACTTCGCGCAGCGTTTCGACGACGCGGTCGGGCGATCGCGATCCCAGCAGCAGGACGTCGGGCTCGACGGCGCGGACAAGGATCGGCGCGTCGACCACGCCGGCGGCGCCGACGATCTGGAGACGGGGATCGATCTCGAGGAGCCGCCGGAGTCCGTCGCGAAACATCGGAAAGTCGTCCGCAATGGCGACGCGGATGGCCGCCGCCATCGCGTGAACGGAGAGGGCGGCGAACGGCGGGTCGAGAATCTCGGCCATCAGTGGACCCGATATCCGGGCGTCGTGATGACGCTCTCGAGGGTGACGCGGAGTTCCTGCAGCGTATACGGCTTGGTCATCGCCGCGGCAAAGCCGAACTCGCGGAACGCGGAGATCGTTTCGTCCTGCGCGTATCCGCTGACGAGAATGGCCTTGACGCCGGGATCGACCGCGGTCAACAGGCCGATCGCATCGCGCCCGCCGAGGTCGCGCGGGACGACGAGGTCCAGCATCACGGCGTCGAACGGACGCCCGGATTCGCGCGCGTGCGTAAAGCGATCGATCGCCGCCTTGCCGTCCTCGACGACCTCCGGCTCGTAGCCGAGGAACTTGAGCATGTTCGACGCGAGCGTGCGGACCGATGCTTCGTCGTCCATGACCAGAACGCGCGGGCGGCCGCGGCGCGCCTCGACGTCGCGCACGATGCGGGCGCGGGTTTCGCGCCGCTCGACGGCGGTCGGCGCCGGGAAGTGGACGTCGATGGTCGTCCCTTTGCCGAGCTGCGAATCGACGCCGATGAAGCCGCCGTGGGTCTTCACGATCGAATACGTCGTGGCGAGGCCGAGGCCGCTGCCCTGCTGCTTGGTGCTGAAGTACGGGTCGAAGATCCGCGGCAGATGCTCGGTGGGAATCCCGATGCCGCGATCGACGATCGAAATGCGCAGGTACGGCCCCGGCTCGACGCGGAGCGCGTGCTGCGAGCGGCTGGCCAGCTCGAACGTGTTCTCCGCGCGCACGGTGACGGCGCCGCCGTGAGGCATCGCCTGCTGCGCGTTGATCAGCAGATTCGTGAACACCTGAATCAGCTGGTTCTCGTCGGCTTCGACCGACCACAGATCGGAAGGCAGCTCGAACGCGCAGTTCACGTTCGAGCCGCGCAGCGCGAGCGACGCCGCCTCCTCGAGCACGCGCGCGACGTCGACCGGCTTCTTCACCGGCACGCCGCCTTTCGAGAACGTCAGCAGCTGCCACGTGATCTGCCGCGCGCGGATGCACGCCTGTTCCGCTTCGACGAGCGCCGTCGCCGTCTCCCGTCCCGCCATCGTCGCGCGCGCCATCGAGATGTTGCCCATGATCGACATCAGGATGTTGTTGAAGTCGTGGGCGATGCCGCCGGCGAGCAGTCCGAGTGACGACAGCCGGCTCGCCTTCGATCGCTCCTCCTGCGCGCGCAGGGTGTCGGTGATGTCGCGGAAGACGAGGACCATGCCGATGGCCGCGCCGTCCGCGGCGCGGAGCGGGGCCGCACATTCCTCGATCGGGCGCTCCGAAAGATCGCGGGCGACGAGAAGCGATGTGCGCCGCGCCCCGCAGGATCCGTCGAGGCGCGCGGCGGCGGCAACCGGACTGTCGTGCCGCTGGCGGTTTTCGGCATCGAGGTTCTGGAAGACGGCCGACAGGCTTCGGCCGATCGCTTCATCGCGCGGCCATCCGGTCAGCGCCTCCGCGACGTTGTTGATCAACACGATCGTGCCGTCGAGGTCGGTGGCGATAACGCCGTCGCCGATGCTGCGCAGCATCACGACCAGCCGCTCTTTTTCCTCGGCCAGCGCCTGCTGCGACCGACGCGCCTGGTCCAGCGCCTCGAGCGCCTCGGCGTGCAGCCGCTGCGTCTCCTCGGAATGCCGCCGCTCGTCGGCGAGACGTCCGACGAAGATGCGATACGTCCGATGGACGAGGTACACCGGCATCGCGAGCAGCAGCCCCGCCCATTCGTGGCCCAGCGCGACGACGTACGCCGCCGCGCCGCCCGCGGTTCCAGCGACCATGAAGCTGACGCCGCTCCATAGAAAATCGTCCCGCCACGTCTCGAACACGCCCGCGTTGGTCGACAGCGCGACCGCCGTCGCGATCAGGGTCGTGTTGACGGTGAAGTACGTCACGATCGCGACGACGAGCGGCTTCGCCAGCGCCAGCGCATCGAGCGGCGGCGCGTGTCCGCCGAACGCGCCGTACGCCGCGCCGGTCGCCGCCATGGTGATCGCTTCCGCTGCGAGGCTGAACGCCGTTCGATAGATCGGATACGGCCGCTTCACCCTCCAGGTGCACTGCGTGTACGCGCCCGCGACGGCGATCAGGACCGCGGGTCCGCGGCCGAGCAGCAGCAGCGCGGCCAGATCGGCAGCGTACGACATCGACAGCGTCGACCCGCTCGCCAGCGGAATCGGCAGATTGACCTTCCACGCCGACGTCAGGCAGGACGCCGCAAGCAACGCCGCAAAGAGATCGACCGGCGGCACCGTTCGCGGCACGGTCGTGACGATCGCGGCGACGCCCGCCGCCAGCACCGCCATGACGTAGATCCGCGCCGGCGCCGGGAGCGTCTGCCAGGCGAGTCGATTCGTCGTCATTGCGTTACTGGCCGCTCCACGTGACCGGTTCGCAGCTCGGATCCGAGCAGCTCGTGCCCCACACGACCGTGTCGCCGTCGCCACTGCTCGTTCCCCAAACGACCGTGTCGCCGTCACCGCCGCTGGTACCCCACACCACGGTGTCGCCGTCGCCGGCGCTCGTACCCCACACCACGGTGTCGCCGTCGCCGCTCGTGCCCCACACGACGGTGTCGCCGTCGCCGCTCGTCGACCACGTGTTGGTGACTTGCCACGCGGCCCATTGCGGCGCGTCGCCGCCGCAGTCGAAATCGCACCTCACACCCCACCCTGCGGGGGCGCTGTCGACGTAGGTCGTGCCCCACAGGACGCCGACGGCCCAGGAGTTGGCGGCGGCGGTCAGCACGCCACCCGAAACCATGTGGTGGCCCCAGATGATGGAGCCGCTCCAGCCGGTCGAATCCGGATAGGGCGCCGTCGACGGCGACGCGAGGAAGTTCGCGAGCGCGACCGCGCCCGCGGCGTTGAGGAATCCGGCGCCCTGCGTGAGCGGGTCGTATCCCGGATACGTCTGGGCGGTGTATTGCAGCAGCGCCTTGACCGCATTGGGCGTGAGCGACGGATTCGCCTGCACCATCAGCGCGACCGTCCCGGCGACGACCGGCGCCGCCTGGCTCGTGCCGCTGAGACTCAGATACGGTTGATACGCCATCGGCGTCGTGCCCGGCAACTGGTAAGCCGCCCGCGTGTTGTAGAGCGTGCTGCCCGGAGACGTCGTCGACTCGGTGCCGACGCCGGGAGCCACGAGATCGGGCTTGACCGCATGATCGATCGCCGTCGGACCGCGCGAGCTGAACGCCGCGATCGTATCGTCGGACCGATCGATCGTGCCCATCGTGCTCGAGGCGCCGACGGTAAGCACCCAGGGCGCGTTGCCCGGCGCCGTGATGCCGCCGTACTGCGTGTGCCCCTGCTGGTTGCGGCCCGCGTTCCCGGCGGAGGCGACGACGACGATGCCCGCATCGACCGCGTGCTTCGCGGCGAGCGTCAGCGGATCCGCGTTATAGGACTCGTAGACACCGGTCGCGACCGAGAGATTGACGACGCGGATCCCGAGCTCAGCGCGGTGCGAGACGATGTAGTCGAACGCGGCGATCACGTCGCTGATGCGCCCGCTCCCCGAACCGTCGAGCACTTTGAGGACGACGAGCTTCGCCGCCGGCGCGATGCCCGCGCGCGCGCCGCCCGAGTCCGCGCCGTTGCCCGCGACGATACCGGCGACGTGCGTGCCGTGTCCGTAGTCGTCGTACGGCGCCGTCGCGCCGTTGACGAAGTCGACGAACCGCGCCACGCGCGTCAGCCCCGTCACCGCATCGCCGAAATCGGCGTGGCCGGCGTAAATCCCCGAATCGATGACCGCGACCGTGACGCCGCTGCCGTCGACGCCGAGCTGCTGCCGAATCGCGGTCGCCCCCGTCGTCAGGCCGGTGCGCTCGTTCGTACCGGCGACGACGCGGTCGAGCGCGACGTGACCGACGAGACTGCTCGCCGCCAGGAGATTCAGCTTGGCGTTCGGCACCGTCGCAGCCGTGCCGTTGATGACGCCGAGCGTACGGCCGTTGGTCCCGCCCAGCGTCTGCACGAGCCAGCGGATCGCCGTAACCGATGCGCCGCTCGCCGCCGTGATCACGACCTTCGACTGTCCCGTCAGCAGCGGGGCGCGCTGCACCAGGAGCGGATCGAGTTTGGTCGAGACCTGACCCGCGAGGCGCACGCCCGCTGCCAAGCCCGACAAGAGAACCATCAGCAGAGCGATTCGGGCGCGATTGAAACGCATACGTGATCCCTGGTTGACGACGCGGAGCCGACGCGGCGAGTCGATGAGCAACCGATGTACCAGAAATGTCACCGATGGCGCATTGCCCACAAAAGCTCAGCGATGACAGCGTTTTGACGATTCGCGCGGAGTTCGAGCTCCCGGATGTGCGTCGTCGGAGCGAACGCGGCCGGAGGCGCGTGTCTTTATGCAAGACACAACTCAACGGGCGCGCCGGCGTCGTTCGCGTGACCACAGCCGATCCGGATCGGCCATCGAGGTGGTCACATCCGGGTGATTCTCCGTTCGCAGCGGGGCGCTTATAAATCGACTGTCGGCTGGGAGGAGCAAACGATGACTGCAGCGGCTGTCGGCGTGTTGGCGTCAACGGAAACGAAATCGGGCGCGATCCGCGCGCGGGTCGACGACGAGATTGCGGAGCTGATCGCGGCGTTGCCCGATCCGGCGCAGTTATCGGCGGCACAGCGACGCGACTTGATCGCGCGCTACAGCGCGGTGCTCGAGGGTAATTTCATCTACTGGATGACCGGCGCGTATCTCGCCGCGGGATCCGACGCGGCGCGCGCGAAGATCATCGACAACCTGCGCGAGGAAGTGCGTGACTGCCACCCCGGCATGCTTCGCCGCTTCACCGCCGCCGCCGCAGCTCTGCCGACCGACCGCGACGCACAGGCGGTCGCGCGGACACTGAGCGACGTGCGCCTTTTCATCGGACGCCTCTCGGCCGTGCCGATCGTCGTCACGATGGCGTTCTTCGAGGGATTCATCCAGCAGTTCATGCCCTATCTGGCCGAACTGGCGCAGCGCCAGGGATCCTCGGAGATGGAATACACCGACGTTCACGGCGTCTGCGACGTGACGCATACCGAGGAGCTGTACCGCGCACTCGACGCCGAGCTCGAGTTGACGCCGCCGCTCCCGGACGCGGAGTTGTTCGAAGGCGTCGGACTGCTCCGCTCGCTGATCACGAACATCGTCCATGGCGAGCAGTGACATGTCGGTCAAATCGGCGGTCATCGCGCAGATCAGACAGGTCGCCGAGGACAACGGCCAGGGGCTGCCGCCGCTGACCGACGAGCTCGTGCTGCTCGATTCCGGTCTCGATTCGCTCAGCATCGCGATCATCGTCGCGCGGCTCGAAGAGACGCTCGGCGTCGATCCTTTTTCCGATCCCGGCGCGGACGAAACGCCGTATCCCGTAACTCTGGGCGACTTCATCAGGTTCTATGAACGAGCTGCCGGCGAACGCATTGCCGAATCGGGATACACCCACTAGCTCCGCTCGCGGGTCCGCGGACTCCACGGCCGCGTTCGCGGGACAGTCAGTCCTCGTTGCGATCCACAACGCGACCGCAGCCGCCGCGACGCTGTTCGCGTTGAACGGCGTCGCGCGGCGGATCGTCGTCTGCACGCCGGACCTCGGTGATGACGCGCGCCGGGAAGTCGCGCGACGCGCACACGTCGACATGGTCGTCGACGTCCCGCTTCGATCCGACGCGCGTCACCGGGACCACCACGCGCACTGCCCGACCGAGTGGGTTTTGCTGACGTCGGGCACGAGCGGGGCCCCCAAGCTCGTCGTCCACACGTTCGCAACGCTGACAGCCGCGTTTGCTTCATCCGCCCCACCCGTCCCGAACATGGTGTGGGGCACGTTCTACGACGTTCGGCGGTACGGCGGCCTGCAGATCCTTCTGCGCGCGTGGCTCTCAGGCGCGCCGATCGTCATCCGCGAACCCGATGAATCGACCGGCGACTACCTGCGGCGCGCAGGCGCGAGCGGCGTGACGCACATGTCGGGGACGCCGTCACACTGGCGCCGCGCGCTGATGAGTCCCGACGCGCGGTCCATCGCGCCGCGGTACGTGCGCCTGTCGGGTGAAGTCGCGGATCAGGCAATCCTGAGCGCGCTTCAGGCGCGTTATCCCGACGCGCGCGTCGCTCATGCGTTCGCGTCGACGGAGGCCGGACTCGGATTCGAAATCAACGACGGCCTCGAGGGATTCCCGGCGTCGCTGCTGACTTCGAGCGGCCCGCGCGGCGACGAACCCGGCGCGGACGTCGCAGTCGCCGTCGTCGACGGATCGCTGCGCCTGCGATCGATGCGCACCGCTCTCCGCTATCTCGACGATGACACGCCAATCGCGGACGCCGAAGGGTGGGTCGATACCGGCGACATGATCGAGCGGCGCGGCGAGCGGTGTCACTTCCTCGGCCGGCGCAGCGGACTGATCAACGTCGGCGGCCTCAAGGTGTATCCGGAGGAAGTCGAAGCGGCGATCAACCGCCACCCGGCAGTGCGCGCGTCCCTCGTGCGCTCGACGCACAGCTCGATCACCGGCTCGCTCGTCGCCGCCGACGTCGTGCTGCAGCCGCACGTCGAGGGCGAAGCCGCGTGCAGACGCGAGATCGTCGATCTCTGCCGACGCGCACTTCCGCCGCACAAGATTCCCGCGATGATCCGGTTCGTGTCGGCGCTGGACGTGGCCGCCACGGGAAAGGTCGCGCGCCGTGCCTAGAGTCGTCGTCACCGGCGGCAGCCGCGGCCTCGGCCTCGCAATCGTCCGGCGCCTCGTATGCGCGGGCTACGGCGTCGTCGCCGTCGCGCGCGGGCTGAACGACCAGCTCGCCGCCACGATGGAAGAAGCGGGGCGGTCGCGGCCCGGCACCATTGCATTCGAGCGGTTCGATCTCGCGGACGTCGACGCGATCCCCGCTTTCGTGCAGGAGCTGCGGAAATCCGGCGGGCCGATTCACGGGCTCGTCAACAACGCGGCGCTCGGGTCGGACGGGGCGCTCGCGCTGATGAAGAACGCCGACATCGAACGGCTGATTCGCGTCAACACGCTGTCGCCGATCGTACTGACCAAATACATCGTGCGGCACATGCTGGCCGACGGCGGCGGCCGCGTCGTCAACGTGTCGTCGATCGTGGCCTCCAACGGCTACGCAGGGCTGTCGGTCTACAGCGCGACGAAGTCGGCGCTGGTCGGCTTCACGAAATCGCTGGCGCGCGAAGTCGGCCGCCGCGGCGTGACGGTCAACGCGGTCGCGCCCGGATTCCTCGACACCGACATGACGCGGGGCCTCGACGACGAGCGGCGCGAGCAGGTCGCGCGCCGGAGCGCGCTCAAGCGGCTGCCGGCGGTGGACGACGTCGCGGACGCCGTCGAATTCCTGCTCGGCTCGAAGGCAAAGAGCATCACGGGGACGGTGCTGACCGTGGATGCGGGGGGTACTGCGTGACCACCCGGCTTCCGGCCGCATCGTCGCCCGCGCAATCGTGGTCGCGCGCGCTGGCACTGACGGCGCCCATCGCGCGGCAGCCTAGCCGCACGGTGCCGGCCGTGATCGCCGAGATCGCGCGGACGCGCGGCGACGCTCCGGCGCTGCTCTCGCGCGGCGAGTGCCTGACGTTCCGCGCGCTGGCCGACCGTTCGGCGCGCTACGCCAGGTGGGCGACCGAGCGCGGACTCGCGAAGGGCGATGTCGTCGCGCTGCTGATGCCGAATTGTCCGGAGTACATGGCCGTCTGGCTCGGCATCACGAGCGTCGGCGGTGTCGTCGCGCTGCTCAACACGAACCTCGCGGGCGCCGCGCTCGCGCACTGCATCAACGCCGCCGCGCCGGCGCATCTGATCGTGGACGCGTCTCTGACGGCGCGGATCGCCGCCGTCCGCGACGATCTCTCGACAACGCCGGCAGTGTGGATTCGCGACGAGTCCGAGGACGAACTCCAGCCCGTCGATCCCTGGTCTGAGCGACGCGTCGCCGCAGACGCGGCGGCGACGGGAGCGTTTCCTGCCGTCACGATTCGCGATCGGGCGCTGTATATCTACACGTCCGGCACGACCGGCCTGCCCAAGCCCGCGAACATCAACCATTACCGGCTGATGCTGGCGAGCCACGGCTTTGCCGGCGTGATGGACACGCAGCCGACCGACCGCATGTATGACGCGCTGCCGATGTATCACACCAACGGCGGGGTCGTGGCGACGGGCGCGATGCTGGTGCGCGGCGGATCGGTGGTGATCCGCGAAAAATTCTCCGCGCGCGAATTCTGGGACGACGTCGTCTCCTGGGATTGCACGCTGTTCTTCTACATCGGCGA
>Ga0066652_100001242_pt1 | contig 13047 bp, 7 predicted proteins | sample GraSoiAngelo_101_FD_71413 | JGI IMG/M metagenome (GOLD analysis project Ga0066652, IMG submission 71413) | Grasslands soil microbial communities from the Angelo Coastal Reserve, California, USA - 14_0903_02_30cm | ecosystem: Environmental > Terrestrial > Soil > Grasslands | place: USA...
AAAAGCTCCAGGAACCCAGCATGAACAAAACTTAAATAAAAAGTCCGAATGATCGGTGGCCTTTTCGATTTTCGGATTTAAAACTTCGGATTTATTTGGTTCTTGGATCTTGAGATTTGGGTTTTTAAATGGAATCTGCCTGATTTATCGTCTGATTAACCTTGGATTGATAGGGTTCTTAAACTTTTTAATATATTAAATAGGATTTGTCGTCTACCTTTGCTAACCTTATCCCCTGGAAAACGATCATAGTAGGCCGGAATAATTTTTTGACAGGTACAGCGTTATTGACTAACACTTCAATAATTCATTGGGCGCTATGAAAAAGAAACTAAAAAGTTTATACCTTATCCTGTCTTCGCTGTTTCTTACAGTTTTGAATTTGCCGCTTGCATTTGCAAAGCCGATTTTTGGACACAGGTCGGTTGCAAAGCCAGTGATTACTGTAATGCCATTGCCTTCACCATCTCCTATGGCAATTGGCGAAAATGACGTTTTTTCTTCGGTCAAATCTGTATACGATAGTCTTCATCTTGATTTGAATGGTCTCAGCCGCCAGGCATTTGTATATGCCAGGAAAGGCTGGCAAAAATTACTGAGCCAGGGTAGATTGCTCAATGATTCTGTTATGGCGATCGTTGATTTCAGCCAGTCGAGTGATCATAAAAGACTGTATGTTCTCGATATGAAAAACTACCGGGTCATGTTCAATACGCTGGTTGCACATGGAAGAAATTCAGGTAAGGAACTGGCTTCATCCTTTTCCAACCGTGCAGGATCTTATAAAAGCAGCCCGGGGTTTTATATCACCCAGGATACCTATATGGGCAATAACGGCTATTCACTAAAACTGGAAGGCATCGAAAAAGGAATAAATGACAAAGCCTATAGCCGGGCCATTGTGATGCATGGCGCAGACTATGTCGATGAAACATGGATATCCAGGCAGGGGTTTATTGGCCGCAGCGAGGGCTGTCCTGCGGTACCGATACAGCAAGCCGGTCAGATCATCGATGCACTTAAGAATGGAACCTGTCTTTTCGTGTATACTCCAAAGAGCAATTATACTTCACGTTCTTCTATGCTTCGGTAATAACAAAAGAACCAAGAACCTAAGAACCAAATAAATTAGAAATCAAAAATCAGAATATCCAAAACTGAGTTCTCCGATTTTTGGATTTCGTATTTAAATATTCGTGCTTTTTGGTTCTTGTTATTTGGTTCTTGCGATTTACATCATTCCTATATAATCCGTAATTTAGCCCCTCATTTACGGAGTATGCCAACTAATGCAAACCGACAATTCCTCGATTTTGAAAAACCGATCAAAGATCTTATTGATGAGATTGAAAATGCGAGACATCGCCAGGAAAAGACGAAGATCGATATGGGTGACCTGGTTTCACGCCTGGAACAAAACATACTCGAGAAAAGAAAAGAAATTACTTCCAATCTTACCAGTTGGCAACGGGTGCAGCTAAGCCGACATCCCGACAGGCCTTATACGCAGAAGTATATAGAAAAAATGACCACTCATTTCGTCGAGTTGTTTGGTGACCGCAATGTAAAAGATGACAAAGCGATGATCGGTGGTTTTGCCAGCCTGGATGGAGAAACTGTGATGATCGTTGGCCAGCAAAAAGGAATAAATACCAAGATGCGGCAGATGCGCAATTTCGGTATGGCAAATCCTGAAGGATACAGGAAAGCATTGCGGTTGATGAAACTCGCCGAGAAATTTAATAAACCCATCGTAACACTTATTGATACACCCGGCGCCTACCCGGGACTGGAAGCGGAAGAAAGAGGACAGGGCGAAGCAATCGCCAGGAATATATATGAAATGATCCGCCTGAAAGTGCCGGTAGTCTGCGTCATCATCGGTGAAGGAGCCAGTGGAGGAGCATTGGGCATTGGAGTAGGGGACAGGGTATTCATGATGGAAAATACATGGTACACGGTCATCAGCCCTGAAAGTTGTTCCTCCATTTTATGGCGGAGTTGGGAAAAGAAAGAAGTGGCTGCCGAACAGCTACGATTAACAGCTGAAAAAATGTTGGGTTTTGGCCTGATCGATGGAATTATCCCTGAACCTATCGGGGGAGCACACTGGGACTACGATGCATCCGCCCAGATATTAAAAGATTATATTAAACCTGTATTGAAAGAACTAAAACAGATCCCACCCGACGAACGCGTCACTCAACGTATAGAGAAATTTGGAAAGATGGGATTCTGGGAAGAGGAGTGAGTCCTTAGCCCGGAGTCGATAGTCGATAGTTTGTGGATCCTAGCATTGCAACTACGAGCGTAGCGAAGCAATTGGACGTCGCTAACGCTCCCTCTCCTTTGGAGAGGGAGTTGGAGGGTGAGGTCGAAGCAACTGAGCAATGAAAAATTTACCAGTTTTATTGTTGGCATTAAGCTTCTGTTCATGCGCTAACCATAGCGAACCGGATAAGGTGCTCAAAGATTTCGATAGTGTTAATCAATCGCTGAAAGAAATTGACAGCAAGTACGGCCAAAGTACATCTTCCCTATATGATTCACTGAAAAAGAAATTGGGCGAATCCCGCCTGGGATTGTTTCAGTTAACAATATCCAATTGTAAAAGTTACCTGGAAGATCTGCAGCGCAGGTTTAAGATATTTTGTGGTGATAGTAGCGGGATCAGTTTGCCGGAGAACAGTGAGGACAATATTTCACTGACCAACAGGTTTTTTGAAAATAAACAAGGCCCGGCCGGTCATCTGCTTCCAAACCTGGAAGAAGTAAAAAAGGTTAGCCTGGATAATACAGACAATCCGGTATTGGAAGAACAAATTAAAAACATGGTGAGAACTCCTCCGGGAAAAGATTTCATTGAGCTATATTTTTATAATGCACCGCCAATCGCCGTTCTGACAATATTGAGTAAATTTGCCGTCGATATTAATAATATAGAACACAAAATTCTGCTGGAACAATTAAACAAGTAAGACTTTATGTCGCTAAGAGAAAAATTCACGGGTACGGGTATTGCGATTGTTACGCCTTTTTTGGAAAACGGGAAGATCGATTGGGATAGTTTTAAGAAGCTGACCGAATTCTGGATCCGGGGAAAAGTTGAGTATATCGTCGTGCTGGGTACTACCGGTGAAAGTGCTACGATACATGGTGAGGAAAAACAGCAGGTCTTTAGTTTTGTGAATGAAGCGGTGAAAGGCCGGCTGCCGCTTGTTGCTGGTATTGGGGGTAACGATACCAGCGAGGTCATAAATAATTTCGGCGAATTTGACCTGAAGGGGTATGACGCCATTCTTTCCGTGTCACCATATTATAATAAGCCTAACCAGGAAGGATTATTCCAGCATTACAAAGCCCTCGATGCAGCAACCCCTCTGCCCATAATAATGTATAATGTTCCTTCCCGGACGGGTATGAATGTTACGGCAGATACTCAATTGCGAATCGCCAGGGAATGCAAGAATATTTTTGCAACTAAGGAGGCGAGCGGAAACTTTGAGCAGATCAACCAGATCATAAAATATAAGCCCGATGAGTTTATGGTCATTAGCGGCGACGATCCCATTACGCTACCGATGATCGCTTGCGGGGCAGAAGGACTTATCTCCGTTGTTGCCAATGCTTACCCAAAAGATTATTCGGACATGGTTCGTTTATGCCTTGCAGGGAAATTGAACGAAGCGCAGAAACTACATTATAAATACACAGACATCATAGCTTCGATGTTTGCCGAGGGTAGTCCTTCAGGCGTAAAAGCTTATTTAGCCGAGATGGGATTATGCAAGAATACTTTTCGCCTGCCTGTCTACAAAATAACCGACAAACTCTATCAAAAGATTAAAGAATTAATGAAAACGGTTGCGCAGTTGGAGCTTCAGGATCTGTGACGTACTAACGCATGTTGATACTTATTTAATGCAACTTCAATGTAACTTTCGAAAGCAGGATCAATGCAACCTGTTTTATTTAAAACCTGATCTCATTTAATTATCATTGCTAAGCCTTTCTGTTGTAACCCGTTTTGTAATCCACACGTTATTCACAATAATTGCTGCAACTTTTATTTGACTCTGTTGAGGTATGTTAGTACTATTTTAACAAAATCTTAGATTTTTTTTCTAGGTTTTCTTGGTTTACAACTTTTTTCCAGTAAATTGAATCGGATTTTCCTATTTGTTCTATTTAAACCACACTGCCATGCTTGCCAAACTAACAATTCTGAGGAGTGTCATGCTCCTGCTTATGCTCTCGTTGGCCACGTCTCTGTTGGCCCAAAGGTCAGTATCAGGAAAAGTATCGGGACCAGATGGTAAACCTCTTGCAGGGGTTACTGTTTCTGTGAAAGGTACCAATGTTGCTACTGTCACATCTGCGGACGGCTTTTATTCGATCAACATGCCGGCCAAATCTGAAATACTTATTTTTTCATCCGTTGGTTATGAACTGTCGGAGGTAAATATCAAAGGCAGCAGCTATGATATTGCCATGAAGTTACAAACCACCAGTCTGAACGAAGTGGTGGTTACCGGGTATTCTGCCCAACGAAAAAAGGACATCACCGGTTCGGTGTCTGTCGTTAATATCAACGACGTCAAACAAACACCTGTCGGAACCGGGGAGGAAGCATTACAGGGCCGTGCTTCCGGGATTACCATCACAAGCTCTGGTCAACCAGGTGCTGCCAGTGATATCCGCATCAGGGGTATTACTTCTTTTGGAAATAATTCACCATTGATCATTATTGATGGCGTGCGTGGCAATCTTCATGATATTAATGTGAACGATATTGAGTCGTTGCAGATTTTGAAAGATGCTTCGGCAGCTATGTATGGTGTGGCCGGCTCGAACGGTGTAATCATCGTCACTACCAAAAGAGGTAAGACAGGCAGGGCTAAAGTCAGTTATGACATGTATGTTGGTTCAACCTCAAGAGGACCCGGCTATGACATGGCAAATACTTCGCAAGAAGCCAATGCAATATGGCTTCAGCAAAAGAACTCAGGTATCGCTACCCCCACCCACCCGCAATTTGGGACCGGAGCCAATCCAAACATTCCCGATTACATCACTCCAGCCGGTGCGATGAATGGCGCTGCAGGTACCGATCCAGCATTATATAATATAAATTCCAATCAGATTACAAAAGCGAATAAGGGTGGGACAGATTGGTACAATGAAATCACCCGGAATGCCCTTATCCAGAGCCATAATCTTTCTGTAAGTGCAGGATCCGATAAAAGCTCTTATTTCTTTTCTTTCGGTTACCTGAACCAGGAAGGGATCATGAAATTCCAGTATTTGAAAAGATATTCTGTAAGAGCAAACACACAATTTACTATTAAGGATAAGATCAGGGTAGGAGAGAATGCTTACATATTTTATAAAGACAACCCTATCTTCGGCAACCAGGGTGAAGGAAGCCCTTTTACAACCGCTTACCGCGAATCAGCGATCATTCCAGTATATGATATAATGGGAAATTTCGCTGGAACAAAATCACAGGGTCTGGGTAATGCCCGTAACCCCTACGCTGATATCTACCGCACAAAGGACAATCATGGTTATAACTGGGACATTACAGGAAATGTATACGCAGAAGTTGATTTTCTCCGGCATTTTACCGCACGCACCAGCTTCGGTGGCGTGATGGATAATAACTACTACTATAATTTTAACTATGTAGGGTACGAAAATGCCGAAGGAAATACCGGTTCAAATTCTTTTACCGAAGGTGCCGGGTACAATACCAGCTGGACATTCACCAATACGCTGACCTATGGTAATACCTTTGGTGAACATAATGTAAGACTTATCGTGGGTACGGAAGCTGTTAAGTATTATGGCCGTTATTCCAGCGGAACAAGAAGTAACTATTTTTCACAAAATCCGAATTACTGGGTGCTCAACGCAGGAACAGGATCTCAATCCAACTCTGGGGGCGCTTACCAAAGTGCATTGTGGTCGCAACTGGCGAAACTCGAATATTCCTATGCAGGCAAGTATCTGATAAATGGTACAGTTCGCAGGGACGGGACGTCCATTTTTGCTGAAGATCAGAAATTCGGCGTTTTCCCCTCCGTCTCAGCCGCCTGGAGAATTTCTGAAGAGAATTTCTTCAAACAGGCTGTTGGCTTTGTCAACGATCTGAAAATTCGCTACAGTTGGGGTAAAATGGGTTCTACCAGTAACGTAGATCCTTCCAATCCCTTTAACCTTTATGCAACAAGGTTGGGTAAATCTGCTTATGATCTTTCAGGCAGCAGCACAAACCCCGCCGTTGGTTTCTTCAGGAGCAATATCGGTAACGCTAAAACTACCTGGGAAGGCGATATCATAACGAATGTCGGTCTGGATGCTGTTATCCTGAAAAATAAACTCGACTTCACGATTGATTGGTATAAAAAGAAAATAGATGGTCTGCTCTTCACACAACAAGGCGTGCCGGCAGATATCATTTTCACCGGTGATGCAGGTCTTCCAAAAGTGAATATCGGGGATATCCAGAACACGGGTATCGATTTCAATGCTACTTACCATACAACAATCGCAAAAGGCCTGAAGCTTGACCTTACAGCCATGATAACTACCTATAATAATAAGATAATTGATATTCCAGGGTTGGTTCCATTTTTTGACGGGGCTGTGATCAGGAACGTTAGAATTCAACGGTATGAGGAAGGTCATCCTTTCGGAGCTTTCTTTGGTTACAGGGTAATTGGAATTTTCCAGGATGCTAATGACGTGGCTAAATCACCCGTTCAGCAGGAAGCTGAGCCCGGTGTATTCAAATATGAGGATGTTAACCATGATAATAAGATCGATATTAACGATAGAACGTACATTGGCGATCCCAATCCTGATTTTACTTATGGTTTCAATATCTCTGCTACTTATGGCAACTTTGATTTCTCAACCTTCTTCTTCGGTTCTCATGGTAATGACATTTTTAATAACACACTTTACTTTACAGATTTCCCCGATTTCTTCAAGGGAGGTATCCGTAAAGAAGTTGCATTGAATTCATGGACTACGAACAATAAGAACACCAGCATACCAAAATTGAGAACTACCGGTAGCTTCAGCACCGACAATAGCGGTTATGCCAATAGCTACTTTATTAGCAAGGGCTCTTATCTCCGTAACAAGCAAATGCAAATAGGGTACACATTCCCGACCAAGATGTTATCCAAAGCAGGAATAGACCGCGCCAGGATTTATATCCAGGGAACTAACCTGTTTACTTTCACAAAGTACAGCGGATTGGATCCGGAGCTTCCCAGCCAGCCTAATTCAAACGGGCAAATTGTGAATACATATGAGTATGGTATTGACCAGGGTAACTATCCACACACACCGGCTTTCCTTGTTGGTCTTAACATCAATTTTTAATTCTTAACTATTGAAGTTTATGAAAAATATAAAATATAAATTGCTTGCAGGTCTTGTTCTTAGCGTAATGCTTGTCACTGCCTGTAAAAAGTTCCTGAACAAACCACCCCTGGGAACTTTGAACCCGGAGGTTATGGCTACTGAAGCTGGCGTTCAGGGTTTATTGGTCGGAGCCTATTCTCTCGTCGACGGGGAAGGTGCAGCCGGAGATGGATTTGCTTCAGGCGCATCCAACTGGATATTCGGAGGAGTAACAAGCGATGATGCCTATAAGGGTTCAGATCCTACGGACGTAGGTGAAGCCGCACCGATGGAGCAATGGACTACATTAACCTCTACTAACAGTGCTGTTCCACAGAAATGGGTCGTCTGTTATTCTGGCGCTCAACGTAGCAACGACGTATTGGTCACCATGGCTTTGGCAAAAGATATATCTGCAGCTAAACAAACCCAAATCAAAGCACAGGCGCTTTTCCTCAGGGCTTTTTATCATTTTGAATTGAAGAAAGTATTCAACAAAATAATTTATGCAGACGAAACGGTAAATCCGAACAACACCAACGTCAACAATACCACGGATGTTTGGCCAAAGATCGAAGCTGACCTGGCTTTTGCCGTTGCAAATCTGCCGGATACATGGCCAGGAGAACCCGGAAGGGCCAATAAATGGGCTGCAAAAGCTCTCCAGGCTAAAGTATTAATGTTCCAAAAGAAATATACGGCTGCTTACCCGATCTTACAGGACATAATCGCCAATGGGAAAACAGCGGGTGGAACTAAATATGCGTTGACCCCCCATTTTTATTCAAACTTCAATCCTGCTCAAAAGAACAGCGCCGAATCAGTTTTTGCTGCCCAGACCTCTGTGAAAGATAATTCTTCGGTTGATTGGGGTGGTGATCCAAACGGTAACTATGGTGATATACTGAATTTCCCTTATACTGGCGGACCCGGAGCATGCTGCGGTTTTTATAACCCTTCACAGGATCTTACCAATGCATTTAAAACTGACGCAGTAACCGGACTTCCTTTGCTCGATACTTATTTCCAGGGATTGAATGTAAGCGATGAAGGCGGCAATAATTACCTCGGCACATTGGACCCACGTATTGACTGGACAATTGGCAGACCCGGTGTTCCTTATTTAGACTGGGGTATTCATCCTGGTACAGCCTGGATCAGGAATCCTCAAAATGATGGTAATAAGAGCCCAATTAAAAACGTATACGCCTCTTCTCAAAAAGATGCTTACACAGATGTAGGCAGTGCTTATTGGGGCCCCACTGAATTGGTTGCAAACAATGTGAATATTATCCGTTTTTCCGATGTTATTCTTTGGGCCGCTGAATGCGCTGCTGACGCAAACGACCTTACTGCAGCCAGGAATTATGTAAATATGGTAAGAACAAGGGCAGCTGATCCAACAGGATGGGTGTACAAAAACAGTGCGTATGATGCTCCAAGTGCAACTTATACCACGCAGACAACGCCTGCAGCAAATTATAAAATTGGGCTGTATGCCGCTTTCCCGGATAAAGCTTTCGCAGTTAAAGCTGTTCAATTTGAAAGAAGATTGGAATTGGCTATGGAAGGAATGCGTTTCTTCGACCTTGTAAGATGGGGAATAGCTGCTACAACAATAAATACTTATATCGCCAGGGAAAAAGCTGCAAGACCCTTAAAGTTGAATGCAAATTTCACTGCTGGCAAGAATGAGTACATGCCAATCCCGCAGAGTGAAATTGATAATATGAACTCTGACGGAACGGTCCGGTTGGTGCAGAACGCTGGCTATTGATAACAGCAAAATTTTAATAAACGTTTTGAGAGGTGAAGTATATTTACTTCGCCTCTTTTTTTAATTAAGGCTACTCATCCACTCAAATGGTTACTGATGAAAGTGATTAAAGTGCTTTTTGCTGCGTTGGTGACGCTTTGCATGGCCTCCTGCAAATCCAAAAATTCCTTATTTCACGAGGTATCTTCAAAACATTCCGGTATCCATTTCGCGAATACAATTGTTGAAAATGATTCCATCAACCCGATCGATCTCACCAATATTTATAATGGCGGCGGCGTTGGCGTGGCCGATTTTAACAATGACGGCCTGCAGGACCTCTACTTCACCGGCAACCAGGTGCCTAATAAACTTTATATTAATAAAGGAAATTTTGAATTTGAAGATGTCACGGCCAAAGCAAATGTCAGCGGCGACGGTAAATGGTGCCGCGGTGTGGCAGTGATTGATATCAACAATGACGGTAAACAAGACATGTATGTCTGCGCATCCATTTTGAACAACCCGGAGAAAAGGGAAAATCTTTTATATGTCAACCAGGGTGCAGGTAGTGACGGAATACCTGTTTTTAAAGAAATGGCAAAGGAGTATGGCCTGGCTGATACAACCCATACCACAATGGCAGCATTCTTCGATTATGACAACGATGGAGACCTGGATGTATACCTGGTGGTCAACCAGATCATAAAAGGTAATAACCCTTCTGTATTCCGGCCGATAATCACCGACGGGAGCTTTCCAAGCACCGGGAGACTATTCAGGAATGACTGGGATAATGGCTTGAATCATCCCGTATTCACCAACGTTACAAAAGAAGCCGGCGTGACTATCGAGGGCTATGGGCATGCCGTTACCATCTCCGATTTTAATTTGGACGGCTGGAAAGACATTTTCATCAGCAACGATTTTAATTCCTGCGATCTCCTGTACATCAACAATCATAACGGAACATTTACCAATAAGGCCAATTCGTATTTTAAACATACATCGGCCAATGGGATGGGCCAGGATGTGATCGATATGAATAACGACGGGCTTTCCGACCTGGTAGAACTGGATATGAACCCCGAAGACAATTACCGGAAGAAAACCATGCTGGGTTCTATCAATTACCGAACTTATCAAAACAGCGACTACTTCGGATATCAATACCAGTATGTAAGAAACTCTTTGCAAGTGAACCAGGGTCCGCGAATGAATCAAAATGATTCCATCGGCGACCCGGTTTTTAGCGACGCGGGGTTTTTTTCAGGCATTGCTGAAACAGACTGGAGTTGGACGCCGCTCGTGGCCGATTTCGACAATGACGGACTGCGGGACATCATTATCACAAACGGTTTTCCCAAAGATGTAACCGATCATGACTTCCTGTCTTTTCGACGGGAATCTTCTACTATCGCCAGCCAGGATTATGTGCTGAGCCAGATACCGCAGGTGAAGATCCATAACTACGCTTTTCGCAATAAAGGCGACATGAAATTCGACAATGCGACAGATAGCTGGGGATTGGAGATACCCTCATTCTCTAATGGAGCCGCTTATGCCGACCTGGATAACGATGGAGATATGGACATGATCGTTAACAATATCAACGATGAGGCTTTTGTTTATGAAAATAAGACCAATAGTAAAGGCAAGATCACCGCGAACTATCTGCAGGTAAAATTCAAAGGGGATAATAATAATATAGGTGGATTAGGAGCCTGGGTAGAGATTTATTACAATAAAGGTCATCGGCAGGTTTATGAGAATTTTCCGTATCGGGGGTATCTTTCGAGTATTGAGTCCGGCGCTTTCTTTGGTTTGGATAGCGTGGCGAACGTCGACTCAATGACCATAAGATGGCCGGGAAACAAAAAACAGGTACTTCAAAATGTAAAGGCGAACCAGGTGCTACTTGTGGACATAAAAAATGCCGACCGGAAGGATACATGGAGTAACGATGTACTGAACAGGAATTCGTTGTTTACCGATATCACCGGCAATTCAGGCATACACTACACGCACGAAGAAAGGGATTATATCGACTTCGACAGGGAAAGATTGCTCCCGCACAAATTATCTCAGTACGGCCCGGGACTGGCAGTTGCGGATATCGACGCGAATGGGCTGGACGATATTTGTGTAGGGGGCTCTACGACATTACCCGGTAAAGTCTTCCTCCAGCAGAACGATGGCCGGTTTATAACAAAAGATCTGCCGGCGATAATGAACAATATCACCATGCAAAAGCCGGAAGACATGGGCCTTCTGCTGTTTGATGCTGATAATGATGGCGATCCCGATCTTTACTGTGCGAGCGGAAGCGATGAATATGCAGCCAATACAGGTGTTTACCAGGACCGGTTCTTTGTCAATGATGGCAAGGGAAATTTTATAGCTGATACATCAGCGCTCCCGGTTAATTATACCAGCAAGAGCTGCGTAAAAGCAGTAGATTTTGACAATGACGGTGATCTCGACCTATTCATAGGGGGCAGATGTTTGCCGGGAAAATATCCTTCCGCCGTCAGCTCTTCCATTTATCGCAATGATTCAAAGAATGGCCACATAAAATTCACTGATGTTACCGCGGATGTTGCAAAGGACTTGCAGAATATCGGCATGATTTGCGATGCCGTATGGACAGATTTTGATAATGACGGCTGGACTGATCTTATTATCGTTGGCGAATGGATGCCGGTCACGTTCTTCCGGAACAATCACGGCAAATTTGAGAATACAACGGCTACATCAGGCGTAGCTGGTCAATCCGGGTGGTGGAACAGTATTGCCGCAGCCGATTTCGATAATGATGGGGATATAGATTACATCGTTGGTAATTTGGGGCAAAATTCTTTTTTGCGTGCCACTAATGAACAACCTGTAAACCTTTACGCCAAAGACTTTGATAACAATGGTAACATCGATCCTATTGTCACCGTTTTCTTGAAAGAGAAATTTGGAGGGGAGAAGAAGGAATTCACTGCAATGAACAGGGACGATATTGTAAGCCAGCTGCCGGGGGTAAGAAAAAAATTCCTGACCTATAAAGCATATGCCGAGGCAGATATTCATAAAGTATTTTCGGCGGAAGAAATGAAAGGGGCAACAGTATTGCACGCCAACAATTTCCGTAGTTGCTATCTTAGGAATGACGGTAATGGTAAATTCGAATTGTTGCCGCTGCCTGATGCAGCGCAGATGGCACCGATAAACGGTATCGTTGTAGACGATTTCAATGATGACGGGAACCTTGATGTTGCCATTAGCGGTAATGATTATGGCAATGAAGTTTTTAATGGTCGCTATGATGCCATGAACGGCCTGGTTTTGCTGGGCAATGGTAAAGGAAATTTCATCGCGCAAAGTATTCTGCAAAGCGGATTTTATGTTCCACTGGATGCAAAGGCACTGGTTGCTTTGAGAGGTAACAATAATAATTACATCCTGGCCGCTTCTCAAAACCGCGGGCCACTCAAATTGTTCGAGAGCAGGCAAAAAGGGAATTTCATTCCTTTGCAAAAAGGAGAAATAAAAGCGGAAATAAAATTCCGGAACGGGTCTTCGCAAAAACAGGAATTCTATTACGGCAATTCATTCCTGTCCCAATCGGGCAGGTTTGTAAGTATCGGTAAAAATGTGGCTTCCGTCATTTTTTATGACAATAGGGGTGAAACAAGAAAAATAGATTTCTGATCTTAAACAATCCAGGCAACCGGTCAACGGTTTGATTCATGAGACAAACAATTTTTTATCTTTCATTGCTCGCGATACTATTTGTTTCCTGTAACAACAACAAACGGGTCAATACCTATAAAAATGACCTTGGAATAAAGCCATCGACCCTTGCACAAATGGATAGCGCCAACTAT
>Ga0066652_100001244_pt1 | contig 13039 bp, 9 predicted proteins | sample GraSoiAngelo_101_FD_71413 | JGI IMG/M metagenome (GOLD analysis project Ga0066652, IMG submission 71413) | Grasslands soil microbial communities from the Angelo Coastal Reserve, California, USA - 14_0903_02_30cm | ecosystem: Environmental > Terrestrial > Soil > Grasslands | place: USA...
TCGACCGTCTCCAGGCTGAGTGCCGCGCGCGCCACGGTCTTCAGGTCCCCGGCCTTCTTGTGTTCCTCCACCTTCTGGCGAGCGCCTTCGATCGTGTACTTCTCCGTGTACAGCAGGTGCTTGACCAGCAGGATCAGCTCGATCTCCTTCCGCTGATAGACACGGTTCCCGGACCGATTCTTCGCCGGGTTGAGGAACTTGAACTGGCTCTCCCAGTACCGCAGCACGTGCGGCTTGAGATCAGTCAACTCACACACGTCACCGATCGAGAAGAACTCCTGTACCGGCTCGGCGGCGCTCATTCGTCTTGCTCCGGTCTGAGTTCGCGCGCCATCAACTCCGTGATGGCGCGCTTCGGCGTCTGCCCCTCGAACAGGATGCGGTGCACCATCGCGGCGATCGGCATCTCTACACCTTCGCGCGCAGCAAGCGCACAGGCGCTCTTCGTCGTCGCGACGCCTTCCGCGATCGTTGGCTTGCCGGCGAGGGCCTGCTCCAGCGTCTGCCCCTGACCAACGGCGACGCCGACAGCACGGTTTCGGCTCAGCGCGCCGGTGCACGTGAGCACGAGGTCGCCGATGCCCGCCAGACCCGCAAAGGTGGACGCACGTGCGCCGAGCGCGACGCCGAGCCGTGTCATCTCCGCGAGTCCGCGGGTGATGAGAGCGGCCCGCGAGTTGTTGCCGAGTCCTACTCCCTCCACCATGCCCGTGGCGACGGCCATCACGTTCTTGAGCGCTCCACCCAGCTCGACGCCGATGAGGTCATCGTGCGTGTACACGCGAAAGGTGGCGTTGCTGAACGCATCCTGAACCAGATGCGCCGCATCCACATGGTCGGACGCGGCGACGATGGCGGTGGGCTGCCGCGCGGCCACTTCCGACGCGAAGGTCGGTCCCGAGATCGCGACGACGTGATGGCCCGGCGTCTCCTGCATCACGATGTCGGACATGAGCGCGAGCGTGGTCTGCTCAATGCCCTTGGACGCCACCGCGATCACGGCGTTCGGGGCGACGTGCCTGGCGCCCTCGCGTGCTATTTCGCGCAGATTCTGCGACGGCGTGGCATAGACGACCAGCTCGGCACCATCGAGCGCCTCGTTCTGCTCGTGCGTCGCCCGGAGCGACTGGGCCAGCGTGAAGCCGGGAAGAAAGACGGGATTCTCGCGCTGAGTATTGATGCGCCGCACCACGTCCGGCTCGAGCGCCCAGACACGGACGTCGTGGCCGCTGCACCCGAGCATGTCCGCCAGCGCGGTGCCCCACGCGCCCGCTCCGATGACGGCCGCGCGCATCAGCGAGTGCCTCCCACACGGTTGGCCAGAAATGCCGCGGCGAGGACGAGCAGCGCGATACCGATCATCAGCGACGGGCGGCGGCCAAAGTTCGCGGCCCGGCCAAAACGGTACTCCGTCCCCGACCGGAGCCGCTGGATGTTCGCGCGATGCGTCCAGAACACGAAGATCATCGTGAGCACCGCGACGTAGAACAGCGGCGACTCCATGCCGAGACTCGACGCGATGAGAACGGGCAGCGATGTGGCCGCGGTGAGCGAGCCGAGCGAGACGAAACCGCTCGCCATCAACACCACCGCGAAGATCAGGAGGCTGAGCAGCGCCGGGATCGGCGCCAGCGCGAGGAACACACCGCACGCGGTGGCAACACCCTTCCCGCCTTTTCTGAACCCGAGAAACGCCGGGCGGATATGTCCGATGATCGCCGCGACACCACACGCGATCGCGAGCCACGTTCGGGTGTGCGGCGTGGATCCCACGAACATCACGGGGCTGGTGAGCGGCGGCAGAAAGCGCACGGGTAGCGCACCCTTGGCGATGTCCATCGCAAACACGAGGAGCCCGATCCTCGGACCGAGCACGCGAACCACGTTGGTCGCGCCCAGGTTGCCCGAGCCGTGCGCCCGGAGGTCGACGCCGCTCCATTTGCCGGCCAGAGACGCCGACGGGATCGATCCCGACAGATACGACAGGATCACCGCGACGGCAGGGTGCATGCCCTAGCTCGCTTTGCGCCGCATGAGGATGCGCAGCGGGTTCCCCGTGAACCCCCAGAACTCCCTGAACCCGTTGTGGAGATAGCGCACGTAGTGCTCCTGTACCGCGTCCGGATTGTTGCCGAAGATCGCGATCGTCGGCGGAGCGACCTCCACCTGCGTGGCGTAGTTGAGCTTCACCTCGCGACCCGCGGCCTGCGGCGGCTGCCGGCGCGCGAGCAGCTCCTGCAGCTTCTCATTCACCTCGGATGTGGAGATGCGCTTGAGCCGTTCCTGCTCCACCTGGAGGATGAGCTCGAGAATGCGCGATATGCGCTGTCCCGTCTCCGCCGAGGTAAACACGAACGGGACGAACTTCATGAAGGGCGCTTTCTCGCCCGCGGCCTTCTGGTACTTCGCCGCTGCCTTGTCGTCCTTTTCGGCGAGGTCCCACTTGTTGACGACGACGATGAGACCTCGTCCGGCCTCCCACGCCAGCGTCGCGACTTTCAGGTCCTGCGCGTGCATCTCTCCTTCCGTCGCGTCCACGACGAGAATGCAGATGTCGGCACGTTCGATCGCGCGCTGCGTGCGCAGCGAGGAATAGAACTCGATCCCGTCCTCGATCCGGCTCTGCCGGCGCAGTCCGGCGGTGTCGATGAACACGAACTCGCGGCCGTGATAGCGCATCGGCGTGTCGATCGCGTCGCGTGTGGTGCCCGCCACCTCGGACACGACGAGGCGAGCTTCCCCCAGCAGGCGGTTCACGATCGACGACTTGCCGACGTTCGGCCGGCCAATGACGGCGATTCGGAGACCCTCGTCCTCCGGTGCCGTCGCTTCCGGCAGCTTCGCGATCACGGCATCCAGCATGTCTCCCGTGCCGTGCCCGTTCACCGCCGACACGGGCAGCGGATCACCAGCGCCGAGGTTGTAGAACTCGTAAAAATCCGTGGACTGCGGTTTGTCGGCTTTGTTGGCGATGAGCAGCCATGGCTTTCCACTCGTCCGCAGCATCTCGGCGATGTGCGTATCGCTTGGATTTGTTCCCGCGATCACGTCCACCACGAAGAGCAGGACATCGCTCTCGGCGATCGCGAGGTCCACCTGCCGCCGGATCTCGCGGTCCATCGGGAGATTCGGATCCTCCACGAGACCGCCGGTGTCGACGAGCCAGAAGTCATATCCCGCCCACTCAGCGCGCGCGAAGTGACGGTCGCGAGTGGTGCCTGCCTCGTCGGAGACGATGGCGGCGTTGCGGCCGACGATCCGGTTGAACAACGCCGACTTGCCGACGTTCGGGCGTCCGACGAGGGCGACGGCGGGAATTCCGGTGTTGCTCATATGCCGTCACCCTGAGCGTAGCGAAGGGCCTGCTGTCTCTTCGCAGATGGGCCGCTTACCACTCCGATCTCCCGGCAGGCAAAGCAGATCCTTCGCTTCGCTCAGGATGACTGCCCAGGACGTCGATGAAGTCGTACGACGGATAGACGGGGAATGTGAACTCGCGTCGCAGCTCCTCGAACACGACGTCATCAAGGAAGACGCCGGCCTCGTTGATCGTCTCGGCCGGAATCAGCGCCAGATCGAGATCATCGCGCCCACCGAGCGCCTTGCGCATGTCCGCGCCGACCAGGAGCCCAGCGGTGGTCGTCGTGGGTCCGAACAGCGAATTGTCCATCGGGATGATCACGATCTCGGCACCCGTGCGTGCCTCGATCTGCTGCGTGAGCTCGGGCATCAATGCCGCCATCGATACGCCGGTCACCACGCCGATTCGCTTGCCGCCGAGCCATGGCAGGTCACCCGCGTGCGCGCGTACTCTCTCGCGCAGCGACGCCACCGAGCCCACGCCGTTCTCGATCTGCGGGAGGTCGCCGTAATACTCGATCGCGGGGAGCTCGCGACCGGCGAGAAGGTACAGCTCGTCCGAGCCGTACACCCACGCATGGCCGCGCTCATCGAATGCCCGCCGCGCCCAACGCTCGGAGGTCTCGAGCAGCTCGAGCGCCTTGCCCGCGTCCATCGGCTTGCCGGTGTACAGGTGCGAGAACTGGGTGAGTCCCACGGGCACCATCGCCACCGACAGGCAGGCATCGCCAAACGACCAGAGGTCCTTCAGCGACTGCTCGAGCACGTCACCGTCGTTCAGGCCCGGCACGATCACCATCTGGCCGTGGAACTGGATTCCCGCGTCAGTCAGCCGGGTGAGCTGCTCCATGATATTCGGGACGCGCGGGTTGTTGAGCAGCACCTTGCGCGCGTCCCAGGGCGTTGCGTGGACCGAGACGTACAGCGGCGACAAGCGGTATTCGAGGATGCGCTGGAAATCGCGCTCCTTGAGGTTCGAGAGCGTCGCGAAGTTCCCGTAGGCGAAGGACAGGCGGTAGTCATCGTCCCGGATGTACAGCGGCTTTCGCAGCCCCTTCGGAAGCCCTTCGATGAAACAGAACTCGCACCGGTTGGCGCACCGGCGGACGGTCGGCGGCTCCAGGTCCAGGCCAATGCCTTCGCCCTCCGGCCGTTCGATTTCGTAGACGACATCCTCGCCGCTCGGCAGCTTTGCCTCGATGAGCAGGTCATCGTCGGCCGTCAGGAATTCCCAGTCGAGAAAATCCGCGATCTCGCGTCCATTCACGGACCCGATCTCCGTACCTGGCTCGATGCCCAGTTCGGAGGCGATGCTGTCCGGATATACTCGACTGACGCGAACCATGGTCACCTGGCGAACTGCAGAACCCTCATCGCCCGCTTCGCGGCCACGCGGCTCGGGACACACGCTGAGAAAAAGAACGCGCCCTGAGGCGGGCGCGAGGCTCATGCAACCTACGAGACCAAGGGATGGAAGTCAATGTAAATGAGCCACTTGGGATCGCTTGTTTCACGCACTCCACGAAAGAAAAAAGGCCCTCCGCAAGGAGGGCCTTTTTCATCGGGACGCGTCGTTCAGCTGATGCTGTAACGGAACGCGGTGATCTCCTTCCCGGGCGTTACCGTCACGCTGAAGCGACCGCTGCGGTGCGCGGCCAGCGGCCCAACCGTCGCGTCCTTGGACTGGACGACCTTCCCCGCGGCGTCCAGGAACTCGACGCGGACGGTGAGACTCTTTTCCTCGGTGCCCTGGTTCGTCACCGAGCCCGAGACCGTCGCCTGCTCGGCGTTCGTCTGGAAGTTCGAAAGCTGGACCTTGAACGCCAGCTTCTCCTTCCGCTCGTTGGTGGAGACGGCCGAATCCGTGAAGGCCTTCTCGAGCCTGAACAGCGAGTCGGTGGCTGCCGCGCTGAGCTTCGGGGCCGTGGTTGCCGACGCCTGCTTGGCACCCGTCTTCGCTCCCGTCCTGGTCGCCCGGGTACCGACACGCGCATCGCGCGCCTTCTTGGCGATGCCAGCATAGGACAACATCAGGAGCTGGATGTTCTCGGGGTTATTCGGCTCGACCGCAACGAGACGCTGTGCCAGTGGAAGCGCCTTTGCTTCCTGATCCTGCCGCAGCAACATGATCGCGAGGTTCGACAGCGCGTCCCGGTGATACGGGTTCTTGTCGTATGCGGCCTGGAAGAGCGTCGTGGCTTCAGGGACCATCTCCGCGCGCGCGAGGCACACGCCGGCGCTCATCAGATCGACGTATGCATATCCCGCGGGACTCGTGAGCGGCTCACGGTATGTCGTGCGCAGCGAAGCCGTGTCACCGCTGGCCACTGAAACGCGGCACAGTCCCTGGCGGGCGCCCGCTGCCATGTCGCCGGCACCCTTGTCGGCGAGCAGCGTCTCGAACGCGTTACGCGCCTTCGCGATATACGGCGCACGCGTGGCGGCATCCGCCGCAACCTCGGCCGAATCCGCAGCGATGTTACCGAGGTACAGGAGACTCTGGCGGCGGATCTCGTTGTACGCGGTATCGCGACCAGCGACATCGATTGACTTCTGATACAGCGAGATCGCTTCCGACGTGTTGCTCTTCTTCTGCATGACGTTGCCGAGCACCACGAAGCCGTAGGGCGCCATCGGGTTCATCGTGATCGCCTTCCTGGCCAGCGATTCCGCAGAGTCGACTTCATCTGCGTTCAGGCGCTCGATGGCGCCGTTGACCAGTCCGATCCACGCCTTCTGACCACGCCACTTCGACGTCTCGACCGCGCACTCGGGATTGGCCGTCTCGACCACCTTGAAGGCGGAATCGATCGCGGCCACCAGGTCGATGGTAGCGTCGGGACTCGCAGTGAAGCCGAGCGGTCCACGCTTCGTGACGAGCGGCATGTCGGGCTGGGTGGACCAGAGCACCAGCGCCTTGCCCAGCACGAGGTTGCGGCCCACCTGGTTGTCCAGCTTCTCACCGTTGTCGGTGAGCAGCTTCACGGCTGATTGCAGCTGCTTCTGCGCCGCCTGCGGATTCGTCTGGCTGGACGCGATCTGGACCGCCAGCGTTGCTTTGCCGATCTGGGTTGGGCGGCTCTCGCTGACATCGCACGACTTCTGCTGCGCACCAGCGACCGCAGCGATCGCGACGGTCAGCCCGACAGCACGAAGCATCGGGCGGGTGAGAACGGGCATTCCACGTCTCCTGAGATGGTTCGACTTCGGCTCAATCGGCCTCATACCCCGTTGCGGCTAAAGGCGTTCCGCCTCCAGCGACGCCAGCCAGAATATATCGTGCGGCATGCGGCCTGTCGCCAGGGCGACGCGCTGCACGTCATCGAACTCTGGTTTCGCGCGTGTGCGTCCTTCACCCACGTCCACGACCTTCACGGCAATGTCGTAGCCGAGGACTTTGACCGTTCCCGTCCGGCGCGGCAATGCCCTGCGACGCACCACGGCGTGCCGGACGCCGATGCTCGTCGTGCTTCGCAGAATCGCCGTCTCGAGCTCGGCCGCGTTTGATGCTGAGGCAAGCACCTCGATCCGCGTTCCAGCTCTCCCCTTCTTCATCACGACGGGCTGCAGCAGGACATCGAGCGCACCAGCCGAGCGCAACCGATCCGCGGCCGCGCTCAGGTACTCGGCGGACATGTCATCCACCTCGCAGGTGAGCACGTGCACTTCCTCGAGACCATCCCCGTCCACGGCGGGGTCCGCCAGCACGATGCGTAGCGCGTTGGCACGATCGGAAAACTCTTTGGTGCCCGCGCCGAAGCCGCTGCGCCGCGGGATATAGGACGCCGGCTCGGGACCACTCGAGAGGATGCGCACGAGGGCCGCCCCTGTCGGCGTCACCAGCTCGCCGGCGCCCGGCGGCCCCGTGCGAACAGCATGGCCTTCCAGCAGCCGCATCGTCGCCGGCGCCGGCACCGGCATCGTTCCGTGCGCGGCCGTGACGACGCCATCTCCCGTCGCAATCGGCCCGCAGAACACGGCCGTCACGCCGAGGAGATCGAAGCCCCAGATGGATCCGACGACGTCGAGGATGGCATCGACCGCGCCGACTTCGTGCAGATGCACTTTTTCGACGGTCGTGCCATGGATGGCCGCTTCCTGTTCCGTGATCAGTGTGAAGCACGCATCGGCCTTCGACTTCACCTGCGCGGGCGCATCGCTGCGAGCGATCATTTCCCGGATCTGCCTGAGATGCCGTCCGTGTGGCTGCGGCGGGATCTCGAAGTCCACCTTCGTGCAGGCGATACCGGCCCGCTGTACGTCGCGGATGCCGACCACGACGTTGGGTATTCCGAGGCGATCGGGGAGTGCGCGCAGCCAATCGGCGTCCAGCCCGTTGGCGATCAACGCGCCCAATGTCATGTCGCCGGAAATGCCGCTGAACGGATGCAGGATCGCGATTGTCATTGTCAGTCGCGGTACGAAGCGCCGCTGCCGGTGTTGAACACGACGACCTCCGCGTCCCGCTCGATTCTGGCCGCGCGGACCAGCAGCTGCACCACTGCCAGGGCACACCCGCCTTCCGGCGCCGCGTCGATGCCCGTTTCCCGCGCCACCAGCGCCGTCCCCGCGCGGATCTCGTCCTCCGACGCCGACACCGCACTGCCGCCACTCTCGCGGACCGCCTTCAGGATCAGGTAGTCGCCGAGTGGTCCTGGGACTCGCAAGCCTGCAGCGTGCGTGGTTGGATTCGGCCACGGCTCGGCGTGGGCCGCTCCCTGCGCGAGCGCCTTCACGATCGGCGCACAGCCGTTGGCCTGCGCCACGATCATGCGCGGCAGCCTGGCATCGCGCGCGATCCACCCCGCTTCGCAGAGCTCACGGAACACCTTCCACATCCCGATGAGACCTGTGCCGCCACCGGTGGGATAGACGATGTAATCCGGCAGCCGCCAGCCCAGCTGTTCGGCGATCTCGAGACCGAGCGTCTTCTTGCCTTCGATGCGATAGGGCTCACGCAGTGTAGAGAGGTCGAAGTAGCCGTTCTCCGCGGCGAACGCGCGCGCCTGTTTCCCGGCGTCTCCGATGTGGCCGTCGACGAGTTGCACGTCAGCACCGAACGTGCGGATGGTCTCGAGGATCGCCGGCGGCGTCGTGCGTGGCGCGAACACTCGCACGGGAATTCGAGCGGCGGCGCCGTATGCAGCGAGTGCCGCACCGGCATTTCCCGCCGTGGGCACGGTGAACCCGGGTACGCCGAACGCCTTCGCGCGCGTGACCGCGGCGCTCATGCCTCTCGCCTTGAACGATCCGGTGGGATTCAGCCCCTCGTTCTTGATCCACAGCCGGCGGATTCCGATCTGCACGGCGAGGGCGGGCGCGTCGATCAGCGGTGTGGCTCCTTCACCGAGCGAGACGGGTGTCTCGCCGTCGAGCAGCGGCAGGAACGCCGCATACCGCCACATATCCCACCGGTCGCGAAGGTCGCTCTTTTTCGCCGCAATCGCGCCGTAGTCCACCAGCAGCGGACGCGCGCATTCGGGGCACACCGACGCGAACGCGTCACCCTGCTGCACGTGGTCGCATTCGGAACAGTGCAGTGTCCAGGTTCGCACTAAGCGGCCTCGCCATTGGTGTGTGTGCCCGCGTCGGCCTGTCCATCCGTCCGTTCGGTTTCTCGACGCTCTGGCTCTGCCGCCAACTGTTGCGCCGCTCCTGTCGGAGCTTCGGTCGTGGGTTCCGGCGACCGCGCTGCTCCGGCCGCGGCCGACGTCACCACCGCTCGGCCGTGCAGCACATCGAGGATCCGTGTTGCGCTCCTGATCGAGAATCCCGGCAGCTCGGCGATGCTTTCCGGCGTCGCGCTCTTCACCCCCTCCAACGATCCGAAGGCCTGCAGCAGTTGGCGCCTTTTGCTTGCGCCAACACCGGGGATGCTCAGCAGTTCGGACGTGACCGTTCGTTTGGCACGCCTGAGCCGCTGGTACGTTATGGCGAAGCGATGCGCCTCATCGCGTGCCTGCTGCAGCACCTTGAGCGCCGGCGACCGCCGCGGCAGTCGCAGCGATTCGGAGCTGCCCGGCTGGAAGATCTCCTCCTCGCGCTTCGCCAGCGAGATGACGGGCAGCTCGCCGAGGTTCAGCGATACGAGCCCTTCCTGGGCGGCACTGAGCTGTCCCTTGCCGCCGTCGATCACCACGAGATCGGGGATGCGCTTTCCCTCGTCGATCCGGCGGCGGAAATATCGTGTGACCACTTCCCGCATGGACGCGAAGTCGTCCACACCCTCGACGGTCTTCACCTTGAACTTCCGGTATTCCGCGCGATACGGCCGTCCGTTCTGGAACCAGACGCACGACGCCACCGTGTCAGTCCCCTGTGCGTGCGAAATATCGAAGCACACGAGGTTCCGCGGCACGGTCTTGAGGCCGAGCTGGCGCTGCAGCTCGTAGACGGGATCCGCGGCGCGCTCCTGCGTTTCCTCGCCCTCGAGCAGCGCTTCCTCGAGGAGGTGTCGCGCATTCTGCTCCGCCAGGTCCACGAGCTCGCGCTTCGGGCCGCGCTGCGGAACGACCACTTCGGTATGCTCGAGCGACTCCTGGACCAGCTCACGGTCGTCGAAATCGAAGGGGACGTACAGCTCCTTCGCGCGATCGTCGAGCTGCAGGTAGCTGCCGGCAAGATATGCCTCGAGCACGGCGCCGTCGCCCTCATCGCTGAGGTTCGTCAGCAGCTGATGCTCGCGAGCCAGCAGACGCCCGGCGCGGATGCGCATCAGGGCGACGCATGCATCGTCGCCGTCGCGTGCGTAGCCGACCACGTCGCGGTCGCCGCCCTCGATGACCTGCACGGATGTCGGCTCTTCCATCCGCTCGAGGTGGTTCAGCGCGTCGCGCAGCTCCGCCGCGCGCTCGAAGTCGAGCGACTCGGACGCCAGCTCCATCCGCTGCTTCACCCGGCGCCGCACCTCCGCCGTCTTTCCCTCCAGGAAGAGCAGGACTTCGTCGATCATGACGCGGTACTCCGGCTGCGTCTGCATCAGCACGCACGGCGCCTTGCATCGCCCGATGTGATAGTCCAGGCATGGCCGGTCGGGCGCAACGGTCGGCAGGTCGTAGTTGCAGCTCCGTACGGTAAAGATCCGCTTCACGACGTTGAGCGCGCGGCGCATCTGGCTCACGTCCGTGTACGGCCCGAAATACCGCGAGCCATCGTTCACCAGGCGGCGCGTCACGTATACGCGTGGAAACCGTTCGCCGACCGTCACCTTGATCAACGGATAGGATTTGTCGTCGCGCAACGAGATGTTGAAGCGCGGCTTGTATTCCTTGATGAGGTTGGCTTCGAGGATCAGTGCATGCGCCTCGGACGGCACCACGATCGTGTCGACGGCGGCGACCTTGGTCATCAGCGCGTACGTCCTCGCGCTCTCGATCCCTTCGAGGTTGACGTAGCTGCGCACGCGGGAGCGCAATCGCTTCGCCTTCCCGACATACAGCACCGTCCCCTCGGCGTCCTTCCAGAGGTAGACGCCGGGTGACTCCGGCAGATGCGGAATCTTGTCGAGGACGGATTCGGGGAGGCTCATCGCTCAGTCGAAAAATACCCCTGAGCGGACGTCACCGGTCGGGCGTCACGCATTCGGTGCTCCCCACCGTCCAGCGACAGGGCTAGCTGCGGCGAATCCTTCGCATCACCGACCGCGCTTCCGGGAGGCCGAGGACCAGTGCCGTTCCGAAGTAGACGACACCGAACAGTCCGAGGACCACTGCGGCGGTCAGGATGCTCGACGAAATGTGTACAGCGCGATGCAGCGCGAACGCGGCGCCTGCGCCGAGCAGTGCCGCGCCCCACAGTGACGCGACGAAGCGGATCGGCAGTCCCGTGGGCCCGATCCGCGCATTCATGCGCGATCGCAGAAGCAGGAACTCGATCCAGCCGGCAATGCCCGCAGACACAGTGAGTCCCGCCGCCCCCCAGCGGGGATCCACACCCAGCATGCGCACCAGCGGAAACGCGAACAGATAGCCGAGCATCGTCGTGAGCGTCACGCGTATCAGCGCAAATCGCAGCGGCGTGCGCGTGTCCTTCAGCGCGTAGTACGCGGAGGAATAGAGACGACCCATCGTCCCGGCGAGCAGCCCGACGGCGGAACCGCCAAGGATGCCCCAGGTGAACATCGTGTCGAGCTCGCTGAAGCGCCCACGCTGGAAGAGTGCGGCGGAAATCACATCGCCGAGCGCGAGGAACGCCATCGCTGACGGCACCACGAAGAACGCGATGTGGCGCAACCCCGTGTCGAGCCGCGTTCGCAGGTGGCCGGCGGTTTCCTCGCTCGTGCCCACCGCGCTCGCCATCTCCGGCAGCTCGCTCGCCGCCACCGACATCCCGAAGAGACTCACCGGAAGCGTGTAGATCGTATTGGCGTAGAACAGCAGCGACACCATGCCCGTCGGCAGCCAGCTAGCCATGAACTGGTCGATGTATGCGGAGATCTGCACGACGCCGCGGCCGACGAACACGGGCACGAAGTTGCGCATGACCGAGCGCACGTTGTTGCTCGAGCGATCGAGCGACACGCGAAACCCGCGCAGGAGGCGCAGCACGACGGGTAGCTGCACCAGGAAGCTCATCCCCGCGCCGATGACAGATGCCCAGGCGAGGTTGATGGCGATGCGATTCAACGACGGGTTGTGCCGCGAAATCCAGAGCGCCGCGATCATCACGACGTTCCACGCGACCGGCGCGGCGTACGAGAGGAAGAACCGCCTGTGGCTGTTGAGGACGCCGAGGCACCACGCGCCCATCACAAACAGGCCGCTGCTCGGAAAGAGAATGCGCGTGAGCAGGATCGTGAGCTCGCGTTTCTCTCCCCTGAACCCCGGCGCGATGGCGAAGAGCAGCGCGGGCGCGAACACGATGCCCAGCGCCACGAGGACCGACGTGATCAGTGCCAGCAGGCCGAACACGGCGCCCGCGACGCGGCTCGCTTCCTCATCCTCGCGTCGCGCCAGGAGGTTGGCGTAGACGGGAATGAATGACGCCGACAGGGCGCCTTCGCCGAAGAGGCTTTGCAGCAGATTCGGGATCCGGAATGCGGCGTTGAATGCATCCGCTGCGATTCCCGTCGTCGCACCGAGGTATTTTGCTTTGAACGATTCGCGGACGACGCCGAGAATGCGCGATAGCAGGATGCCAGCGGCGACCAGAGCCGCGCCGGCGGCGCGCGATCGAGGGGCGGGCTGCGGGGCGCCGCTGGCGGGAGCCGTCATCGCATCAGCGGGCGGTGACGCGCTCCGAGCGCTCGGCCTGGAGCAGAGTCGACGCGTGCTCGCGTGCCGCGCTCCGCATGTCGCCGATGAGCTCCTCGCCACCCCGCGCGAGCATCGGCGTGAAGTTGAGCGTGCGCTCCTGTCGGCCGCCGCGCGGGAAAAGCGCTGACGCCGCGACTCTCAGGTCCACCCGGATACGCTCTTCCTTCCGTTTTACCGCCGCGAGCAGCCGCCGCTCCGTCCGCCGCAGTCGATGCTCGAGGGAGCGACGTAATCCTTCGATGACGGCTGGCGGCATGAGATCGGTGCGGTCGACCGCTCCCGCCACATGCGCCACGGCGGCGTCCACCTCGCGTTTCAGCGCGTCCCATGCGCGGGAGACGTCCGGCGGCATGGCGTCGACGGCGAGCCTGCGCTCCAGCGTGGCGGTGTCCCGAAGCTCGTGGTATGGCACGCCGAGTCGCGAC
>Ga0066652_100001247_pt1 | contig 13028 bp, 11 predicted proteins | sample GraSoiAngelo_101_FD_71413 | JGI IMG/M metagenome (GOLD analysis project Ga0066652, IMG submission 71413) | Grasslands soil microbial communities from the Angelo Coastal Reserve, California, USA - 14_0903_02_30cm | ecosystem: Environmental > Terrestrial > Soil > Grasslands | place: USA...
TCCGACACCCGAGCGAGGAGGAAGGTCCAATCGACGCTGATCTGTTGCGCATACCGGTTGGGCCGGGTTCGATGCACGTCGAGCGCTACGGCCACGGCGGTGCGCCCATCGTCCTCATCCACGGCTTCGGGACGTCGAGCTTCCTCTGGCGCAACATCGCGCCCGAGATCGCGCTGGCGAATCGCACCGCGTTCGCCATCGACCTGTTCGGATATGGTGAGTCCGACCGGCCGTTCGATGCCGACTTCGGCATCGCCGCGCAGGCGGAGCTCGTCGACCGCGCGCTCACTGCGCTGCGTTTGCCGAAGGCGACGGTTGTGGGCGTCGATCTCGGCGGCACGGTCGCGCTGCGGCTCGCGTCGACCCGACCCGAGCGCGCGGAGCGATTGCTGCTCATCAACCCGATCGCGCTCGACGAGGTGCCGGCGGGGGACATCACCGAGCTCCAGCGCAATACGGCTCGCTTCGCCTTCCGCGCCTCGCGCGGCATCCTCGGCTCTGCGCCGATCCTTGGCGAGGTGCTGCGACGCAGCGTGGCGAACGAAGCGCACATGCCGGACAAGCTCGTCGCGCGCTACCTGGCGCCTTACGTCGGCGAGGAGGGCCTGAACCATCTGCTGCTCCTCGCGCGATCGATCGACGACGAGGACATGGCGGATGCGGAGCTCGGCTCGCTGCCGCAGCCGACGGTGATCCTCTGGGGGGATCAGGACCCGTGGGTCGGTCCCCGATTCGCCGATCGACTCGCCGACGCCATCCCCGGAAGCCGACTCGTGCGGCTTCCTGGCGTGGGACGTCTCGTCCCAGAGGAAGTTCCGGAGACGGTGGTCTCGGTGTTGCTCGAGTTCATCGGGGCAGCGGCATTGCACTGATGACCTATTGCGTGACGATAGTGCGTCGCGCGACTGTGATCGGGCCCACCATCTGGTTATATTTGTTGTACTTCAACCCATTCGCCCACTACATGGCCAAACAGCAGAGAAATTCCGGGGCACGTCGGTACGCCGGCCCCACCGAGCCTTCGCCCTTCGAGCAGGCCCGTGACGAGCTCTTCCAGCACATCATGCGTTGCGGTGTCGTCGGTGCGGCTCCCGAGCACGTCGAGGAGTGGTTTGCCGAGACGATCAAGTACATGACGGAGCGGTTCCCCGAGTTGAACGAGCAGCAGATCGAGGAGCTGAAGACCCTGGGCCTGCGCTTCGCGCAGCCGCCAAAGTCGCGGACCGAGAGCAACGCGGCATCCGCCGCCTGAGCTCCGCCGACTCCTGAAGGATACGACACGCCCCCGGATTGCACGGGGGCGTTTGCGTATTCGTCGCGCTCAGCGCGTGTTGCGGCCGCTCCAGCGCAGCCCGACGCCGCCGCGCACGCCGCCGCCCAGACCGACCTGTAGCGACGGCGAGACTCCGCCGCGCGATCGGCGTCCCTCGAGGTCGAGTGCCACGAGGAGCCGCGGCCGCACCCGATCGCCCGGATCGGCGCGCAGGCTCACTCCGCCGCCGGCCGAGAAGCCCCACCGGGCCTGACGGAACGGGTCGAGCAGGAAGCGCGCGAGCAGATCGACGCGCCCCGCCGCACGCGGCGCGTCGTCGCCGTCGATCGTCGCCCCGGCGCCCGCGAGAAGGCCGAGGCGCACGTAGTAGCCCATCGGGATCTCCATCCCGATGCCGCCCTGCACCGACGATGGCGTCGCGCCGAGCACGTCGAGGCGAAGCTCGGGTGCGATGGGGATCGACTGCTGCGCGCGCACTGACGCCGAGGTTGCAGCGAGCAACGCGATCGCCGCGAGCGCTGCACCGCGCGCGCGGCGTCCGGTCACCGCGCGCGCGCGCGCCAGAGTGCCAACGTGTAGTCGGCGATCGAGAGCACCGACGTCACGCCGACGAGCACGATCAGCCACGGCGCGAGCACGGGCGCGATGAGCAGCGCCACCAGCGTGATCAGCTGCAGCACCGTGACGACCTTCCCCGAGACGCGCGCCTGGAACGTCACCTTGCGCAGCCAGGGGATCACGCGCGCGACGAGGAATCCCACCGCGGTCGCGAGGTCGCGCATGATCATGACGAAGTAGCCGCCCGTGCCGAGCCGACCGGTGAACAGCATCGAGCCCACGACGGTGAGCACGAAGAACCGATCGGCGATCGGATCGAGCATCGCGCCCCAGCGCGACGTCGCCTTCACGCGCCGCGCGAGCCACCCGTCGAGGAAGTCGGTCACCGCCGCGGCGCCGATGATGCCGACCTGCGTTTCCGGCGCGCTCGACGCGACGAACCCTGCCGCGAGCGCGACGCGCGAGACGGAGATGAGATTGGGGATCGTGCCCAGCGAGGGTCGAGGGGTCATCTGCGTGAATGATACATCGCGTCGGGGGACGCGTGCAGCGCCGCATTGCTTGTCGCATGCCTGGCGGCGGTCTAGCTTGGCGTTGCGGCTCGATCTCGAGCACGGAGGCGACGTGAACGCTGTGAGGGCACAGTGACCGAATCGGGGCCGATCTCGCACCTTGTCGCCGACCTGAGCGGGGTCGGCTCGGGCGCGCTGCGCGACGTCCCGATGCTGAGTGGACTCCTGATCGCCGCCGCCAGCGCCGCGGGGTTCAGCGTCGTCGCGGCACCGGTCGTGCGAACCGGACCGGACGGCGGCGTCGCCGCGATTCTCCTGCTCGATCCCTGTCACCTCAGCGTGCACTCCTTCCCCGACCGCGGTCTCGCGCTCGTCGACGTGCTCACGCGCGATACGGCGGGCGCCGCCAAGGCGCTCGACGTGTTCGTGCGCCGGCTCACGCCGGCCAGCGTCGCCAGCGCAACGAAGGCACGCGGGTAGATGCGCAATCTCCTGCCGCTGCTGCAGGTGCTGTTCGTCATCACGGTGCTCATCTGGGACATCGCGCTGACGAGCCGGATCGTGCAGGTCCGACAGCTGCCGCGCGCGTTCGTCGCGCTCACCGCACTCGCCGGCTTCCTCGTGCTGCCGTCGCTCGTGATCCACCTGGCGACGACGAACGCCATCACCGGCCGGTCGGTCACGGAAGTGGACTGGCTCTGGCCGATGACGCTCACGCTGTTCGCCCTTCAGGCGCTCTACGCCGCCGCGCGCCGCCTCGTGAACCCGTTCCTCGGCTTCTTCATCTCGGCGTACGACGTCATCATCGCGGTCGACGCGGTGCTCCGCTCCGTCGCCGCGTCGGGTCGGATCCTGCCCTCGTCCGCGCTGCTCTTCCTCGCGGCGACGACCGGCACCTTCTCGTTCCTGATGTCGTCGCCGGACGTGATCAGCTCTCCGCTCTTCGTCCTCGTACCGATGATCGCGCCGGCGTTCCCGGCGCTCCGGCGCGCCACGGCGACGTTCCGGCTCGTCCTCGCGTCCACGGCCGGCGCCTGGGTGGTCATCTTCATCACCCAGCTCACGCCGGCGATCGAGGCGGTGAACTCGTACCGCATCCACGACCCGCGTTCCGAGAAGCTGCAGGAGCGTCCCGAGGGCGACTTCGAGATCGGGCTGAAGCTGTTCCCCGATCTCGACGGTCCGCCTCCGCCAGTGGCCATCCGCAACGATCTCGCGCTCGCCGACACGCTCGAGGTGTCCGTCGTGAGCGTCGTGATCGTACCTGAAGAGATGGACCGCGCCGCGCTCGACTCCCTCGCCAACGCGCTCGAGATGATGCGCCGCGACAGCACGCAGCTGATCCTCACGCTGGGCTACCGGCGACCGCTCGTGCCGCTCCCGGGCCGGACCTTCAACGATGCGCGGCGGCTCCAGACGATCGATCGCGTCGTGCGCATCCTGCGTCCCGACATTCTGCTTCCGGCAGAGGATCCGTACGATGCGGGTACGCGCGCCGCGGGTCAGCTCGCACCCCAGATCTGGGAGAGCTACATCTCGCGCGCGGCCGCGATCGCGAAGAGCGTGCGGCCGCGCACCCGCATCGGCGTGTCGGCGTCGGCGTACGATGGCCGCGACAGCACCCTCTATGCGTGGGCCGCAGCAGAGGGATCACCCGTGGACGTCGTGGGCTTCACCCTGTTTCCATCGCGGACCGGCGTGCGCACGCTCGACGCCGCGACCCACGCCGCCGATCGCTGGATGCGCGAGTCGCGCTCGACGAAGGACCACTGGGTGTTCGCCGCCGGCGGCTTTCCCGAGGCGCACGGTGAGATGAGTCAGGAGCGCGCCGTGTGGGCCGCCATCGCCTGGGCGACGAGCCGCCCCGCCATCAAGGGGCTCATCGTCAGCGAGGCCGGCGACTACGGGTCGATCACCGGCCTCCGTGCCCCCGACGGCCACTTCCGCCGCGCGACGTACGCGGTGATGACGGCGATGCGTGGAGTGAGAGAGTCGAGACCGGCGGCGCCGACGCTTCGTGTGCAGTGAACGGCTCCTGAAGCACGCGGCCGCCCAGCAGGCGGAGCATCAGCGGGTCACGCGTCCGCGAACGATCCCCTCCACCCGCGCGTCTTCGACGAAGTACGTCCGCGCGATGGCGCGCATCTGCTCCGCGGTGACTCCCCGCACGCGCGACTCGAACTCTGCGAGCTCCGCCAGTCGCCCGAACAGGTAGGCATCGACCGTCTCGCCGAGCACCGCACCGCCGCTCTGCTGCCTGATGGCATGCACGCCGAGCGCGTACGTCTGCGCCTGCTCGAGCTCCCTGGCCGTCACGGGATCCTCCCGCAACTTCGAGAACTCGTTGAGCAGTCCCCGACGCGCGATCTCTTCCTTCTCGGGCGAGGTCGCGATGTACGCGACGAACGAACCGGCGAGCACGCGCTCCGCCGCGAACGCGTGCACCGTGTATCCGAGCGACTGCTTGTCGCGCAGCTCGTCGAAGAAGCGGCCGCCAAGTCCGCTCGCCACGCCGGCGATCATCGACGTCGCGAACCGCGCGTCGTCGCCGCGCGACGGGCCGGAGAACATGAGCGCGAGCGCGGTCTGCGCCTTTTCACGCTGCTCGATGCGCTGCACGAGCGCCGACGGCCAGCCTGGCGCCTCGAGCGGCGTGACCTCTCCGCCACGCAGCTCGCCGAACGCGCCCCCCGCCAGTGCCGCCAGCTCGGCGGGCTCCGCGTCGCCGACGACCGCGATCGCCGCCGGCGCATGCAGCAGTCGCACGCGATGCCAGTCGCGCAGCATCGCCGCCGTGATCGTCGGGAGCGAATGCTCGTCGCCGCTCGTGGGCACGCCGTACGGATGGCCGGCGAACGCCGCCTGCGTCGCCAGCCTCACCGGATAGCGGTACATGTCGTCGCGCAGCGCAACGAGGTCGGCCAGCGCGATCGCGCGTTCCGTCTCCATCGCACCGTCCGGGATCGTCGCGTGCTGCGCGACGTCGGCCAGCAGCTCGATCGCCTGCGGCGCGTAGCGTGCCGGCACGTTGATCATCCAGCCGAAGCTCTCCACGCCCGCCGTCCCGGTGACGGTGCCGCCGAGCAGCTCCGCTTCCTCGGCGATCTGCAGCGCCGTGCGCCGCCCCGTGCCCTTGAGCGCCGCACGCACGAGCAGCGTCGTCAGCCCGGCGTGCTCCAGAGGCTCGTCGCGCCCACCGCCGAGCGCGTACACGCCGGCATGCACGAGCGCGCCCGCTTTCCGACGCGCGAGCACCGGGATGCCCGTCGACGTGCGGTACACGTGCACGCCGCCCTCCTCATGCTCGGCGCGCAATTCCGTGACGATCGCCGGCGCCGACATCGCCGCGGGCACCGTCGGCTCCACGATCGCGGGTGGCGCGCCGTCGAGCAGCGCGCGCATCGATGCCGCGTCGTGCGCCACCTCGGCGCCGCGCGTCGGGCGATAGACGATCACCGCTGCCTGATCCGGATCGAGGAAGCGTCGCGCCAGCGTCTGGATCTCGTCCGTCGTCACGGCGAGCACGCGGCGCAGGTAGTCGTCGCCCAGCGTCCAGTCGCCGAGCGCCTCCCACTCGGCCAGGTGGTTGGCCTGACCCTCCATATCCTCGAGACGGCGCACCCAGCGCGCCTCGTAGACGCGCTTGGCTCGCGTCAGCTCTGCCTCGCTCACACCGTTCTCGCGGACGTCGCGCACCTGTGCCCAGATCGCGCGCGCCGCCTCCGCCGCGCGATCGGCTGGCGACTCGGCATGGATGACGAACACGCCGATCGACGTCGGCGTGTAGTCGTACGCCGTGACGGACGTGGCCAGCTTCTGCTCGCGCACGGCCCGGTAGAGCCGCGACGCGCGGCCGGTGCCGAGGATCATGCCGAGCACGTCGAGCCCGGGGGTCGCAGCGTCGAGCGTCGGCGGCGTCCGCCAGCCCATCGTGATCTGCGTCTGTCCGATGTCGCCGCTCCACTCGCGGTACCGGAAGCCCGCCGTGCCTTCCTCAGCCGGACCAGGGATGCGCGCCGGCGTGCCCGACGGCAGCGCGCCGTACCGCGCGACGATCTCCGTCATCGCGTCGTCGGGGTCGACGTCGCCGACGACGACCAGCACTGTGTTCCCCGGGTGGTAGAAGTTGTGGTAGAAGCGGAGCATCGCGTCGCGCGTCAGCGCGCGAAGGCCCGGCTCGCGGCCGATGCGCCAGCGGCGGATGCGGTGCCGGTCGTGCAGCAGCTCGAACAGTGTCTCCGTCGCGACCGCACCGGGATTGTCCGCCTTGCGCTTCGCTTCCTGGATGATCACCTCGAGCTCGCGGGCGAGCTCCTCGGCGTCGATCAGCGAGTTCGCGTAGGCATCGAACTGCACGTCCAGCCCCGCTACGAAGCTGCTCGACGGCAGCACCGTGTAGTAGCTCGTGTGATCGTAGATCGTCGCCGCATTGAGATAGCCGCCGACGGCCTTCGTCTGTCGGGCGATCTCGCCGACGCCTCGTGTCGGCGTGCCCTTGAAATACATGTGCTCGAGCACGTGTGCGATGCCGATGACGTCGTCCGTCTCGTCGAAGTAGCCAGCGCTCACGTACGTGACGATCGCGACGACTGGTGCCGATGCGTCGCGTCGCACCAGCACGCGGAGACCGTTCGAGAGGGTCGTGCGACGGACCGTCGCGGGATCGAGGGCTACGGAGAGATCGGAGACGGTCATACGATGGGTTAGACGATGGCGAGACGCCGGACGCGCAGCACGAGCAGTCCAGCGAGAAAGCAGATGGCTCCATAGCCCGCGAGCCATCCGACCAACGGCCACGGGACGGGCGCGGCCGGCGCCGCGCTGAGCAGCGGCGTGCCAGATACCGCGACGTACACCTCGTCGACGCGGTGCATCGGTGGAAGGAGATAGAGCAGCTTGGCGAGCGGATGCGTCGAGCGGCCGAATTTCGACCAGAAGAACGTCGCGGCGACGGTCACCACGACGAGCGACAGCCAGTCCCAGCGCGCTGCCGCCGAGAGCAGGAAGGCGATCCCGGCATACGCGAGGAACATCAGAGCGACGACGGCAAGCAAGGGCGCCGTGAGCACGGGCGAGACGACGACGCCGTACGACATCCCGAGGAGCGTCATCACGACCATGAATCCGAGCCAGTGCACCATGAACGCCTGCCCATAGTATCGGGAGGGCGTGAGCGGCTTCGCGAACAGGAAGCGGAAGAACCCCAGCTTCCGGTCGTTGGCCACGATGCCGTTCATCGCGAACAGGGCACCGAGAAAGACCAGCGCGCCGAGTATGCTGCGCGTGAAGTGGAAGTTGAATTCCGCCATCCGCGCCGTATACACCGCGTCGATGCTGCCGAATCGTACGAGCAGCTCGGCGGATATCGCGTCGTCCGGTCGAGGCATCGGCATCGCCTCGGTCATCGTGCTGAGCCCGAGGTACGCCGTGAGCGCCGCGACGATGATCGTCGACAGTCCGCGCTCCTTCAGGTAGTCGCGAAGCTGCCAGAGCGCGTAGGCGCCCACGCGGGCGCGGCTCACGACGATTCCTCGCCGATACCGACCGCCTCGCGGAACTGTTGCTCGAGCATCGAGTGCACCGGATACACCATCGCCACGAGCGCGCCCTGCGCCAGCAGCGCGGCGAGACCGACGTTCACCTCGTCGAGCGTGAGCCCGTCGAGCTGATATTCGCCCTGCCCGACGGCGCGCGCGTGGGGGAACACGGCCGGCAACAGGTCGACGCCGCGCGCCAGCGAGATGCGGTATGGCGTGCGGTCGCCGCCGTTCGGCTCGGCGACGCCGCGCACGTCGACGACGCGCTGCAGCCGCCCGTGATCGATGATCGCCACGCGGTCGGCCAGCCGCGCCAGCTCGTCCAGGTTGTGCGACGCGATGAGAATCACACGGTCGTCGCGCCGCAGGCTGGTCACGACGTCTCGGAACCGCTGCGTCCACACCGGATCGAGCCCGTGCGTCGGCTCGTCGAGCACGATCACGCGCTCCTCACGGAGAAGCGCCTGTGCCAGCCCGAGACGCTGCAACGTCCCCTTGGAGAGCTGCTTCACCCGCTTCGCACGGTGCTCGCCGAGACCCATCCAGTCGATCATCGCCTCGACGCGCGCGTCGCGCGCATCTGCCGTCACGCCCGCGAGCAATGCGTAGCGCTTCAGCGTTTCCTCCGCGCGCCACCCGGGCGGGATATTCACCAGCTCGGAGAGGTATGAGACGCCGTGCGCCTCGACGTAGCGGCGCGGGTCGAGGCCAGCGATGCGGATCGTCCCCTCGCTCGGCCCCAGGTAGCCCAGCAGGAGGGAGATCAGCGTGCTCTTGCCCGCCCCGTTCGGACCAGCCACGCCGAACACCTCACCGGCGTGCAGCTCGATCGAGAAATCTTCCAGCGCGCGCACCTCGCGCCCGAACGGGCTGCGGTAGCGCTTCCCCACATGGTCGAACGCGATCACGACGTCTGCGCGCGAGGGGGAGTGAGCCGGCCCGGGCGCCGAGACCGCGTCCGCGGTCTCGGCCGCTCAGCGAGGATACGGCTGACCGGTGGCGGGAGGCAGCGAGCCCGCCGGCGGCACGACCTGAGTTCCGGGCGTTCCCGTTCGCATTCCGGGCGTTCCGACGGATCCGGGCGGCGGAGTGCAGCTGCTCCAGGCGCCGGCGCCCGCGCGGGTGATCCACCGTGTTCCCTCGTCGATGCGGCCGAGCCGCACGAGCGAGCAGCCGAGGAAACCCTGCGAGAGTCTGTCCGTCGTGTCGGCCTGCACGGCGCGCAGGTAGAACCGTCGAGCCGCGTCGTAGTTCTGCTGGACGAAGCTCACCGACGCGAGCTCGCGCAGGGCGACGCCGCTGTTCGGACCGAGGCGAACGGCGGTCACCGCCTCGGTGTTCGCCGTGTTCATGTTCCCTGCCTCGCGCGCCATCCGCGCGAGGTAGACGTGCGGCATCGGATCGTTGGGATCGTCCTTCGCCGCCTTCAGGAACTCTCCCGCCGCGGCCTCGCGCCGGCCTTCACGGTACGCCTTCACGCCATTGTTGAACGCAGAGCTCCCGCGACGCCCCATGAGCGCGAACGCCGCGATACCGCCGACGACCAGCAGCGCGACGAGCCCGAGCAGGGGTGCGACCCAGCGCGGCCGCGCGCGCTCCGCCGGCACCGCGACGGGTGCGCCCTCGAACCGCTCGCGCGCGCTCGGATCGAGCGGTCCATCGGGCGTGTACGCGCCGCCTCGCGATCGCGCCGCCGCGCCGGCGGCGGTCGCCGCCGGAACTGCCGGAGCCGCCGTGGCAGCGGTTGCGGTGGCGGCCGCGCTGGGCGACGGCGCAGCGGCTGAGGGCTCGCCCATCAGCCCCGCCTCGAGCTTGACGAACGCGTCGCGCGATGCGTTGACGTCGCCGTCGGTGGGCTTGTAATCCACGCGCGCCGCCCGCTCGCGCGCCGCGTGGAACTCCGCCAGCGCGTTCGCCTGCTCGAGCGAGAGGAAGTGTCGCTGGCGGAGCTCGCGGATGAGCATCTGCCCGGTGAGCGCGGAGCCGCCGATCAGCGAGCGGAGGCCCGTCTCGGTGGCGGTCCAGGCCTCGATGAGGTCCGCGGCGAGATCCTCGCTGTCGCGGGCCATGCTCAGCCTCGCGACGATCGGTCGCGCCGAGCTGATCGCGTCCAGGGCGGCCCTTTGGGAGCCGGCGGTCATCGAACGATGCGCAGCATCCCTGCGTCCGCGCTCCCGCGAACGAACAGCTCCGCGTCGTGGCTCGGTACGCGCACGCCCGTCTCCCGATAGGTGCGCTTCGCCATCTGCGTCATGTAGTCGCGAAGCGTCCCCTCCCCGTTCTGCCCCGCCTCCGCATCCGCGTCTCGCATCGAGCGCACGATCTCCTCCCACGATCCGGTGAGCCGACGACCTTCCCGCGTGAGGATCGAGTGCACGCCCAGCCCGATGTCGGGCGACCCAGCCTCGTCCTCCGCCTTCGCGTCGGCGAGGGAGGAAAGAAGCGTGCCGAACAGCTCGAGCTGACCGCGTGCGACTTCGACTTCCCCGCTCTCGTTCGCCACGGCGCCGTCGACCTCGATGAACAGCTCGTCGATGTCGTCCAGCTCCCCACCGAGCTCCGTGAGACGCTCCTCCCAGGGCTTCAGGTCGTCGTCGTGCTCCTCGAGCTTGTACGCCGCACGCTTGAGCTCGATAAGCCGCCAGATCCCGAGCTCGTCCCAGTGATCCTCGGTCGACGTCCGCTCGAAGTGGTAGAGCGAGGCCTCGTAGTCGCCGCGGTCGTACAGGATGTTCGCCAGATAGATGCGCGCTTCCGCGTGCTCGTTGTCCACCTGAAGCGACTTCCGGAGCGACGCGATGGCCGCGTCGTCCTCTCCCAGCCGGTGCTGCGCGTAGCCGACGCAGGCGATCGCCTCGGCGCTCTCCGGTGCCTGCTGGACCGCGACTTCGAAGAACTCCTGCGACACCGCGAACAGCTCGCGGCGATCGCGGAGCGAAGCCTCACGGAACAGCGCACGACCGATCTGGAGCATCAGGTCCAGGTCGTCGGCATACCCCAGCTCGAGCGTGCGCCGGAAGCAGCGGAGCGCCGCCTCCTCGAGCCCGAACTTGAGCAGTGTCTCGGCGAGCCCGGCCAGCGCGTCCTCGTGCTCCGGCTCGAGCACCAACGCTTCCTCGAAGCTGCGACGCGCCCAGGCGAATTCCTCCCGGGCGAGGCGAGCGTACCCCACGCCAATGTGCAGCTCCACCGAGGTCGGATAGAGTGCGAGCCCTTCACGCAGAACGGACAGCGCCTCGTCGTACTGGCCTTCGTTGTAGAGCTGATGGGCGCGCTCGTCGTACTCTTCGGAGCTCAGGAACGGGGTGGGCATGGGTACAGAAGCCTCCGGCTCGTGAGGGGTGCCCTATAGTACCATTGCGTGAGCGCCAAGTTCAACGTCTTGACGACTCACCCGAGAACAAATTGCAGTTGGCAGGCCGCCGGTTCCTCAATTCTGCCCGTCACGCGCAAGTTCGACCGCAATCGCACCGGCGAGGAGGGCATTTTCCTCCAGCAAACCGAGGTTGGCTTCGAGGGAGCGGCCGCCCGTGGCCCGCTCAACGGCGCCGAGGAGAAAGGGGGTGACGGCCGCCCCGCGCACGTTCCCCGCCCGCGCTTCGTCGAGCGCCTGGGCAACGGCGCGGTCCACCGTCTCCGGATCGAGAGCCACCTCGGACGGTGGGGGCTGGACGACGAGCGTCGCCTGCGGTCGTCCGAGGTCGCGTGCGGCCCGATGGATCTCGGCGATCGCCCGCGCGCTGTCCGCGCGCGCTGGAAGCCGGAAGCCGGTCGTGCGCGTGAAGAAGCCGGGCATCTCGTCCGTTCCGTAGCCGACGATCGTGACGCCGAGTGTCTCCAGACGCTCGAGCGTGGCGGCGAGGTCGAGGATCGATTTGGCGCCGGCGCACACCACAACCATCGGCGTTCGGGCGAGCTCGTCGAGGTCCGCCGACTCGTCGAACGGGGCATCGCGATGGATCCCGCCGATCCCGCCGGTGGCGAAGACGCTGGCGCCCCCGGAGTGCGCGAGCACGAGCGACGCGGCTACCGTGGTGGCGCCGTCGGCCCGCTGCGCCACGGCGACCGGGAGATCGCGCGCCGAGACCTTGCGGATTCCATCGCGACGGAGGAATCGCTCGAGCTCCTCATGATCGAGACCGAGCGCGCATACGCCCTGGACGACGCCCGTCACGGCGGCGAGCGCGCCCGAGCGTGCGGCGGCGCTCGTCATGCGATCCAGTGCGGCGCGATTGGCGGGGATGGGCAATCCCTGCGCGAGTACCGAGCTCTCCAGCGCGACGACCGGCCGGCCCCAGGCGAGGGCGTCAGCGACCGGTAACAAAACACGAAGCGCGGACATTGCTAGCTAAGCTAGCCGTCCGCGCTTGGTGGCGCTTCGAAGCGGTCCCCACCGCTAGGTGCGCTCACGGGCCCCTCCCTTCGTCCATCGTTCCCGCGTGGTGAATTGGATAGCAGGATGTGTGCCCGCGCGCGCGGGCGACGCGGAGCGCCGCCGTGACTTGTGACCTAGTGGCTCAGTGACTCAGAACCGGCCTCGGGAGGCAAACGCTTCCCGAGGCCGTCACTCAGTCACTCAGTCACTGAGTCACTGAGTCACTGAGTCACTGAGTCACTGAGTCACTGAGTCACTGGTTTTCGTCACTGAGTCACTGGTTTCCTCGGCCATGCCCCTGCGATCGCTCGTCCCATGTTCGCCAGCGTCACCTGCGCCTCGTTGTCGATCAGCCATCGCTGGTCGACGTTCTCCTTCGTGAGCACGCACGCGACGACGCGCGACTGCAGTGGGAACAGCGCACACTCCGTCCGTACCTGATCCGTCGAGCCGGTCTTGTGCGGCACGGTCAGCCCATCGATGTAACGCTGCATCAATTCGAAGTCGTCGTTGTGCGCCAGGATGTCGAGCATCGTGCTGTCCCCCTTTTGGCTCACCGCTTTCCCCTCGGCGAGCAACGCGAACAGCCGCACCATCTCGTTCGGCGTCGTCACCCCCAGCCCGTATTTCACCGAGCTGTCCATCGCGACGCTCGCCATCCGCAAGTAGGTCTTGGAGTGCACCTTCGTGTGCGGGAGACCGAGCTTCTCCATCTTGTCCCATACGCGCCGGATGACGATGCGGTCGAGCAGCAGGTTCGTCGCCGTGTTGTC
>Ga0066652_100001248_pt1 | contig 13023 bp, 6 predicted proteins | sample GraSoiAngelo_101_FD_71413 | JGI IMG/M metagenome (GOLD analysis project Ga0066652, IMG submission 71413) | Grasslands soil microbial communities from the Angelo Coastal Reserve, California, USA - 14_0903_02_30cm | ecosystem: Environmental > Terrestrial > Soil > Grasslands | place: USA...
ACGCTGGTTCGTGGCCGTTCGGGTTCAACTCACCAATCAACCGACCAGCTATCCAGCTATCCAACCAACCAACTCACCGCGTCTCACACCTCCGCTGTGCCCGCAAACCCGGGCGCTTTCCTCACCTTCGACGCCTGCTCATAGGCGTAGGCGAGCTTTATCAGAGTTGCCTCGCTCCATGCGCGGCCCATGAAGGTGAGGCCGAGGGGCAGGCCGCGAGTGTAGCCCATGGGTACCGTGATGGCGGGATAGCCGGCGACCGCGCACGGAGTGGTGCTGCTTCCTCCCGAACCCGCGTCGCCATTCACCAGATCGATCAGCCAGGGTGCGCCCGACGTCGGCGCGACGATCGCGTCGACGCGATGCTTCGCGAACGTCGCGTCGAGCCCCTGGGTGCGCGACATCGTGCGACAGTGCGCGAGCGCCTTCCGATAGCCGGTGCTCGTGAGCGGTCCCTTCTTCGCCGACATCTCGAAGATCTCCTGCTTGAAGTACGGCAGCTCGACGTCGGCGTGGGCGCGGTTGAAGGCGATGAGCGCGTCGAGCGTGCGCGCGCGGACTCCGGGCGAGCGCGTGGCGAGGTAGCGCTCGAGGTCGGGCTTGAACTCGTACAGCAGGACGTCGAACTCGGCGTCGCCGATCTTGCTCACGGTGGTGATGTTCGCCGGGTCCACGATCACGGCGCCGCGATCCTTCATCACGGCGAGCGCGCGCTCGAACGCCGCGTCGGCCGCGTCGCTGTAGCCGGTGAGCTTCTCGCGTGCGACACCGATGCGCGCGCCCTTCAATCCGTTCGGATCGAGCGCGGCCACGTAGTCCGCCATGCGGGCGCCACTCGTCGCCGCATCGCGCGGGTCCGCGCCGGCGATCACGCCGAGGAGCACGGCGGCATCGGTGACGGAGCGGCACATCGGGCCGGCGGTGTCCTGCGTGTGCGAGATCGGGACGATGCCGCTCCGGCTCACGAGCCCCACGGTCGGCTTGAGGCCCACGAGCGAGCACGCCGCCGACGGTGAGGTGATCGATCCGTCGGTCTCGGTCCCGATGGCCACCGTGCAGTAGTTCGACGCAGCGGCGATACCCGAGCCGGAGCTCGAGCCCGATGGGGTACGATCGAGGGCGTACGGGTTTCGCGCCTGACCGCCGCGCGCGGACCATCCGCTCGTCGAGTGCGTCGAACGGAAGTTGGCCCACTCGCTGAGGTTCGTCTTGCCGAGCACGATCGCGCCCGCGGCGCGGAGGCGCTCGACGATGAACGCATCGCGCGAAGGGCGCTCGCCGGCGAGTGCCTCCGAGCCGGCGGTGGTGTGCATGCGATCCGCCGTATCGATGTTGTCCTTCACGAGAACGGGGATGCCGTGCAGCGGTCCGCGGCGCTTGCCGGCGCGCCGCTCCGCGTCCAACGCGGTGGCGATGTCGAGCGCCTCGGGGTTGGTCTCGAGCACCGCACGGAGCTTCGGCCCCTGCGCGTCGAGCGACTCGATGCGCTGCAGATAGCGTTCGACGAGCTGGCGCGACGTGAGCTCGCCGCGCGTGAGCGCCGCCTGCCATTCGGCGACGGAACGCTCTTCGACGTCGAACGCACCGCCCGCGACGGATCGCGCGGCGACGGCGCCGCTCGCGGCGGTGGCGATGTCGGGCGTCGACGCGATGGCGCCGGCAACGGTGGCCGAGGCGCCGAGCGCGACGAAGATGCGCCGCGAGATCGGGGGGTCGCTCGGAGGAGGAATCGGGACGGGCATGGGCACGAGGCGGGAAAGGGAGGCCGATATTGGAAGGCGCTGCGGTCCCGAGCAAGGCGTGAGTGTGCTGGTCGGTGCGAGCCGCGTGAGACGTCGGGCGAGCATCGGCGGTACAGTGCTGGAGCCGGGCTCAGCGGATCGAAATCAGCGGAGACGGGCGTCCCTCCTTCTGTGTGATGTAAGCCACAATCGGAACACTACTTGCCTTCATTTCGGGCACTTGGCGCGAAGCGGCGACGAGGCTGCGGTCCGCGACGTTTCGGATAGAGGGGTGGCGCGATGGGACTGGTCGAATTTGCCGATAGCGATGGAGTTCGTTGGCGAGCGTGGCATGTCGAGACGCCCCCGTCGCGAGCCCATCTGATGGATCCGCAGTATCGACAGGGGTGGCTGGTGTTCGAACGTCAAGACGGAGCGGAGCGGCGGCGGCTGAGCCCCGTTCCGGAGGGCTGGGCGTCCATGCCGAGCAAGCGATTGGCGTTGATGTGTCGCGCTGCTGTTCCGGTGGTGGCAGGAAAGACCACCCCAACCGGGCCGAATGCGGTCTGGAGTCAGCCGGATACGGATGCGAGGTAGGGCAGTTCTCGGTTGACGGTTTCACGGTTTACGGCCGGCCTCGGGAAGCTCCTGCGTCCCGAGGCCGGCCGTTCAGCGTTCATCGTCAATCGTCAACGGCTTTATGCACCCTTGACTTGACGCCCTCGCCGACCAACCTTTCATCCGGATACACGGATGATACAGGCCCGCCCCATCTTCGATCGCCTCAGCGCGCTCGCCGACCCCACCCGGAGCCGGCTGCTGCTGCTGCTCGACCGGCATGAGCTCACCGTGGGCGAGTTGTGCGCCGCGCTGCAGCTGCCGCAGAGCACCGTGAGCCGGCATCTCAAGACGCTGGCCGACGAGGGGTGGGTGCTGGCGCGCGCCGAAGGGACGAGCCGCCGATATGCGATGCCGCGCACGGCGCTCGATCCGTCCGCACGCGGGCTCTGGCAGCTCGTGCGCGATCAGGTGGGCGCCACGCCGTCGGCGCGACAGGATCTGCTGCGCGCCGAGCGACTACTGCAGGAGCGGCGCACCGCGTCGCAGGCGTTCTTCTCGTCGACGGCCGGTCAATGGGACCGCGTGCGCGCGGAGCTCTACGGCGCGCGCACCGACCTCGCTCCGCTCGCCGCGCTCCTCGATCCCGCGTCGGTCGTCGGCGATCTAGGATGCGGCACGGGGCAGACGGCTGCTGCGGTGGCGCCTTTCGTCGCGCAGGTCGTCGCCGTCGATGAATCCGAGGCAATGCTCGCCGCGGCGCGCGAGCGCGTCGGCCACCACGAGACCGTCGCGTTGCGGAGCGGCCGACTCGAGGCGCTGCCGATCGATGACGCGTCGCTCGACGTCGCCGTGCTGTCGCTCGTGCTCCACTTCGTCGTCGACCCGGCAGCCGTGCTTCGCGAGGCGGCGCGCGCGCTGCGACCGGGCGGCTGCCTGCTCGTCGTCGACATGGAGCCGCACGAGCGCGAGGACTATCGCGCGACGATGGGCCACCTCTGGCTCGGCTTCTCGGCCGAGCAGCTCGGCGCATGGCTCGGGGGCGCGGGATTCGCGGCGCCACGCATCGTCCCGCTCGCCCCGGATCCACAGGCGAAAGGTCCCGCGCTGTTCACGGCGCGAGCAATTCGATTGCAGTGACTCAGTGATTCAGTGATTCAGTGACTCAGTGACTCAGTGACTCAGTGACTCGATAGAGAACGGAACACGCATTCACTCACGATCCACCACTCACAACTCACCACCGGTTGTCATGGCTACCACCACCCGTCCGTCATTCACCACTGCGCTCGACCGCCCTGCGTTCAAGGTGGCCGACCTGTCGCTGGCCGAATTCGGCCGCAAGGAGATCCGTCTCGCCGAGCAGGAGATGCCCGGTCTGATGGCGTTGCGCGCGGAGTACGAGGGAAAGAAACCCCTCGCCGGCGCGAAGATCATGGGCTCGCTGCACATGACCGTGCAGACGGCCGTGCTCATCGAGACGCTCGTGGCGCTCGGCGCCGATGTGCGCTGGGTGAGCTGCAACATCTTCTCGACGCAGGACCACGCTGCCGCCGCGGTGGCGGTGGGCAAGGACGGCACGGTCGACCATCCGAAGGGCGTGCCCGTGTTCGCCTGGAAGGGGGAGACGCTCGAGGAATATTGGTGGTGCACCGAGCAGGCGCTGATGTGGCCCGACGGCTCGGGGCCGAACCTGCTGCTGGACGACGGCGGCGACGCGACGCTGCTCGTGCACCGCGGCGCCGACTACGAGGCGGCCGGTGCGATACCCGAGTTCGACGCCGAGAACGAGCCGGAGGAGTGGGGGATCATCCTCGAGCTCCTTCGCAGCGAAGCGACGAAGAATCCCGGCCGCTGGACGAAGGTGGCGGCGGAGATCCGCGGCGTGTCGGAGGAGACGACGACCGGAGTGCACCGCCTGTACGAGATGATGCAAGCCGGCACGCTCCGCTTCCCGGCGATCAACGTCAACGACTCCGTGACGAAATCGAAGTTCGACAACCTGTACGGCTGCCGGCACTCGCTCACCGACGGCATCCTGCGCGCGAGCGACGTGATGCTGGCCGGCAAGGTAGCGGTGGTGTTCGGCTACGGGGACGTGGGCAAGGGTTGCGCGCAGTCACTCAGGGGCCAGGGCGCGCGCGTGATCATCACCGAGATCGATCCGATCTGCGCACTCCAGGCGGCGATGGAGGGCTATCAGGTCACGACGCTCGACGAAGTCGTGCGCACGGCCGACATCTTCATCACGGCGACGGGGAACAAGAACATCATCTCCGTGGATGACATGGCGAAGATGAAGGACAAGGCGATCGTCGGGAACATCGGCCACTTCGACAACGAGATCGACATGGCCGGCCTGAAGAAGAAGGGAATCACGCGGATCAACATCAAGCCGCAATACGACGAGTACGTGTTCCCCGACGGCCACAGCGTGATGATCCTTGCTGAGGGGCGACTACTCAATCTCGGTTGTGCCACCGGCCACCCGAGCTTCGTGATGTCGGCGTCGTTCACGAACCAGGTGATGGCGCAGCTCGAGCTGCATCGGAACGCGGACAAGCTGGAGCGGAAGGTGTACACGCTGCCGAAGCACCTCGACGAGAAGGTGGCGCGGCTGCACCTGGACAAGCTGGGCGTGAAGCTGACGAAGCTGACGCCGGATCAGGCGGCGTACATCGGCGTGCCGGTGGAGGGGCCGTACAAGGCGGAGCATTATCGGTACTAGAACGGCGGTGGGGAGTGGGGGGTGGTGAGCTCACGGCCTCACCCCACCCACCTCCCCCACGAACATCCACACCGTGTCCTCGAACGTGCCCTGGTGATGTCCGACGGTGTTCGGGAGGCCGGCGGGCCCCTGTTGGGCCGCGGTGGTGAACTTGGTGCCGATACCGGCGATGCCGCGAAGGAAGGACAGGTTGCCCGGCGGATACACCATGTGTGCGTTGCGAGGCTCGGCCCCGGCGGCGGTGGGCTCACTCGGCGTCAGCACCCGGAGGAACTGGTCGGTGGACCCGAAGACGATCGTGATCGGCGCTTCCTTCGTCTCGAGCGTCGCCCAGTACGTGTCCTCGTGGAAGCCCTTGAACTCGGGATAGTCCCACGACAGCCCGGTCTGCGTGTCGTTGTACTTCTTCCGCCAGACATCGAACTCGACGCCCTTCAGGCGGTTCTTGTAGACGCGGTACGGTCCGCGACCGAGCCAGCGCATCCCGGTCACCTGCTGCTCCGGATAGTCGAAGGTGACGCCCATGTAGGTTTCCGGCCCGCGCGGATGGTACGCGTAGTCGAGTCGCAGCCACCCGCTGGGCGCGAGGCGCCAGGTGACGCGCTGCAGCTCGCCGTCGTAGAGCGCTTCGATGACGGTGTCGTTGCCGTCGACTCTCGTCGAGATGGAGCGAAGCGTCGCGGTGCCTTCGACGAGACGCGGCCCGTCGGTGAGCGAGATGCTCTTCCCATCGCGGCGGAGGCCGGCGAGGCGACCGGTCGCGCTGTCGATCCGCACCTCGGTGCCACCCGCGCGGAGCACGTAGGCACCGCCCACACGCTCGACGGCAACGCGCGATGTCGTGGATGCAGTGGCGGGCACGATCTGCGATGCGAACGCGCCAGGCGCCGCAATCATCCACGTCCACGTGTACAGGTCGCGGCCATAGGGGTCGGTCGCGGTCAGGGCGAGCGCATGGTGGCGGTGCCAATCGGCGGGGAGCGCGAGATGCAACGCGCCACCGTGGTGCGGCGCCACTCTCGGCGACGCGACCGTGCCGCGCGCCGCGACGCTGTGGCCGTCACTGCTCGTGCCCGGCCCGGCGAAGTCGAGCAGCTGCCACGCGAAGCGAAGCTGGTTCAGATCGGTGAAGTCGTATCGGTTCTCCACCTCGAGCGTGCCGTCGAAGGTGGACGGGAGCCGGCTCTGCTCGGCGCGCCGCACGTAGACTGGCGACCAGATGCGCTTGACCGTGTAGAAGCTCGCCTCCTTCTCGCGGTACGGACCGAGCAGTCCGTCCGGTGCCCGGTTGCCGGCGACATCGATCCTGCCGCCTTCGTCTTCACGCACGATCCCTTCGTCGGCGAACGACCAGATGAATCCACCGACGCCGACCGGGCTCGCGAGCGTGGCGTTCCACCACTCCTCGAGCCCTGCCCCGCCACCACCGTCGTACAATCCGTGGATCATCTCCGTCGGCATGAAGAGATCGTCGCCGTGGAAGAGCCAGCCTGCGCAGCAGTCGTAGGCCTCGTAGTGCCCGGTGTTGATCCCGTTGAAGTTCTCCCACGGGTGAATCACGGTGCGCTTCTGCGGGTCGTACTTCGCGAACTCGCCATCGAGTGCGCGATTCCAGCCGCCCTCGTTGCCGTTGTCCCAGAGCACGATCGACGGATGATTGACGTCGCGGTTCACGAGCTCCGGAACGAGCGGCATGCCGGCCGCCGTGCTGTACGACTTCTGCCATCCCGTGAGCTCGTCGAGCACGTAGAGGCCGAGCGAGTCGGCGACATCGAGGAAATGGCGGTCGGGCGGATAGTGCGACATCCGCACCGCGTTCATGTTCATCTCCTTCATGAGCTTCACGTCGGCGATGCTGAGCGCCTTGTTCGTCGCGCGGCCGGTCGTGGGCCAGAAGGTGTGGCGGTCGCTTCCCTTGAGGTGGATCGGCACGCCATTGACGTAGAAGCCGTCGTGCGGCCGCACTTCGACGGTGCGGAAACCGAAGGTCTCGACCACCTCGTGGACGGGCGCACCACGCGCCGTGAGCCGCACGCGCATGCGGTAGCGGTTGGGCCACTCCGCCGACCAGGGCCGCACGCCAGCGATCGTCGAGCGGAACGTGACACGCGAGCGACCACGCGGCACGGCGACGGAGAAGGGCGCGCCGACGGGAGCGCCGTTCATCTGCTCCACCTGCGCGGTGGCGCGGTCGACGGTCGTCGCGCTGTCGACGTCGACCTCGGCGCTGAAGGCGCCGGTGTGGCGTGCGTCGATCGCGACGTGGGCGATGTGCTGCACCGGCGCGGCCTCGAGCCACACCGGGCGGAAGATGCCGCCGAACAACCAGAAATCACTCTGGCGTTCGGCGCGGTTGATCGAGGAATCGGTGGAGAACTTCCTCACCGTGACCTCGAGCAGGTTGTCGTCGCCGGGCTTCACCAGATCGGTGACGTCGTAGCGGAACTCGTAGAAGCCGCCGCGATGCGTCGGTCCGGCACTGCGTCCATTGATGCGGACGTCGGTATCGGTCATCGACGCGCCGACGACGATGGCGACGCGCCGGCCGCGCCATTCGGCGGGGACGCGGAAGCGGTGGCGATACTCGCCGATGCTGTCGGGCGCCGGCGTGCGTGACCAGTCGTCGCCGTAGTGGTACGTGCCGAACCCCTGCATCTCCCAGTTCGACGGAACCGGAATGGTCGACCAGGTGCCGGCGCGGCGACCGCCGCTGACTCGGAACTCCCAGGGCACGGTGCTGTCGCTCCCGGTGCCGGAGAGGAACTGCCGTGCCGTCGCGAGTCGCGCCGGCTGGGCCGCGAGCGAAGAGGCAAGCGCCGACGACGCGAGCAGTGCGGCGAGGGTGACGCGGGCGCGCGAAGAGCGTGCGGCAGGGCGACGCATCAAGGGACGGAACTGGTGAAAGGGTGAGACGCTAGCCGAGGATACGGTGGGAAGCGGTGGTGTGTTGTCAGAACTGAGTGGGGAGTGGGGAGTGACTGCAAACGGGCTCGGGACGCTCCTCACCCCCAACTCCCCATCCCCCACCCACTACGGCTTGCCTCCGAACTCCGCCGAAAACTCCCTCATGAACGCCTCGAAGCTCGTCGGCTCCCGACCCGTGATGTCGCGGATGCTCGTCGTCATCATGTCGCCCTTTCCCGACTCGTACCATCGGTCGAGGTCGACGAGGTGGTTCGCGTAAATGTCGGGGACGCCGTGCGACTTCATGCCGGCGCGCATGTCGGCTTCGCTGAGCGCGACGACCTGCACCGGCGTGCCGGTGACGTCGCCGATCGTACGGGCCGCCTCGCGATAGGAGAACGAGCGGGGGCCGGTAAGCGTGTACGCCTGCTCGGCGTGACCGTTTTGCGAGAGGACGGTTGCCGCCACCCGCGCGACATCGCGCGTGTCGACGTGATTGAACACGGCGTCCGGAATCATCGTGTACATCGCGTGCTGCGCCCGGATCGTCGGCGCCATGAAGTTCGTGAAGTTCTGCATGTAGCTGGCCGGGCGAAGGAAGGTCCAGGCGATTCCGGATGCTTCGATCTCGCGCTCGACGGGGCGATGCGTCCGCGCGAAGCCGAACTCCTCCTCGGCTGCTCCGAAGACCGAGAGCTTCACGATGTGACGCACGCCGGCGGCCTTCGCCGCGCGCACGACGCTGGACTCTCCCTCGATCTGCCCCTCGACGCCCGTCGCGAGCAGGAACACGGCGTCCACGCCGTCGAGCGCGGGAGCCAGCGTCTCCGGGCGCGCGTAATCGACCGTCACCGCATCGAGCCCGGCGGCCTTCGCGCGCGTTGCCTTGTCGGCCGAGCGGTAGGCGGCGCGCGTCGGCATTCCCGCCGCGGCGAGCTCGTCGACCAAGGGACGTCCCACGTTGCCTCCAGCTCCGGTCACGAGAATCATCGTCGGTCCTCCGTGGAAGGATGTCGGGTGGTCCAATACTGCATCGCGTGATGCGGCTCCGTGGAGCCCGTGCACTGCCGAACTGGATCGCGGCGGAGATTCACCTTGCCGCGCGACTGAACCACCGGGGAGGCCAGCGGTAGGGGCGAGGAGCGGCCGACGCCATCCGGGATTGTGGGCGCTGTATCGCCGGCCAGACTCGACGATGGCACTCGCCTCGCACGGAGTCTGCCGTGGTCGCGACCAGCTCGCTCGTCGCAGCATCCCATAAGTCACTGCGGCGAATAGAGTTGAACCTGCGGCCCGGATTTCGCACCGAGGCGGGTCAGAGCTCGAACCCCTCTCGTCCGTGCACTTCCTCGCTCCACGCCTCCGCAGTCTGCTGGCGGCGTCACTCATGGTGGCGCCGTTCGCCGTTGCTGCCGGTCAGAGCGGCGGCGCGAGAGAAGCGCGGCCGGTCGTCGGACTGCACGACTCGATCGACGTCGCGTCGCTGGAGTTCGCGGGCGCGAAGGCAGTGTCGACGGACGACCTCAAGCGCATCGTGTTCACGCGCACCTCGAGCTGCCGGCTTCCCTTCCTCGTACCGCTCTGCAAGCTCACGCCGACACAGCTCTTCCGCGACCGGCGGCGTACGACCCCCGCGGCGCTCGGCGAGGACATCACCAAGCTGCGCGTGTACTACTGGCAGCGCGGATACCGCGACGCACAGGTGGACACGGTGCTCGTGCCGGCGAAGCGGGGGATGGCGGTGGCGTTCCGCATCGTCGAGGGCGAGCCGACGCGCGTCGGGACGCTGGACGTCTCGCAGCGCACGCGCGTGCTGACGCCCGAGGAGCTCGCTGGCGCGGTGGTGCTCAGGAGTGGAGACCCGCTCGATCTCGTCGCGCTGGACTCGACGCTGGCGCGGCTCCGCACGGCGGTCTGGAACAAGGGCTACGGTGACGTGCACATCGACACCGCAGTGCCGCGCCCCGATCCGTCGAAGGTCGTTCCGGTGAGGATCGACGTCGATCCGCGGTGGATCACGCGCGTGGGCCGAGTGGAGTTCGACGGCAACAGCGTGATGTCCGACGCGACGCTCCGGCGCGGTGTGCTGCTTCAGCCAGGTACGCTCTATACGCGCGACGCGGTGCTCGAGAGCCAGCGCCGGCTCTTCCAGTCGCCGGGCATCGGGCGGGCCGTAGTGGTGACGCCGCCCGCGGGGGACAGCATCAAGACGATCACCGTCGCGGTGAGCGAGCTGCGGGCGCGCCACATCGAGACGTCGATCGGGTTCAACACGATCGAGTTCGCGCAGGCAGCGGTCGAGCTGCGCCACAATGGGCTCGGTGCGGGCCGGTGGCTGCGGGCGCGCGTCGCGGCCGCGAACCTCCTCAGCGAACAGCTCAACGGCTGGGGGATCTTTCAGCGTGTCATTCCGGCCGACGCGACCTTCGACGTCGACGAATTCATGAAGCCGACGTATCAGGCGTCGCTCACGCTCACGCAGCCATGGATCGCCGGCGCCCGCACATCGGCGGCGGTGAGCGCGTTCGCCGGCCGGCGCTCGATCGTCGGCGTCGCGGTGGACGAGCATGCGGGCGCCTCGGTCGGCATCGTCCACGAGCTCGCGCCACGGCTCCCGATCGGCCTGAACTATCGGTTCGAGACGACGCGCGTCGAGGCAGGCGCAGTGTACTTCTGCTCGGCCTATGGCATCTGTGACGCATCGACCATCGCCGCGCTGGGCCGCAGGCAGCGGCTCGCCCCGATCGGCGTGAGCGGATGGATCGATCGCTCGGACGATCTCGACAGTCCGACGCGCGGCTACACGGGGGTGATCGACCTGGAGCACGCGTCGACGGCCACGGGCTCGACGTTCGCGCACGAGCGCGCTGCAGCGGATCTGTCGTACTACAAGCCGTTCGGGACGATCCCGTCGGACTACAACGTGACGAAGCCGCCGAAGGTGCTCGCGCTGCATGCGCGCGCCGGCATCGTGCGGCCACACGCGGGCGACCGCGCCTCGCTCGGCATCGCCGACGAGGGCGAGGGGGTGCTGCATCCGCGTGCTCGCTTCTACGCGGGCGGCATGCAGTCGGTGCGCGGGTTCGCCGAGAACGAGCTCGGGCCGCGCGTGCTGCAGGCGCGTCGCGCGTCGCTGCTGGCTGTCGGATGCACCGATGTCTCCATTGCCACTGGGGGGTGCGATCCGTCGGCTGTGCCGAACGATCAGTTGTTCGCGCGCCCCACCGGCGGCAGCAGTGTCGTGGAGGGAAGTGTCGAGCTGCGCATGCCGCTGGCGAAGAACCTGAGCGGCGTCGGGTTCGTCGACGGCGCGTACGTCGGCACGAGCGGCCTCTCGACCGTCGCGAAGGGGAAGGGTGCGGTCACGCCGGGGCTCGGGTTCCGCTACCGCTCGCCGCTCGGCGTTCTGCGGCTCGACTTCGGGCTGCGGCCGGTCGGGCACGAGTCGCTGCCGGTGGTCGTGGCGATACCCGACGTGGAAGGCAACGAGCGGGTGATACGCCTGACGCGCGAGAAGTCGTACTCACCGGTGGAGGATCCCTCGCCTGGAACATGGCACGCGATCGCGCGCCGGATCGTCGTGCACTTCGCGATGGGACAGGCGTTCTGATGGCGCAGCCGATCCCACGCTCGATGACGCCGCCGGAGACGAACGCACCGCCACCATCGCCGCGATCGGTGCGTCTCGTGCGCACGCTGCTCGCGACGGTCGTGCTCCCGATCATGCTCGGGCTCGCGATCGTGCTCGTCCTCGCGCTCACGCCCTGGGGCAATGAACGCGTGCGCCGGATCGTCGTCGCGCAGGCGAACGGCCGGATGCACGGCGACCTCGCGATCGGCTCGCTGCGGGGGAACCTGCTCTCGGGGGCGACGCTCACCGACGTCCGGCTCGTCGACAGCACGCGCCGCCCGCTGTTCAGCGCGCGGCGCGTGCAGGTGCGCTATGCGCTCGGTCCCGCACTGCGCGGCCACCTCGTGCTGCACTCGCTCGTCGTCGATACCCCGGTCGTGCTGTTGGACAAGCAGCCCAGTGCGCGCTGGAACTTTCAGTCGCTGATGCGCTCCAGCGGACGGCCGCGCGACACCACGCAGCACCGCGCGCCTCCCGAGCTCGCGGACGTCACGATCCATCACGGGCACTTTCTCTACCGGCGCCCGTGGAGTCCCGACACGACGCTCACCGCCGACAAGCGCGATTCGGCGATCGCCGCGGCGCTCGGCGGCAAGTCGAGGAGCCGAGTGGAGCGGGTCCCGGGCGGATTCCAGCGCGTGGTGGAGTATCGGGACATCGACACGCGGCTCCCCTCGGTGCGCATGGGGCACGACGGCCAGCCGACGGCGGTGGAGATCGCGTCGCTCTCGATGATCGGCGCGCCCTATCGCGAGCCGGTGATCGACGTGCGCTCCCTCGTCGGGACACTCTATGCGACGAAGGACTCGCTCTGGTGGCGCGGTGCGCGGATGGTCCTTCCCGGCTCGCGGGTGAGCGGCGACGGCACGATCGGATTCCATCGGCTGGGCTTCTGGCTGGACCTCAGAGGCGCACCGATCGCGTTCGCCGACCTGCAGTGGGTGAACCCGCGCATGCCGCCGTCCGGGGGAGGTACGCTGCGCTACGCGATGCGCATCCACGGCGACACGACGACGCTCTCCCTGGCCGACGCGAACGTGCGGTATCGCGAGGCGACGGTGATCGGTGGGATGGCCGTGACGCGGATCCACCCGAAGGGCGAGGAGGCGCAGCTCATCGTCGACGGATCCGATCTCACGGTGTCGCAGCTCGGCACGGACATCATCAAGGAGCTCGCGCCGAGCTTCGATCTGAAGCGCCGCGGCACGTTCAAGGGGAAGATCAGGCTCCAAGGGCCGACGGACACGCTGCGGCTCGACGCCAACGTGAAATTCGAGGACGTGAGCGCAGGGCTCAGCCAGCTCGAGGCGCACGGCACGGTGGCGCTCGGCGCCGATCCTCGCGCGAGGGGCCTCGAGGTCGCGCTTCGTCCGCTGCGCCTCGCTACGCTCGAAGGGATGGGGTTGCACGTGCCACTGCACGGCGTGCTCACGGGCACTGCGACGGTGGACGGCGCGCGCTCGAGCGGTTGGCGCGGCCGC
>Ga0066652_100001250_pt1 | contig 13010 bp, 10 predicted proteins | sample GraSoiAngelo_101_FD_71413 | JGI IMG/M metagenome (GOLD analysis project Ga0066652, IMG submission 71413) | Grasslands soil microbial communities from the Angelo Coastal Reserve, California, USA - 14_0903_02_30cm | ecosystem: Environmental > Terrestrial > Soil > Grasslands | place: USA...
GCGTGCGCCATCTGGATGTAGTACACGGGATTCTCTTCGCTCTGCGACCGCGCGAGATCGACGTCGAACGAGAGCTGCGAATCCCCCTTTCGCATGAGGAAGAAGTAGCGGACCGCGTCGCGGCCCACCCACTCGATCAGGTCGCGCACGGTGACGTAGCTGCCGGCGCGCTTGGAGATCTTCACCTCCTCGCCGCCCATCATCACCGTCACCATCTGGTGGAGCACGTACTCCGGGTACCCCTCGGGGATGCCGATGCCGAGCGCCTGGAGTCCAGCCCGCACGCGCGTGACGGTGCTGTGGTGATCGGATCCCTGGACATTGATCGCGCGAGTGAAGCCGCGCTCCCACTTCGTGACGTGGTACGCGACGTCCGGTACGAAGTAGGTGTACGTGCCCCCCTTCGCGGCACTCTTGCGCATGACGCGATCCTGGTCGTCGCCGTAGTCGGTGGTACGCAGGAAGAGGGCGCCGTCCTTCTCGTACGTCCTGCCGCTCGCGATCAGTGCAGCGACGGTGCGGTCGACGCGCCCGTCGGTGTAGAGCGAGCTCTCGAGGTAGTACGTGTCGAACTTCACGCCGAACGCCTGGAGATCGGCGTCCTGCTCCTTGCGGAGCATCTCCACGGCGAGCTCGCGCGCGGCGGTTCCGGCGCCCGTCATCGTGAAGATGTCGCCGACGATGAGCGTCTGCTCCGTCGAAAGCTGCTCCGCCAGCGCTGCGTGCTTCTTGAGGAAATCCTCGGCGATGTCCTTGATGTACTCGCCGTGATAACCGCCCTCCGGAATCTCCAGTGGCTCGCCACGCATCTCGCGCACGCGCGCGAGGGTGCTCCGCGCCAGATTCTCGATCTGCACGCCCGAGTCGTTGTAGTAGAACTCGCGCGAGACTTTCCAACCGGTCCACTCGAGCAGCGACGAGATCGCGTCGCCCAGTGCGGCCTGGCGGCCGTGCCCGACGTGCAGCGGACCGGTGGGGTTCGCACTGACGAACTCCACGACGACGGGCCGGCCCGCGCCACTCGTCGTGCGGCCGTAGCCTTCCCCGGCTGCGACGAGCGCGGCGATCCCCTGCGCGACGCGCGCCGCATCGAGACGGAAATTGATGAAGCCCGGTCCCGCGATCTCCGCCGACGCGATCCCCGCCGCCTGCCGGTCGATCGACGCGACGATCTGCTGCGCGAGGTCGCGCGGCTTCCGGCCGAGCGGCTTGGCGAGCACCATCGCGAGGTTGGTGGCCCAGTCCCCGAACGACGGATCACGCGGACGCTCGAGCACCGGCTCCGTCCGCGCGGGCGCGCCAAGGCTCTGCGCGGCGCGCGTCAACTCGGCGCGCAGCGCGTCCAGGCCGTCGCTCACTCGCTACTGCTCGGCTTGGGCGCGGGCTTCGACTCCGCCGGCTTGGCGTCGCTCTTCGCGGACTCGCCCGCGGCTTTGTCCGACGACGGAGCGGCGCCGTCGCCGCCGGCGGACGACGACTCGGCCGTCTTCCCTTCGCCCTTCGAGTCGGAGGGCGCCTTCTTCTTGTGGGCGTCCTTGCCGTAGTCGGTCAGGTAGAACCCCGACCCCTTGAAGTGCAGTCCCGCGCCGACGGACATGATCCGCTCGGCCATCTTGCCGCACTCGGGACAAGCGGTCTGGGCTTCGGCGGTGCCGATCGTGCGATAGAACCGCTCGAACTCGTGGCCCAGCGGACAGCGAAACTCGTAAGTTGGCATCGATATGAGACTTAGGCGACTCGTGCGCAAGATCGAATACTAGCCGCCAGCCCGGACCGCTACAAGCCCGCGATGCGCGCCAACCACGTGTGACTCAGTGCCCGTACACCGAGATCCCCAGGAGAAGCTGAATCTGGTCCAGGTCATCCGCGTCTCCGTCGGTCCAGACGTGCGCATAGTTCAGCTCTGGTCGAAACGCGAAGCGCGCTCCGAAGGGGAACTTCGCGCCGAAGCCGATGCCGGCCGCGGGGGAGGTCGACGTGCTCTCCCCCGTCGCCGAGACGAACTGCAGCGCCGCGAACGGCCGGAGGTAGGGCTGGGTCTCAAATCGCGAGCGCGCGAAGTGGTAGAGCGCGCCGAGCCCGAACTCCAGTTGGGTGAATCTGTTCCCGCTACCGTTCGCGGAGACGAAGCCGAGATTCGGCTCGAACTCGAGGAGGTGTGAGGCGAAGAAGCCGGCACGCAACCGGGCGGCAGGAATCGAGACCGCGGTCGCGCTGGGATCGAGTGTGAAGGTCGCGGCGGCATCGATGCCGTATTCCGGCGGCGTGCCGACATCCCGATATCGACCGCGCTGCGCGTGCACGGGGCTGGCATACACGAGGAGTCCTGCGGCGACGAGCGCCGTGAGTACACGAGTCATCTTGCGCTCCGGAAGAAGGGGCGAAGCCGTCGCGCGCCTCTGCGGTGCAGCTCGAGGCGCCGCTGCGATGTCCCGTTGGACAGCACGAGCGGCACCGGGGTTGTCAGCCGGGCCGGTAGGTCCCCCACCGCTCGCGCAGCACGTCGCTGATCTCGCCGACGCTGGCGCGGGCGCGCACGGCGTCCACGATCAACGGCATCAGCGGTACGCGGCCCCCAGCGCCGTCGCGGGCATAGCCGTCGGCGGCAGAACGCAGCGCGCCCAGCGCGGCCGCGACGCTGACCCCGTCGCGTCGCGCGCGTGTCTCGGTCAACCGCGCGACCTGGTCACGCTCGAGGGCGGAGTAGTCCGGCGTCGGCACCACGGGCACCTCCGAGCCGTCGGCGAAGCGATTGACGCCGACGAGGACCGATTCGCCCCGCTCGACGCGAAGCTGATGTTCATACGCCGAGCGTCCGATCTCCTCCTGGAAGAACCCCGCCTCGATGGCCCGCGCCGCGCCTCCGAGCTCGTCGACGCGCCCGAGCAGCTGCATCGCACCATTCTCGAGCGCTGAAGTGAGCTCCTCCACGTAATAGCTCCCGGCGAGCGGATCGGCGGTGAGCGCCGCACCGCTCTCGAAGCCGACGATCTGCTGCGTGCGCAGCGCCAGCGTCGCCGCTTCCGCCGAGGGAAGAGACAGCGCTTCATCGTAGCCGTTGGTGTGCAGCGACTGCGTTCCGCCCAGCACCGCGGCGAGCGCCTGCACGGTGACGCGCACGACGTTGTTCAGCGGCTGCTGCGCCTGGAGCGTCACGCCGCCCGTCTGCGTGTGGAAGCGGAGCCGGCAGCTCGCGTCGCTCGCGTCATAGCGCTCGCGCATCAGGCGCGCATACATGCGTCGCGCGGCGCGGAACTTCGCGACCTCCTCGAACAGGTCGCTGTGAGCGGCGAAGAAGAACGACAGCCGTGGTGCAAAGTCGTCGATCGCGAGCCCTGCATCGCGCGCGCGCACGACGTACTCCATCGCGTTCGCGAAGGTGAACGCCAGCTCCTGCACGGCCGTCGATCCGGCTTCGCGGATGTGATAGCCCGAGATCGAGATGGGGTTCCAGCTCGGCACCTCCTCGGCACAGAACCGGAAGATCTCGGTGATCAGCGCGAGCGACGGGCCGGGCGGATAGATGTAGGTGCCGCGCGCCACGTACTCCTTGAGGATGTCGTTCTGAATCGTTCCGCCCAGCGCCGACCTCGCGATGCCGCGCTCCTCGGCCACGACGACGTACATCGCGAGGAGGATCGCCGCCGTCGCGTTGATCGTCATCGACGTCGTCACGCGATCGAGCGGAATCGCGTCGAGGAGGAGGTGCATGTCCTCCACCGTGTCGATCGCGACGCCGACGCGTCCGACCTCACCGTGCGCGCGCGGCGAATCCGAGTCGATCCCCATCTGCGTGGGAAGATCGAACGCGACGGAGAGGCCGGTCTGACCCTTCTCGAGCAGGAGCCGGAAGCGCTCGTTGGTCTGTCGCGCGGTACCGAAGCCGGCGTACTGCCGCATCGTCCAGAGGCGGCCGCGGTACATCGTCGGCTGCACGCCGCGCGTGTACGGAAACGACCCCGGGTCGCCGAGATCGCGCTCGTAGTCGATGGGCGCGTCGGCGGGACGATAGACGGGGGCGACCGGGAGCCCCGACGGCGTGAAGCGCGGGTCGGTGATCGCGGACCTCTAGGCGCCGACGAGCTCGGAATGATGCGCGAACGTCTGCAGCGCGAGGTCGACGTCGCTCTTCGAGCCCATGAACAGCGGCGTGCGCTGATGCAGCTCGCTCGGCTGCACGTCGAGCAGCCGCGTCTTCCCGTCGATCGCCGCGCCTCCCGCCTGCTCGCAGATGAACGCGAGCGGATTCGCCTCGTAGAGCAGTCGAAGCTTGCCCTGCGGGCTCTTGCGGCTGTGCGGATAACAGAAGACACCGCCGCCCAGCAGGTTGCGATGAAAGTCGGCGACGAGCGAGCCGACGTAGCGCACCGTGAGCGGGCGGCGCTCCCCCTCGAGCCCGCGATACTTGCGCATGAGCAGCTTCGTCGGCTCGTCCCAATGCTGCTCGTACGAGTCGTTCACCGAGAGGAATTGTCCCTCGTCGGGCGTGCGGATGTTGGGATGCGAGAGGAGGAACTCCCCGATCGACGGATCGAGCGTGAAGCCGTGCGCGCCCTGCCCCGTGGTGTAGACGAGCATCGTGCTGGATCCGTAGATCACGTAGCCCGCCGCGACCTGGCGACGCCCGGGCTGGAGCAGGTCCTCCATCTCACCGTTTCGTCCGCGCGTGATCTTCTGCACGATGCTGAACACGGTGCCGACGGGCACGTTGACGTCGATGTTCGACGAGCCGTCGAGCGGATCGAACAGGAGGCAGTACTTCCCGCACTTGAAGGACTCGGGAATCGGGATGATCCCCTCCACCTCCTCGGAGGCCATCGCGCACAGCCGGCCGCCATGATCGACGGCCTTGACGATGGTCTCATTCGCGAAGATGTCGAGCTTCTGCTGGATCTCGCCCTGGATGTTCGCGTCGGTCGTCGCGCCGAGGATGTCGACCAGACCGGCGCGGCGCACCTTGTTGGCGATCATCTTCGCCGCGAGCGCGAGATCGTAGAGGATACCCGACAGCTCGCCGGTGGCCTCTGGGTGGAGGCGCTCCTGCTCGATGATGAAGCGCTCGATGGTGACGACGGACGTCGCGGTGTGCTGGACCACGGGCGACCTCTACACGCTGGGAGGAACGCCATCGACGCGGCTCGCGGCATATCGACGCGCATCCGCCTCGTACGGGTTCCGCAGGTAGCCGTGCCGCAGGCTCCGCCAGACGTACCGGAGCGGGAATGCACGGTCGGATGCAAACTGGTGGACGTGTCGGAGTTCGTGCAAGAGCAGTTCCGGCGCGAGCGGGGCGCGCGGCGCGAGCCACACCGTGCGCCCGAGCGTGATCCCCGACACGCTCGCGCGACCGAGGCACCAGCCGCCGATCCGCACGGGCAGCCCGCCTCGCCGCCAGCGCGCCTGGGCGAGCTCCGGGTAGCGCTCGACCAACGGCGAGGGAAGGTCCATCCGCACGCCGACGAGCGCGCGCCACAACGTGCTCGCCACGCGCATCAGCAGGCTGCGCGGGCGCGTGCTCAGGGGCCGACTCGCTCCGGGATCGACCATCGTTCGTTGCGGGCCTCCACCTCGAGATGGCGTCCATCCGTGCTGACGACGATCGTGCCGACACGATCGGTGCGCAGCACCTGTGCGCCCGAATCGCGGAGCGTCTGCATCACCTCCGGACTCGGATGTCCGTATGCATTGTGCGCGCCGACGCTCACGAGCGCGAGGCGCGGCCGCACGGCGCCGAGGAAGCGCGGTGTCGTGCTCGTTCGGCTTCCGTGGTGGCCGACCTTGAGCACGTCGGCGGCGAGCGCGTCCGCATCGTGCGCCAACAGCCACTCTTCTTCCGGCGCCTCGGCGTCGCCGGTGAAGAGGAAGCGAATGGCACCCACGCGCGCCACGAGCACCGTGCTCGCGAGGTTGGCGTCCGTCAGCCCCGCGACCCACGTCGACTCCGGAGCGAGGGCGGTGAGCAGCACTTCGTCGATGCGCAGTGAATCACCCGGGTGAACGCGCTGCCACGGAACGCGCGCGCGCGCCGCCTCGGTGAGCGCAGCGAGGTACGGGGGCGAGGTGCCGACGTAGCCAGGATCGAGGAACCGCGACGGATGCAACGAAGCGAACACCGACGCGGCGCCCCCGACATGATCGGCATGCGGATGCGACAGCACGAACAGCGCGAGCGAGCCGCCACGGTGCGCGAGGTAGGGTACGACGGTCGACCGACCAGCATCGCCGCCGAGCCAGCTCCGGCCAGCGTCCACGAGAATCCAGCGATCGCGACGCGTGCGGAGGGCGATCGCGTCTCCCTGCCCCACGTCGATCACGTGTAGCTCGGTGAACGCGCGATCGGGACGCACGATCGGCCCGAGCATCAGCAGCGCGATCGCCGAGGCGGCAATCAGCATCGCCCGGGCCGGCTGCCTGGACGCACAGGCGACGAGCGCCGCCACCGCCGCGACGCCCGTGAGGATGGCCGACGTCGTCGAGGGCGTGATCGCCTGCGCTCCTCCGGGCACCGCCGCGCCGGCTCGCGCAATGGCGTCGAACAGCGCGATGAGTGCGTGCGCGGCGTCCGCGCAGAGCGTCTCGATGGGGGGAATGGGAATGCACAACGCGACGAACAACACGGGCTGCAACAGACCCATGATCGGGTCCGCCAGGAGGTTGGTGAGCGGACCGACGAGCGCGACGCGACCGATCGCCCACGCGACGAGCGGCGCCGTCGTGACGGTCGCGACGACGCTGATGATGATTCCGGTCGCAATCGTTCGGCGCAGCCCACGCCACGACCGCGGCACGACGCGTCGCACGAGCACGCCGCCCGCCACGAGCGCCGCGGTTCCGGCGACGCTGAGCTGCCAGCCGAGATCGAGCACGGTGCCCGGAACGACGAGCGGCACCACGCCACCGAGGGCGAGAATGGCCCAGCGACTCGTTGGTCGTTGGCGCAGGCGACTCGCCAGTAGAACCCCGAGCATCACAGCGGCGCGTACCGCTGGCGGCGGTGCACCGATCGCCGCCACGTAGACGACGAGCAGCACGAGCGACGCCACGCGCGTCGGCGCTTTGGGCAGCCGAAGCGCTGCACCGAGGAGCTCGAGCGCAAGCGCGATGATGCCGACGTGCAGCCCCGATACGCTGAGCATGTGCACCAGCCCCGCGTCCGCGTAGCGATCGCGCTGTGCGGCGTCGATGGCGCTCATGTCCGCGATGACGAGCGCGCGCACCAGCGGCGCGTCCGCGGTGAAGATGCGGTCGATGCGCTCACTGGTGCGAGCGCGCAGGCGAGGGAGCACCGCGTCGTCGCCGAGCACGCGGAGCCCGCCCTGCTGCACGACCAGGCTCCGTTCGCCGAGCTCCGCGCGGCCGGTGAGCGCGAGCAGCTCTCCCGGCGCACCGGACCCCGTCTCGACGAACACCATGGCGCGACGTTCGCATCCCTGCGCCGACACCCATCCTCGCGCGATGTCGCCGTCGGCGACGGGCACGTCCACCCGGAGCTCCCACTGGTGGCGCGCGGCGAGAGTCTGTCCGCAGGCTCGCTCGTGCGCGACGTCGGCCGCCGCGACGAGCACGCCGCCAGCCGCGATCGCCATGACGCCACCCGTCCAACCACGGTGAAGTCGGACCGCACCCGCTGCGAGCGCGGCGAGCACTACGGCGGCGAGCAGGCCGTGACGCTCAGGGAGCGTGATGCCGGCGAGCAATCCTCCCGCGTACGCGAGCGCGCACCACGCGACGAGCGGCATCGCGCAGATATCGCTCGCGCGCTCCACGGCGCGTCATCGCTCGTGCTGGAGCCGGCGCGAAACCACGCCGGCGCGCGACGTCAGCCAGCCATCGGCAGCGGCTGGCGCTCGCGGACGATCGCGCCGGTAAACGTCGAACCCGTGGTGCCGGTGAGCTCGACGGTCAGATACCGGCCGAGCATGCTCGCGTCACCCGGCACCAGCACGGTCTTGAAGTCGCGGGTGCGGGTCATGAGCATCGCTTCGCCGCGCTTGGCCTCCCGCTCCACGAGCACCTCGTGACGCGTCCCGAGCAGGCCGAGATTGCGCTGGCGTGCCCCAGCGCGCACGAGCGCGACGAGGCGCTGGAGCCGCTCGCTCGCCACCTCGGCGGGCACGGTCAGCTCTGCCGGCAGACGCGTGGCCGGCGTGCCGTCGCGCGGCGAGAAGATGAACGTGTACGCGTCGACGAAGCCGATCGCTTCGACGGCGCTCAGCGTCTCCTCGAAGTCCTCGTCCGTCTCGCCGGGAAACCCGACGATGACGTCGGTGGTGAGCGCGAGACCCGGCACGGCGGCGCGCAGCCGCGACACGCACTCGAGGTACTCCTCGCGCGTGTAGCGGCGGAGCATGCGCTTGAGCGTGCGCGTCGAGCCGCTCTGCATCGGCAGATGCACATGCTCGCACACCGTCGGCACCTCGGCGAGCGCCGCGACCACCCGGTCGCTGAAATCGTTCGGGTGCGGGCTCGTGAAACGCACGCGGCGGATCCCGCTCGCCGAGCCGACGCACCGCAACAAGTCGGCGAAGTCGTGCCGGCCGTCGTTGTACGAATTCACCGTCTGCCCCAGCAGCACGACTTCGCTCATGCCCTCGGCGACGACGCCCTCCACCTCGCGGATGACGTCCTCGAGCCGGCGGCTCCGCTCCGAGCCGCGCGTCGTCGGCACGATGCAGTACGTGCACCGATAGTCGCAGCCGCGCTGAACCGGGATCCACGCCTTCACGTGGTCGAACCGCCGAGGGGCGAAGTCCTCGTAGTGCTCCTCGAGATCGAACGTCGTGGCGATGGCGCGCTGGCCTCGCCGCGCGCCCTCCACCAGCGCCGGCAAGGCGCGATAGCCGTCGGGCCCGATCACGAGCGACACATGCCGCGCCTTCTCGAGCAGCGTCGGCCCGAGCCGCTGCGCCATGCACCCCGTCACCCCCATCACGGTGTCGGGCTTCATGTGCCGCTTGAGCTCACCCAGCCGGCCGATCACGCGCTGCTCGGCATGGTCCCGGATCGCGCAGGTGTTCACGAGAATGACGTCCGCGCCCTCCGGCTTGTCGACCGGCGCATAGCCGGCGTCCGCGAGCTTGCCGAGCATCAGCTCGGAGTCGCTCACGTTCATCTGACAGCCGTACGTCTCGACGTAGACCGTCGGTCGCTGCTCGGAAGACATGCGTGAAGTCTAGCGTGCGATCGTCGCGCGCGCCTCGGCCCGAAGCTCGGCGCCGCGCGCGACGAGCGTCGCGGCGAAGCGGGCCGCTCTCGCGGGCGCTCCGCCTTCCAGCGCGACATCGAGGTAGTCCTCCGTGAGCCCGCACGCGGCAGCGCCGTCGCGGATGACGACCACGTCCGCCTCGCCGCCGATGCGCGCCCGCCGGTGCGCCTCCGACTTCGCCGCCGCGAGCTCGCGAAGCTCGATCGCGCGCGCTCTCGCCACGCGTGGCGCGACCGGATCGGGAAGGCGCGCCGCCGCCGTCCCCGGTCGCTCGGAATACGGGAAGACGTGGAGCGACGTGAAGGGCAGCACGTGCACGAGCGCGACGGTGGCCGCGTGATCCTCGTCCCGCTCGCCGGGAAAGCCGGTAATGAGGTCGGCGGCGAGGGCGAACACCGGCGTTCTGGCGGCAAGGCGCTCGACCGCCGAAGCGTAGCGCGCCGCCGTGTACCAGTGCCGCCCCATTCGGCGCAGCACCCGGTCCGATCCCGACTGCAGCGGCGCGTGGAGATGCGGTGCGACGCGGCCCGGCGCGCCGACGAGCAGGTCGGCCAGTCGATCATCGACCTCCGTCGCCTCGATCGAGGTGAGCCGGAAGCGGACGTCGGGTACCTCGCGCACCAGTCGCTCGAGCAGCGCACCGAGCGAAGCCCCAGACTCCTTCCCCCAGCTGCCGATGTGCACGCCGGTGAGGACGATCTCGCCATGATGCGCGGCGAGGGCGCGCGCTTCGTCGACGAGCGCGTCGGCCGGTCGACTCCGATGGCTGCCGCGCGCGAGCGTCGTCACGCAGAACGTGCAATGCTCGTCGCACCCGTCCTGAATGCGGAGCAGTGCGCGCGCGCCGGTCTGGCGCGTCGTGGGCGCGACGAGATCGCTCGGCAGGTCGAGCGCGACGACGAGCGCGTCGAGATCGGCGCCCGGCACGAGCGCGTGCACGCTCGGCAGCTCGGCAAGCGGCGTCGCGGCGTCTCCGGGAAGGGCCGCCGCGCACCCCATCACGACGGAGCGCAGCGACGGATTGCGTCGCGCCGCGCGACGCACGTGCTGACGCAGATCGGCCACGGCGTCCGCCGTCACGGCGCAGCTGTTGAACAGGGCGACGTCGGCGTCCTCCGGCGCATCGACGATCGTCGCGCCTGCCGCGAGCGCTCGCGCTCGCACGATTTCGCTGTCGTACTGATTGGCGCGACAGCCGAAGGTGCGAAGGTACAGCTTCACGCCGAGAGGCCGCTCCCGATCGGTGCCGAGGCGGCGGGTGGATGCTCGGGGAGCCAGAAGTGGAACTGGCTTCCCTGCCGCTCCTGTCCGCTCTTCACCCAGATGCGCCCGCCGTGCGCCTCCACGACGAGCTTGCAGAATGCCAGCCCGAGGCCGGAGCTCCGCACTCGTGGAATATGCGGCGTCTTCACCTGCTCGAACTTCCGGAAGATGATGTCGTGATACTCCGGCGGGATGCCGACCCCGTCGTCCGCCACGGTGAACAGGGTGCCGCCGCTGTCCGTGCGTGCACCCAGCGTCACCGTCACCGATCGCGACGAGTGCGTGAGCGCGTTCTGAATCAGATTGCTGAACACGCGCTTGATCAGCGCCTGGTCCGCATCCACGGGGCGCGCGTCGTTGCCTACCTCGAGGACGAGGCGAGCGCGCTCCTGCTGCACACGGATCTCCCACTCGCGCGCGACCTCGCCGAGGAGCGTCGGAGGAGCGAGCCGCTCGAGATGCAGTGCGAGGCGCGACTCCTCCAGTCGCGCCACCTCGAGGAGGTCCTCGATCAGCGCGAGCAGGTCCTGGGCACGCTTCTCCGTCTCGCCGAGCGCCTTGCGCTGATTCTCGGTGAGTGTGCCGAAGTCCCCGTCGATCAGCATCTCCATCGCGCCGATCACCGACGTGAGCGGCGACTTGAGGTCGTGCACGATCATCTTCATGAGATCGTCGCGAACCTTCTCGAGCTCCTTCTGCTTGCGCAGGCTCTCCTCGAGCGCGTCGGTGGCCGCCTTCAGCTTGAGCAGCGAGCGCACGCGCGCGCCGAGCACCAGCCGGTTGTGCGGCTTGGTGAGGAAGTCGTCGCCCCCCGCCTCGATCGCCTTCACGCGGTCGGTCGTATCGTTGAGCGCCGTCACGAAGATGACGGGGATGCGTGCCGTGCGAGGATCGCGCTTGATGCGCCGACAGACCTCGAAGCCGGTCGAGCGATCGTCGACGCCCAGATCGCCCGCGGGCATCGAGACGTCGAGGATGCAGAGGTCGGGATGGCGCTCCGCGCACACTCGAAGCGCCGACGGGCCGTCATAGGCCGCGACGGCGCGGAAGCCGAGGACGTGCAGTTGGTCGAACAGGAGCTCCACGTTCGCGGGCACGTCGTCCGCGACGAGGATGAGGGGTGCGTCGGCCGGAGGTGGGGCCAGCTCGGTCATGCGGTCAGGGCCGGACGGTGAGACCTGCGCTGATCGTCCACGCCGACTCGCGCAGATCGGTGGCGCTCGACACCGGGGTGCGCAGCGCCCGGATGCCGGTCACGTCGAGCGCGATACGGCCGCGCGCGAACAGCGTCCCGAGTCCGAGGGACGCGCTGTTCTCCTTCACCGCGGAGTTCGGCAGCCCGAACGGCAGGGTACGCGTGCGCGCACCAGCGCGAACCTGTATGGCGCGCTGTCCCCACCGTGGGCCAAGGACGTCGGCGCCGACGCTCGTATCCCAGCCGTCGTAGATCGGCACCGCCGGCGACCCGAGTCCCTGCATCCGCGTCCAGCTCTCCTTCGACGTCCGCGCGGCGATCGTCGTGCCGCGGATGCCGACGTAGGCCGCGCTGAACGACATGCGGTCGGGCACGTTCGCGTTGGCGAGCGTCGTGTCGGAGTGCTTCACCGACATCGCTCCCCCCTTGCGGAACGACGCCGCGAGGCCGATGGCATTGTGGATGAACACCGATGCTCCGGCGGAGATCGCGGTGCCGACGTAGGTGACCGTCGAGGTGTCGGCGATCGGAGCGAACCGTAGGCTGTCGTCGAAGCGCTGCGTGCTGCGGAGGCGATTGTCGCCAGTGATCGCGTGGCCGCCGACGCCGAGCCTGAGCCAGCTCGCGGGGGACCACGCCACCGCGAGGCGCACGTCCGCGATCGCCCCATCACTCTTGAAGAAGTTGGTCGTCGGCAGCGTCTCGCCGCCGACCGTCTCGATGCGACGCTCGTTCGTCTCGAAGCTGCGGTCGAGAAAGTTCGAGAGCGCGAGGCCGGCCATGACGTTCTGCCGCAGCGGGAAGGCGAGAACCGTGAGCGGATGACGCGCGATGCGCGCACTCTCCGTCCCCGCGCCGACGGTCAGCTGCCGGAATTCCGGCTCCCCCTGCACATACAGCGCGCCTCCACCGAGACTCGGCAGGGCAGCCGGATTGGTGGACGACAGCGGATCGAACTCCGTCATGCCACCGCCGGTGCCGAGCGCGCGCGTGCTCATTCCGCTCGTGGGATAGCCGAAGCCCTGCGTGCTGAGCGTGCCTTGCGCGCGAGCGAGCGTCGGAACGGCGAGCGCGGTGGCGAGCAGCAGCGCCGCGCATGGTCGTATGGTCATGGCAACCCGAAGCCGCGGCGCGGCACGTAGGTGATGCGAAGCCGCGGACGGAGCGAGACCGAGCCTTCATTGGACACGAAGTCCAGCTCCGCGGCGGACGACGCTTCCTGCTTCGCCCGGAGGACGACCGAGCGGTTGCTGTTCTGCGAGCCGACCTCACGCCAGGCGCGGAACAGGCTCACGAGCTCGATGCTGCGCAGCCCGACGTCCTTCGGCACCAGGCGCACCGAATCCA
>Ga0066652_100001251_pt1 | contig 13008 bp, 9 predicted proteins | sample GraSoiAngelo_101_FD_71413 | JGI IMG/M metagenome (GOLD analysis project Ga0066652, IMG submission 71413) | Grasslands soil microbial communities from the Angelo Coastal Reserve, California, USA - 14_0903_02_30cm | ecosystem: Environmental > Terrestrial > Soil > Grasslands | place: USA...
ACCGGCTACCTGCCGCCCGCCGACGTGCCGGTCGCGCTCGAAACGATGGACGTCGTCGTCGTGCCCTACGCGACAGAGGACAGCGTCTCGTACTCGCTGCACGTGGCGCTGGCGCAGGGCCGGCCGGTCGTCGCCACCGCGCTCGCCCCCCTGTGCGAGCTCCAGCAACGCGGCGGTTGCCTGGCGCTCGTGCAGCCCGACGACGCACGCGATCTCGCGAAGACGCTCGGCACCCTGCTCGACGATCCCGGCGCGCGCGGTCGGTTGGCGCAGGCGGCGCGCGCCTATGCGAGGGCGAGCTCCGCGGACGTCGCGGCGCGGCGCACCGTCGAGGTCTACGCGCATGCGCGCGAGGTTCGACGATGATCGCGCGGGTCCCCGTCGCCGTCGTCGCGCTGGCCCTCGTCGTGGCGCTCCTCGGCGGCCGCTTCGCAGTGCGCACGCTGCACGCCGCGCGCCACGGCGACGCGCGCGATTTCGCGATCCTCTATACGGCCGCGCACCTGCATCGTGCCGGGATCCCGTTCTACGACCCCGGAATGGATCGTGTCGAGGGTGTGAATCGCAACGCCGCGCTGGTTGCCGAGGCACAGCGGCTGGGCACGCTGCACGCCCACGAGGGGCTCGTGCACATCCACGCCTTCTCGTACCCGCCGTTTGCCGTGCTGCCATTCCTGCCGTTCAGCGCGCTCGCCTGGCGTTCCGCGGTCGCCGCGTGGCTCGCCGTGAGCGTCGCCCTGCTCGTGGCCGCCTTCGCGTGGCTCGTGCGCGCGGCCGCGCTGAGCCCCGCGGCGGCGCTGACGCTCGCGGCGATCTTTCTCGCGTGGGAGCCGCTCGAGAACTCCATGGGGCTCGGCCAGATCAACGCGCTGGTGCTGGCGCTGCTCGCGCTGTTCGTGTGGTCGCTCGTGTCCGGCCGCGTCGTCCTCGGCGGCGTAGCGCTCGGCGTCGCGACGGCGCTGCGAGTGCATCCGGCGCTGTTCATCGGCTGGCTTGCGTGGCGGCGCAAGTGGTTCGCATGCGGCGTGGCCCTCGCCGTCGCCGTCGCGTGCACCGCGCTGGCCACGGCGACCGTCGGCTGGGCGGCGACCGTGGAATACGCCACGCGCGTCGCGCCGCAATACGGCTACGCCACGCTGACCGGTCAGCTGGGCAACCTCTCGCTGCCGGGCTGGATCGTCGCGACGGGCCACGGCCTGGCGCCGTCGGTGCCGCTCGGCGTCTGGCGTACGGTCGGCATGATCGCCTCGCTCGCCGTGCTCGCGATCGCTGCCGTGGCCGTACGACCGTCGGGACCGATCGTGCCGGCGCGCCTGGTGCCGGAGCTCGGCCTCGTGATGCTCGTGCTCTTGCTCGTCACGCCCAATACGACGATCAACCATCTCGTCTTCACGCTGCTGCCGCTCGCCGTGCTCGTCGAGGCGAGGCTGCGCGACGGCTCACCGGCGCCCGCGCTCTGGCTGGCGATCGCGCTGGTGCTCATCGGCGCCATCGACGATTACTACCAGCACCCGCGGCTGGCGAGTGGGCCCGCCGTGCTGCTGGCCGGGATCAAGACGTACGGGCTCGCCATTCTCGCCGCGCTGACGCTCACGACGTTGCGGCGTCCGGCGGAGGCGACGCGGTGATCCTGCTGCGCTCGGATGGCGCACGCATCTTCGTCACGGCGCTGCTGGTGTACGCCGTCTTCTGGAATCCGTGGCTGCAGTTCTCGAACAGCGACAACTTCGTCGACGCGGCCGTGTCGCTCGTCGACACCGGCCGCTGGAGCCTGACGCACTGGCCGCTCTACGAGGGCAAGGACACCGCCACCGCGCGCGACGGGCGCATCGTGCCCGGCGTGCCGTTCGGTACGGCGCTGGCAATCGCACCGCTCTATGCGGTCTGGCGTGCAGCGGGCGGCGCCCCCGTCGACGGCTGGAGCGGGCTCGAAGCCGTGAACGCGGTGGCGATCCTGCTGCTGTGCGCGCCGGCGATGGCGCTCACCGCGGTGCAGGTGGCGTGGCTGGCCGGCTGGGTCGGCGCCACGCGACGCGGCCGCCTCCTCGCCGCGCTGCTGTTCGCGCTCGGAACGCAAGCCTTCCAGTTCGGCACCATGCTGACGAAGGAAAGCCTTACCGCGCTCGCCATCACCAGCGCGGTGCGGCTCGCGCTCGGCGACGGCGACGCGTGGCGCCGCACCGGTGCCGGCGTTCTGACCGGATTGGCCGTGTTGCTGACCCACTCCGCCGCACTGCTGGCGCCGTTGCTCGCGCTCGTCGTCCTCGCACGCGACGGGGCGCGCGACGCGGCCGCGTTCGTGCTCGGCGGGCTGCCGCTCGTCGCCGTCCTCGGCGCCTACGACGCGTGGCTGTTCGGTGCGCCATGGCGCACGTCGTATTCCGCGATCACGGGGCTCTCGACACGGTTCGCCGCGCCCAAGGCGGCCATCGTGGCCGACTTCGTCGTGGGTCCGCGCGGCGGGTTGTTCCTCTATTCGCCGTTTCTGCTGGCCGCGCCGTCGGGCCTCGCCGCCGCGTGGCGCGGCGTGCGCCGCGCCGAGGCGGCGCTGACCGTCGCGTTCCTGCTGCTGCTCACGCTGGTCGGCGCCTCGTGGCAGTCGCAGTTCGCCGATCGCGCCTCGTGGTCGCACGGGCTCGGCGCCCGGTACCTGTTCCCGGCGCTACCGCTGCTGGCCGCGTTCACGGGCGCGGCGCTCGAGCGTGCGAGCCGTCGCGCACTGCTGATGCTGGCGGTGCCGTCGTTGGTCTGTGCTTACCTCGGCGCGCAGGCAGGGTTCGCGCCGGTGCCGAACGCGCTGCCCTATGCGCTCAAGACGTTCGTGTCCGGCACGGGCATGGGCGTGCTCTTCAAGGAGGCGCTGCCGGCGTGGACGGGCCTCGAGACGCTGCACACCGTCGTGGCCCGCCCCGAGGTGAGCGCGCGCGATCTGCTCGCGCGGCTGCCGACGCGGGAGGGGCTCACGCTGACGCTGCATCAGACGCTGTTCTTGGGCCTCAATGTGCTGGCGCTGCTGGGCATCGGCCGGCTCGTCACGCGCGTGTGGCGGCCGCACGTGGTGGAGGTGCCGGCGTGCGCGTCCTGATTGCATGCCCGTCGTACCCGCCGCAAGACATGACGTGCGGCGTCGGCGACTACACGCGCTGCCTCGCCGAGGAGCTCGTGCGCCGCGGTGATCAGGTCACCGTCGTCGCCTCGGCAAGGTGGCGCGGCCCGGGACACGGCGCGGTCACCGTGCTGCCGATCCTCGACGCGCCCGCGCCGTGGTGGCGTGTCGTCGCCGCCGACGTGGTGAACCTGCAGTACGCGCCCGATCTCTACCGCGATCGCGTCCGCGCGCTGCGCGCGACGCTCTCCATCCCGACCGTCGTGACCTTCCATACGCTGCTCGACCGCAGCAGACTGCGCTCGGGCGCCCGCGCGCTCTGGCTCCTGACGAGCGCCACCCAGGTCGTCGCCGCCAACGAGGAAGTCACCGCGATGGTCCGGCGCCGGCTGCCCTGGGTCGTGCGGCGCATGACCGAGATCCCGATCGGATCCAACATCCCGATCGCGTCGCCCGGCGACACCGCCGTGACGCGCGCGTCGCTCGGCGCCTCGCCGCAGGCGCCGCTGCTCGCGCACTTCGGACTCGTCTACCCGGGCAAGGGCATGGAGACGCTGCTCGCGGCGCTGGCGATCGTGAGGACGACGCACCCCGAGGCGCGGCTCGTCGTGGTGGGCGACACGCGCGAGACCGACCGCGCATATCGCTCCGATCTCGAGGCGCTCGCCGTCCAGCTCGGCGTCGCGCGCGCCGTGACCTGGGCGGGGCGCCGCGACGCCGAGGACGTTTCGCGCATTCTCGCCGTCGCCGACCTCTTCGTAGCGCCGTTCGATGCCGGCGCGTCGATGCGCCGGGGCAGTCTGCTGGCGGCGCTCGCGCACGGTATGCCGGTGGTGAGCACATCGGCGAGCCTGCCGTCGAGTTACCTCCGCGACGGCGACAACGTCGCCCTCGTCCCGCCGCGCGACGCCCCCGCGCTCGCCGCGCGCATCGCCCGGCTGCTGGACTCGCGGGCGCAGCGCGCGCGGCTGGCCAGGGGCGCGCGCAAGCTCGCCGACCGCCTGGCGTGGCCGAGCATCGCCGAGGAGACGCGCGCCGTCTACCGCCGGGTGCTCGGATGAGGATCCTCGTCCTCACGCCGACGTTCTTGCCCGTCGTCGGCGGCGCCGAGCTCGTGCTGCTGGAGGTCTACCGACGCCTCGCCCGCCGTCACGACGTTCGCGTGCTGACGCCCTGGCTCGCCGAGTCGCTGCGCCGCGACCACGGCTCGTCGGAGTACGACGGCCTCGTGAACTTTGCCGTCGAGCGGTACGAGGACCGCGTGACGTTGATGCGCGTGCGCGGACACCGCTGGACGGCCGGCGCGCTGCCGCCGTTCTCGCTGTCGGCCGTGGCGGCCGTGCGTCGCGCCATCGCCGCCGCGCGTCCCGACGTGCTGAACGTGCACTATGCGATGCCGACGGGCCTCGCCGCCGTCGTGGCCGAGCGCGCGTTCGGCGTGCCGACGGTGCTCACGCTGAACGGCCGCGACGTTCCTGGGCCCGGCGTGCCGGCGCTGTGGCGCTGGTGGCAGCGCGCGCTCATCGCGCTCGTGAGCGAAACGACCTACGTCTCCGGATACTGTCGGGACGCAATCTACGGCGCCGGACGCGGCCGCGGCGAGGTGGTGGTGAATGGCGTGGAGCTTCCGCCGCCGGCCGGCGACGGCCGGGCGGTGCGCGCGGCGCTCGAGGTGTCGCCGGACGACTGCCTCGTGTTCGCGCTGCAGCGCCTCGCACCGGAAAAGCGCGTGGACGCGCTTCTGCACGCGCTGCGCCACTGCCTCGACGGCGGCACGGCGGTGACCCTCGTGATCGGCGGCACCGGGCCCGAGGCGCCCGGGCTGCGCGCGCTGGCCGCGGAGCTCGGCATCGACAAGCACGTGCGCTTCGTCGGTTACATCCCCCGCGCCGCGCTCGCGGGCTACTTCGAGGCGTGCGACGTCTTCGCGTTCCACTCGACCTACGAGACATTCGGGCTCGTCGTCGCGCAGGCGATGAGCTACGGGCGGCCCGTCGTGACCGTGCGCTCGACGGCGTTGCCCGAGGTCGTCGGCGACGCCGGCGTCCTCGTGCCGTCCGGCGACGCGCGCGCGTTCGGCGAGGCGATCGCCGCGCTCGCGCACGATCCCGACCGCCGTCGCGCACTGGGTGAGGCCGGGCGCCGCCGCGCGGCCGCCCGCTATGGCTGGGACAGCGTCGCCGCGGGCTACGAGCGCGTCCTCGCGCGCGCCGCCGAGCGAGGCCGTGGCCGTTAGGGTTCTCTACCTGCATCACGTGGGCGCGCTGAGCGGCGCCGAGGCCAGCCTGCGGCTGCTGATGCGCCATCTCGATCGCGCGCGGGTCCAGCCACTCTTCGCGGGCCCCGCGCGTGGTGCTTTCGTCGCGGCGCTGGCCGCCGACGGCGTCACGACGCTGCCGCTGGACTTCGTGCCGCTGCGCCGCGTCGCCGGCGTGCTCGGCGCGGTGGCGCGGCTCGTGCGACTCGTGCGCGGCCATCGCATCGATCTGCTGCACTCGAACGGGCCGCAGACCAACGTGCCGGCGGGACTCGCCGGCCGGCTGACCGGCGTGCCGGTCGTCTGGCACGCGCGCAATCTGATCGCCGGCGGCATGTGGGACGTCGACCGTGCGCTCGCACCGCTGGCCACTCGCATCGTCTGCAACGCGGACGCGATCCGCCGGCGGTTCGTGGCCAGTCGCGGCTGGGATCGCTCGGTCACCATCATCAACGCGGTCGACACGCGCGAGTTCCATCCCGGCGTGCCCCGCGCGTCCTTCCGCCGCGAGCTCGGCGTGCCCGACCCGGCGCCGCTCGTCGGCATCGTCGGGCGGATCGGCCTCGGCAAGGGCCACGAGCACTTCGTCGAGGCCGCGTTGCGGCTGCTCGACGGGGGACTCGACGCGCACTTCGTCGTCGTGGGCGATCCGCTGTTCGACGAGGACGCGTGGCGCGCCGACACGCTTCACCGCGTCGTGAAGGACGCGGGCCGCGAGGACAGGATTCGGTTCGTCGGTTATCGCCGCGACGTCCCCGTCGTGATGCGTGGGCTCGACGTCCTCGTCCTCGCCTCCGACGCCGAGCCGTGCGGCCGAGTGCTGTTCGAGGCGATGGCCTCCGGCACCGCGATCGTGGCCACGAACAGCGGTGGCACGCCCGAGATCGTCCGCAGTGGCGTCGACGGCGTGCTCGTGCCGCCGCGTGATCCGGCGGCGCTCGCGCACGCCATCGGCACGCTCGCCGCCGACGCGCGGCTGCGCGCGCGGTTCGGCGCCGCCGGCGTCGTTCGCGTGGCCCACGACTTCACGATCGAGCGCCACGTCGCCCGGATGCTCGCCGTCTACGACGACGCGCTGGCGGGGAGGCGAGGGCGGTGACACCGGTGACACCAGACGTGACCGCTGTGGTGGTGTCGTGGAACACGCGTGAGCACCTCGCGCGCTGTCTGTCGGCACTCGAGGGCGCCGCCGACGGGCTGCGCGTCGAGACCGTCGTCGTCGACAACGGTTCGAGCGACGGCTCGCAGGCGATGGTGGCCTCGAAGTTTCCGCGGGTGCGACTGATCCAGAGCGCCGACAACCTCGGCTTCGGTCGCGCGTGCAACCTCGGCGCGGCGGCGGGCACGGGCCGCGCGATCTTGATCCTGAACAGCGACTGCGAGCTCGAGCCCGGCGCGCTCGCGACGCTGCGCGGCGTGCTCGACGCCGATGCGGCGCTCGGCGCGGTGTTCGCGCGCCTCGTCAACGCCGACGGCACGCTGCAACCGTCTGTTCACGATGCGCTGCCGACGCCGTGGACCCACGCGGCCGACGTGCTGTTCCGGTCCTCCCTGACGCATGCGCTCTACCGGAGGCCGGTGCTCAAGAGTCTGCTGCTGCGCGGCGCACTGCGCCGCCACGCGGCGGCCCACGACGTGGCGTGGGGTGGCGCGGCGTGCCTGCTCGTGCGCCGCAAGGCGTTCGAGACCGTCGACGGGTTCGATCCGCGCTTCTTCATGTACATGGAGGACGTCGACCTCTGTGCGCGGCTCGGCGAGGCGGGCTTCCGTCTGCGCTACGTGCCGGACGCCGTCGCGGTCCATCATTGGGGCGCGTCCGCGGCCAGGAGTGCCGCGCGGATGCTGCGCGAGGCGTACCTGAGCCGCGTCGCGTACTTCGACAAGCACTTCGCGGGCTGGGGCGGCGGCGTCGCGGGCGCGCTGGCGAGCATCGAGCTCGCCGTGCGCGCGGCGACGCTGGGTGTGGCCGCGCGCGTCACGGGCTCGGCGGCGCTCGACGCGCGCGCCCGGGCGAGCGAAGCGTGCCGCGCCGACGTCGCGCGCGCGCCGCGCGCGCGTGTGCCGGCCGCGACGGCGCTCGCAGTGATCGCCGCGCTGCTGGTGGCGGCGTACGCCGCCACCGTGGCGCACATCGCGGCCGACAGCGGATTCATCGACTTCGCGCACTACTACGCGTTGGCCATGCACGTCGCCGGGGGCGGGGACGTCTTCGATCCGGCCGTGACCGCGCGCCTGGGTCAGGAGCTCGGCGTGCGCGCCGCCGGCGCGCCGCTGATATACCCGCCGTTGTTCTACGTCGCGATGCGCCCCTGGACGTGGCTGCCGTTCCGTGGTGCGGCGCTCGCGTGGTTGGCGCTGGGGCAGGGCCTCCTGCTCGCGACGGCGGCGCTGCTGCTGCGGCGCCGCGCCGTTGAGCCCGCACGGCTCGTCGCGCTGCTGGCAATGACGGCGCTCTTCCAGCCACTGGTGGAGACGCTGCATCTCGGCCAGGCAAACGTGCTCGTGCTCGCCCTGATGACCGTCGGCTGGTGGGGCGCGCGCAACGCGCGGCCCTGGCTGGCCGCCGTCGCGCTCGGGCTCGCGCTGCACGTCAAGCCGCAATTCGGGCTGCCGATCGTCGCCCTCGCGTGGATCGGTCAGCGCGGCATCGCGTATCGCGCCGCGGCCGTGGCCGCCGCCGGCCTCGGCGCCGGCGCCGTGACCGTCGGCCCCGCCGCCTACCTCGACTGGGCGCGCCACGTGCTGACCATGCCGACGTACCTGCACGCGTGGACGCTGAACATCGCGCCGCACGCCGCGCTGCACCGGCTGCTCGACGGCGCCCTCGGTGCCCCCGTCGTCGAGCCGCTCGCCCTCGGCGCGAGCGCCGCGATCCTCACCGGCATCGCGTACGCGTTGCGCGGCCGGCCGGCGCCCGGCACGGCGGCGTTCGACCGCGCGTTCGGCCTGGCCGTCGCCGCGGTGCCGCTCGTCGCGCCGATTGCCGAGGAACACCACCTCGTCGTGCTCCTGTTGCCGCTGGCGCTGCTCGTGCTCGCGGCCGACGCCACGCCGCGCGCGGGCGTCGCGCTGATGGCCGCCGCCGTGCTGATCGGCGCGCGCTACTCGCTCGACCGCTACCCCGCGCTGCACGCCGGCGTCCCGTCGCTCCTGCTGACCGGCAAGCTCGCCGGCGTCGCGGTGCTCGCGTGGCTGCTCGTGCCGCGCGCGCGTGAGGCCGCGCCATGACGGCACCGGAGCTGGCGGTGGTCATCCCTGCGTGGAACGAGCGCGAGAACGTCGCGGTGCTGCTGCCCCTGCTACGCGATGTGCTGGAGGACCTCGGCGTGAGCGCGGAGATCGTGGTCGCCGACGGCGGCTCCGCCGACGGCACGCGCGAGGCGGCCGCGCGCGGAGGGGCGCGCGTCGTCAGCCAGACCGAGCGCGGCTACGGCGGCGCACTGCTGGAGGGCTTCGCAGCGACGACGGCGCCCTTTATCCTCACCATGGATGCGGACCTCTCGCATCGGCCCGTGTTCGTGCAGGAGCTCTGGAAGCGGCGGCACGAGGCCGACGTGCTGATCGCGTCGCGCTACGTCCCGGGCGGCCGCGCCGACATGGCGCCGCTGCGGCGGCTGCTCAGCCATGTGCTCAATCGCGCCTACGCGCGCGTGCTCGCCCTGCCGCTGCGCGACCTGTCGAGCGGCTTTCGCATGTATCGCCGCGAGGTCCTCGACGGCCTGTGGCCGGCGGCGCGCGACTTCGACGTCCTCGAGGAGCTGCTGGTGCGCGCCCACGCCGAGGGCTGGCGTGTGGTCGAGGTGCCGTTCCACTACATGACGCGCGGCTCGGGCCGCTCGCACGCGCGGCTCGTGAAGTTCGGCTGGGCGCTCACGCGCACGCTCGCGCGTATGTGGCAGCTGCGCAACTCCGTGAACGCCGCCGACTACGACTGGCGCGCCTACGACAGCCCGATCTGGCTGCAGCGCTACTGGCAGCGCGCGCGTCACCGGATCATCCGCGGATGGGTGGGCGCCGAGCCGATCGTGGATGTCGGCTGCGGCTCGAGTCGCATCATCGTCGGCCTGCCGACGGCGCTCGGCATCGACGTCCGCCTCAGCAAGCTGCGCTGGCTGCGGCCCCGTCACGCGCGGCTGGCGCTGGCGAGCGGCGACCGGCTGCCGCTGCGGACCGGCGGCGTCGGCACGCTGATCACGTCCGAGGTCATCGAACACGTCGAGAACGCCGAGGAGCATCTCGCCGAGGCCGCGCGCGTGCTGCGCCCCGGTGGGACGCTGATCGCGGGCACGCCCGACTACGGCCGCTGGCTCTGGTGGGCGATCGAGTGGGTGTACGGCACGATCCTGCCCGGCGCGTACGCCCACGAGCACGTTACCCACTACACGCGCGCGCGCCTGGCCGCCAGCCTCGCGCGGCACGGCTTCGACGTGCTCGACGTCCGCTACGTCGGCGCCTGCGAGATGATCTTTCACGCCAGGCGCCGGGCGTGATCCGCCTGGCGATCGACGCCCGTGAGCTCCGCGCCGGAGCGCGCACCGGGATCGGGCGCTACGTGCGTGAGGTGGTGCGCGGCGCCATCGCCCGTGGCTGGCACTGCACCGTGTACGGCGACGCGCGCACCGCGCCGGCCGACGTGCCCGCGGGCGCGACGCTCACGCGGCTGATGGCGCTCGGAACGCGGTGGTGGGATCAGGTGGCGCTGCCACGCGCGCTGGCGCGCGACGGGGCGCAGATCTTCCTGTCGCCCTATTACAAGGCGCCGCTCGTCGCGCCGTGCCCCGTCGTGGTCACGATCCACGACCTGTTCTTCATCGGCTACGGCGGCCGGCGTTCGCTGCGCGACCCCGTGCTGACCGCGGCCGCGCGCCTCTACGCGCGGCGCGCGCGCGCGATCGTCACCGACTCCGAGCACTCGCGGCGAGCCATCGTCGACCGCCTCGGCGTGGAGCCGGCGAAGATCAGCGTCATCGGCGTGGCCGTCGGCCCCGAGTTCGTCCCCACGCGGCTGAGCGACGCGGCGCGCGCGCGCTACGGCGTCGGCGCCTCGTACGTGCTGTTCGTCGGCAACTTCATGCCGCACAAGAACGTCGATGGCCTGCTGCGCGCGTGGGCGGCGCTGCCGGCCGCGCTGCGCGGCGCGCCTCGTCTCGTGCTGGCGGGGACGGACGCCGCGCGGCGACCGCGGCTCGAGCGGCTCGCGCGCGCGCTCGACGTGGCGGACAGCGTCGTCTTCGCGGGCCGCATCGACGACGCGGACCTGCCCGGTCTCTACAGCGCGTGCGCGGCGTTCGTCCTGCCGTCGCTCGAGGAGGGCTTCGGCCTGCCCGCGGTGGAGGCGATGGCCTGCGGCGCGCCGGTCATCGTATCCGATCGCGGCGCGCTGCCCGAGGTCGCGGGGCCCGGAGCCGCCGTGCTGGACGCCGCCGACGCGGGCGCGCTGGCGGCGGGGCTCGCGCGCGTCTTGCGCGAGGGCGAATACCGCGAGGCTCTGCGACGGCGCGGCCGCGCCCGCGCCGCCGACTTCACGCCCGCGCGCACGGCGGGTGGAGTCCTCGATCTCCTTGAACGCGTGGTCGGCGCGGCGCTCACGGTGGCCCGCTGATGTGCGGCATCGCCGGCTGGGTCGGCGTGCGCGGCGGCGGCCGCGACGTCCTCGACGCGATGCTGCGCGCGCTCGAGCATCGCGGCCCCGACGACACCGGTCGCTATCTCGACGGCCAGGCCGCGCTCGGGATGACGCGCCTGTCGATCATCGATCTCGTGACCGGGCGCCAGCCCATGAGCAGCGACGACGGCACCGCGACGTTGGTCTTCAACGGCGAGATCTATAACTTCCGTGATCTGCGCGTCGAGCTCCAGGCCCGCGGCCGGCGATTCGTCACCCGCAGCGATACCGAGGTGCTGCTGCGCGCGTGGGAGGAATGGGGCGAGGCGTGCGTCGATCGCCTGCGCGGGATGTTCGCGTTCGCGATCTGGGACGCCGGGCGCCGTCGGCTGCTGCTGGCGCGTGACCGCGTCGGCAAGAAGCCGCTGTATTACTGGTACCGCGACGGTGTGCTCGTGTTCGCGTCCGAACCGAAGGCGCTGCTGCGTCACCCGGCGGTGGGCCGCGAGCTCGACCTCGAGGTACTCGAGCACTACGCGGCCTTCGGCTACACGCCGGCCGCGCACTCGATCTTCGAGGGCATCGCGAAGCTGCCGCCCGCGCACGTGGCGATGCTGGACGGCGGCGTGCTCACGCTGCGCCGGTACTGGACGCTGCCCGCCGGGACGCCGGCGTCGGCGACGGCGGTGCCGGCCGACGAGCTGCGGGCGCGCGTGCGGCACGCGGTGCGAGACGCCGTCCGCGCGCGGCTCGAGGCCGACGTGCCGCTCGGCGTCTTCCTGAGCGGCGGCGTCGACTCGAGCGTGATCGTGGCGTGCATGCGCGAGCTGAACGTCGGCCGGGTGGCCACGTTCACCATCGGCTTCGCCGCCGACGCCTCGCACGACGAACGGGCATACGCGCGCGCGGTCGCGCGCCGTTTCGAGACCGAGCATCACGAGGAGGTGCTCGAGCCGAAAGCCGCCGACCTCGTGGCCGCCGTCGTGCGCGCGTTCGACGAGCCGTTCGCGGACTCTTCGGCGATCCCGACTCTGGCCGTCGCCGAGGCCGCCGCGCGGCAGCTCAAGGTCGCGCTCTCCGGGATCGGCGGCGATGAGGTGTTCGGCGGCTACCCGCGCTATCTCGGCGTTCGGTTGTGTGAAGCCTGGGCGCGCGTGCCGCGTCTGCTGCGCGCGGGGCCGGAGGCGCTGGCGCGCCGGCTGCTGCCCGACTCACCGGCCAGCCGCAACCTCGGCGACTGGGCGCGTCGGTTCGCCGACGGCGCCGCGCGGCCGATGCCCGAGCGTTACGTCGGCTGGACGCGCTTCTTCGATGCGCCGGCGCTCGCCGCGCTCGTTACGCCGGCGCTCGGACACGCGTTCGATGGCGACGTCGAGACGGCGCATCGCGCCGCGTGGGCCACGCGCGGCCACGACGACGCGGTGGACGGCGCCTGGCGCATCGACCTCGCGACCTATCTCCCCGACGACCTGCTGACGATGGCCGATCGCATGACGATGGCGCGCTCGCTCGAGCTGCGCGCGCCGTTCTGCGACCACCGGCTGATCGAGCTGAGCCTCACGATGCCGCCGGCGACCAAGCTCGCGGGCGGCACGCTGAAAGCGCTGCTGAAGGCCGCGTTCGCCGACGTGCTGCCGGCCGAGGTGGTGCGGCGGCGCAAGCAGGGCTTCATGATCCCGCTCGGTCGGTGGCTGCGCACCGAGTTGCGCCATCTGCTCGACGACGCGCTCGCGCCCGAGCGCGTGCGCGCCCGCGGCCTCTGGCGCCCCGAGGTCGTGTCGCGGCTCGTGGACGAGCACGTCGCGGGTGTGCGCACGCACAGCGACCGGCTCTGGACGCTGCTCGTGCTCGAGCTGTGGATGCGCGAGTACCTCGACGCGCGCGGGGACTGGCGGCTCGCGTGAACCCACTGCGCGTGCTGATGGTCTCGGACGTCTCGCCGCTGAGCGGTGCAGGGGGTGGTGAGCGCGTGCTCTGGGAGCACGCACGTGGCCTGGCCCGCCGCGGCCACGCCGTCACCGTGCTCGGCCGCGCGCCAGA
>Ga0066652_100001252_pt1 | contig 13005 bp, 17 predicted proteins | sample GraSoiAngelo_101_FD_71413 | JGI IMG/M metagenome (GOLD analysis project Ga0066652, IMG submission 71413) | Grasslands soil microbial communities from the Angelo Coastal Reserve, California, USA - 14_0903_02_30cm | ecosystem: Environmental > Terrestrial > Soil > Grasslands | place: USA...
GCTCAGGAGCGGCTTCCGGCGGGGGAGCCGGCACGCAAGCAGCTGGAGGTCGCACTGCTCGGCGTCAGCTCCACCTCGGCGTCGGCCCGGCGCGAGGCCGATGCGACGATCGCCGCCCTGCGAGACCCGGGCGGCCCGGCACGCGACGTGCTGCAGGCGACGACGCTTGCCACGCTCGCCATGGAGGAGATGCTGAACGTGCGCTCGGCGTCCACGACGATCGATTTCGCAGAACGCGCGGTCGCGGCCGGCCTCCCGGTCGAGCCCCACCGTGGGGAGAATTGGGCGCTGTTGGCGCTGGGCGCCCTCGCGGCCGCCGACGGTCTCGACGCGGCCCTGCACGGCACGCAGGACATCCTTGTGCGGGCGCGCGCGCGAGGGTCGGCGTTGACGGTCGTGACCGTCTCGGCGCTTCAGGCGCTGATCCAGGTGCGCCGCGGCGACCTGGCCGCCGCTGAGGCGGATGCGCAGACGGCAATCGAGCTCGCTCCCGACCTGCTCGGCGCGCGGTTCCTCGTCCTTGCGGTGGCGGCGGCGGTGCTCGCCGGCCTCGAGCGCGGCGAGACACCCGAGGCCCTGCAGCGGCTGATCGACCGCGCCGGCGTCGGGTACGACGCGGACTTCACCTCGGGCTCTCAGCTGCGCTACGCGCTAGCCATGCTTCGCGCCGCGGCCGGCAACCACGAATCCGCGATCGAGGACCTGCGCGCCTGCGGGCGCGACGACCCGGCGTTCGGCGGCGAGAACCCGGCTCTGCTCGCGTGGCGATCGGCGGCAGCGCTTTCACTGGCCGAGCTCGGCCGCCACGACGAGGCTCGTAGCCTGGCCGCCGACGAAGTACAGCGCGCTCGGTCGTACGGGGCAGCGCGCGCAATCGGCATCGCGCTGCGGGCCCAGGCGCTCGTCGCTCCTGCGAGCGATCGGGCCGAGGGGCTCACGGCAGCGGTTGACGTGCTGGCGCCCTCGGCGGCGCGGCTCGAGTATGCGCGTGCGCTCGTCGACCTGGGTGCGACGTCGCGCGCCGCCGGGCAGCGGACGGCCGCACGCGAGCCCTTGCTCGAAGGGCTCGCGCTCGCCGCGCGCTGCGGCGCCCGAACCCTGGAGCGCCGCGCAAAGGCCGAGCTCGCCGCGATCGGGCTTCGCCCTCGGACAACGGACCGGACCGGGGTGGACTCACTCACGCCCAGCGAACGGCGCGTCGTCGAGCTCGCCGCAACGGGCGACACCAACCGGGAGATCGCACAGGCGCTGTTCGTCACCGAGAAGACCGTGGAGACGCACCTGGGGCGGGCCTTCCGCAAGCTCAACGCCTCGTCTCGGCGACAGCTCCCAGACCTGCTCGCCCGCTCGGGTGGCTAGCCGGCTCCCGAAAGAAGTTCGGGTCCGGCCGCGTCTCCATGGGCTACATGCCCGTCCAGAGCCGCAAGCGCAGCGGGACCCAGCGCCGCGAGGGCAGCGATGGCCGGTAGGCCCCGCGTCGAGCAGTTCGCGGCCGTCATCCACGCCTTCTTCGCCGCCGTGTCGTTCCATGAAGGCTCAAGCCCTGCCTACGAGCGGCTGCCGGAGCTGGTCGTACCCGGCGGACGGCTGATCAAGAACAGCGGCGACGTGCCGGAGATCGCGACGGTGGACGAGTTCATCGAATCGCGCCAGCCGCTCGTGGACTCCGGTGAGCTCACGAGCTTCGCCGAGTTCGAAACGCACGCGATCACCGAGGTGTTTGGCGGCGTGGCTCACCGGATGAGCACGTACGGCAAGCGCGGCGTTGCGAACGGAGTGGCGTTCGCCGCGGTCGGGGTCATCTCGACGCAGTTCGTCCTGACGCCCGCGGGCTGGCTGATCAGCTCAATGGCTTGGGACGACGAGCGTCCGGGGCTCGACATCCCAGAGCGTTACCTGCCGCCGCCGTGATCGCCGGGCGGCGGCGTCAGCGCGGAGCCGGCGTCTTGCGCACCAGGTCGCTCTGCTGCGCCTTGGCGATGTGAGGTGAGAGTGCCGTATGCATGTCACCTATGACGGCGCTCATGCCAAAGACTCATCGGTCGGTCACGAGATCGCGCGCAACGTCGCCGCCGTCGCCGCCGCGGCCAGCACGACGACGAGGAATGGCGCGCGGCGCCAGACCAGCACCGCGGCCACGGCGAGCGCAGGCAGGCGCGCGTCGATCGTGAGCCGATGACCGTCGCCGAGGGTCTGGACGAGGATCAGCGCCGCCAGCAGCGGCACGGCGACGAGGTCGAGCGCCTGACGAGCCCGCGGCCCGAGCTGCCGACCGCCGGCCAGCACCGGGCCGGCCGCCTTGAGCGCGTAGGACACGGCGCACAGCGTCAGCAGCGCGCCCCAGCTCACGCGCGCGCGCCTCTCGCGACGAGCACGCCCGGCACGACGCCGGCGAGGCCCGCGATCACCGGGACGCCGGCCGGTGCAACCGGCACGAGCGCGACGGCGACGATGGCGCCGGCAACTGCCGCGGCGGGCGCGGCCGGCCGGCGCAGCTGCGGCGCCAGGAGCGCGAGGAACGCCGCGGGGAACATCGCGTCGAGCCCGAGCGCGCGCGGGTCGCCGAAGCCCGCGCCAAGCAGCGCGCCCGCAAGCGTGCCGGCGTTCCAGCACAGCCAGACGCTGATGCCCGTGGCGAGGAACGCACGCCGCGCCGCGCGCGGGTCGACCTCTGCACGCGCCATCGCTGTGCTCTCGTCGATCACGAAGTGCGCGGCCAGCGCGCGGTCGCCGAGCCGGCCGCGCAGGATCGGCGCGAGCGACAGGCCGTACGCGGCGTTGCGCAGCGCGAGCATCACGGCCGGGCCCATCGCCGCGAGCGCCCCGCCGCCGCCCGCAAGGACACCGACGAAGGCGAACTGCGACGCGCCGGTGAACACGAGCATCGACATCACGCACGCCTGCGCCGCGCTCACGCCGGCCGCCACGGCAAGGACGCCGAACGAGATGCCGTAAAGGCCGACCGCGATCCCGATCCCGGCGGCGCGACTCAGCGTGGTCGTAGCCATGGCGCAACGTTAGGCGCAGACCGCTGGCATGTGGTTGCCATTCACGCGCCCACGACTGCCTTATGAGGCATGATGTGCCAATGGATGCCCTCGATCGCGCAATCCTGCGTCAGCTCCAGGTTGACGGCCGGCTGACCAACGTCGAGCTCGCCGAGCGCGTCCGGCTCTCGCCCTCTCCCTGCCTGCGCCGCGTGCGCGCGCTCGAGCGCGCAGGCGTGATCCGCGGCTACCACGCGGACATCGACCCGGCAACGGTCGACCGCGGGTTCGAGGTCACGGTGCACGTCGAGCTCATGCTCAAGGACCGCGCCACGGTCGAGGCCTTCGAGGCCGGCATTGCCGCGTTCGACGAGGTCGTCGAGTGCCGCCGCATGTTCGGCCTGCCGGACTACGTCGTCCATGTCGCGGTCGCCGACCAAGCCGCCTACGAGGCCTTCTACATGAACAAGCTGGCCGAGCTGCCCGGCCTCGCCCGCGTGAACTCGCAGTTCACGATGAAGCTCGTCAAGCAGGGCGGGACGATCCCGATCTGAGATCGTCCTGTTGTGACCATCCGCGAGCTCGCGCGCGAGCGGCTCGGGTTCGAGCGGCTGCGGCCGGGCCAGGAGGCGGCGGTCGCCGCGGCCGCGGCGGGCCGGGACGTGCTCGCGGTCCTGCCCACCGGCGGCGGCAAGTCGGCGATCTACGAGCTCGCCGCCCTGCTTCATGGCGGCCCGACGGTCGTCGTCTCGCCGCTGATCGCGCTGCAGGACGACCAGCTCGCGCACCTGCGGTCGGCCGGGCTGTCGGCCACGGTGCTCAACTCCGCGCAGTCCGCCGGTGCGCGGGCGGCGGCGCTCATCGAGGCATGCGGCCCCGACGAGTTCGTCTTCCTCTCCCCCGAGCAGCTCGCCAACGACGAGACGCGAGCGGCGCTGCGGCGCGCGCGCCCCGGGCTGTTCGTCGTCGACGAAGCGCACCTCGTCAGCCAGTGGGGTCAGGACTTCCGGCCCGACTACCTGCGGCTCGGCGCGCAGGCCGACGAGCTGGGCGCGGGCGTGCGGATCGCGCTGACCGCGACGGCGGCGCCGCCGGTGCGCCGCGAGATCTGCCGGCGGCTCGGACTGCGCGATCCCGAGGTGGTGATCGGTGACTTCGACCGGCCGCACATCGAGCTTGCCGTGCAGTACGCGCGCTCGCCCAAGGACAAGCAGCGACTGGTCGCGCAGGCGGCGGCCGAGCTCGGCGGCGCGGGCATCGTCTACGCCGCCACCCACGCGGGCGCGGAGGCCGCCCGCGACACGCTGGCGGCCGCCGGCGAGCAGGTGACGCTCTATCACGCCGGGGTGGGAGCGGCCGCCCGGCGCCGGGCGATGGCCGAGTTCCTCGGCGGCTCGGCACGGATCGTCACGGCCACGGTCGCGTTCGGGATGGGCGTCGACAAGCCGGACGTGCGGTGGGTGCTGCATGCCGATGCGCCGCCGTCGCTCGACGCGTACTACCAGGAGCTCGGCCGGGGCGGGCGCGACGGCGAGCGCGCTGAGGCGCGGCTGTTGTACCGCCCGCAGGACGTCGGCGCGGCGCGGCACCTGACGGCTCGCGGCGTGTCCGAGGCGGCAGTGGCAGACGTGGCCGGGCGGTTGGCGGCGGCCGGCCCCGATGAGCCGACGTCGCGCTCGGGCACGCTGGCGCTGGCGCGCCTGGTCGACGTCGGCGCTGCGGCATGGGCCGCCGACGGGCGCGTGCGCTGGACCGGCGCGATGGACGTGCCGGATGCGCTCGCGGCCTCGCGCGCGGAGGGCGAGCGCGAGCGCGAGGTCGAGCGCTCGCGCCTGGAGATGATGCGTCGCTACGCCGAGCACACGGGCTGCCGGCGCTCGTTCCTGCTGTCGTACTTCGGCCAGGACTACCCCGGCCCGTGCGGCATGTGCGACAACGACCGTCGCCGCCCTGGGGCGGCGAAGGCTGGCGCCGTGCCGTTCCCCGTCGGCGCCCGCGTCGCCAGCGACCGGTGGGGCGAGGGGACCGTGCAGCGCTACGACGGCGACCAGGTCACCGTGCTGTTCGACGAGCACGGCTACCGCGACCTGCTCGTGCCGCTGGTCGTCGAGCGCGGGCTGCTGCGGGGCGGCAACTAGTCGCCGCGCCAGCCGAGCGCCACCTGCCGCGCTCGCGGCAGGCTGCTCACGACCAGGTCGTAGGAGTCCTCGATCATGTCCTTGATCAGCCGATCGGACAGCGACCCGTCGATGACGACCGTGTTCCAGTGGCGCTTGTTCAGGTGGTAGCCCGGGGTCACGGCGTCGTACGTCACGCGTAGGTGCTCGGCGAGGGCCGGCTCGCACTTGACGCTGACCGAGAGCGGCTCGTCGTCCAGGCGCGAGAGCGCGAACATCTTGCCGGCGACCTTGAACACGGACACCCCCGGGGCGAACGGGAACGTCTCCGCAGCTCCCGTGAAGGAGAGGCAGTACGTCCGTAGCGCCCTCGCGTTCATCGCCGCCGACATGATGTGCGAATGAGGGGACAGTCCCCTTTTTCGCGTGCTGCGAATGAGGGGTCTGTCCCTTTTTTTGCATGGTGCAAATCAGGGGACTGACCCCTTTTTCGCGTGAGCGCGCAGCTCCGACGCAGCCTGAGGCAGCGCCTCCAGCGTCTGGTCGGCCCACCGCAGCGTGGCGCGCATGAGCGCGATGCCGAGGCGCAGGCTCTGCAGCCGCCCGATCGCCTCGGCGTCGGGCTCTGCGTCGAACGTCCGCTCGATCGACCGGTATGTCGCGAGGCGATCCTGCACGCGGGCGCGGTAGTCCTCGAGCTGGCGGCGGCCGGCCTCGGGATCGCCGAACGAGCCGAAGAACAGCTTGAGCAGCACCCCGTCTCGGTCCTCGGGATCGATCGGCTCGACGCGATCCAGCCAGTCGCGCAGCACCGCCGTCCCCGTCTCGGTCAAGTGGAAGATCCGCTTGTCGGGGCGGTCGGTCTGCGCGACGCGGCGCGAGTCGACGAGGCCGTCGCGGTCCAGCCGCTTGAGCACCGCGTAGAACTGGCTGCGGGCGGGCGCCCAGATGAAGCCGACCGACCGGCCGGCGAGCTTGTGCAGGTCGTAGCCGGACGACTCGCCGCCCCAGGCCAGGAGGCCGAGCACTGCGAGCTCCGTGCGCGTGGCTGCGGCGCGGTCGGACATGACGTCCGGCGCAGACTAGTGGCTGCCGGACTTCGGAGGCTCGAGCAGATAGCCGGAACCGAAGGCCGGACCGCGCGCGGCGGTGCACTCCCGCGACAGCCGGACGAATGCGTACGCCGACTCGACGTCGCCGGCGCCGACCGGGTTGTCCTTGCACCACGTCAGGCGCCCGCGCGTGAAGTCGATCGTTCCGACGAACGGCACGCCGAGCGTCGAGAGCAGCGCCTTGTTCCTCGCCGCTGCGACAACCGCTTCGCACGCGTAGCGCCCGAGCGGCTTCGCGAGGTCGCGCTCGTCGCCGGGGGCGCCGTTGGCGAGCGCGTGGCAGTGCGTCGTGCTGATGCGGCGCACCGGCAGCAGCCGGGCGCGCACGCGGCTGCGCGCGTCCGCGGTGATCGCGTCTTCGAGCCGCTGCACCATCGCGCCCCGTTGCCTAAGGCGCACCGCGGCAGCCGCTCGGCGACCCGGGTCGCGAAGATCGACGCGCAGGTGGCGCGGGCGCTGCTCCACTGCCCGGCGCCGCCGCTCGGCAGCGATCGCACGCGCGGCGCGCTGCTTGTCGCGGGCCTGGTTGCGGTGTCCCTGGTGACCGACCAGGACGCCGCCGATGCCGAGGACGGCCGCGATGAGCGCGACCGTGCCCGCCACGAGCGCGCGCCGCGTGCGGCGGGAGAAGCGGCGCCGCTTGGTGAAGTACGACTCGCCGCAGGCGGGACAGTGCTCGTAGCTGGTCCGCCGGACCTCGCCGCAGTGCGGACAGGTCCGCTCGGGGACCTCGGGCGCGCGGGCGAGCGCCGCCCTGACCTGCTCGCGCGTCTGCTCACGCACCTCGTCCGCGTATCGCTTTGATGGCCGATCGGTCACTATGCTGGTACGCGATGGTAGCGCGCGACGAGCTCTCGGAGCTGAGCCTGCGGGTGGGCCGCGAGGTCCGCGCGCAGCGCGAGGCGCGCGGGCTGTCGCTCAACCTAGCGGCCGAGCGCGCGGGCATCTCGAAGACGATCCTCGCGACGATCGAGTCAGGCGCGGGGAACCCTTCGCTCGAGACGCTCGGCCGGATCGCGAGCGCCCTCGACGTGCCAGTCGCGACGCTGCTCGGCCACGATGAAGTCCTGGTCAGCCGGCTCATCCCGCGCAACGACGACGCCTGGGCCGTGTTCGAATCCGGGGTCGAGGGCCGCATCCTGCACGTGGACGGGCGCGACCGCCGCTTCGAGGTCCTCGAGTTGCGCCTGCCCGGCGGCGAGCGCTACCCGAGCCGGGCGCACGTCGCCGGCACGGAGGAGCTGGTGCTGTGCCTCGAAGGGCGCGTGACGATCGGCCCGGACGGTCACGAGCACGAGCTGGAGGCCGGCGACGCGGTGCTGTTCGCCGGCGACGTCCCCCATGCGTACGGCTCCCGGCAGGGCGGACGGGCGCTCTGCTGCTTCAGCTATCCCGCGGTCAGAGGTCCAGCGTGAGCTCCGAGCCCGGCCGCGTGCAGCACACGAGAACGCGACCATCGGGCGGCGGTTCGAGCGGCTCGGTGAGGTAGTTGACCTCGCCGGCAAGCAGGCCGCTCTCGCAGCTGTGGCAGGTCCCGTTGCGACAGCCGAAATTGACCGGCACGTCGCACGCCTCGGCGAAGTCGAGCAGGCTCGGGTAGCGGTCGTCCCAGGGCGCCGCGAGGCTGCTGCGGGAGAACGTGACGACCGGCCCCGCGCCAGGCGGGCCGTCGGGCGCGTGGGGCGCGCGGTCGCCGGCCTTGACGATGCCCGAGGCATAGGCGGCGACGGCGCCGAAGACCTCGGTGGAGATCCGTTCGGGCGCGACGCCGCGGGCGGCGAGCGCGGCGCCGATCGCGCGCATGAAGCCGTCCGGCCCGCAGAGGTAGTAGTCGGCGTCCTTCGGCACGTCTGCTCGTTCGAGAGCGGCGAGGTCGAGCCGGCCCGCGAACTCGTGCCCGATCGCGTCCGCGGCGGCCGGCCGGCTGTACGCGACGACGCGATGAGCTCCCGGCAGCGCGGCGAGCAGCTCGTCGACCTCGGCCGCGAAGGCGTGCTCGGCGCGGTTGCGCGCGCCGTGCAGCCACCAGACCGGGCGCTCGGTGTGGTCTCGCACGAGCGCGTGGAGCATCGCGAGGACCGGCGTGGCGCCGACGCCGGCGCTGATCAGTACGACCGGACGGGCTCCCTCGCGCAGGACGAAGCTGCCGCGCGGCGCCGCGACGTCGAGGCTGTCGCCCACCTTGAGGTTGTCGTGCAGGTAGCGGCTGCCCGCGCCCTCGCGCTTGACGCTGATGCGGTAGCCGCGCTCGTCCGGGATCGCCGACAGCGAGTAGCTGCGCACGAGCGGCGGCGCGTCCGCCTGCGGCCGAACCCGGACGGTGAGGTACTGACCGGGCGCAGCGGTCGGCGCCGACGCCAGGTCATCGGTGGGCACGAGCAGGAACGACGCGATGGTCGTGCTCTCCTGGCGGATCTCGGCGACCCGAAGGGGCCGGAAGCCGCTCCACGCCGGCGGCGCCGCCTCATGGCCCGCCTTGGCGAGGAGCTCGCGGAAGCTCCCCCGCCAGCCCTCGCTGAGCGCCGGCACGCGCAGCGCCCGTTCGAGCAGCTCGCGCGACTTGCCGGGCAGGTAGAGGAGCGCGTCGACCTGGGCGATCGTGAGTCGCTCCGGCCCCTCCGCGACTCGGACGATCTCGTCGCCCGCCTGCACCTCGCCCTCCTCGAGCACACGAAAGTAGAAGCCCGGGCGGTGATGGGCGACCAGCAGCGTCGGCATCGCCGGGTCGTCCATCCGGATGCCGACGCGGTAGCACGTGACGCGCGGCTGCGTCACCTCGAACAGCGCGCCGCCGATGCGGTAGAGGTCGCCGACGCAGACCTCGTCGTCCGCGAGCCCCTCGACCGTGAAGTTCTCGCCGAACTGGCCGTGTGTGAAGTCGTCGCGCCCGAGCTCCTGCTCCCAGTAGCGGTAGGAGTCGACCTGGTAGACGAAGACCGCGCGGTGCTCACCGCCGTGGGCGAGCCGGTCGGCCTGGTCGTCACCGTCGATGTTGATCCGGCGCACCATGCGCGGACCGTCGACCGGCTCCTTCCAGATCGCCGTCCGGACGATCTTGCCCTCCCACTGGACCTCGCGCGGGACGCCGACGTTGACCGAGAGCAGGCGCCCGGTCACCACTTCACACGCTTGGCCTCGAGCGTCAGCAGGAAACCGGGGTCATATGCGGCCGCGGCGGCCGCGAGGCGGGCGGCGAGGGATGTGATGTTTCGGCTGGTCATGCGAGATGAGTGGCGCGGCGGCGGCGGGGTCTTACTGCCAGGGTCAGTCCGGCTCGACGCCGCCGAAGCGACGCGCGGCCTCGAGCACGCCGTCGTGGTCCGCGCGACAGCCGGGACAGACGCGCAGGTGGATCGCCGTTCCCGGGAAGCGCTCGCTCGGATCCTCCCCGCGCAGCTCGAGCTCGACGTACTGATCCATGATCGGGACGCCGGCGTCGCAGCCCGCATCGCCTTCCTGCGCACGCAGGAGCTCGTCGAGCTCGCGGACGTCCATCATGCTTGCGCCTCCTCGTCGGTGAGTGGGTAGCCGGCGCCCGCCAGGCAGCCCCGGAGCTTGCGCCTGGCGTCGAAGAGGTTCTTGTAGATCGCGTTGCGGTTCGAGTCGAGCTGCAGCGCGAGCACGTCGATCGGCACATCGTTCAGCGCGATCGCGACGAAGACCTCGCGCTGGCGCGGCGTGAGGTCCTGCTCGATGGCGTTGCGCAGCACGCCGAGGCGCTCCCGGTTCTCCGCCTGCTCGCCCGGCCTGACTCCCGCCGCCATGTCGGGAAGCTCCGCCCACTCCGGATCCGTGCGGCTCGGTGGGAGGCGCTGCCAGGTGTGACGGGCGAGCTTGCTCGACACCTCGAAGATCACGAACTTGTAGGCCCACGTCGTGAAGCGGCTGAGCCCTTGGAAGTCGTCGATCCTCGCCAGGACGTTCAGCATCGCGTCGTGCGCGCACTGCTGCGCGACGTCGTCGAGCTCCGGACCCGCCAGCGAGGGCAGCAGCGCGCGCCGGCGATGGAGCTCGTGCAGCGCGGCGCGCCGAAGAACATCGTGCAGCCTCGCGGCCGCCTGCTCGTAGCGCGGGTGGCTGCTGTGCAACTGCTCGACCCATCGCCGCGACACCGGGTCGGCCGCAGCGGATCGCTGGTCGACGCCCACATGCCGATCGTAGACCCGCTTGCGGTAAGACGGCGCTGCGACGCGCCACGAATCGGACATGGGACTCTCATGGCAGCAAGGGCCGATCGGCCGCAACTCCAACGGGCAGTTCCTGGTGCCCGACATGCCGGAGCGCGTGCTCTACGCCGAGCCGCTGCGGCGTCGGATGCGCGCCGAGCTCGGCGGGCGGACGGTGGTGCAAAGCGACGACGCCGTCATCCTGTTCGAGCCGGGGCGCTACCCCGTCGCGTACTTCCCGACCGAGGACTTCGCCGAGGGCGCGCTGCGGCCGACCAACCACCGCACCACACACGCCGAGCTCGGCCAGACCGCTTGGTTCGAGGTCGCCGGAGGCACGCGCACGGCAGCGCGCGGCGCCTGGCAACACGTCGCGCTCCCCGAGCACGCGGCCATCCTCAGGGGCAAGGTCGCGCTGGCCTGGCGGGCGATGGACGCGGTCTACGAGGAGGACGACCGCATCCTCGGGCACGCCGCCGACCCGTATCACCGGATCGACATCCGGCACAGCTCCCGCCACCTCGTGGTCCGCGCCGGCGAGCGCGTCGTCGCCGAGACCACGAGGCCGCTCGTACTGTACGAGTCGGGCTTCGCGCCGCGCTGGTACGTGCCGCGAGACGATGTCGTCGCCGACGAGCTCGCGCCGACGGAGCTCCAGACGTTCTGCCCGTACAAGGGCATCGCCTCGTACTACGCCATCGACGGCGTGGAGAACGCCGCGTGGTCCTACCGCGCGCCGTTCGACGAGATGGCAGCGATCGGTGACCTCGTCTCGTTCGAGCCCGACCGCGTCGAGGTGACGCTGGACGGCAAGCGCCTCGAGCTCGAGCCGGGCCAGAACGTCGTCGCGCACGGCGCCGACCGCAACCTGACGATCGGCGAGGCCGGCGCGCTGACCGGCGTGCTGGAAGGGGCCTCCTGACGACCGGGTGCCGATCGATCGAATCCGTGCTCGCCCTCGACGAGCGCGACGCCGGCTGCGGGGCCACGTGCGCCGCGCTCGAGCGCTACGTCGAGGCAGAGCTGCGAGGAGAACGAAGCGGCGCCTGGTTCGAGGGGGTCGCGGTGCACCTGAGCCGGTGCACAGCCTGCCGCACCGACCACGACGGCCTGGTGGCCGTGACCAAAGGGATGGAGGGACGACCCACGTGAACTACAAGATCGAAGTCATCATCCTGCCGGTCAGCGATGTCGACCGTTCGCTGGCGTTCTACACCGAGCAGGCCGGATTCGCGCTCGACGTCGACTACCGGCCGAGCGACGACTTCCGCGTCGTCCAGCTCACGCCACCGGCGTCGAGCTGCTCGGTGCAGATCGGCGTCGGGCTGACCGACGCCGACCCCGGTTCGATGCGCGGGCTCTACGTCGTCGTCGGCGACCTCGAAGCCGCTCGCGGCGAGTTGGCGGGCCGCGGCGTCGCGGTCGGCGCGATCCGGCACAAGACCCCGCCCGACGCCTGGGACGGCGGATCGGAAGCCGGGCTGGACCCCGCGCGCGCCGACTACGCCAGCTTCGCCGACTTCACCGACCCCGACGGCAATCGCTGGACGCTGCAGGAGCGCCGCGAGCCGTGATCTACACCAGCGTCTTCAGCTTGCGGATCTGGAACCCCCGCATGATGTCCCCGACGCCGTGGAACAGCGCCCAGATCCCGGCGAACACGAGCAGCGTGTACTGCTTGTGGATGAAGAACTGGCCGCTCGTCCAGAACGCCAGGATGATCAGCGAGATGCCGGCGATCAGGCCGAACCACCAGAGGTCGTTCGTGTCACGTTCGGCGAAGGCCTGAACCAGCCAGAACACGCCGACGCACAGGAACAGGAACCCGAGGATGTCGGCGACGCCCGCGAACGTGTTCTCGGGATGGATCAGCGAGATCACGCCCGCGATCAGGAAGAGGACGCCGAAGATCCAGAGGATCCACTTCGCCGCACCGCCCGCGAGCGAGCCGAAGAGCAGGTTCTGCACTCCGGCCGAGAGGAACATGATCCCGATCAAGACGCCGACGGTGGTGATCGACGCTTGGTCGAACTGCAGCACGACGAGGGCGACCACGATCCACGCCACCCCCGTCAGGACCCACAGCCACCAGAGGTTGACCATCTGGCGGAACGGGTCGGACGCGACTGAGGCTTCCATGGATCGGGGTTCGCCCCCGCAATGGGCCGATCCTGCTTGTCTAGGGGCAGGTGGAGGTCCGCTTGACCGTCTGCGACGTGACCGCAATGCCGGGCATCGACGGCGACGACAGCGAGGCCGCCGAGGTTCCGCTCGCCACGGCCGAGTACTCGTTGCCGGCCACGCACGGGAACTCGAAGTACGACGCCGGCATCGAGTCGATCGTGCCGTCGCCCTGCACGATCGGCCACTCCTCGTGAACCGCCGTCCCGTTCTGGGCGAGCGACAGCGTCACGACGCTGCCGACCTGCAGGCCCGAGCCGCTCTTGGTGACACAGAGGCCGTCATAAGGCTGGGCCATGCATGCCTCGACGTCGATCGCGGCGGCGGCATAGACCGGACCACCGTGCGCCGCGTAGCCGACGCACGCATCTTCGTTCGCGAACTTCTTCCCCGACGTGTCCATCAGCGTGGACCAGCCGCCCTTTTGACAGAGCTTCGCGTT